>JAESFO010000515.1_pt1 | contig 28003 bp, 24 predicted proteins | sample 9269421 | NCBI WGS metagenome assembly JAESFO01 (sample SAMN14502839, study PRJNA617101) | algae metagenome | isolation source: Nostoc desertorum CM1-VF14 and co-occurring heterotrophs from rocky... | place: USA: Clark Mountains, San Bernardino, California | collected 2000-06-05 | reverse complement strand
CGCCTCCGCTTCCTTCAGCACGCCAATGATCTGTTCCTCTGTAAACCTCTTACGCTTCATCTCGTCCGTCCTCCCATCAGGGCCGGACTCTAATCGAGCGTGGAGGAAAATCAGGGGGTCACGTCAGCGCAGCTCGAAGTGGCTTCCCCTTATGCGGACTAGAAATGGATCGGGCGTTAGAATTCCGAGCCGTTCGTTCCTGGAATAGCAAATCACGAACCTGCCAATTAGGCGCGTCGTCGAAATAACGATTCTTAATGTTCAATATTGTAAGTCTTCGAAGTTCGGTGCTGCTTGTGCATTGTAGCAGATTGTTCGGGCGATACAGTATCTCCTGGCTGCAACCAGCTCACAGCGGTGCACGCCTAGTTTCAACCCTTGTCGCCGCGCGCATGCAGTGCGCCGCAGGCGGCGGTTGGCGAGTGGCGGCTACGTATAATTCCAGCCGGTCACATTTATCCGTCGTTTACGCGAGCGACCTATTGCGATCGAAAGCAATAGCAAGGTTGCGATGTGAAGCCCAAAGTGTCGAATTCGATCCTATGTGGCCTGGCTGCTTGCGTTGCCGCTCTAGCGATTTCCGGCTGTAGTGCGTCCTCCGACGCAAGCAGTGGAGCGATGATCGTGCCTGGCGGCGACAGCGCTTCTGCGGTCGCCGCGCTTCCCACCCAGTCGCCCAGCCCGTCTGCGGCAGCGGTGCAGGGCGTCGCGCCAACGCCGGTTCCCACTGGGGTGCTGTTCGGCGCCAACCTCTCCGGAGCTGAGGCGAGCGGTGGCGATGTCCTGCGCCCCACGATCGGGGATCTGCAAGGCTATATCGATCACTTCGGCTTCAAGCTCATTCGCTATCCGTTCATCGATGCTCGCATGACGCCGGAGCGCATCGTCGAGCTTCGTACGTTGGTCGATTATGCGCGCTCGAGGAATGTCCCGATGATCCTCGACAACCACAACTATAAGTGGGTGTCGGTGCAGGAGATGGTCGAGTTCTGGACCGGCTTTGCGCGCCATTTCCCCGACGACGGCTCGGTGATGCTCGATCTGGTGAACGAGCCCCAGGGCTTCAACGATCCCGTCATCACCAATGACTGGATGCAGTGGGTCAGGGACGCCAGGCTGATCATTGCCGGGCTGCGCGCAAACGGGATCAACCACCCCATTTTGCTGCAATATCCGCAGTGGTCTGCCAGCTTCCGCTTCGACAAGAAGGAACTCGCCAGCCAGGAATGCGCCAGCGCAGGCTGTGCGCTCGACCGCTCGCCGGGGCCGCTCGACCCGATCGGCCGCACCTTCATCAACGCCCATCGCTACTTCGACAAGGGCGCGTCGGGCACCAGCAAGATCTGCGTCGACAAGGCGAGCGGGTTCGTGAGCTTCGCCGCGGCGCTGCGCAAACGGGGCCTCAAAGCGTATATCACCGAGAGCGCCTATGGCTCCAGCTACGGCGTCGACCCTTCGTGCACCACGGTCGGTCAGGAAGCCGTCGAGGCGCTCAAGGCAAATAGCGACGTGCTCCTTGGCGTCACCTGGTGGGGCGGCGGTCGCATCTGGCCTGAACATTATCATTTCAAGATCGAACCGCTCAAGGCGCAGCGGTTCATGGCAACGATGCCGGCCTACACGCAGCAGCTGCTGGGGCGATGAGGCGATCGCGAACGCTTGAAGGACGCGAGTGAAATCCTTCGATCGGCGCTTACACTATTTTTCGAATAGTCAGGAAGGCCGGCCGCGCTTGGAGTGGCTGTGGCAGGGCCGGGCGGCGAATATGCGTCCGGCCGCTGCCTCGCAGCAAAGCGCCAAGGCTCCCCCCGAGCAAATAGGCGACGAAATATGGTGAATTTTCCGGTGATCATCATTTTTGGGTTCCCGGACGATTTTACGCCGCCGATCGTCCTTGCCGGAGCGCGCCGCTGGCTGCTGCCGCGCGCGGCGTGATCGGCGGACATGAAAGACGAAGGTTCAGACCATGCCTGCGCGTGGGCCGGCATTTGGCCATGTCAATCACGCAAGCTAGGAAACGTCAGCCTGCTGTGTATACGGTATTGCGTATATTTCTATGAAATACGCTTTTGCGTATTTTATTGCATTATACGAAAAAGCGCATAGAAGGATGTCATACGCAAAATCGTATGAGATGCGAATGGAACCTGTCATCCGCTCAGCAAAGGCTCTGGGCGCTTCTATCCGCAAGGCGCGGCGCGCAGCGGGATTGACGCAGACCGACCTCGGTCTCGGAACCGGCCTTCGCCAAGCGACAATCTCGAGCCTCGAAAATGGCGAGGGCGGCACGCTAGAGTCGCTTTTCAAGCTCTGTACCTTTCTCAAGCTCGAAATGCGGCTCGTGCCCCGTTCGACCATGCAACCGGAGCTGGATGAGATTTTCTGATGGCGAAGCGCCGGTCTTCGACGCTCGATGTCCTTCTCAATGGGCGCTTGCTGGGCCGGCTTCATCGCGCCACCAATGGGGCTGTCAATTTCCGGTATGAACAGGCTTGGCTTGACTGGGAGTTTGCAACCCCGGCTTCGCTCTCGCTACCGCTGAGCGACCAGCGTTACACCGGCGCGCAAGTAACCGCCGTGTTCGACAATCTGCTGCCGGATAATGACGATATCCGAAGAAGAATAGCAGAGCGGATCGGCGCCGACGGCATCGATGCCTATAGCCTTTTGTCGGCCGTCGGCCGCGACTGTGTGGGCGCACTGCAATTTCTGGAGGAAGGGCGGGCGCCGGCGCCAATCGGTCGAATCGAAGCTGTGCCGGCGAGCGACGAGGACATCGCCCAGATCCTCGCAAATCTTGCCAAGGCCCCGCTCGGGCTTGAACCGGATGACACCTTTCGGATCTCGATTGCCGGCGCTCAGGAAAAGACAGCGCTGCTCTGGTGGGAGGGCAAGTGGCAAAAGCCCCTGGGCACCACACCGACCACGCACATTTTCAAACCGCAGATCGGACAGCTGCCGAACGGCATCGATCTGTCGAATAGCGTCGAGAACGAACATTTCTGCCTTACCCTGATGGGAAATCTGGGACTGCCGGTCGCGCCGACGCGGATCGCGCGGTTCGGCGGTCGACCGGTGCTCATCATTGAGCGTTTCGATCGCCAGCATGGACGTGGCGGCAGGCTACTTCGCCGCCCTCAGGAGGATATCTGCCAGGCGCTCTCGGTTCCTCCGACGCGCAAATATGAAGACCATGGCGGCCCGAGCGTCGTCGACATCATGCGGCTCCTGGCCGCCAGCGACACGCCCGATGTCGATCGCAGGCGCTTCATGAAGACGATGATCGCGTTCTGGCTGATCGGCGCCACCGATGGCCATGCGAAGAACTTCAGCATCTTCCTGGCGCCCGGTGGCCGCTTCCACGCTACACCACTCTATGACGTGCTGTCCGTCGAACCCAGCCTGGCGGCGCACCAGGTGAACCGAACGCAAGTGCGCTTGGCCATGGCAATCGGAGATCGTCGCCGATATCGGGTTTTTGACATATTTCCCCGCCATTTCCTGCAGAGCGCGGCGCGTGCCGACTACGACGAGCGTGAGATCCTTGCGATCTTCGACGAACTCCAAAGGGAGGGTGAGGCTGCGCTCGAGCAGGCGGTCGCTACTATGCCTGCCGGCACGCCCGATGCTGTGATCGCTCCGATTGCCCAGGCTTTCCGCCATCGCTTGAAGGCAATCGAATTGCTCTAGGTTGCGCCGACCCGGCGAAGGCAACCGGCTATTCGGCGGTGCGGCGCCGCAAGCGGCCATAGCCGGGAGGACGGGCGCCTTGAACCCGGGAACTGCGCTCCTCGAGCCACGTCTCCGCAAAAAGATCGCGCTTTTCGATATGTGCCGTCAAATCCTTCACGACGCGCGTGAATGCCCCGATCAGGATGCCGGGTTCGAGAAAGACGATGTCGTCGCCGAGATCCTCGTTCAGCTCGCTCATCGCGATCATCAGGATCGTCATCGGTAAACCGGCTGAGGACGAAGACGTCGCGATAAATCGCAGGAAGCGACAGAATCGCCTGCTTCATTTCGAGCGTGCTGTGCTGTTCGGGCTCGAGGCGCGGGAGCGCGGCCTCGTCGAGTGCATCGATCGGAGCGGCGAGCCCTCCGCGCACGCTGTTGCGGCGCATCTGGTCGCGCGCCAGGTTGACTGCGATGCGCAACAGCAGCGCCTTGGGATGATGCCCGGCCTCGGTCGCGTCGTATCGGGCGACGCGGATATAGGTTTCCTGCACGATGTCGTCGACGTCGAGTGGCGTTGCGCGTAGCCGCCAGGCCAGCATGCGCCCGAGCCAGGCCGCATGCCGTCGATAGAGTTCGTCGAGGGTAGATGGCGGCTTGTCCGCCCGCGGCGGCAGCGAATCCTCAGTCCGGCCCGTGCTGGCCATTGCTTCCACTCCCCAGGTCAAGGGGCGTGGCGATGCCGATGGAAACCTGCACAGGCGCGACGGCCGGCGGCTGCTGCCCGCACGACGCTATAGCTGCCCCCGCGCGACAGGCGCGAAGCGCATCCGATCTTGCACAGGGGTTTCCACGCCCCTGCCGCCGATGCTTCGGCGGCGACGCCATGCTGGCCTATTCGCGCAGTCTTGGCAAATCGGGCGGGAACGGCGGGATCGGGCGCGCCACCTGGTCGCCCAGAATGCGCTGGAGGCGGGGGTCGGGTGTTGGAAACCTTTGTGCAAAGGCCCGCTATTTAGAAGCGATCCGCCGCCATTACCCCGGCTCCAGAATCGCTCCCTGTTTCACGGCACCCGACGTGTGCAGCCTGCCCGGCGCAGTGGTCTCCCGCAACCCGCTGCGGTCACGCCGATCGTCTGCCTAGCGCGCGCAGGGTGCCAGTGCCGCGACATGTCGGAGGTTCGCACTGACGCGATTTGCCGGTCGGGCCGCCAGAATTTGCCGATAGACGCGCAAAAACTTGCGCAGATCGGCAACTTGCGAGTCTCGCCGGGACGTTCGCCGGGACAAGGGGCCAGGGCCATGGTCTGCTGCGCCAAGGAGACGGCAACGGGGAGGGCATTTCATGCCCTCGGGCGTGGAGCCAGACTGGCGAGATTGGGCAGGGTATCGGGCGCTGCTCGCGCTCGATCGCCGGGGCTTCGCGTGGGAATTCCTTCGCCGCAATCCGCACTATCGCGCCGAGGCCTGCCGGTATCCGCCTGCGCGCCGCACGTTTCGGCACACGCACGTCGAGCAGATCGAAGCGCCGCCCGGAGGTGCGGCGCGCTGGGGCCTTTGGTTTCCACGAGCGACCGGACTTGGACTCGCGCGCCGCTTGCGCCATGTGGCTGGACGTTCACGATCCCGCCGTCGTCAGGATCGACGCGATCGCCTCTTCCGCCGACCATCCCGACAGTCTCGACCTGGGCCGCACGGGCGTGCGCGTGAGCTCGTTTCCGGTCGTCGGCGGAGATGTCCAGCTGCTCCTGAGCGAGGGATCGCGCTACGTCCGGCTCGCCTTGCGCAGTGGCAGTCTCTTCGACGGACCGGTACGTCTTCGCTACGCCCTCGAGGGTCTGCGCGACCTCGAGCCCAAGCTGCTGACCTTGCGCCGGCTCGCGGGTCTCTGGCGTAGTGGCCATATGCCCGCCGAGCTGTTTCCCCGGGATCGCCGCGCGCCGCGCTGGATCGCGTTCCTGCGCACGATCGACGCCCTGCGCGCCGGGGCCGCCCAGCGCGACATTGCGGTCGCGCTGTTCGGTGCCGATCGGGTACGGCACGAATGGCGCGGCAGTTCGGACTATCTCAGGCTTCGAGTCCAACGGCTGGTCCGCAGCAGCGAGGCTATGGTCCGCGGCGGCTATCTGCAGCTCGTCCCGGAGCGGCCGCGAGGCCGGCTCTCAACGGCTGCGCGCGGGACTCTGGCGGAGTGATCTCGTGGTCGCAGTGCAGGCAATATCGCGCCGGGGCTATCGCCGGCGCGAAAACCGTACTCTCGCGTCTTGTGTCTCGCAAAGATCGAGTGGGGCAGCCGCTGCTGGCCCGTCGCGATCTTCTGATCAAGCCGCCTAGCTATGGTCCTATCTCGCTCGCCGCGAGATCCGTTCGGCCACCCATGCCGGCGTAAACCGGATCTCCAACGCCGATGGCGACCGTATGGCGGTCTTCGTCGGCACTCACGCACTCGGGCAAAGCCGTCGCGCCGGATTTCGGCGAGCGTGGAGATCAAGCTCGGCAGTCCCGAAGGGTGCCCCGAATCTCATGGCCATTATAGATTTCGGCGACGGCATCATTGGGGAAACGTGCCGTCAGCGCCAAGCCAACGCCACTCGAGCTCGCCAGCAGCACGCCAATCCGCGCCACCGCCCGGGGCCGAATCGACCCCGGGCGGGGCGTGGTAGCGATAGCTGACGCTGTCGTTCCATGGCACGCCCATCGCCATCCGGACGCGCTGCGGTCATTGAATTGAAGGAGTCGCGTGGTTTGGGCCTTCAGGTAGATTTCGGTCGCCCGGTCCAAAACCGGCCCTGCTTTGCGCATCGGCTGTTCCCATGTAGAGGTGCCACGCACAATGAATCGGAGATCGAGATTTCTCTTAGGGTTCCGTCCACGAGCGCGCCGCTGCTCTGGCGAATTTGCTTCCTTACTGGCGGACCCGCGACGCCTACCAAATATGACGGTCAGGAGGTCGCTGGATTTCCTTACTATTCCCGCAGGGTAGGTGTGATCTGGCAGCGCGGCTGGGAAAGGGGATCGCGGGACAAGTCAGGAAGGGTGAGGCGTATGCCACCGACATTGTTGGGCAGCCCGAAATCCGGCCGCCGCCGCCGTTCCGGCGTTGGTGCGCGACAATTTCTCGTGCGGCGGCCAGGATCGAGGCGGTGCGCTTTTCACAGGCGCCGACGCTCCCCCACATGGACGCCCGGTTTGCGGTCGGAAGCGTGCGTCCACTCGATGCGAAAGGTCCGGCCTGACAGCCTCTCGTCCACGTGATGAGCGAAAGTGGCCCTGCATTATTCCAGTCGCCGATGCGGTTGTTGCCAAACGGCATTAAAATTCATATATGATGCCATAAGGAGATAGCCTATGACGGCCTTGCACCGCGTCGAGACCACGCCCCCGCCCTTCGTTCCCGAGCCGATCTCGGATGTGGAAGGCGCGGCCATGTTCCGCGCCGTGGTGAATCTGTTCCGCCTGTGGGACCTCACCGACGAGCAGGCGGCGCTGCTGCTCGACATGCCCGTCCGCACCTATCGCCGCTGGAAGGCGGGCGAGCAGGGCCGGCTCGACCGCGACAAGAAGGCGCGCCTCTCCAACCTTATGGGTATCCACAAGGCGCTGCGGCTCGTCTTCCGCGAGCCGCAGCGCGGCTATGCCTGGATCAGTGCCGCCAACGAGGCGTTCAACGGTCGCTCGGCGCTCGACATCATGCTCGGCGGCGAGCTCACCGACCTCATGCGGCTTCGGCGCTACCTCGACGCGGAGCGCGGCGCCTGGTGATTGCGCCGCAGCGCCTGGGGCGCGTGCGGGTCGAATGGAACGGAGCGGTGCGGATCATCCGCAGCCTCTATCCGCCCATCGACCTGTTCGAGGACATTGCCGACCCGGCCGACTGGCCCCTCCTGATCGCTGCCGAGCAGAAGACCAATCCACGGCTAATGGAGACCATCGGTACGCTCGACCTGGTGCCGCCGGCGCGCCGCGTCGCCGGTCCCGGCGCCAGCTGGCTGATGGCGCCGTTCACTCATGTCAGCACCGACCGGCCGAGCCGCTTTACCGACGGCAGCTACGGCGTGCTCTACGCCGGCAACCGCTTCCAGACCGCGCTCTTCGAGACGATCCATCACCATTCGCGTTTCATGGCGCGAACGCGCGAAGCGCCTGGCTGGACCTCGCAGTTCCGCGAGATCGTGCTCCATGTGCGGGCGGAGCTGCACGACCTGCGCGTGCGCGTGCGCGGCCTCACGCAAGTGCTCGACCCCCTGTCGCATGAACCCGCCCAGCGGCTCGGCGCCGCGCTGCGCGCCGCCGGCTCGGACGGGGTTGTCTATCCGAGCGTGCGCGATCCCGGCGGCGAATGCGTCGGCCTCTTCTATCCCGACCTGGCGCACAGCCCGCGCCAGGGACGTCATCTCGACTATCATTGGGACGGTGCCCGCGTAGACCTCTACCGCGATGCGGCGTCCGGCGAGGTGTTCCGGATCGTCGAGGCCGAGTGAGCGCCGGGCGCAGGCGGGACGCGCTGCCCGACCTCCCGCCGCGATCTTGCCGCTCGTTTTGGCGATCCGCGAGGCCCCGTCGCTGCCGACGCGCGACCACGAAGTCGGCGGGTCCGCCGTGGTTTCGTATCTCCCGGTTGCGTGTGGCCTGGCTCAGATTGGAGCGATCGAGCGCGGCCTTTACGCGCAGAATGCGATCGAGAACTTCGAGGTCACGGCATCGTCTTGCTTGGGCAGGCGCTGGGCAGGGATCGCGTTGCCTTTCATGGGTCAGCTCCGGAGCGGCCGCCATCTTCGCCCTGGCATCGAGAACGGGCCGCCTGACGTTTCCCTCACCGCCACAATGTTCTCGCGTAGCGGAGAATTCACTCGATCCGGTGCGCAGAACGACCCGGCAATTCTTGTTCGCACTGGCCCCCCGTACGATGGTCCGGAGGGGCCCTTGCGCCTGGCGGCGGTGGGCCTCACCCCATCTCTGGTCCGGCCATTGCGAGAAAAGCCGGCTTCTTTTTCATCCGGGCAGGCATGCCTGCCCGGATGAAAAAGCGCGCTCCATCGGGGTTTGGTTGCCGAGGGAGCTGTGTGGGCGCAGTTCATTGTACTCGCGCCGCCACGTCTCACATTTTACCCGCGCGTCGTCCAAGCTCAAGAACCAGAATGCGTTGAGGCACTCGGCCCGCACGCGCCCGTTGAAGGCCTCAGCAAAAGCATTGTCCGTAGGCTTTCCGGGGCGACTGAAGTCCAGCACGACATCATGCTGGTAGGCCCAGAGATCGAGGTCCTTCGAGATAAATTCGGGCCCATTATCCAGGCGAATCCGCTTCGGACGCCCATATATCCGCGCCACGCGCTCGAGCGTCTCGACGACATCTGCGCCACGATAGCTCGCCCGCACATCGAGCGCTGGGGACAGGCGAGTGAAGTTGTCGACGACCGAGAGTACGCGGATCTTGCGTCCATCAAATAGCTGATCCGACAGGAAATCCATCGACCAGCACTCATTGGGCGCCGTCGCCGGGACGCGATCCTCCCGCAGCTTCGCCTTCACCTTTCGCTTGGGCGTCTTGTTGCGGAGCTGGAGGCCAAGCTCCCGGTACAATCTGTGCGTCCGCTTGTGGTTGATCGCCCAGCCTTCGCGCCGCAGTAGAACGTGAATGCGTCGGTACCGTAGCGAACACGGGTCGCAGCCAGTTCCTTGATCCGCATCTTGAGGACGGCCTGATCGAGACGGCGGGACTGGTAGCGCTGGGTCGACCGGTTGATCGGAAAGGCACCACAGGCTCGTCGTTCGCTCACCTGGTAGCTCGCCTGCAAATAGCCGACGATCTCCCGAGCTCGATCAGGCCTTACATTTTTCGGCGGATGACATCCTGCAGCATCTCCTTGTCGAGGCTGAGATTTGCCACCAGCCGCTTCAGCCTGGTGTTCTCCTCCTCGAGCTGCCGCAGCCGCTTCATCTCAGATGGCATCAACCCACCATATTTGCGGCGCCATCGATAATAGGTCTGGATCGAAATCCCTGCCTTGCGGCAGACCTCCTCCACCGTCGTCCCATCCTCCGCCTGCTTCAGGATGAACGCGATCTGCTGCTCACTGAACCTCGACGTCTTCATGCCGCGAATCTCCCGCTTGGCATCCGCCAATCCTAACCGGGAAATTCTCACAATGATCGGACCAGTTTTGTGGGCTCAGGCCAATGGTTCGCACCTGGCGCTCGCGACGGTTCCGCCGTCATCCTGACAGCGTCGCTCGGCTGATACTGGTGAGCCCGAAGGGCCGGATCACACGTTCAAACTGCCGTCGCAGACCGATGCTGTGATCCGCCGCATCGGTGAACGCGCGGGCGTCCCGGAGCTCCCCGACACGATGGGTATCGTGTTCGATCGTCTTCACCACGCGCCGGAGACGGTAGCGGTCGCCGGGCCGGGGGTGTGCAGCGGCAGGTGACGGTCGGGGCGTTCGATCTGCAATGGCTCACCGCCCAAGCGCTCGGCGACCCGCGGGCGCTGGCGACGCTGCCGATCGCCTATCGGGATATGGCCGCCGGTGACTTCGACCGCATCGGCCCGCTGGTGCTGGCGACGCGCACGCGGTAGCGGCTCGGATCAGCGATGCATTACATGGTGGACCTCGCGTCCTACGCCAGCCCCTCGCGCGTCGACCGTATGCGGCGCGAGGCACGCGTTTCGCTGCTGGGTAATGCGATGAACTTTCCGACGGAACTGCGCGCGGCCTGGCCCGATGCCGATCTCTGCGCCGACTATCGCCGACGGGTGCGCAGCGAGGTGCTGCCGACGCTCATCCTGATCGGAGACCTCGATGCGCGCACGCGGATCGAGAATGCACGCGAGATCGCCGCCGGACTGTCGCGTTCGAAGGTGATCGTAGTCGAGAACGCCGCCCACCAATTCGACGTGTTCGGTGATCCCATCATCCAGCCGCTGCTCCGAGATTTTCTCCGCGACCGGCCGATCGCCGTTGGAAGCGTTCGCCTGCCGGCGATTCCGTTCCAGCGATGGAAATGGGCCCCAACTCTAAATCCCGAGGCTGCAATCGAGGCTCCGCGCTTGCAGGCTGCCAGTCCGCTCACGGCCTAAAATGCGACGTAACCCGCGGAGGGTGTAACCCGTATGTCACGCTGAGCCGCTTAAGCGCAGCGCGATGGATGATCGGCGCAGCAGGATTGCCGCATGGGTGGCCCGCGAGATCCTTCCTCACGAGCCTGGCGCCCGTCGTTGGGCTCAGCGGCGCTGGGGCAGGTTGGTGGACGTCGATGACGTGATCCAGGACGTCTATTGCCGGATATCCACGCTCGACTCTATCGACCATATCGACAACGGTCGCGCATATCTGTTCCGCACGCTCCAGGCGGTGGTGCTCGACGGCTTGCGGCGGGCGAAGGTCGCAAATACCCGGACGATGACGGAAATCGACTGGTTCGACGTCGTGGATGAAAGTCCCGGTGCGGACCGGCACGTCGAAGCGATCCAGGAACTTGGCCGCGTGAACCAGCTATTGTCGGAGCTATCGCAGACCTGTCGGCGGGTGATCGAGCTTCGCCGCATCCACGGGCTGTCGCAGCGCGAGACCGCGCATCAGCTCGGCGTGACCGAGAATGTCGTCGAGAATCACGTCGCGCGCGGCATCCGGCGTGTGCTCCAGGCATTGGCGGAGGAAAATAGCCAGCCCGACGAGAAGAGGCAGCACTAGCGGATGGCCGTGGATTCGATGAATGAGATCGAGGATCAGGCCGCTCGCTGGTCGGCGCGGGTCGCCCACGGAGAGATGACTTCCGCGCGCAGCGAGGAGCTCGAGGCTTGGCTGGCGACCGACCCGCGGCACCGCGGCGCCTATCTACGCGCGCAAGCTGCGCTGCTTTATCTCGAGCAGGCGGTGATCGAAGGGCCGCGGCTGGGCCCGATTGGCAACGACAATCCTCCGGTGCCGGTCGGGCGGATCGACACACCGCGACGTGCGCGCTGGCCGCGCTATGCGATTGGGGGCGGGACGATCGCCGCCTGCGTTGCCGGGCTGCTGACGTTCGGGCTGCCGGCGCTGCGTCCGAGGGCGCCATGGGCCGCATCGCCGACAGAGATCGCGCTCGCAGACGGATCGGTGGTGGTGCTCGGCGTCGGGGGCAGGATCAGCCAGGCGATCGGCGCCGATCGGCGCGAAATCACACTTCAAAGCGGCGAGGCGACCTTCCGGGTAGCGCATGACGCTTCACGGCCGTTCATCGTTCGCTCGGGCCGGGTATTCGCTCAGGCAACGGGGACCGTCTACTCGGTTCGCCGTCTGGGGGACGATGGCAGTGTGGTGCGCGTGCGCGAGGGTAGCGTGTTGGTGTGGGCCGAGGGCGCACGCGCAGCGGCGGTCGCGGTCCGTGCGGGAGGGAGCATGTCGCTGGATCCTCAGGGAGGTGATACGGCGCCAGCCAATGCCGCGCAACAGCCATCGCTTGTGCCCGACCAGCTGGCGGAATTCTCGTTCGAAGACGTATCCATCGCGACCGCGGCAGCGCGCTTCAATCGCGTTAACTCCACCAAGATCGTGATCCGCGACAAGGCGCTGGGCGCGACGCCGATCGTCGGCTTGTTCAAGTCCGACGAGCCGGAGCGCTTCGCCGAAGCTGCAGCGGCGCTCACCGGTGCGCGCGTCGTCCGCCGCGAGGGCACGATCGTCATCGAGAAGTAGCACGGCAACTATAGGCGACCTGAGCGTCATGGAGCCTCGTCGCCGACGCCTTACCCTGCTCGCCGTCGCGACCGCCTTGGCCGCGCCCGCACCGCTCGCCGCGCAGGAGCGGGCGACCGCTTTTGACGTCCCGCGCCAGCCTGCTTCGAGCGGAATCCGCATGCTGGCTTCGCAGGCCGGCATCCAGGTGATCGTCGCCTCGGCTGCGGTGGAGGGGCGCCAGACCCGGGCAGTGCGCGGCCGCATGACGGCGCGGGCGGCACTCGATCGCCTGCTGGCGGACAGCGGGCTGGTGCTGCGCTCGTTCGCCGCCGGGGTGGCGATCATCGGCATCGATCGCGCGACGCCAGAGCCGCCGTCTCCGCCGACGATCGTCGTGACCGGATATCGTACGGCCGACCCGGACCAAGCTGCGCTCACGCCGCAGCGATCGGTGCGGATCGAGGAAGCCGAGCGGCTCGGAAGGATTACGCTGCACGACGTGCTGATGCGTGAGCCTGCGATCGCAGCGGGCGGGGGGCTGGCGAGCGCTTTCGGACAGTCGTGGGACGCTGGCATCGCGACGGTATCCTTGCGCAGCCTCGGCGCGAGCCGCAGCCTCGCACTGGTCGACGGGCGGCGGCGTGTCGCGGGATCGGCACGTTCGACGGCTGTCGACGTCAACATGATTCCCGCCGCGATGGTCGACCGTGTCGAGATCACCACCGGCGCGGCTCCGCTCCATGGCGCGGATTCGATCGCCGGCACGATCAATATCGTGACCAAACAGCGCGTGGAGGGCGTGACCCTCAGCGCGATGAACGGGGTCTCCGAGCGCGGCGACGCGGCGTCGCGCTCGGTATCGCTCGCCGCCGGAACGCGATTCGATGATGGGCGCGGGTCGATTGCGATCGGGGGCACCTATTCGAAGATCGATCCGCTGCTGTTCGGCCAACGCTATCACAGTTACGTCAACAGCGTCGCCAACCCCGCGAACACCGGTGCCAACGACGGCATTCCCGACCGTCTGACCGTCCGCGACTTCCGCCAGGTCTACTATGCCTATGCGCCGAGCTTCTTCTTTGGAGGCAACTCCTATCTGATAGACGAGGGAACGCCCCGGATCGCGCGCTATGCGCTGCCGCTCTACGATGGCGAATTCAGCTACGGCGATGGGGGTGACGGTCGTAACCTGCGTGACCGCGACCAGCTGAGGGGCGGACTCGACGCGCTCGCGGTGCTCGCGCGTGTACATTATGATTTCGACGGCGGGATTCGATATCAGGCAGGTATCGACGCTGCACGGAGCCGCTATCAGGGCATCGCGGGCATCCCTTTGCACCGCGACGACAGCCGGCCGAGCTGGTTCAACGGCGCTGGCGGCGCGGTGGCCCGGCTCGACAATCCGCTGCTTCCGTCCGCGCTGCGCGTCTTCATGCTGGCGAACGGCGTAGGGGAGCTCGCCATCGGGCGCACCTATGGCAACTTCCCGGTAATGCGCGAGGCGCACGACCGGCGCAGCCTGACGCTGACCCAGAGCCTTGCCGGGCCGCTGGCCGGCAGGATAACGTGGAAGGCCTGGGTCCAGCACGGCCGCGCGACCGATGCGGTGACGACCAGCGATATCCCCCGCGCCGCGCAGTGGGTCGCAGCGCGCGACGTGATCGCCGATCCGGTCAGCGGCGCACCCATGTGCCGTGACGCAGCGGCGCGCGCGGCGGGATGCGTGCCGCTCGACATCTTCGGCCAGGCACCGCCCTCGCTGGCGCTCAAGGCCTATGTACTCGGCAGCCGCAACGAGCGCCGCAGCACCAGCCAGAGCCTGTTCGGTGCGGAGACGTCGGGCCCTCTCGGGGCGCTGCCCGGCGGGGACGCGTCGCTCCTGCTCGGGTTCGAGCATCGCCGCGACAGGCTGGCGACGCGTGACGATCCGCGGATGGCGAGCGAGTTCAGCATCGGCATGGGCGGCTATCCGGTGCATCCGGACCTGAACGTCGCCTCGGAGGTGTCCGAGCTCTACGGTCGTATCGCCTTGCCGCTGCTCCGCCGCCGGCCGCTGGCCCATCGCCTCGAGGCCGAGGCTAGCTTCCGCTATTCGCGCCACAGCGCCGTGGGAGACACCCTGGGCTGGCAGTTCGCGGGCGCCTGGTCGCCGGCTGAGGGCATGGGCTTCCGCGTTGCACGCGCGCGCAGCGTTCGTGCCCCCAATTTCGGCGAGCTCTACGAGCCCGCGATCGTCCACGAGCTCGGCTCGATCAGCGACCCTTGCGAAGCTGCGGACTATTACCAGAACCCGGTACGTACCGCGAACTGCCGCGCGCTCGGCATCACGACCCCGCTCATCGACTTCAAGCTAGGCCCCTATGTGACAACCGAGGGCAATCCGGGCCTGAGTCCGGAGACCGCGGACAGCCTGACGCTGGGGCTGATGCTCCAGCCGCGCTTCCTGCCGCGTTTCAAGTCCGCGGTCGACTATTGGGACATCAGCATCGCCGACGCGATCGTGCAGTACAGCGACCGGCAGGTGATGAACCTGTGCGTCGACCTGCCGACCATCGACAATGTCTTCTGCCGCGCGATCGACCGCGACCCCGCCGACGGCCATGTCAGCGCGATCCGGATCCGGCAGGTCAACGCAGCGCGAATGCGCACGCGCGGCCTGGACGTCAGTGCGTCCTATCAATCGCAGGTCGGAAGCGGGACGATGCGGCTCGGCGTCACGGGCAGCTACCTGCTTCAGCAGCGCATCGAGACGCTGGAAGGCGTGGCCGCGGGGAATATCGACGACGCGGGGGACTGGCGGCACCCGCGCTTTCGCGCGGCGATGCTCGCAACCTATGCGCTGGGGCCGCTCAGCATCAGCTTCGACACGCGTTTCGTCAGTTCCGGCAAGCTGGATGCCAGTGCTCAATCGGCGGAAGCTTATGACGACAATCATATCCCGCCTGTTGTCTACAATGATCTTTCCGTACGGGCGGCAGTGAGTTCGAAGATGGAGATCGGGGCAGGGGTCAGAAATATCTTCGATACTCCGCCACCCTATATGTACTCGACCTATAAGAATGGCACGCTGTACGATAATATAAGGCGGTACTTCTATGTGAGAACCCAAATGAAGCTATGAGTTATTTTGTAATAAAATCTAAATATGTCTGTCTTCCAGAATTAATATTGTGCAGTGCGACGGAAAACCGCGGAAGCTGCGTCATGGAGCCGAACCACAAATTGGGGGCTTCATCATGCGCTTCACTCTTCCTCGGGCCGCGGCCTCGATTGCCGCGATCGCGGTTGCCACGCTCGCCTCGCCGGCGCTCGCCGGCGCCAACGATCCCGATCCGGCAGCGGAGCAGACCGATCCGGCGCAGGAGGTCGTGGTCCTTGGCAGCGCCGACCGTGCCGCCGAGGAAGTGAACAATCGGCGCGCGGCGCTGGGCGTGGTCGACACGCTGACGCAGGACGATACCGGCGACCTTGCCGACGAGACGCTGGCCGATGCGCTGATCCGCGTGCCCGGCGTCAGCGCGATGCAGACGCTCTATGGCGAGCAGGAGGCGTCGTACGTCTCGGTGCGCGGCATCTCGCCGGACCTGAACTTCACGTCGTTCGACGGGATGGCGATGTTCTCGGCCGCCAACGACGGCGACGGCCTGCGCCGCGTGGACCTCAACCTGATCCCGACGCAGATTTCGCGCACTACGCAGGTCTTCAAGACATTCACGGCCGATCTCGAGGCTGGCGCGATCGGCGGCGTCACCAACATCGTCCCGCGCAGCGCGCTCAACGGCAAAGACACCTTCTACGTCGACGCCTTCGCCATGCTCCAAACCGGCCATGGGAAATATGTTCCCGGAACCAACAGTCGCGGAAACTATAGCGACACGCCCTGGGGCGGCGGCGTCAAGGGCCTGTGGGCGCACAAGTTCGGCGCCGACGATCGCTTCGGCATCGTCCTATCCGGCATGTATCGCCAGCGCGCCTATGACTATACCAAGCGCAACCCCAACGGGCGCGTCTTCTACCAGGCCAGCGGCGCGACGGCGAACAACAACCTGTCCAACTGGGACGGCGAGCATCCGCTGCCGACGCTGATCCGCCCGATGGATTATACCCATTTCACGCGGACGTTCGGCGGATCGGCGCAGATCGAGTACGAGCCCACCCCCGGGCTGCAGCTGTCGCTGCTCGGTTACGGCTACAAGCAGCTGGAAGACCAGACGCTCAACCAGTTCTACGTCGAGCAGTACAGCGGGCTGGTCCGCACCGGCCCCGAGACCGCGCGGCTCAAGATCGGCCGGACCCGCCCTTCTTACTCCTACGATAGGTTCGAGAACGAGACTGCCGGTGCGATCTTCAAGGCGGTGAAGGAGATCGGTTCGGACTCCTCGCTCGAAGCGCGCGGCGGCTGGAACATGAACAAATTCTACGACATGGATCTGACGGCGATTTATGCCTACAGCCCGCCCAGCTCCTTTATCAATTACGACATGTCGGAGATCTCCGACCGGATCACGATCGACAATTACGATCCGCTGGTCAACGCGGCCAATTACCGGCTTTCCTCCACCTCCGACCTGTTCGTCGACGCCAAGATGACGTCGGTCGAGGGCAGGCTCGATTTCAAGAAGAATTACGGTCGCGGGGGCGAAGGATTCGGCTTTGCATTGGGAATGGACGCGCGTAGCGTCAAGGCGGTGCGCGACCAGCGCGAAGTCCTTTACACCAATAATAGCAGCCCGATGGGAGACATCGGGTTCGTTCCCGCAGGTTTCCGTCCCTGGATGTACGACATGCCAGTCCTCTGGATCGACTATGCCAAGTTCGAACAGAACGTGAAGCCGAACCTTGCGATCAACCAGAACTCCACCAACAACGCGGCTTGGTCCGGCGACTACAGCTACAGGGAGCGCATCCTCGCTACCTACGCTTCGCTGAGCTATGCGACCGGCGCCTTCCGCGCCATCGCAGGGCTGCGCTACGACGACGTCGAGTTCAGCGCGCGCTCACCGCTCTCCGTTGACGGTCGCTACGGCGGCGCGTTCCAGCGCCACGACGGCGACTATCGCTTCCTCCTGCCGTCGGCGCTCATCACCTACGACCTGGCCGAAGGCTTCCGGCTCAAAGCAGCCTATAGCCGAACGCTCGGCCGGCCTGCCTTCGAGCAGATCGCGCGCGCCGAGTCGCGGGACGACGACGATCTGACGATCTCGCGCGGCAATCCCGATCTCAAGCCGCGCCGATCGGATAATTTCGACGTCGCGGTCGAATATTACTCCGAGGGCAATACCCTGCTCGCGCTCAGCGGCTTCTGGAAGAACATCAAGGACGACATCTACACGATGCGCGGCGCCGACGAGATCATCAATGGCGCCACCTATGAAGTCACCCAGCCGATGAATGCGCTCTCGTCGAAGATGCGCGGCCTCGAGTTCCAGTTCGTCAGCAGCAAGCTCCCCGGCATGCCCGGGTTCCTGAAGGACAAGCTCGGCATCTCCGCGAACCTCACGCGGATGTGGGCGGACATGACCTATCTCTCCGGCACGACCGAGGTCCATCTGGACGCACTGCAGTATCAGGCGGACTGGCTCGCCAACGCCAGCGTTTTTTATCGCCTTCCCAACAAGGGCGAGGTCCGGGTTGCGTACAACTGGAAGAGCAAGAGCCCGATCTCGCTCGGCGCCTATTCCTGGACGACCTACTGGCTCGAATCCCGCGGACAGCTCGATGCGGCGCTGCGCTACTCGCTGGCGGACAACGTCATCGTGAAGCTTCAGGCCAACAACATCCTCGAGGAGCCGATCGCGCAGGGCTATTACAACGACGCTTATCCGATGCGGCGGTACGAGATGACGCGCAACCGCTCGTTCCAGCTCGACGTCATCTTCCGGATGTAGCCGCAGCAGGGGAGGCGGCAGCGCCTCCCCGCGAACGCTTTCTCTTCTGCGGCACGGGACAACAGCCATGCGCACATTCCAGCAAATCCTGCGAGCCGGCGCCGCCCTGGCGCTTGCCTTCGCGGCCGTGCCGGCCCAGGCTGCGGCGCGCGGCTATGCCGATTGTGACGACTTCACCGTCGCCATGATCCCCGACACGCAAAACTATGTCGATTACCGGCATCAGAAGTGGTCCGGCTTCCGCTTCGACGCCTCCGAGCAATATTTCCAGCAGATGCGCTGGGTTGCCGCGAATGCCAAAAGCGCGGGCGGCGACATCGTCTTCGCCACCCATGTCGGCGACGTCTGGCAGCATTATTCCGAGTGGATGGATCCGGGTCACGCCGCACGCGGCTTGCAATGGATTCCCAACGGAGGTTCCGAAGTCGCCCGTTCGCCTAAGGTCCATACCCGCGCATTCGAGATTCCGCTCGCGGTCCAGGGATTCCAGCTGATTGCCGGCAGGCTGCCCTTCGCAGTGGTGCCGGGCAATCACGACTATGACGCGCTATGGACCGATCCGGCGCATCCGCCGCGACCGGAGCTGAAGAAAGACGGCAAGCGCCACGTCGGCGGCCTGACCGGCTTCCGATCGGCATTCTCCGACAAGTCGGCCTTCTTTGCCGGCCAGCCCTGGTATGTCGGCGCGCATGACGGCGGCGCGGACAGCGCGCAGGTCTTCACCGCCGGCAAATGCCGTTTCCTGCATATCGGCCTGCAATATCACGCGCCGGACGCATCGCTCGCCTGGGCGACGGGAATGATCCGGCGCTTTCCCGGCATTCCCGTGATCGTGAGCACCCACGACTATCTCGGCCGCGACGGCAAGCGTAACCTGCGCTCCAATCCCGACAACAGCGCGCTCGACCCGCGCGACAACAACCCGCAAATGATATGGGACGAGTTCATCAGCCAGCACGACCAAATATTCCTGGTGCTGAGCGGGCACGTTGGCGGGCAGGGATACAGCATCGACACCAACCGCTTGGGCAATCAGGTCCATCAGATGATGGCGGACTATCAGGGCCGCGGACAGACCGCCAAGGACGCGAGCGCCGAAGACACCGATATCGGCGATGGCTGGCTGCGGCTACTGACCTTCCGTCTCGGCGGTGCCAGCCCCGAAATCCGCGTGCGCACCTATTCGACTCATTACAAGAAGTTCAGCACCGAGCTCGCCGGCTATGCCGGATGGTACAAGGGGCACGACGGCCAGTCGGCGCTGACGGACGAGGAATATCTGAAGCGCGACGACTTCACGATTGCGCTGTCCGATTTTCACGCCCGTTTCCCGTCGGTTCGCTGACCCAGTCAAGGAAGGCTCTTGCCGATGCATCTCGATCGCCGCGCGCTTGTTTTGGGTGCGAGCCAGCTCGTCCTTCTGGCGGGTCTGGCGCCCCAGCGGCTTTGGGCCGGCCAGCTTCAGGGCTATCCCTTCACCCTCGGCGTCGCATCGGGCGATCCCTGGCCGGACGGCTTCGTCATCTGGACCCGGCTCGCGCCCAAGCCGCTCGATCCGGGCAGCGGCATGCCGATGCAGGCGGTGCAAGTCTCGTGGGAAATCGCCGAGGACGAGGGCTTTGCGCGGATCGTCCAGTCGGGCGAAGCCTTCGCGCGACCCGAGCTCGGACATAGTGTGCACGTCGAAGTGGGCGGGCTGCGGCCGGCGCGGCCCTATTGGTATCGTTTCAAGGTCAGCGGCGAGCTTAGCCCGGCGGGCATGGTGCGCACCGCGCCGGCGGCGGGCGCGCGCGTGGATCGGCTGCGCATCGGCGTGGCCGGCTGCCAGCATTGGGAGAACGGCTTCTACACCGCCTATCAATATCTGGCGCAGGAACCCGACCTCGACGCCGTCTTCCATTACGGCGACTATATCTACGAACATTGGTCGCAGCGGGTGTGTCCCAAAGTCGACAAACAGCCAGTCTGCGTGCGCGATCATGTCGGCGACGAGATCTATTCGCTCGACAGCTATCGCCGCCGCTATGCGCAGTACAAGAGCGACCCGGACCTGCAGGCCGCGCATCACGCCGCCGCGTTCCTTTCCACCTTCGACGATCACGAGGTCGACAATAATTGGGCCAATCTGATCGACGAGAAGGGCACGCCGCCCGAAGCGTTCGTGCTGCGACGCTTCGCCGCGATGCAGGCCTGGTACGAGAACATGCCGGTGCGAAAGGCGCAGTTCCCGCGCATGCAGGACATGCTGGCTTATCGCCGACTCGACTATGGCGGGCTGCTGCGCATCCATCTGCTCGATACGCGCAGCCATCGCACCGACCAGGTCTGCATGGACGGCAAGCGCAAGCCGTGCCCGCCCGACATGCATGTCTCGCGCACGATGCTGGGAGACGCGCAGGAGGCGTGGCTGGATCAGGGACTGGGCCGCGAGGCACGCTGGAACCTGATCGCGCAGCAGGTGCTCATGGCGCCTTTCGACCGGCGCAAGGCCGAGGAGACGCTCGCCAATCACGGCACCGACAATTGGGACGGCTATCGTCCGGCGCGCGCGCGGCTGGTCGATTCGATTCGCCGGCACCGGTTGACAAACGTCGTCGTCGCCTCGGGCGACTATCACAAGCACTTCGCGGGTGCCGTGCCTGTTCGCGATGAGGCGCTCGATGGCGAGATGGCAGCGGTGGAATTCCTCACCAGTTCGATCTCCACCGGCGGCAACGGCGGCCCGGTGGCCGGAGTCGACACGCTGCTCGCCAACAATCCGCACGTGACGCTGTTCAACAACCAGCGCGGCTACCAGTTGTTCGACGTGACCGCCGAGCGCTGGAAGACCGACATCAAGGTGCTCGACCAGGTCGAGGAGCGCGGCGGCAAGCTCAGCACGCTCGCGAGCTTCGCAGTTACACCCGACCGCGCCACGCTGCACCGCGCCTGACCGGAGTTCGCATGACCCTTACTCGCCGTCGCCTTCTCCGCGGAGCCGCCCAGGCCAGCGCCTTCACTGCCGCGGCAACGCTGATGCCGCCCAACGTGCAGAAGCTGCTGGCGCAGGGGCCACGCCGCGCAGGCTCGCTTCGCGACATCAAGCATGTCGTGATGCTGATGCTCGAGAATCGCTCGTTCGACCATTATTTCGGGACGATGAAAGGGGTGCGCGGCTTCGGCGACGCGCACGCGATGACGCTGTCGACCGGGCGCAGCGTATTCCACCAGCCCGATCCGGAGAATCCGCTCGGCTATATGCTGCCGTTCCACCTCGATACGTTCAACACGCGCGCGCAGGCGCTGCCATCCACCGGGCACAGCTGGGCCGTGCAGCATGCCGCGTGGAACGGCGGGCGGATGGACAACTGGCTACCCGCGCACCGCGCCGCCGATGGCGCGCACGGCCCATATACGATGGGCTATTTCAAGCGCGAGGACGTGCCCTTCCACTTTGCGCTCGCCGAAGCCTTCACCATCTGCGACGCCTATCACTGCTCGGTGCTGGGATCGACGCGGCCCAACCGCTTCTACTGGCTGAGCGGCACGATCGACGCCGAGGGGCGCTACGGCGAGCCGCAGACGACGCAGAAGACGCCCAAGGAAGGGCTGGCCTGGACCACCTATGCCGAGCGGCTGGAGGAGGCCGGGGTTAGCTGGAAGGTGTATCAGCACGCCGACAATGGGACCGGCTTCAATGTGCTGCGCCTGTTCCGGCGCTTCATGGATTCGAAGCCCGGCTCGCCGTTGCGCGTGAAGGGCATGCCCTCGGCGAGCGACGGGCAGTTCGAATATGACGCGCTCCACGACCGGTTGCCGGCGGTGACCTGGTTGTGCCCGACGAACGAGGGGTCGGAGCATCCTGCCAATTCGATGCCCGCTGCGGGAGCCGACTTCGTCGCCGGGAAACTCGACGCGATCGCCGCCAATCCGGACGTGTGGGCGAAGACCGTGTTCATCCTCAACTACGACGAGAATGACGGGCTGTTCGATCATGTCGCCCCGCCGGTGCCCCAGCCGGGAACGCCGCACGAGTTCATCGATGGCGTGCCGATAGGCGGTGGCTTCCGCGTGCCCTGCATCATCGTGTCGCCGTGGACCGCTGGGGGCTGGGTGTGCAGCCAGCCGTTCGATCACACCTCGGTACTGCGCCTGCTCGAACAGGTTACCGGCGTGCGCGAGCCCAATATTTCCGAATGGCGGCGGCGCACGTTCGCCGACCTCACCAAAGCCTTTCGTTTTGCGCAGCGCCCGGCACCCCCGCCCGCGCTGCCCAGCACCAGCGGCCTCCTGCGCCATGCGCACTATGCCAAGGCCAGGCTTCCCGCGCCCGCGATCCCCGTAGGTGAGCAGTCCATTCCAATCCAAGAACCTGGATCGCGAAGGCGATTGGAGTGAACGTCAGCTTGGTCCAGGTTTGCTCCACTTCATGCCGCGGTCGGTCGCGTTCGCCATAACCGGCAACCGAGCTTAAAGGGCTAGTTCCGTCTGCACGAATCTCGGTCCGCGCGGTGCAATTTCCTCGATCGCGAAACTACCGGCAGCGCACGCAGAAGCTGCTTTTGGGACAGTGTCAGACCGAACCACGCCATATTTGCCAGCGCAGCAGGACCGCACCCTTTCGCTCCTGGTAGAAGAGATGTCGGGACTGGCTTTGATCGTGATGACCGCAAATGTGACCGGATCGGTACCCAAATCGGGTTGCCAGATGCAGGCGAGATAGAAGAAGTTGCCGCGTTGGGCCTGCGAGCCCTTGGGCGCGCCGGTCCTAGCGATTTTCCGTTTCTGTCTTTGGGTCCTTTGTTCCCATGATGTCCTCGGCCGCCCTGCCGATCATCGCGTCGGCGTCGGCTGCTGCCTCGAGGAACATCTCGCGCGATACCGGCGCGTAGTTGCAGCCGACGAACAACGCCTCCGCCGGCGGAGCAGCAGGCGTCTCCGCCCCGGACGCCGCGGCGAGCAATGCCGCCAGCGGATCGCCGGTCGGTTCGAACGCGCCCAGCATCGGCCCATTCTCGGGATCGACGAAGCGATAATATTGTTCCGTCGCCTTGATGGGCGCGCGTTCCATCCGCTGCTCGGCGATCAGCGCCATCGCTTCCTGGCGCGGCAGCTGTGTGACTACCCAGTCCTTGAGGAAGAACACGGTGCTGACTTCCCGCCCCATGAAGGCGATCGGCTGCTTCAACCGATAGCCGTAGAGGCCGAGCATGCCTTTACCTTGCTCGCCCTTGTAGGGGCGCATCCAGCCGGGCCGCTTGTCGTCCAAGAACAACGCCGTCGCGAAGTCGAGCGCTGCCTCATGCGACCGGCAGGACAGCGCATCCCGCAGGTGCGTCGGTGTCAGCATCGGTTCGCGGGGCGGCTCCTCTTGTTCTTCGAGCATGACCGTCCTGGGCTCGGGCTCCTCCATCGCGCCCGCGCTCTGTGCCGCTGCAGGAATGGCGCAGTTCAGGCCCGCGAGCGCTACCGCTGCAGGCACGGCCCAAGGGAAGGACGAACGAAACATCGGTTCAATGCTCCAGGATAAAGTGGAGGGGCTGGACGAAGGTCATTCCGTCAGGCTGATCGCAAGGAAGGGAGGGTAGGGGTTGCGCTCGCCGCGCAGTCTCAAGGGCGGCCTCGTCAAGCAATGTGTTGCCCGACGAGCGCTCGACCTCGACGCTTTTCAGCGTGCCGTCGCGCAGGACCTTCAGCCGTAGATGGACCACCCCTTCGATCTCTTGCCGGACGGCATCGCGCGGATAGCGCTGCGCCCGGGCGAGCCGCCTGGAAAGCTCTTGTTGCCACTGGCGCATTGCCGATCCCTCTGCTGCCGCACCGGAGGTCGGCGCTTTGGCGCAGCTTTGTGTGGAATCGTTCCATGCTTCGGGTCGGGGCGCTGGGCTGTGCACTTTGCGATAGGCGCCTCCAACAGGCCTTCCCGCTGGCGAGAGCGAGCCGTCCTCATTGACCCGCAACGTCAGGTGCATGAAAGCGGGCGTCTCGAGCGCGCTCAGATCCGCGGTCACGGACTGAACCGACGTGGCGGCCAGGTCTACTGGCAAGGTGATGCCCTCGCCTGGCCTCGCCCCTGGCATCGACAGCGTGATGGAGCGTATCCGCTGGCCTTCATCCAACGGGAAAAAGGCATAGCCATTGGCGACTACGTCGCTGACCACCGGTCGTTCATCAAACTGTGCTTCGACCCTGATGCCATCGGCTTGCTCCCCATCCCTGCCCAGGTCGGAGATTTGGACCGCGACCCCGCGAAAGGCGGTGGCTTCTCTCTCCCAATCCGGCAGGCGGCATTCCAATGGATAATCCAGTGCCGGCGGAGATACTGTCTCAGTCCCGGCACGCGACTGGAGATCGCGCAGCCTCGCCAAGCGCCCGCGCGCCGTGGAAACTGCGGCGTCGGCGCTTGCGACGAGCATTGCGTCGCTTTGCCAATCTGGCCTGCGCTTCAGCCCATCGAGCGCCTGCTGCGCCGCCCGATACGCGGCATCCATGTGCGCGGCCGCCTGGGCGAGGGCGGCGGTGGACGGTCTGGGTTCGCCCTCTTCCGGCAGCAACCTGGCTGGGGTCACCGCATCCGACAGCGAAGCAAGCGGACAGGCGCTCGCCAGCTTCTGGAGCGCCTCGCTCTGGCGGCGGTTCGCGAGAGCCGTGGCTGCCGCCTTGTTCCATTCCACCTTCCCGGCGAGGTGGAAATCGCCGCTGCCGCCTGGAGGTTCAGCCGCGACAAGCGCAACCGCATTGCCCTCGATGCTCCAGCGGCCCTCGACCGTCTCCTCCACGCCTCCATGGGAGAGGGACCAGGAAAACCGACCGTCGCGGACCAGCAGCAGCTCAGAACCGACCTCGTGAACACCCGACAAAAAATAGCGTCCGGCCAGCGCATCTGGTGACAAATCCCGACCGGCGGCCGCGAACGGCGACAACAGCAACGCCGAGGCCAGCAGGCCCGCGAAGCAATGGCGGCGGTACGGCACGACAAATCTCCTGAATCCTGACACCTGCTTCGATCCGCTCCTGTCTGTGAGACGGCTTCGTTTCTCGCGCATTTGTTTCCCTGAAGATGGGCGGCGCTATCTGCACAGGACTATTCGCGCATGCAACGGGCCACGGTTCCCCCTTGTTATTGCCGTTTCCGCCACGTTGATCGTCCTTTCGGGCTCCCTTAATGGATGCAGCCTCCAATCGGGCGTGAGGGACGACACAATGGCGACCGCTGCACTTCGTAACGTCGCGACCTGTGCGCTTTCACTTGTCTTCGCCAGCTGTGGAGGCGCTTCGAACGACCCGAACACAACTGCTGATCGCAACAACTCCGCGGCTCAAGAAGCAGCGGCAGGGGGTTCGGCGGACGCGCAGGCCTATGTCGCACGATTCACGACAAAGGATCCCGAGGCGTGCTTCAAGGATGTGGGGCTCAAGCATCCCGCCTTGAAAGTGCCCGCTGGGGGCATCGGTTCACAGGTTCTCCCAACGCGCGTGATCGTGATGATCGATGGGTCCGGTTCGATGGCAGGGAGGATTGGCGGCAAGACTAAGCTCGAACTGGCGCGGGAAGCGGCGCTCGGCTTTATCGCCGGGCTCCCTGCATCGGTGCAGATCTCGCTCCTGGTCTTTGGACAGCAAGGCAACAACAGCGAGGCGGGCAAAGCGAAGTCCTGTTCCGCTATCGACGTGATTGCCCCCATGTCGACGGACCGGGGGCAGCTTCGCACCGCATTGGGACAGGTCCGGGCGGTCGGCTGGACGCCGCTTGCCGCCGGGCTAGACCGTGCCGAGGCGCTGCTGACGGTCTCCTCCACGCCGGGGGAGCAGATTATCTATGTCGTGTCCGATGGTGAAGAGACCTGCGGCGGCGATCCCGTAGCCTCCGCCCGCCGGATCAACAGCGGACGCACCCGGGCTATCGTCAACGTCATCGGCTTCAACCTGCCATCGGGCGAGGCCGCGAAGCTGACGGCGGTCGCTCACGCGGGCGGTGGCGGGTTCGTCAACGTGTCGAACGAGGTGGAGCTTGAAAGGTTCGCGGCGCAGGTGCGCGAGTCCCTCCGGCGAACGGACAATGAGGTGGCCACAAGTCTCGCCAACACCGACAATGACGTGGCGACCAGCATCGCCATTACAGGCGCCGAAACATGCATCAGTAATCTGGCTACTGATGAGTATGTGGCCATGACCGGCGACCTCACCGATAGTGACGTGGCGGGCCGACCTGTTCCGTTCCGCAAGGAAGCCGAAGTGCTGCTCAAGGAACGCCACGATGCGCTACGAGCGCGGGTCCAGGCGTACCGTGCCCGACTTGCCGGCGCAGAGGCGGCGGCGAAACGGCGCATCGATGCCGCTGCCGAGGCCGCGCGCTAAGGCGCCGATGGTGCATACACTAGAACTGCTGCCTGGTCAGGGGGCCTGGCTCTCGGCCAGATGAAGGTAGGCGCTGTCGAAATCCCCCGCCTGCGCCAGCCTTGCCCAGTTTTCGATCTTCACAGACCTCTGGGAGCGGCTGATCAGGCCGTCCTCCCCCATGCTCATGAGAGTCCTATTGGTGTGGACCGACGTAAGCCCGAGTGCGTCGGCGAGCTGTTCCTGCGTCATGGGTAGCTCATAGTTGCATCTTTCCCCCAAACCGGCCACTTCGAGCCGCAAGGCGAATTCGCACAGCAGGTGCGCCGTGCGGGTACGCGCGTCATGCCGGCCGACGTTGAGAGTCCACTCCCGGAATATCGAGGCATCGACAAGTGTCTCGTACCACATCGCGCGACCGATCGCGGGTCGCTCGAAAGCAATTTCCTGGATCGCCCCCACCGGGATCATCGCAACCTCGACATGGCTAAGCGCCTGGAGATTATGATCCGCGGTTCCGAGCAGCGAATTCTGCAAGTCGGCCAGATCGCCTTTCATATGGATAGAGAATATCTGCCGGCCGCCATTCCCCGCGACTTTGTGGCGGAACGAAAAGCCGGAAAGCATCAGGCAGCAGTTCTGCGGCCTGTCGCCCTCCCGCATGACATATTCCTGCTGTCTCAGCTTGAAAATGCGATAGGGAAGCGCGAACAACGCCGCTTGATCCTCGTTGCCGAGCGGCCGCCATTGGCCGAGCTTCGCGACCATGGGTGCAAGGACGGGATTTTCGAGGTCGGACATGGGCGCTCCTCAGGCGGGAGCGCTGCCGTTGTCTCTCAGCCACCAGTAGGGCCAATGTAGGGAGCTGGTGATGCCGCGGCTTTAAGCCATGTTGTTGAAAATCCCTAACCTGAATTGAACTTTGGCGACCATCAGGCATTTCTATTTCATCGTCGCACGCTTCTGGGCTCCGGCGGCTGAGAGGCATCGCGCTCTCGCCCGCGCGAACCGACGCATCCGCGGGATCTGGAGAACGGACATCAATGCGTTTTCATCCGCGATCTCGCAACTGGCCGTCCTTTCGAGTGGGAGTTCCAGCGCGTCGGCGAGATCATACCGTTTCGGGCGTCCGGCCGGCTTATGGTCTATGATACGGGGTCGCTGATCGCCGGTTGTGTTGGCGGGATCGGTATCGCACAGCTGCTGGAACTCTATGTGAACTGGACTGCCCGCGATGACTGGTCCGGTTGCGTAGTTAGTTGATGCGCGCCTCCGATGCCAGCCTGGACGGGAGGCGGAGCGCAGCGGAGCCGAGCGGCCAGGCTGGCATCTTGATCGCTTCGGGCGCCGGTGGGCGATAGCGCAGGCTGCTGTGCGGGCGTGCCCGGTTGTAATGATCGCGCCACCAGCCGGTGACGATCCGCACCTCTTCGAGGCTGTAGAAGATCTCGCCGTTGAGCAGCTCGTCGC
>JAESFO010000513.1_pt1 | contig 28343 bp, 25 predicted proteins | sample 9269421 | NCBI WGS metagenome assembly JAESFO01 (sample SAMN14502839, study PRJNA617101) | algae metagenome | isolation source: Nostoc desertorum CM1-VF14 and co-occurring heterotrophs from rocky... | place: USA: Clark Mountains, San Bernardino, California | collected 2000-06-05 | reverse complement strand
TGATGAAGTTGGGCTGCCAGCCTTCGAGCGCGCGCTGCAGCGTGCGGTCTTCGCCGAGGTTGACGTTGTTGGGGATCTTCTCGCTGTAGTTGATCGTGCTCATCGTTGTTCCTTGGGTTGTACGGGCTGCAGGTTCAGACGCGGTTGAGATCGAAGCCGGCCTTCTCGCCGGTGCCGTAGACCTTGAGCGCGCCCTTCTCGCCGACGGCGTTGGGGCGGTTGAAGATCCAGTTCTGCCAGGCCGAGAGGCGGCCGAAGACGCGGGTGATCATGTTCTCCTTGCTCGCGAAGCGCAGGTTGGCCTCGAGGCCGGTCAGCGAGTCGGGCGACATGGCGGCGCGTTCCTCGATCGCGATGCGGATCTCGTCGTCCCAGTCGATGTCGTCGGGCGCGGCCGTGACCAGGCCGAGCTTGAGCGCCTCGTCGGCATCGAGCGGCTTGCCGGCGGCCGCGCGCGCGGCCTCGAGCGGCGCGGCCTCTTCGTAGAAGCGGCGCTGCAGGCGGCTCTGGTCGTTGACCATCGGGAAGAAGCCGAAGTTGAATTCGTTCAGCACCAGCCTGGGCGCGCGCTCGGCGTCGTCGGGCAGCGCGAGCATGTAGGTGCGGTCGGCCGCGAAGGCCAGCTCGGCCAGCGTGCCGGCGAAGCAGGAACCGGCCTCGACCAGCGCGAACAGGCTGCGCGAGGACACGTCGAGGCGCGCCAGCGTGCGGCGCAGCGCGCCGAGGGTCTCGCGCACCAGCCAGTGGTCCTTGTTCGCGAGCATCACGGCGTCCGAGGCCAGCACGGCCTGGGCGTCGCCCTCGGTCTTCAGCAGCCAGGTGCCGATGTCGAGTTCGTTGGTGCGCAGGTTGAGGATCGCGTCGTCGAGTTCGCGGCACACGGCCAGCGGCCACCAGGCGGCGCCCGCGGCTTCGATGGCGGCGATGTCGGCCGGCTGCGCGCCGCTCGGCGCCTTCACGGTGATCGCGGCGGTGCGCTTGCTGCGGTCGATCTGCACGTTCACGTGCGAGTAGGCGATGCCGTCGGCGCTGTCGGTGCGCTCGAGGCGCGTGAGCGCCACGCCCTTGCCACCGGCGGGGCGGTCGCTGCCGGCCGCGAGCTGCGAGGCGCGTTCCTGCACGGCGGCGGCGAACTGCGCGGGCTTGGCGACCGCGTCGACCAGGCGCCATTCGACGGCACGCTGGCCGCGCACGCCTTCGACGCTGGTGCAGAAGATGTCGGCGAGGTCATGGCGCACGTGGCGCTTGTCGGTCACGCGGGTCAGGCCGCCGGTGCCGGGCAGCACGCCGAGCAGCGGCACTTCGGGCAGCGAGACGGAGGAGGAGCGGTCGTCGACCAGCAGGATCTCGTCGCAGGCCAGCGCCAGTTCGTAGCCGCCGCCGGCGCAGGCGCCGTTCACGGCCGCGAGGAACTTCAGGCCCGAGTGCTTCGACGAGTCTTCCATGCCGTTGCGGGTCTCGTTGGTGAACTTGCAGAAGTTCACCTTCCAGGCGTGGCTGGAGACGCCGAGCATGAAGATGTTGGCGCCCGAGCAGAAGATGCGGTCCTTGCCGCTGGTCACGATCACGCTGCGCACCTCGGGGTGCTCGAAGCGGATGCGGTTGAGCGCGTCGTTGAGCTCGATGTCGACGCCGAGGTCGTAGCTGTTGAGCTTGAGCTTGTAGCCGGGGCGGATGCCGCCGTCCTCTGCGATGTCGAGCGTGAGGCGCGCGATCTCGCCGTCGAAGCCGATCGACCAGTGGCGGTACTGGGAAGGCTCGATGCGGTAGTCGACGCGCGGGGCGGCGGTGGATGCGGTGGTTTCGGTCATGGCGGGGGTCTCCTGGGTCTTCCGTGGGCTTGAAAGGCCGCGGGACAAGGTCGATGCACGAATAATAATGCACTTTCCTGCGGCGATGACATGCATCATGCTGCATGTTTACGGACACGTCAATGCCTGATGCGTTTTTTTTCGAGGATGTGACCGAAGCCCGTTCCGGCGCGCGGCGGCGCCGGCCGGGTCAGGCCTTCAGGCCCATCGCTTGGCGGGCCGCGGCGCGCAGGCTCTGGAAGCTCTGCGGCAGGGTCTGGCGGCTGGTGTCGACCGTGAGGTCGGCCTTCGAATAGAAGGCGGCGCGGCCGTTGAGGATGCGGCGCAGGTCGTCCATAGCCTCGCGGCTGGCGGCCATCGGGCGGGTGTCGCCCTGGGCGGCCACGCGGCCCATGTGCTCCTCGGGCGCGGCCTGCAGCCAGACGGTGGTGCAGTGCGCGAGCAGCTCGTTGAAGGTGGCGGGGTCGGAGACGATGCCGCCCGGCGTGGCGATCACCACCTCGCTGTAGATCTGGATCGCCTCCTCGAGCGCGCGGCGCTCGTAGCGGCGGTAGGCATTGGTGCCGTAGAGGTCGTGGATCTCGCGCACGCTGCAGCCGGCGAGCTTCTCGATCTCGCGGCTCAGCTCGACGAACGGCACCTCGAGGTCGTCGGCCAGCATCTGGCCCAGGGTGGACTTGCCCGCGCCGCGCAGGCCCACGAGCGCGATGCGCCGGTGCCGCGCCGGGTCGACCGAGGCCGTGCCCAGCAGTTCGCCGAGCGCCACGCGCACGCGGCGCAGGTCGGCCTCGCTGCGGTGCTCGAGCAGCTCGCGGATCAACAGCCACTCGGGCGAGCTGGTGGTCACGTCGCCGACCAGCTCGGCCAGCGAGCAGTGCAGCGCGCCCGCCACCTGCTGCAGCACCAGGATCGAGGCGTTGCCGATGCCGTACTCGAGGTTGGCGAGATGGCGCTCCGACACCTCGGCCGCGATCGCCACCGCCTTGCGCGTGAGCCCGCGCTGCGCGCGCAGGTTGCGCACGCGCTCGCCGAGCGCGACCAGCAGCGGGTTCTTCACCTCCCCGGGCGCGGCGGGGGCGGCGCCTTCCGGCGCGGTGGCCAGCACCGCGTCTACATGCTCATTCATGCCATTCCTCTTGTTTCGCCGGCATTGTGCGCGCTCAGGGTAAACACCATAGATGCACTATATTGCTTGACACTGATTGTCTCGATGCTTATTGTTCGGCCACACGCAAGATACTGCACGCGCAGCATTCCTGCAAGGCAATACCAAAGTTCGAGGCCCACGATGTCCGACAGCAGCCACCCTGCCAGCCCCAGCGGCAAGGAAGCCTTCCACCAACTGATCGCCGGCCTGACCGCCGAGATCGCCGGCCGACCGCTCGACGCCGAGCTCGACCGCTGGCTCAACGCGAACCATGGCGCCGGCAGCCCCAGCTTCGCGCGGCTCGGCGCCGCCTGCCGCCAGGGCGTGGCCGAAGGCTGGCTGTGCGAGCGCGAAGGCGGCGGCATCAAGTACGGCCGCGTCTTCAAGGCCGAGGACGCGCTGCACCGCTTCTCGGTCGACGTGGTCGACATGCAGGACATCGCCGGCCCGCACCACACCCATCCCCAGGGCGAGATCGACCTGATCATGCCGCTGGACGACAGCCCCGGCGCCACCTTCGACGGCCGCCCCGCGGGCTGGTGCGTCTACGGCCCCGGCAGCGCGCATCGCCCGACCGTCGCGCAAGGCCGCGCGCTCGTTCTCTACCTCTTGCCCGAAGGGCAGATCAAGTTCACCGTATGACCGAACTCCTCGCCAATCACGTCGCCGGCCGCTGGCAAAGCGGCTCGGGCGCCGGCACGCCCCTCTTCGACCCGGTGCTCGGCACCGAGCTCGTGCGCGTCGATGCCACCGGCCTCGACCTGCCCGGGGCCTTTTCGTTCGCCCGCGAACAGGGCGGCCAGGCCCTGCGCGCCCTCACCTACCGCCAGCGCGCGGGCCTGCTCGGCGCGATCGTCAAGGTGCTGCAGGCGAACCGCGATGCCTATTACGAGATCGCGACCGCGAACTCGGGCACGGTGAAGAACGACTCCGCCGTCGACATCGACGGCGCGATCTTCACGCTGGGCCAGTACGCGAAATGGGGCGACGCGCTCGGCGACGTGCGCGCTTTACGCGACGGCGAGGCCGCCAGGCTCGGCAAGGAACCGCTGTTCCAGTCGCAGCACCTGCAGGTGCCCACGCATGGCGTGGCGCTGTTCATCAACGCCTTCAACTTCCCCTCGTGGGGCCTGTGGGAGAAGGCCGCGCCCGCGCTGCTCTCGGGCGTGCCGGTGATCGTGAAGCCGGCCACCGCCACCGCCTGGCTCACGCAGCGCATGGTCAAGGACGTGGTCGACGCGGGCGTGCTGCCCGCGGGCGCGCTGTCGGTGATCTGCGGCAGCTCGGCCGGCCTGATGGACCAGCTCCAGCCCTTCGACGTGGTCTCGTTCACCGGCTCGACCGATACCGCCGCGCTGATCCGCTCGCACGACGCCGTGGCGCGGCGCTCGGTGCGCGTGAACATCGAGGCCGACAGCCTCAACAGCGCGCTGCTGCTGCCCGGCGCCGCGCCCGGCAGCGAGGCCTTCGGCCTGCTGGTGCGCGAGGTGGTGCGCGAGATGACGGTGAAGGCGGGCCAGAAGTGCACCGCGATCCGCCGCATCCTCGTGCCGGCCGAGCTCTACGACGCCGCCGCCGAGGCGATAGCCGCCAAGCTCGCGGGCGTGAGCGTGGGCAACCCGCGCAACGAGGGCGTGCGCATGGGCTCGCTGGTGAGCCGCGCGCAGCTCGCCGCGGTGCGCGAAGGCCTCGATGCGCTCGCCGCGCAGACCCAGGTGCTGCACGACGGCCGCGACCGCCCGCTGGTCGACGCCGACCCCGCCGTGGCTGCCTGCATCGGCCCGGTGCTGCTGGGCGCGCGCGACGCCGACGCGGCGCGGCAGGTGCACGACATCGAGGTCTTCGGCCCGGTCGCCACGCTGCTGCCCTACCGCGACACGGCCCATGCCTTCGCCCTCGCCCACCGCGGCCAGGGCTCGCTCGTGACCTCGCTCTACGGCGCCGACGAAACCGCGCTCGCTCAGGCGGCGGTCGAACTCGCGGCCAGCCATGGCCGCGTGCACGTGATCACGCCCGAGGTGGCGCAGGCCCAGACCGGCCACGGCAACGTGATGCCGATGTCGCTGCACGGCGGCCCGGGCCGCGCGGGCGGCGGCGCCGAACTCGGCGGCCTGCGCGCGCTGGACTTCTACCACCGCCGCAGCGCGGTGCAGGCGGGCAACGGCGTGCTCGCCGCCCTGGGGCTGTAGCCGCCCCTCTATCTAGATACCGACGCAGCGCCCCCACAGAGGCCCCAAGGAGACACACGATGAGCCTGCCACCCCGCTTCAACTTCGCCGAGCACCTGTTCGCGCTCAACCGCGAACGCGCCGCGCGCACCGCCTACATCGACGACCGCGGCACGCTGAGCTACGGCCAGCTCGAGGACCGCGCGCGCCGCCTGGCCGCGGCGCTCAAGGCCGCGGGCGTGCGCCGCGAGGAACGCGTGCTGCTCTTGATGCTCGACGGCAACGACTGGCCCGTGAGCTTCCTCGGCTGCCTCTACGCCGGCATCGTGCCGGTGGCCGTCAACACGCTGCTCACGCCCGAGGACTACGCCTACATGCTCGACCACAGCCGCGCGCAGGCCGCGCTGGTGTCGGGCGCACTGCTGCCGGTGCTGCAGGAAGCGATGGCGCGCGGCGGCCACGAGCTGCACACGCTGCTGGTGTCGCAACCGGCGGGCGCGCTGCCCGAGGGCGCGCGGGACTTCGAGGCCGCGCTCGCCGCCGCCGAGCCGCTGGCCGCGCCCGCGCTCACGGCCTCCGACGATCCGGGCTTCTGGCTCTACTCCTCGGGCTCCACCGGCAAGCCCAAGGGCACGGTTCACACGCAGGCCAACCTCTGGTGGACCGCGGAGCTCTACGGCAAGCCGGTGCTGGGCCTGAGCGAGAACGACGTCTGCTTCTCGGCCGCCAAGATGTATTTCGCCTACGGCCTGGGCAATGCGCTGACCTTCCCGCTGTCGGTGGGCGCCACCGTGGTGCTGATGGCCGAACGGCCCACGCCCGACGCCACCTTCCGCCGCTGGGTGGAGCACAAGCCCACCGTCTTCTTCGGCGCGCCCACCGGCTTCGCGGGCATGCTCGCCTCGCCCAAGCTGCCGGCGCGCGAAGCGGTGGCGCTGCGCATGTGCTCGTCGGCCGGCGAAGCGCTGCCCGGCGAGATCGCGCAGCGCTTCAAGACGCACTTCGGCTGCGACATCATCGACGGCATCGGCTCCACCGAGATGCTGCACATCTTCATCTCGAACCGGCCCGACGACGTGCGCTACGGCACCACGGGCAAGCCGGTCGAAGGCTACGAGGTCGAGCTGCGCGGCGAGGACGGCCGCGCGGTGCCCGACGGCGAGGTCGGCGACCTCTACATCCGCGGCCCGAGCTCGGCGCTGATGTACTGGACCAACCGCGAGAAGTCGCGCGAGACCTTCCAGGGCGGCTGGACCAAGAGCGGCGACAAGTACACGCGCGACGCCGACGGCTACTTCACCTATGCGGGCCGCAGCGACGACATGCTCAAGGTCAGCGGCATCTACGTCTCGCCCTTCGAGGTCGAGGCCACGCTGATGCAGCACCCGGCCGTGCTCGAGGCCGCGGTGATCGGCAAGGAGGACGGCGAGGGCCTCACGAAGACCAAGGCCTTCGTGGTGCTCAAGGACGGCGGTGCCACCACCGAGGACGAGCTCAAGGCCTTCGTGAAGGAACGCCTCGCGCCCTACAAGTACCCGCGCTTCCTCGAGTTCGTGGCAGAGCTGCCGAAGACCGCCACCGGCAAGATCCAGCGCTTCCGGCTGCGCGAGCGCGAGAAGCAGGCATGAGCTTTCCAGACTTCGCCACCATCGACTGGCGCGGCCGCGCGGTGCGCATTGAGTGCCAGTGGATCGCGCCCGAGCGCGCCGACGCACCGCTGGTCGTGTTCCTGCACGAGGGCCTCGGCTCGGTCGCGATGTGGAAGGACTTCCCCGCGCGCCTGTGCGAAGCCGCCGGCGTGCGCGGCCTGGTGTTCTCGCGCCCCGGTTACGGCCGCTCCACGCCGCGCGCCGAGGACGAGATCTGGGACGTGGACTTCATGCACCGCCAGGCGCACGAGGTGCTGCCCGCGCTGTTCAGCGCGCTCGCGCTCGACGGCGAAAAGCCCTGGCTGTTCGGCCACAGCGACGGCGGCTCGATCTCGCTGCTCTACGCCGCGCGCTTTCCCGACCGCGTCGCGGGCCTGGTCGTGCTCGCGCCGCACATCTTCGTGGAAGACGTGACGGTGGCGAACATCGAGCTCGCGCGCACCGCCTACCTCGGCACCGACCTGCCCCGGAAGCTCGGCCGCTACCACGACAGCGCCGACTCGGCCTTCTGGGGCTGGAACCGCATCTGGCTGCATCCGCCGTTCCGCGACTGGAACATCGAGGCCGAGCTCGACGCGATCCGCTGCCCCGTGCTCGCCGTGCAGGGGCTCGGCGACGAGTACGGCAGCCTCGCGCAGATCCGCGGCATCGCCGCGCGCGTGCCCGGCTGCGAGCTGCTCGAGATCCCCGAATGCGGGCATTCCCCGCATCGCGATCAGCCGGATCGTGTCATCGTCGCGGCCACTTCGTTCATCACCAAAAACAGGAGACAAACCTCATGACCATTCGCCACACCACCCGCCTCGCGCTGACCGCGCTGTCCTTCGCCGCGCTGTGCACGGCCGCCTCGGCCCAGGGCACGGGCAAGCTCAAGGTCGGCCTGATGCTGCCCTACAGCGGCACCTACACCGCGCTCGGCGTGGCGATCGAGAACGGCTTCAAGCTCTACGTCGACGAGCAGGGGGGCAAGCTCGCGGGCCGCGAGATCGAGTACTTCAAGGTCGACGACGAGTCCGATCCCGCCAAGGCCACCGACAACGTCAACAAGCTGATCAAGCGCGACAACGTCGACGTGATCGTGGGCACCGTGCACTCGGGCGTGGCGATGGCCATGGCCAAGGCCGCCAAGGAGAGCGGCACCGTGCTGATCGTGCCCAATGCCGGCGCCGACGCCGTGACCGGCCCGATGTGCGCGCCCAACATCTTCCGCAGCTCGTTCAGCAACTGGCAGCCGGCCTACGCCATGGGCGAGGTGGCGGCCAAGCAGCAGGGCAAGAAGAAGGTCATGACCATCACCTGGAAGTACGCGGCCGGCGAGGAGTCGGTCAACGGCTTCAAGGAAGGCTTCGAGAAGGCCGGCGGCAAGGTCGACAAGCAGCTCACGCTGCCGTTCCCGAACGTGGAGTTCCAGGCCCTGCTGACCGAAATCGCGGCGGCCAAGCCCGATGCCGTGTACGCCTTCTTCGCGGGCGGCGGTGCGGTGAAGTTCGTCAAGGACTACCAGGCCGCGGGCCTGAACAAGACCATCCCGCTGTACGGCCCGGGCTTCCTCACCGACGGCACGCTCGAGGCGCAGGGCGAATCGGCGCAGGGCATGCTCACCACGCTGCACTACGCCGACGGCCTGAACACGCCGCGGGACAACGCCTTCCGCACCGCCTACGCCAAGACCTTCAAGCTGCAGCCCGACGTGTACGCGGTGCAGGGCTACGACGCCGCGCAGATGCTGGGCGTGGGCCTCGCGGCCACCAAGGGCGACATCACGAAGAAGGCCGACTTCGCGGCCGCGGTCGAGAAGGCGAAGATCGACAGCCCGCGCGGCGCGTTCACGGTCAGCAAGTCGCACAACCCGGTGCAGGACATCTATCTGCGCAAGGTGGACGGCAAGGAGAACAAGCTGGTGAGCACGGCGATCAAGGGGCTCGCCGACCCCGCGCGCGGCTGCAGGATGTAACCCGCCCCCGTCCCTCGCTCACTTCGTGTAGCTCGACTCCCCCCTCGAGGGGGCGACACCTGCGGACCGGCCAAGCCGGATCCGCGGTGTCTCCCGAACATCGCGGCGCTTCGCGCCTGCTTCTCCAGCCCAACCCGGATGACCTAACGTGGACTTCGGCACCTTCCTCGTCCAGTGCCTGAACTCGGTTCAGTACGGACTGCTGCTCTTTCTCGTGGCCTCGGGCCTGACGCTGATCTTCGGGATCATGGGCGTGATCAACCTCGCGCACGGCAGCTTCTACATGATCGGCGCCTACATGGCGTTCTCGCTGGCGCCGCTGTTCGGCGACCAGTTCCTCCTGATGCTGGCGGCCGGCGTGGTGCTCGCCGCCATCTTCGGCTACCTGCTCGAGTGGGCCTTCTTCAGCTACCTCTACCAGCGCGACCACCTGCAGCAGGTGCTCATGACCTACGGCCTGATCCTGGTGTTCGAGGAACTGCGCTCGATCCTGGTGGGCAACGACGTGCACGGCGTGAAGGTGCCGGCCTGGCTCGACGGCAGCTTCGCGCTGGGCAGCGTGATGAGCTATCCCTGGTACCGCCTGTTCGCCTCGGCCGCCTGCATCGTGCTGGCGCTGGCGCTGTACTGGGTGGTCAACCGCACGCGCCTGGGCATGATGATCCGCGCCGGCGCGAGCAACCGCGACATGGTGCGCGGCCTGGGCATCGACGTGAAGCGGCTCTACCGCATCGTCTTCGCGGCCGGCGTGGCGCTCGCGGCGCTGGCCGGCATGATCGCCGCGCCGATGTCCTCGGTCTATCCCAACATGGGCGCGAGCGTGCTGATCATCTGCTTCGTGCTGGTCGTGATCGGCGGCATCGGCTCGATCACCGGCGCGCTCGTCGCCTCGCTGCTGGTGGGCTTCGTCGACACCTTCGGCAAGGTGTTCTTCGCCGACCTGAGCGGCATCGGCATCTACCTGCTGATGGCGATCGTGCTGATCTGGAAGCCCGAGGGGCTGATGGGACGGCGTCCATGAGTTCGATCCCCAGGACCTCCACGCGCATGATTGCCTCCACGCCCTCTTCTTCACTCGCCCGGAACGCCGGCTCGTTCGGCGGCGCGGCACTGCCGCTGGCCTGCGCGCTGGCCATCGGCATCGCCGGCCCGCTGCTGGGCAACTACGCCTCGGACTTCATCGTCAAGGTGATGATCCTGTCGATCTTCGCGCTGAGCCTCGAGCTGCTGGTCGGCATGACCGGCCTCGTGAGCCTGGGCCACGCGGCCTTCTACGGCATCGGCGCCTACGTCACGGTGCTGGCCTCGGGCGCGGAGGGCGGCAACTTCGCGCTGCTGCTGCCCGCGGCCATGGGCGCTGCCGGGCTCTATGCCCTGTTCGTCGGCGCGCTGAGCCTGCGCACGCGCGGCGTCTACTTCATCATGGTGACGCTGGCCTTCGCGCAGATGGCCTTCTTCGTGTTCCACGACACCAAGGTCGGCGGCGGCAGCGACGGCATCTACCTCTACGTGCGCCCGGCCCTCGGCGCGCTCGACCTCGAGAACCGCACGGTGCTGTTCTACGTGGTGCTGGCGGCGCTGGTGTTCACCTACGCGCTGCTCGCGCTGCTGCGCCGCTCGCGCTTCGGCGCGGCGCTCGCGGGCATCCGCGTCAACGAGCAGCGCATGCGCGCGGCGGGCTTCCCCACCTACGCCTACAAGCTCGCGGCCTTCGTGCTGGCCGGTGCGCTGGCCGGCCTCGCGGGCTTCCTGCTGGCCTCGCGCGACGGCGTGGTCAACCCCGAGCTGATGGCCTGGCATAACTCGGGCGAGGTGCTGCTGATGGTGATCCTCGGCGGCCTGGGCCACCTGCGCGGCGCGGTGATCGGCGCCATCGCCTTCACGCTGCTCAAGGAGATTTTCTCGACCCATGCGCTGCTCGGGCCGCTGGCCGACCACTGGCAGCTCACGCTGGGGCTGACCATCATCGTGTTCGTGGCGCTGCTGCCCAAGGGCCTGATCGGGCTGGTGCAGCGGCTGTCGCCGAGGAGCGGGGCATGAACGATTCCGTGCTGCTGTCCGTCGAGGGCCTGACCCGCCGCTTCGGCGGCCTGGTCGCGGTCAACGCGGTCACGCTCGACCTGCACGTGGGCGAGGTGCATGCGGTGATCGGCACCAACGGCGCGGGCAAGTCGACCCTGATCAACATGCTCTCGGGCGAGATCGAGGCCTCGGCCGGCCGCATCCGCCTCGACGGCGAGGACATCACGACGCGCGCGCAGTTCCGCCGCGCGCTCGCGGGCGTGGGCCGCAGCTACCAGCGCACCACCATCTTCCCGGAGTTCAGCGTGCACGAGAACTGCCGCCTCGCGGCGCAGGCGGCCACGCCGCGGCCCTGGGCGATCTGGCAGTCGTCGCGCGGCTGCGCCGCGAGCTCGGCCTCGGCCGACGCGGCGCTCGAAGCCGCGGGCCTCGCCGCCGAGGCGCACCGCATCGCCGGCACGCTGAGCCACGGCGCGCAGCGCCAGCTCGAGGTGGCGATGTGCCTGGCCACGCATCCGCGCGTGCTGCTGCTCGACGAGCCGCTGGCCGGCATGGGCGCGGAGGAGACCGACCGCATGCTGAACCTGCTCGCGCAGCTCAAGGCCACGCACGCCATCCTGCTGGTGGAGCACGACATGGACGCGGTGTTCCGCGTGGCCGACCGCATCACGGTGATGGTCAACGGCACGGTGATCGCCACCGGCAGCCCCGACGCGATCCGCGAGAACCCCGAAGTCCGCACCGCCTACCTGGGAGAGGAACACTGATGCCCCCACGCTCTGCACTTCGTGTCATCGCTGCCCCCCGGGGGGGCGCAGGCCTGCCTTGGGGCGGCCCGGCGGGAGGCCTCTGATGCTCAACGTCAAGGACCTCAACACCTACTACGGCAACAGCCACATCCTGCGCGGCGTGCATGCCGAGATCCCGGCCGCGACCTCGGTCGGCCTGCTGGGCCGCAACGGCATGGGCAAGACCACGCTGATCCGCACGATCATGGGCTACGTGCGCCCCGCCTCGGGCGAGGTGCAGGTCGACGGCCGCACGGTCACCGGCCTGCCGCCCGAGAAGATGGCGCGGCTGGGCATCGGCTACGTGCCCGAGGGCCGCGGCATCTTCCCCAACCTCTCGGTGCGCGAGAACCTCGTGATGAGCGAGCGCGCGGGCATCGACGGCCAGCGCGCCTGGACCTTCGAGCGCGTGATGGCCACCTTCCCGCGGCTGGCCGAGCGGCTGTCTCACGGCGGCCAGCAGCTCTCGGGCGGCGAACAGCAGATGCTGTCGATCGGCCGCGCGCTGATGACCAACCCGCGCCTGCTGATCCTCGACGAAGCGACCGAGGGCCTCGCGCCGCTGATCGTGGCCGAGATCTGGCGCGTGATCGAGCAGATCCGCCAGACCGGCATCGCCACCCTGATCGTGGACCGCGACTACCGCAAGGTGCTGGCCCACACCGAGCTCGCGGTGGTGATGGAGAAGGGCCAGATCGTGCGCCAGGGCGCCTCGGGCGCGCTGCTCGCGCAGCCGCAGGCGCTGGAGGCCTTGCTCGGGGTCTGAGAACGTGCCATGACGCGCGAGATCAGCCTGCTCGACACCGCGGGCAAGCCGCTGCGCATGGACGGCCGGCTGCTGCTGAACGCCGGCGCCACGTCGTGGCAGGGCTTCGCGCTCGAGGTCCGCTCGATGATCGGCGACGGCGAGAACCCGGCCTGCTACAACCCGCATCCGCTGATCGCGCTGTGCGTGCGCGGCCATGTGCACGGCGTCATGACGCAGGGCCGGCGTTCGCATCGCACCGAGACGCACTCGGGCGGCATGAGCATCTTCGAGCGGGGCTACGAGGTCGACCGCGCGAGCTGGACCGGCCGCATCGAGGAGATGGTGGCGATCGAGATCCGGCCCGAGGCGCTGCGCCGCCTCATGCCCGAGAGCGACGGCGAGCTGCACCTGCAGACCCAGCTCTCGACCACCGATGCCACCTTGCAACTGCTGGCCAGCGCCATGCGCGACGAGATCGAGCGCGGCTGCAGCTCGGGCCGGCTGCATGCGCAGGGGCTGTCGATGGCGCTCGCGAGCTACCTGCAGGCGCGCTACGGCTGCGCGCGCAACGTGCAGCGCCCGCGCGGGCGGCTCTCGCAGGCCGACCTGCGCCGCGTCTACGACTGGGTGATGGCGCATCTGGCCGAGGATTTCGGCATCGACGCGCTCGCGGCCGAGCTGCAGCTGAGCGCGGTGCACTTCACGCGGCTCTTTCGCGCCAGCACCGGCGCCACGCCCTATCGCTACGTGATGGAGCAGCGCGTGCGGCAGGCGCTGGCGCTGCTCGACGGCCCGCTCGCGCTGGCCGAGATCGCGCAGGCGGTGGGCTTCTCGAGCCAGGCGCATTTCACGCAGGTGTTCCGCCAGCTCGTGGGCAGCACGCCCGCGCGCACGCGTGCATCGCGGGTAAGTCCGAAGGCCGGTTGAGGGAATCCTGCAAGCGCCGATCGCATGTCGATAGACCGCGCGAGGCACGCTCGGCACATTCGATGTCTGCCAACACAGGAGACAGAAGATGCGCCACGACAACAGATCCCACACCCGTTCCGTTCCACCCTCCATCGCCCTGCTGTGCCTCGCCGCGGCCGCCGCGCTCTCGGCCTGCGGCGGCAGCGGCTCGTCGGGCACCGTGCTGCCGATCGTGCCGGCCGCGCCGCCACCCGCCGCACCGGTCGCGCTGACTTGCGACGACAGCCTCAAGACCGCGTTCAAGCCCGATGCGAACACCACCGTGCGGCTGGTGAAGCAGTTCAGGAAAGGCGACGACCTCAACCTCGACGGCAAGGCCACCGGCACGCTCGCGGCCAGCGACCTGTGCATGGTCAAGCTCAGCGTCGGCCCGGGCAACCCGGGCCCCGCGGGCGCGCCCTCGACTTCGCCGGGCATCGGCATCGAGGTCTGGCTGCCGGCCAGGGCCGCGTGGAACCAGCGCGTGCGCGTGCTCGGCGGCGGCGGCTTCGCGGGCGAACCCTCGATCGGCGCGCTCGACCGCACCGGCAGTTCCACCGGCCTCAACTCGCCCGCGCTCGTCGCCGGCATCGAGGGGTCGGTCAGTGCCGTCACCGACACCGGCCATGCCTCGTCGAACCCGGTGGCCGGCGCCGACGGCTCCTTCGCGATGAACCCCGACGGCACCATCAACACCGCGCTGTGGACCGACTTCGCGAGCCGCGGCATCCACGAGATGGCGGTCAAGGCCAAGGCGCTCGCGGCCGGCTTCTACGGCGCGGCGCCGAAGTACTCGTACTGGGACGGCTGTTCCACCGGCGGCCGCCAGGGCCACATGCAGGCGCAGGCCAATCCCGACGACTTCGACGGCATCCTCGCGGGCAACAGCGCGATCAACTGGACCCGCTTCATCACGGCCGAGCTCTATCCCCAGGTCGTGATGCAGCGCGACCTCGGCGGCACGCCGCTCACGCCCGCGCAGGCCACGCTGGTGTCCTCGGCCGCGGTCAGCGCCTGCGACAGCCAGCTCACCGGCAAGCACGAGGGCTTCATCAGCGACCCCGCCGCCTGCCGCTACGACCCGGTGCAGGACAAGGCCGTGCTGTGCACCGCGAGCGGCGGCAGCAATGCCACCGCCGCCTGCCTGAGCACCGCGCAGGCGCAGGCCGTCAACAAGATCTGGTATGGCCAGACCCGCGACGGCAGCGTGCCGCCGGCCGCGGCCGACATCGGCTACGGCCCCGTGCTGGCGTCGAACCAGCTCTGGTACGGCCTCCCGCGCGGCACCGCGCTCTCGGGCTTGGCCGGCTCGGCCGGCGGCGTGCCCGCGCCCTTCCCCGTCGCCGTGCACCAAGTCGCGCTGAACCTGCAGGACCCGACGCTCGCCACGCCCGATTTCATCAACGCCACCGGCAACGGCGCCGACCGCTGGAAGGGCCTGGGCTACGCGCAGCTCGCCAATGCCGGCGACCGCGGCAAGGCGCTGCAACACGCGTTCGCGAACATCGACACCGACAACCCCGACCTCGCGCGCTTCCGCGACCGCGGCGCGAAGATGCTGACCTACCATGGCCTGGCCGACCAGCTGATCCCGAACTCGGGCACCGCCCACTACTACGAGCGCGCGGCCGGCGCGATGGGCGGCATCGATGCGCTGCAGAAGTTCTACCGCTACCTCGAGATCCCCGCGATGGGCCATTGCCTGGGCGTGGGCTCGGTCGACGGCCTGCCCGGCACCAGCCCCGCGGCCAACCCGCCGCTGCCCGCGCCGAACCAGTTGTTCACCGCGCTCACCGACTGGGTCGAGAAGGGCATCCCGCCCGAGAACATCGTGCTGAGCAACAGCGACAAGTCGCTCGCGCGGCCGCTGTGCACCTATCCGAAGAAGATCGCGTACCTGGGCGGCGATACCTCGAAGGCGGAGAGCTTCGCCTGCCGCTGAGCCGTGCGCTCAAGCCGCGCGCTGCTTGACGACCGTGGGCTCGATGGCCGGCGCCGGCCACAGCGCGAGGTGGTAGCGGTCCTCGCCCTCGAGCCCGTCCTCGGACAGCGTCGCGAGCCCCGCGTAGCAGGCGCGCACGCGGTAGGTGCCCGGCGCGATCGCCATGCGCGCCGCATCGGGAAGGTAATCGGTGCACCCCGCGATCGCGAGGCGCCCGCTCGTCGTGGCGAGCGTGCACTCGACCACGTGGTCCCACGCATCGGCATCGAGCGGCGGCGCGGCCTCGAGGATCTCGAGCGTGACCGGCACGTTCATGTTGCGCGCCGTGCCGATGCCGACCACGCCGGGCGCGGTCACGAGCATGCGTTCCACGGCCTCGTCGCTCCATGCATCGGAAAGATCGCCTTCGGCGGATTCGTCCTGGATGTAGAACTGAAAGTAGTCGGCGAAGAGCTGGAAGGTGTGCATGCATCGGTCTCCGGTGGAAACGAAGCGTAGCGCGTCCCGGTGAAAGTCCGGTGGCGCACCGGGTTTCACCTCTGTGCTGCGACAGCGCGACAGCCGAATGATGTCCGGCTGCGCGGCCGCGCCCCGATCTTCCGGCGGCCGCCCGCCATCGCGAGGTCGAGCATGCCTTCCCTGCAATCGCGCCACATCGACAACGTCTATTCGATCGCCACCGGCACCGCGCTGGCCGATCCGGCGACCAGCCTGGTCCACAAGTCGTGGGCGCGCTGCGTGCGCGACCATGGCCTCGATCCCTCGCGGCCCACGCCCGCGCGCATCCTGCCGGCGCACGAGGTGCGCGCCCATCAGCAGCAGCTCGAGCACTTCCTGTGCACCGCGCGCGCGGGCATGGAGGACATCTATCGCCGCGTGGCCGACCTCGGCTACATGGTGCTGCTGACCGATGCCGAGGGCATCACGGTCGACTACATCGGCAACCCGGCCTGGGACGACCAGCTGCGCAAGGCCGGCCTCTACCTCGGCGCCGACTGGAACGAGGCGCATGCGGGCACCTGCGGCGTGGGCACCTGCCTGGTCGAGCAGGCACCGATGACCTGCCACCAGACCGAACACTTCGACGCCACCCACATCGCGCTGACCTGCACCACCGCGCCGCTGTTCGACCATGGCGGGCGGCTCACGGCGGTGCTCGACGTGTCGGCGCTGCATTCGCCCGAGGCCAAGGAGAGCCAGCACCTGGTGCGGCACCTGGTCGCGATCTACGCGCGCATGATCGAGGACGCCGATTTCCTGCGCCACTTCCGCGGCCACTGGGTGCTGCGGCTGGGCAGCGCCTTCGGCTTGGTCGACGTGGCCGGCGAGCTGATGCTCGCGCTCGACGAGGCCGGCACGGTGGTCGGCGCGAACAGCAGCGCGCGGCGGCTGTTCGCGGCCCATCCGGTCGGCACCGGCGTGGCCGAGCTGCTGCGCATGCCGCTCGATGCGATCTGGCGCCTGGGCGCGAGCGCATCGGCCATGCCCTTCGCCCACACGGTGCTGCTGCCGGACGGCGGCGAGTACCACGCCTCGCTGCTCGCGCCGCGCGTGGCGCGCCGCACGGCCGCGCCGGTGCCGCCCGCCGAGCGCAAGCCTCTCCATGGCGTCGACCGGCTGCCGCCGCTCGAGCGCATCGCGGGCGACGATCCCGCGATGCAGTCGCTGCTCGCGCAGGCGCGCCGGCTGGTCGACCGCGGCATCCACGTGCTGATCGAGGGCGAGACCGGCAGCGGCAAGGAGGTGCTGGCGCGCGCGCTGCACGGCGCGAGCCGCCGCGCGGCCCTGCCGTTCGTGGCCGTGAACTGCGCGGCCATTCCCGATTCGCTGATCGAGAGCGAGCTGTTCGGCTACCTGCCCGGCACCTTCACCGGCGGCCGCAGCAAGGGCATGAAGGGCCTGATCGCGCAGGCCGACCGCGGCACGCTGTTCCTCGACGAGATCGGCGACATGCCGATGGCCCTGCAGACGCGGCTGCTGCGCGTGCTGTCCGAAGGCGAGGTGCTGCCGCTGGGCGGCGACGCGCCGCAGCGCGTGGACCTCGCGGTGGTGGCCGCCACGCACCGGGGCCTGAGCGAACTCGTCGCGGCAGGCCGCTTCCGCGAGGACCTCTACTACCGGCTGTGCGGCGCCGTGCTGAAGCTGCCGCCGCTGCGCGAACGCCGCGACCGCCGCCATCTGATCGACAGCCTGTTCGCCGAGGAGGCCTCCGCCGTGGATTCGAACGCGCGGCTCTCGGCCGAAGCGATCGAGGCGCTGATGGCGCACCGCTGGCCCGGCAACCTGCGCGAGCTGCGCAACGTGCTGCGGCTCGCGCTGGCGTTGTGCACGGGGCGCGAAGTGAGGATGGAGGATCTTCGGCTGCCGGAGCGTGTTGCGGTGGCGATGCCCGCGGCGGCCGTGGTCGACGCGGCCGAGGACACGGCCGCCGAATCGGACCGGCTGCTCGCGGCACTGCGCCAGCACCGCTGGCGCGTCGCGCAGGCGGCCGATGCGCTGGGCCTGAGCCGCGCCACCGTGTACCGGCACATGAAGCGGCTCGGGATCGTGGCGCCCCGGCGCGGCTGATCGCACACCGCTACAGCGCGGTCCATGCGTTCGATTCGTAGCAGGCCTTCAGGCGCTCGTGCAGCGGATGCGTCACCGGGAACTCGGTCGCATCGATGCGCCGCAGCGGCCGCACCGTGTCGGGCACGTTGGTCCAGAAAGCCAGCTCGAAATCCTTGATCTCGTCGATGCGGATGTCGCGCTCGACGAAGGGAATGCCATGCGAGCGCATGCCCAGCCGCAGCAGATGGATGGCACCGCCGGGCAGCGCGGGCGCGGTCGGCAGCACCACCCGGCGCCCGTCGTAGAAGCCGACGTTCCACGTGCTTCCCTCCGAGATGCTGCGCCGCGCGTCGAGGAACAGCGCGTCGTCGAAACCCGCCGCCTGCGCGAGCTTGCGGTGGTGGAACAGGCCGAAGGTGCCGACGTGCTTGACCTCGGGCAGCACGCGCTCGTGCTGCACCGAGCGCACGGCGCGTGGCGGCGGCGCCTCGGCCGCGAGCGGCGACTGGGTGACGAACACGCCGGCGGGCATCGGCCTGGTGAGATCGGCGAAGCCCGCCACGCGCGGGAAGACGTTGATGCGCACCAGCCAGGTCCGGTCGTCGTCGGGCACGGCCTCGCGCACCAGCCGGCGCACCCGCTCGCCATCGAGCTCGCTGCCGAACAGGAGCCGCGTGCTGCGGTCCAGCCGGGCCAGCTGGAAGTCCAGGCCCTGCACGCTGCGCCGGCGGATGCGCATGGTGCTGAAGTGCCCGTAGTTGGCGAGCGCCATCGCGCGCAGGTCGCCGACCGAGGGCGGCTCGCCGTCGATGCGACCCACGGCCGGTGCGGGTGCGGGCACATCGGCCGCGCCGACGCCGCCGACGGCCGACAGGCCCATGGCGAGCATCGCGCGACGCCCGAGGAAGGAAGCGTTCTCGAATCGCATCTCAAGCTCCTGCAGTTGGAAAACCCTGGCGCGCGCCGGCCCAGGCATCGACGAGAAAGGCCAGCACCGCGGCATTGAAGTTCTGCGCCTGTTCGAAGTACGGCGAGTGCCCCGCGGCCGCGATCTCGGCCACGCGGCTGCCCTCGACCTGGCGCGCGATGTCGCGCACCACCGCGGGCGTGACCACGCGGTCCTCGGCACCGACCACGAACAGCGTCGGGCAGCGCAGGCGGCGCAGGTCGTCGAGCGCGAGCAGCTGCTGCGGCGCGAACAGTGCTGCGAGACGCTCGCCCCACCCCGGGCCACCGCGGCCGGCCGCGGCGCCGTGCACCGCGGGATTGAACTGGTTGATCTGCCGGTACAGCCAGGCCATCGCGGGCCGCTCGCGCACGAAGGCCGGGCTCAGCGCGCGGTCCTCGAGCTCGGTCGCCGCCACCTCGCCGAGAAAGGCCGCGACGTTGGCCAGCATCCGCGGATGGTCGATCGCCAGCGGCGAATCGCAGCAGGCGAAGGCCCACACCCGCTCGGGATGGCGCAGCGCGAGCCGCGCGCCGGTCATGCCGCCGAGCGACTGGCACACCAGCGCGGCGCTGTCGATGCCCTCGGCATCGAGCACCGCGAGCGCGTCGGCCACCAGGGCCTCGTGCCCGAAGGCCTCGAGCGGCGCGAGCGAACGGCCGAAGCAGCGCGCGTCGAACGCGATGCAGGTGAAGCGCTGCGAGAACGCGGGAATCTGCTGCCACCAGGTCGCGGCATTCGATCCCGCGCCGTGGCAGAACAGCAGCGCCGGCCCCTGGCCCGTGCGCTCGTAGTAGATGTCGACGCCGCCGGAATGCACGAAGCTCATGCCGATGTCCCTTGCGTCATGGTCATTCGGGCCGCACGCCGATGCGGCGCGCGAGCGTGCGGTAGCGCTCGGCCTCCGCGGCCAGGAAGCGCGCGGCCTCGGCCAGGCTCATGCGCTCGGACACCTGCGAGCCCGAGGCCTCGAGGGTCGTGCGCACCTGCGGGTCGGCCAGGCTCGCCTGCAGCGCCTTGTGCAGGCGCTCGACCACGGCCTCGGGCGTGCCCCTGCGCACCATCGGCCCGGCCCAGGCGCCGGCCTCGAAACCGGCGGCGACGCGGCTTTCCGCGAAGGTCGGCACGTTCTTCATCTGCACGAGGCGCTGCTTCGAGGCGACCGCGAGGATCTTGAGCCGGCCGGTCTCGGCCAGTCCCAGGTAGCCGGTGGTGAAGGGCATCAGCGCGAAGTCGAGGTTGGCGCCGCCCAGGTCCTGGATCAGCGGCGCGCCGCCGCTGTAGGGCACGTGCATGACCCTCGCATCCATGCGCGCGGCCAGGTCCTCGGCCGCGAGATGGAACATCGAGCCCACGCCCACGCTGCCGTAGGTCAGCGGCTGCGCGGCGGAAGAGCGCGCGAGCGCCGCGAAGGCATCGAGGTCGTCGGCCGCGAGCGCCTTGCGCGTCACCAGCACCAGCGGGTTGTTGGTGGCCGGCGAGACCAGCACGAAGTCCTCGAGCCTGAGCTTCACCGCGGCACGCGCGAGCGGCGCGAGGATGACCTCGTTGGGCGAGCCCTGCAGCACCGTGTAGCCGTCGGCCGGCGCGTTCAGCACCTTCTGCGCCGCCAGCGCGCCGCCCACGCCGCCGAGGTTCTCCACCAGCACCGGCTGGCCCAGCTCGCGGGCCATGCGCGGCGCGATGGCGCGGGCGATCACGTCGGCCGGGCCGCCCGCGGGATAGGGCACGACCCAGTTCACCGGCCTGGCGGGCCAGGCCTGCGCACCCGCGACCAGGGGAAGCACCGCGAGGCCGATGGCCAGGCGGCGCGCGATCCATGTCAGGCTCATCTCGAACTCCGGCTGTGGTTGACGTGGGAGCGGATGCTACAAACGCGGTCCCGCGCGGCACAGGACCTTTTCGGCCACTCGGGGTACACAATCCGCCAAGCCCATGATCCGCTTCGACCTCTACCTGCCGCATGGCGGCCTGCCCGGCAGCGTCTTCGGTGCCATCGACATCCTGCGCGAGGCGAACTCGCTGGCGCGTGCGCGCGCGGGGCGGCGCATCGACGCGCCGGTGGCCTGGCGGCTGCTCGGGCCCGACGGCGGACCGCATGCGATGCGGCGCCTCGCGTTCCAGTCGGACGAGGAGGCGAAGCGCTCGCGCCGCGCGCCCGCCACCGCGCTCGCGGTGGTGCCGCCGCTGATGATGGTGACCATTCCGGGCCTGCGCCGACTGGTGGCGCAGAACGCCGCGCTCTGCGCGCAGCTCGCGAGCCGCCACGCGGCAGGCGACTGGATCGGTGCCTGCGGCACCGGCCTGTGGCTGGCCGCGCGCGCGGGGCTGCTCGCGCACCAGCCGGTGCCGCTGTCGTGGCTCTACCAGTCGGGCTTCGCGCACGACTTCCCCGACACGCCGATCCACAGCGAGACGCCGCTGACGCTCGGCCCCCACATGGTGCTGGCGGCCACGCCCGACCTGATGCATGCGATGGTGCTCAAGCTGCTCGACGGCGTCGGCCTGTCGGACCTCGCCGCGGCCTGCCGCGACAAGTTCCTCGCCAACCCCGAACGCCAGCACCTGGTGCTCGACATCCCCGAGCAGGTGGTGGGCACCTCGCGCGATGCGCCGCTGCACCGCGCCATCGCCTTCATCGAGGCCAACGCGGGCCGGCCGCTGACGGTGGCCGAGATGGCCTCGGCCGCGGCGGTCAGCGAACGCACGCTGGTGCGGCTGTTCGCGCGCCACATCGAGCGTTCGCCGATCCAGTTCCTGCACGAGCTGCGCGTGAAGCGCGCGCGCATGTGGCTCGAGGCCACCTGGCGCTCGATGCACGAGATCGCCGACGCCTCGGGCTACGCGGACGTCTCGACCTTCCGGCGCACCTTCAAGCGCATCGCCGGCATGAGCCCGTCGGAATACCGCGAGCGCTACACGGTGCGCACGCCGCGCGCGGTGTGGCAGTTGCAGGCCTACGATGACGTGCTGCCGCCGGGCAAGGGAAAGCCGGCGGCCCGCCCATGAAAAATGTCCGCTGTCAAGTCTTTGGTGCTGACATCTAGCGGTGTAAAAGGTTATATGGGGCAACAGGTTAGGCCAATTTTCGGCCACCGCGCGATGTTGCCTCATTTCGACCTAGGTGCCGCATAGGCGTATCGCCACGAAAAGCTTGAGAGCACCACAGAAGGTAAGGTCGGGTTCTTAATAAAGGCTCCATCCGCCCCAACTGCTTCCCAAAGCGAAAGCGCAGCCGATCGGTTGCGCTTTCGCTTGCGGCTTGCCGCATGTCGCTAGGTCGGCTTTTGCTGGTTTGTCTTGGCGGCGGAGCCACCCTTCCTGAATCCCCGATCCCCCGCCATGAAGGCTTCCAGCATATGCGGGATCAGTGTCATCGCATCCACGGCCTCGCCATACGCCTGCGCGTGAAGCATTGCATAGCGATCCAAGTCCACCTTCAAGCTGACCGGACACGCGAAGGTCAGCTTGGTGGATTCGAGTTTCGGGAGCGGGCCAAGCCGCAATTTTCGGGTCATGCTCATCGGGCGCCTCCGCGTTGGTAGAACAAGGGCTGGTAAGGACGAAGCTGTAAATCGCGGTTGACGATGACACGCACCGGCAGCCCTGGCCGCGCTGTCAGCGTCGGCTGGACGTTCATGTTGCGCCGGCTCATCTCCTGCCCGACCTGATTGATGCTGTCCTGCGCGCTGTCACGCCCAGCGATGATGATGCGATTGCCATCCTGCCGGTTCTCCGGCGCGGCCAGCTCGGCCCCGATGCCCAGCAACGTCGTCAGCGCCGCCCCGGCCACAATGCTGCGCCAGTGCCGATCGATCCCGTCTTCCACGCCGGCATAGCCGGCCGGATCGGTGCCCACGAGGTTGTCGAGCGTCAGCGAAGACGTGTCCGGAAGGATGATCCGGTTCCACACCATCTGCACCCGGCTCTGTCCAAAGCTGACCTGGCTGTTGTAGCGCCCGAGGATGCGCGAGCCCTGCGGGATCAGCAGGAACTTGCCCGTGGCCGTGTCATAGACCGGCTCCGTCACAGTGACGATCACGTCGCCCGGCAAGTCGGACTTGATGCCTGTCACCAGCGCCGCCGCAATCACCGTGCCCGCCATCACCTGGTATGGCGAGGACGGCATTTGCAGATTGGCTGAATTGCGGGTTTCCGTAGAACCGCCTTTCAGGAAGGCTTCCTTCTGCTCCTGCCGGTTCTGCACAGTGGTCGGATCGGTCGGCTGGGCCGCCGTCGAGGCAGGCCCAGCGGCCAATGGATCGAAGCCCGCTAAGGCCGATGCCGAGCCAGCCGCAGCGACTTGCGCAGTCGCTGGCGCAGCGGTCTTGCCGGGCGTGCCAGAACGGAAGAACACCGACGATGCCGCCGCTGCCTCAGCCTCCTTGCGACGTGCATCCTCCGGATCGTGGCTCGGCGGCGCATAGGCGGGCGTCACGGGCTGTTGCGACTTCACAATGGCCGGGCCAAGATCGCCCGGCAGCGGCGGCCCCAACTCCGGCACCTTCGGCAGCTTGGAATAATCTGAAGGCAACCCGTCCAGCCCTTCGGACTTCGAGACGCGATCCACGTTGTAAAGCTCAGTCTGATCGCCCGCGCCGCGACGGTGCGGCTGCAATGACCAGATCGTGGCCCCGAGCACGGCGACCGACAGGCCGCCGACGAGGATGGCCAGCGTGCGCCGATTCAGGCGCGTGACCGAGCGCGGCTGCGCGCGCAGCGCCACCGCCTCAGGCGCGACCTTGCCCGCCGAAGACGTGGCAAATTCAGGGGAATCGTCCTGGCTCATGGTCAATTCCTCCGCGTGCCATCCGTGCGCTCGATCCGCACCACGTCGCCCTTGTCGCCGCCCAGCCGCAGTTCGGCCGCGCCAAACAGGCGATCCACGATGTAGTACGGCGAGCGGAAGCGGTAGTTCACCAGTTGCCCATCGCCCTGTGCGCCGATCACGAATAGCGGCGGCAGTTCGCCCTGGGCGATGCCCGGCGGGAACTGGATGTAGACCTTCTCGCCATCATCGAAAGCGCGCAGCGGCTTCCACGGCGGATTGCTGCCGCTGACGGCGTAGCGGAAGCGGATCTTCTCCAGCGACAGGCCAGCATCGACCGGCGCAGCGGCATTGGCCGCCTGCGCCTGGCGGTGCAGGGCCAACATCTTGTCCTTGGGGTACTCCCAGGACACGGAGGCCATCCAAGTCTTCTCGGTCGAGGTCAGTTCCAGCAGATATGTCCTGCGGCTGGTCGTGATGACCAGATTGGTCTTCAGGCCCGAGCGGATCGGCTTGACCATCACGTTGACGCGCAGCGCATCGCCGCTGCCGCTCGATGTGTCTCCGACGATCCAGCGCACGGTGTCGCCCGCTGCAACCGTCACCAGCTCCTCGCCCGGCTGAAGCGCGATCACGGTCACGCGGCCCACAGCCGCATAGACCTGGTACAGCGCGCCATCGGTGAAGGGCCACACCTGAATCGCGTTGACGTAGCCCTCGCGCGTGGGCGCAATGCGCGCTTCGGCATTGGCGCGTGAAACGCGCACGGTTTCATCGGCGGGTTCTGCTGCGGGCTTGGCATCGGGGATGGGTTTCATCTGCGCCGGCATCGGCAGCACTTGCGGCACGGATACCACCTCCACAGGCGCAGGCCGCTCCGGCAACGGCTGGGCCTGTACCGGCTCATCGAGCGAGATGGATGGCGGTGGCTTTCCCTGCGTGGCGCAGCCCGAGAACAGCACGGTCGAAGCCAGCAGCATCACCGGCAAGGCGGATTTGCGGAAAAGATCATTCATGGTTTTGCTCCTTCGTTCGCTTCCAGTTCGCGGCTCCACGACAAGCCGTTGACATAGATGCCTAGGGGGTTCTTGCGCAGGCGCTGTTCGGTACGCGGGGCCTGCTGCACGATGGAAATCACGGCGTTCCAGCGTTCAGTCCCTACGGCGCCACCGTTGACAAAACGCCGCTCCGTCCAGCGCACGTTGAAAGACGTGTCGCTGGCACGGGTCACACTGGTGATCTGCACCGTCACCGACTCCTTGCCGATGCGCGCGAACGGGTCGTCGACCCGTGCGTAGTCGTTGAGCACGGCCGCGCCCTTGTCGGTCGTGTAGTCGTAGGCGTCCAGCCAGTTCTGACGGACGACGATCGGGTCGATGGACAGCGAGCGCACCAGGCCGATGAATCGGCCCAGGTGGTATGCGCTCTGCGCATCGCTGGGCTCATAGGGCGTGGCGGCTTCGCCGACAGCGCGCACCTGGCCCGCGTTGTCCACCTCGATGACATAGGGCGTCACGATGGACTGCGCCGAGCGCCACACCAGACCGCCGGCCATCAACAGCGCGAGCGTGAGGCAGCCGAAGGCCATCAGCCGCCAGTTCTTCGCCTGCACGCGGGGCGAGCCGATACGGTTGTCCCATACCTGGCCAGCAGCTTGGTACGGCGTGGCAGGCTGCTGCGTGTCGGCGTAGCGCACCTGCGGTTTCTTGAATCGCATGGTCAGTTTTCCTTATGAATCGGAATCGCGCAGGCTCGGCCCCTGGCCGGAGCCGCCGCCGTCGCCCCCGCGCAGTGCGTGGGCGGCGGTGGTCGCGGCATGGGTGAGTTGCTGGTGGCGGTGCAGCCGCTTGGCCCAGGCGGGCTGTGCGTTGGCTGCGCCGGAAGTGGCGTCGCCTGCGACGGCCTGGCCGGATGCCCCGGCTCCACCGGCAGCCGCACCTTCGTCAGCGGCTGGGCCGTTCCAGCCAGCACGGAACGGGGCGGCCATCCGCTGCCTCGCAGCGGAAGCACGGGATGCAGCCGCGCGTCCGGCGGACTGCGCGCCGGTTTTGGCGACGTTGCCCAGGCCGGCCATTGCGCCCTTCGCGCCACCGCCTGCGGCGGCGGAACCCGCCTGGAATGCCGATCGTGCGCTGCTGGTCGTCGAGGCAGCAGCACGAGCGCCGCTGCCGGCCAGCTTGGCGGCGGCTGGCGCCATGCGCGCCCCGGCCATGACCGCGCCACCTACGCCCGTCGCGGCCGCGCCAACGGCCACCGCCGTCCCGGCTGCGCCGACAGCAGCACCAGCCATTGCGCCCGCGCCGAGCTGCGGCGCACCGGACACCAGGCCCGTGGCGATGCCAGGGCCGAAGATCCCCAGCGCCAGCAGCGTGAGCGAGGCCAGCATGATGACCAGCGCGTGGTCGATGGACGGCTCGGCGGGATGGACTTGGAACTGAGCGAACAGGCCCGAGCCGATACCGACGATCACGGCCAGCACCAGCACCTTGACGCCGGAGGCCACCACGTTGCCCAAGACCTTTTCCGCTAGAAAGCTCGTCTTGTTCCAAAGCGCGAACGGCACCAGCACGAACCCCGCGAGCGTGGTCAGCTTGAACTCGATCAGCGTGATGAACAGTTGGATCGCCAGCACGAAGAAGCACAAGACCACGACCAGCCACGCGAGGAACATCACCACGATTGGATCGAGGTTCACGAACACATCGGGGAACCCCGCCAGTTCGCCGATCTGCTCCAGGATCGGCGCCCCGGCGTCGATTCCGGTTTTCGCCAGCCGGCCCGGCTGCAAAAAGTTCTCCATCGTGATGGCCGAGCCGGTGGCCGTAATGCCCAGCCCCGCAAAGGAGCGGAACACGATGCTGGCCATCCAGTTGAAGTTGTTGAGGATGTAGGCAAAGGCACCGACATAGAGGACTTTGCGCAGCAGCTTGGCGATCACGTCCTCGCCTTGGCCGGTGGCATGGCTCATGGCCCAATACAGCCCGGCGATCGTCATGTCGATGACGATCAGCGTGGCCGTGAGGAACGCCACTTCACCGCGCAGCAGCCCGAAACCCGAGTCGATGTAGGTGGCGAAGGTGTTGAGGAACTGGTCGATGATGGTCACGTCATTCATGGCTTGCCCTCCGATTCGGTGGGCAATGCCGGAGCCACGCCATCCGCCGGTTCATCGAAGCTCGGCGGAATCGGTGGCAGGTCGGCCAGCGTCTGGTATTCATTCGGCCCGGTCTGGCCGGAGAAGAAGCGCCGCCGGAAGGCTTCGGCGGCGGCGCGGCAAGCGTCCTCGCCCGTGGCCTGCATGACCTGTTGTGGATTGGCCGCGCATCGCGCGCGCAATGCCTTGAGCCGCACGGGATCGGCGGCCAAGGCATCGGCGAGGTTGTCGGCTGGCCGCCCGCCACAGGCGGCCAGCAGCGCAGCAAGCACTGAAACAGACAGGACGAGGACGCATCGCATGGCGGCCTCCCGTCAGTCACGGTAGAGGTTGACGGACTGCGGTGTGTACGGCGTGCCGTCGCCCAGGAAACGCCGCCGCACCTCGCGCGCGCGCTCCGTGGCCGCCGCCTGCCGCGCCAGCTCCAGCGACGCCGCCCGGTCTTGCGTGATCTGGAGCCGCTGAGTCTGGATGGACTGCTTGGCCTGCAAGGCCAGCAGTTGGTTCGTGGCCTGCATGACTTGCAGCGCGCCGACGGCGGATTGGCTCTTGCCCACCAAATCGGCCAACACGCCTTCATCGTCATGGAGGTTCTGTGATGCCTGAGCTTGCATCTGCATGGTGGTCTGCAAGCCATTGAGCGTGTTCTTCCAGCGTTCCTGCGCGTCGCGGTACATCTGATTGCCGCTCACCGTGGCGGCGTACTGCTCGGGGTACAGGCGCTGGAACTCCCGATCCAGATTCGTCACGTCATAGGCCAGGCCTTTGGCCTGCGTGATCAGCCGCTGGGTCAGCGCCAGGTTGGCGCGCAACTGGCCGACGACGCTGGACGGCAGGCTCGCCAGATTGCGTGCCTGGTTCCTCAGCATCTGGGCCTCGTTCTCAAGCTGCTTGATCTGGTTGTAGATCTGCTCCAGCGTCTGGATGGCCGTCAGCGTGTTCTGGATCAGGTTCGTGGGGTCGATCACGACCCATTGCGCATGGGCGGTGGCGGTGCAAAGCATGGCCGCGATGGCGGCGGCGACAAGACGCTTCTTCATGATGGGTTCTCCTGGAGGTGGGTGGACGGGAACGAGGACAGCAGCTCGGAGGCCCAATGCAGGCCGCGGTGGCGCAGCCAGACGGCCGCGAACGTGTTGGAAGCGGATGAAGTTGCAGGCGAAGCCGCAGCGAGCACCGCATCCATGTCACGCTGGTCTTGCGGTGTCGAAGCCCCGGCGAAGGACAGCGTTGCCGGCCCCAGGTCGAGGTCGAAGAGACGATTGCCGAGACGGGATTGGTAGTAGTAGTCGCGCTTCGGAACTGCCGTGGCGACGATCTGAATCTGGCGCGAGTTCAGCCCGAAGCCCTCGTAGATCGTGCGAATCTGCGGCTCGGTCGCCTGCGGGTTCGGCAGGAAGATGCGACTGGCGCAGCTTTCGATGATCGCGGGCGCAATGCTCGAATCCTTGATGTCCGCCAGGCTCTGCGTGGCGAAGATCACTGAGACGTTCTTCTTGCGCAGCGTCTTGAGCCATTGGCGGATACGTGCCGCGAACACTGGGTCATCCAAGAAAAGCCATGCTTCATCGAGGATCAGCAGCGTGGGCGCACCGTCAAACCGCTCATCGAAGCGCGCAAAGAGGTAATGCAGCACGGCCATGACGGCGGCCTTACTGTGCATCAGTTCCTCCATCTCGAAGCACTGCACGGAGCCGGAGCCCAGGCGATCCGAATCCGCGTCCAGCAGCTTGCCGTGGGCGCCGCCG
>JAESFO010000512.1_pt1 | contig 28466 bp, 24 predicted proteins | sample 9269421 | NCBI WGS metagenome assembly JAESFO01 (sample SAMN14502839, study PRJNA617101) | algae metagenome | isolation source: Nostoc desertorum CM1-VF14 and co-occurring heterotrophs from rocky... | place: USA: Clark Mountains, San Bernardino, California | collected 2000-06-05 | reverse complement strand
ATCTTGATAAGCATCGCAATCGCATTATCAACTACGAATATTATCAAGCTGAAGAAATTTGTTCAATTGGTTCAGGTTCAGTTGAATCTGCCGTTAAACAGGTTGACCGTCGAACAAAAATTTCCGGGGCACAATGGAAACGAGAAAATGTGCCTCAAGTCCTAGCCCATCGCTGTGCTTACCTCAATGGATTATTGTCGGTTTGAGCCACTTTAAAAAGTGAGATGCTCCCCAAGCAAAGTGAGGAGTTATGAATTACTAACTCCCCACTCCTAACTCTTAACTCTCTTCTCTTCCCTCAAGTAATTTAGTTGGTTCTCCACCCGAACCATATAGCTCAACGAATCTTTTAAACAGCAATGCAGTCTCGTGATTTGAAGCTCTGCTCAAGTTGAATAAACGCCCTACGTTTTTATCAGTTAAAGCTCTTAGATACGGCAAATCTTCAAATAGTGTCAAACAAGAAGCAAAGTGCAATATTATTTGCAATAATGGTTTTGGCCACTCTAGATTGCTATAAATATCTATAAAGAACTGATGTTCTGAGTCATTTAACGGGAAAGCATGAAATATAACAATTATCCTTTTGTTATTGTAGACTGGGATACTCAGTTCAACAGTATACGGAGTATGTAATATTAAATCTACCTCTACAATGGGTTGCCGCCAAATTCTCAGAGGATTAGCTGGAGAATCTAAGATTGTTTGAAATTTGATTATTCCACCAGTGCTTGTAGGCTGAAAGTGGCTAATTTTAAAAATTTTCAGGTTATTAAGGCTAAAGCTATGAACTGTTTCTAAATGTTTTAAGCTCAATAGATGATAAATTTGGCAAATATAAGGAAACGGTAAAATATACTCCTGGCTAATCATGTGGAGCTTTTTAACTTGAAGCTTGTTAGCTTGAGTACGAGCGAGATATTCTTGATATTGGCTGGGGCCTAAATCATTGCTATTGAAGCTTTCCTCAGGCTTGAGATATAACCAACTTAGAAAAAAGAAAGAGGCAGTCAATAGCTGAAATATCTCTATGGGCGATAAATAACCATCAGTAAATGCAGCTATACTTCTATCGGTTATTCCGAAAAGCCAAGATGGAATACCAAACGCCCAGATATTACTTTTGATTTGATCTATAAAAAGTGCTACTTCAACATTTGAGATGTTGGTATTTTTATTTGTGTTTAGTTGATTATTATTTTTTAAACAATTAGTAAACATAATATTTGGACTTTCTTAATACTAGTAATCCATAGATTTAGATTTATATTAAGTTTAATGACAACATATTAGGCACAACCTCTACCTTTAGCTGTATATACAAGTTGTATCTTTTCATATTCGCTTAAATAAGTTCTCATGAGCCTAGCTAAAAAATTCAAGCTATTCTTAGATGTAATCCTAAAGCTTACGCATATCAAGCCAGAATAAGATTCTTTGTAAGTTTCGCGCTTTATTAAAGAATGCGATATTGTATTCTCTGATGCATAAATTAAAAATAAAAACTTCGCAAAAATCTTTCTGTTAGCTGAGTACAAAAATTGAAACCATCTCCATTTTATAAAAGCGGTATATAGAGATTTAGATAAAAAAGTTGCTTTTTGGTGACATGAGAAACTTATCTAATTAGGATGGCGTGAAAAAATCAAACTATATAAATATAAATAAATAGGATTTCTATATCTACCGAGATAACTGAGATATAGACACTTGTCTATCAAAAGGGTATCTCTAACTTGTCAGCAAGACAAAATCCTATCAAATCTCAGAGCTGCGGATATAGCACAAACAAACAAATCAGGAATTATAATTCGTTCTTTGTTAGCACTCCTACCAATTTCGTCTGAGAACTTTTAACACCCAGTATCCAAAAAATAAAATAATTTATCTTGTTTGATGCCAAGCTATCTGGGGAGAATATATCGAAACTCCAGTGAGGTTAAGCAATGGTTAATCAGATATACACAGCTGATGTCTTAGTTGTCGGTGGGGGAACCGGAGGTACTGCGGCTGCTATCCAAGCGGCGCGACGGGGAGCCAAAACGATTCTGGTGAGTGAATTTCCTTGGTTGGGGGGAATGCTGACTTCGGCTGGAGTATCCGCACCCGATGGCAACGAATTAGAAGCCTTTCAAACGGGGTTATGGGGTGCGTTTTTGCAAGAATTGCGACAACGACAGCCAGGTGGATTAGATAACAGCTGGGTAAGCTTTTTTAGTTACGATTCTCAAATTGGGGCAGAGATTTTTGCTGATTGGGTGCAGGAATTGCCAAATCTGCACTGGATTTCTGGAGAAGTGCCAATAGATGTGTTCCGACAAGGTGATTCTATTACGGGTGTCCGCTTTGCTGATTTTGCTGTCACAGCCAACATTATTCTCGATGGCACAGAATTAGGAGATTTGTTGGCTTTAGGTGAGATACCTTATCGCTGGGGCTGGGAATTGCAATCTGAGTGGGGAGAACCCAGCGCCCCAGTGTCTTTTAACTCTTTAACTGAGAGATATCCGGTGCAAGCGCCCACTTATGTAGTGATTATGCAAGATTTCGGTGAAGCAATGTCTACGACGGGCGTAGCTGCGGCACCAGAAATTCCGGCTGCCCCTAACTATAATCCATCTCTGTTTACAGGTGCTTGGGATGGCTATGGAGCAGAGACATTTTTGAATTATGGACGTTTGCCTGGTGGCCGATTCATGATTAATTGGCCAATCTGTGGCAATGACTACGGCCAAGGAGTAGGGCGGTTGATAGAGTCAGATGTATCCAGAGGTGAATTCATCCAAGAATCTCGCTGGCACAGCCAAAATTTTGCCCATTTTATCCAAAATCAGCTTGGTCGCCGCTATGGTTTAGCAGAAAAAGTATTTCCTCACGCCTCTACAGCTTTTGCACTGCATCCCTATTACCGGGAAAGCCGCCGCTTAATGGGGCTAACTACTATCCGAGAACAGGATATTTTGCCGATCGCTGGAGGGAGAGTTGCATCTATATTTAATGATGCAATTGCAGTTGGTAACTACGCCAATGACCATCATTATCCTGGTGTTCAATTCCCACTGCAACCAAAATCTATCTTTTGGGGGGGACGCTGGACTGGGACTCCCTTTACAATTCCCTACAGTTCCCTAATTCCAGCCACAACAGATGGTTTCTTGGTTTGTGAAAAAAATATTTCTGTCTCCCACATTGCCAATGGTGCCACCAGATTACAACCTGTAGTTATGGGCATTGGTCAAGCAGCGGGGATGGCAGCAGCGATGTGTGTTGAGTTAAATTGCCAACCAAGGGATTTATCTGTTAAGGCGCTGCAAACGGCTTTATTAGAAGATAATTGCTCAAAAGCAGCAATTATTCCTTTATTTAATCTTCCACCCAATCATTCGGATTGGCTCCACTGGCAACTGTATTATCTAAATAACCCACAAGCCTATCCAGCTAGTGGTGATTGTCCTTGCCAATCGTGGGATGAGTTACCTGACTCTGCTTTTGGCAAGGCATTAATTCGGGAAAGTAACTGTTTCAAAGGCATTTTCTATCGCTTAGATCAGCAGGAATATAAATTCACTGTCACAGCACCAGCAGCATATCAAGGACAAAACTGGCAGCTTGTGACTTTGCGATCGCATATCAACAAGCAATTACGCGCTTATCCTCACGAACAATTAATTACATTGTGGGGTCAACTAAACCACTTTGGTAATTGGTTATTAGTCGAACATTTAAACGGAGGCTAAGAAGAGTTTATTTTCAGTAAAACACAATACTTTTTGATGAATTGTCCGGATATTAATCAAAAAGCTAAGTATCAGTGAAGTGGAGAGTTCCAAAATAGACATCTGCTATGCGTGCAGCCATTTCACTTTTAGTATCGAGTCTGGTGTTCGGCCCCTTAGCTTCTAACTGCCAAGTAATGGTCAATCACTTATCTTATGGGTTGTCTTCTACGCCTGCTTCGGAACAGTGGCTCTCGGCGGCATCTGAACAAGCTTCAGATGATGCGCCACGTCATCGCGGTAGTGGGCGCAGAGAAGTCACACAAAAACCCGGAAATACCTATGTTGTGGTTTAACTTCCTTAAGGTAATGCTTTTTTTTCCAAAAGAAACAAAGTATCAGAAAACACAGTATTGTGCTAACATCGGTAACACAGCTTTTTTGGTGGATATATATACAGTTGACACACGAAAATCTTCAGCGATCGCTTAGTATTTCAACTGCAAGCTATGTATATAACTTGGCATCAATCTTGGCAATCAAAACGCAAATTAAATTAACCGCCTTTATCAGCAGCATCACCAACTTCTCAAAAGCCACAGAACTGTTGCTCATATTCCTGGGAAGCTTTACGTCTCAATCCTCAATTGTTTTAGAAATAGATGTTATTTAGGCTATCAGTTAATCTAAAGCACATCTAATTCAGGCACTTTGCTTATTGAGAAAACAGTCTTAAGGCAACTTCACCTTCTTCCCAAAGGTTTTCTCATACATTGATTAACTGGCTATCTACATCAGGAAGTAATTGATCTTCGCTTTGGCGTTTTTTCGCGTGCTTTGCCGAAGCATAAAATTTCTTGCGCTGCATCTGAGCTTATCTAGATCATAGATTCGCACAAGTAGTATGAGTTTATTGCACTTGGCAGCGAATCTTACTATATCTTGACCCACTCTTGCACCCTGGTTCGTTCTCCTCGCAGATGGTTCCCGATGAAATAAATATTAAGAAGAATCTGCTAGCTCCTCTTAGTCCTTTCAATTATTCTACACCCAAAGGCAGATGTAAAATTTTGCATCTGCCTTTTTTAGGTAAAGTTTATTTAAAGAAAAGGAAATGAGAAGGTTTTATCTCAAGCTGGCTTATGAGCAATGAAATACTTGCTCATAAAATGGACTTGCATTTCAATATTCTCAAAGCCTACTCTTTGTAAACGTTCTAGCAAGTTATCAGTAGTGTAATGCTTGTAATAGGGTTCATGGAAAGTTTCAGGGAAAGAGTCCATCATATATTCCAACTCAGGCGAATCACTCAACTGAATTGAGTCACAGATAATAAAGACTCCTCCTGGTTTTGTTACCCGAAAGCATTGCTCAATGACTGTCTGACGTACAGTTGCTGGTAACTCATGGAAGAGAAAAACAGAAGTTACAGCATGAAAATAGTTATCTAAATAGGGTAACTCTTCAGCATTGGCTTGTAAAAGTTGCGGCAGTTCTCCCGGAATTTGGGATAGTAGTTCATTTGCTTTACGCAAATAAGCTGGTGACAAATCTGTACCAAACAAAGATGCTTGAGGCAAGGCTGCCCGAATCAACTTCAGAGTCCGCCCAGTTCCACAAGCTACATCCAAAATACGGGTTTGCCTTGGTGTAACCGACTCAAAAGCTTTTAGTCCTTGCTTAAGAGGAGCGAGAATCCGCCGCCGCATCGCATCAGCTGCCCCACCGAAAAGAATTTCTACTTGTAAGTCATATATATTGGCTGACAGGTCACTCAAGTAGCCATTGCTTTGATAATGGAAATTCTGCACGTAGTAGCTGGGATAACCATCTGTGTCAATTTCGGGTGAGAAATCTTGGTAATTCTGTTGTTGAACCCGCTCCCAGGTTTGAGGCAAATCTAGACATACCAAGGGATAGTAGCGGAAAAAGTCATCCCAAGGGTTGTCAAACAATAAACTTTCCGGGTATACACCTTTTTGGGTATCTTGCCAGTCTGTTTCCAGCAACTGGTTCAACCTCTGTTGAAGTTTGAGTAAAACCTCATTCGGGATGGGTTTGGTCTTTTGTTCAAGTGTCGGATACACCAGGTTCCTCAACCGTGAACTTAATATTTTGTGAGCCAGACCAAAGTAATTTTTGCCCTGCTGAAAGGTTTGATAAGTCAGCTTCGTTAAACTCTCAGGCATAAAAATAGCTCAAGTTTTGATTACTTAGTATGTAAATAATTGTAACGAAAAAATTATTGACTGTTGGAAAGGTAAAGGCTCTCAGGTAAGGCAAATCTGAAGCCAGATGATTTTAGCCATCAAATGTAGATTAGGAAAGATTTTTCGAGCTTTGGGGAAAAATACCTGATATTGTCAGCAAAGGCAAATATAAACTTTTATAAAAAGTAGCTTATGTTACAGAATTTTCGCTATAGTAGTTTATAGAGAAACCAAAAATTATATATTCACAAATAGAGAGGACTATGGTTATGTCTATTGCAGATAAATCTCGTGCGTTAATGGTGCGTGAACATCAACAAGTCAAGAATCGGCAACAATCCATGTTGATGCGGGCTGCACAAGAACTTGGTCTTCCAGAAGAAGCATCCCACTACTGGAATCCGATTCAAGGGAAGGTAGATGCTAGCACTCGGATGATTTATGGGCCCAGCCACGCTTCCATGAGCTAAGTTTGAAGAGTTTTGAAGTTGATTTTTTGAGTGAATGTTCCAACTGACAACTCTAAAAAAAAAGCCACCCTCTAGGGTGGCAAAACTTATACATCTAGTTAGATACGATACTTAATTAAACATCGTAGTAGAGGTAAAACTCGTAGGGATGAGGACGCAGTTGCAACTGCTTGACTTCGTTACCTAGCTTGTAGTCAATCCAATTTTCGATAAAGTCTTCCGTGAAGACGCCTGATTCTGTCAAGAAGCCGTGATCTTCTTCGAGTGCTTGCAACGCCAATTCTAAAGAACTGGGAGTTGAAGGAACTTTTGCCAGTTCTTCTGGAGAGAGTTCATAGATATTCTTATCTAAGGGTTCACCAGGATGGATTTTGTTCTTGATGCCATCGATACCAGCACAAAGCATTGCAGCAAATGCCAAGTAGGGATTAGATGTAGCATCTGGACAACGGAATTCTAAACGCTTGGCTTTGGGGTTACTTCCAGATAGAGGAATACGGATAGAAGCAGAACGGTTGCCTTCGGAATAAGCTAAGTTCACTGGTGCTTCATAACCAGGTACTAAGCGCTTGTATGAGTTGGTACTGGGGTTGGTAATTGCTAACAGCGCTGGTGCGTGTTTAAGAAGGCCACCAATGTAATACAACGCCATGTCACTCAAACCAGCATACTTATCACCTGCAAACAACGGTTGTCCATCTTTCCAGATGGATTGGTGACAGTGCATTCCAGAACCGTTATCGCCAAAAATTGGTTTTGGCATGAAGGTAACGGTTTTGCCGTATTTCTTAGCAACGTTCTTGATGACATATTTGTAAATCATTAACCAGTCAGCCGCTTCGATCAATTTACCAAAGCGGAAACCTAGTTCGCACTGACCACCAGTAGCAACTTCATGGTGATGCTTTTCAATGGGCACACCTAATTGTGCCATTGTCAATAGCATTTCTGTACGGATATCTTGGAAAGAATCCGTTGGTGAAACTGGGAAGTAACCTTCTTTGAAGCGTGGTTTGTAGCCCAAGTTGGGTTTGTTCTCTGTACCGGCTTTACCAGAATTCCAAGCACCTTCTTCGGAGTCTAAGAAGTAGTAGCCTTCGTTAGCAGTTTGTGCAAACCTAGCACTGTCAAAGATAAAGAACTCAGCTTCAGGACCAAAGAAGGCTGTGTCACCAAGACCAGTGGAAATCAGGTAATCTATTGCTTTTTGGGCAATAACCCGTGGGCAACGGTTGTAGGGTTCACCTGTGCGGGGGTCTTTGATACTACAAATTATACTTAGCGTTGGGACTTCCATAAATGGGTCGATCCAAGCTGTGTTGGGGTCGAGTACCATCGTCATATCCGATTCGTTGATCGCTTTCCAACCCCGGATGCTGGAACCGTCAAAAGCTACGCCATCAGTGAATGCAGTCTCATCGATTTGGTTTTGGTACAGTGTAAGGTGCTGCCAAGTCCCTACTGTATCAATGAATTTGAGATCAATCAGCTGAATATTTTCATCTTGAATTTTCTTCAAGACTTCTTGTGGTGTCGTCATTGTTACTCCTTCTCTACCAATTTCCTAAAGTAAACCAGAATCTTCCAAAGTATCCTAACCCTGCTAATCTCAATCAGTCCGTGACACACCAGAAATATCTTAAATACTAGACATTAGCCGATTTTGTAGTTTGTGTTACAGATATCTGGATTATCAGGTTATATTAACCTTTCAGCGATCATCTGTACAAAACTGGAAAGTTCATCATATAGGGGTCAACTTTGGCATAGAATCCTTAAATAGTGGATAGATTGTTTTTGTGCCGAATCTATTTTAAATAGCACAAAATTTTACTGGTGCATAAGTGCAGCCAAATAAATATCAAACCATAAATAGCAAGGATTGGGAGAAAAAAGAATGCGCGATGCAGTAACAAGTTTAATTAAGAATTATGACTTAGCTGGTCGGTATTTTGACCGGAATGCGATCGATAGCCTGAAGTCTTACTTTGACAGTGGTACAGCACGAGTACAAGCGGCGGCGGCAATAAATACTAATGCGGCTGCACTTGTCAAGCAAGCTGGTTTGAGGTTATTTGAAGAACTGCCAGAATTGATTCGCCCTGGTGGAAATGCTTATACAACTCGTCGTTATGCAGCTTGTCTGCGGGATATGGACTACTATCTGCGCTATGCTACCTATGCGCTGGTTGCCGGCAATACCAATGTGTTGGATGAGCGAGTGCTACAAGGACTGCGGGAAACTTACAATTCTTTAGGAGTACCTATTGGGCCTACAGTTCGCGGTATCCAGATTCTTAAGGATCTGATCAAGGAGCAAGTAGCAGCAGCAGGTGTGGGTAATACTGCTTTTGTGGATGAACCATTTGATCACATCACACGCGAGTTGAGCGAACAGGATATTTAGATTGTAGGTGGGCAAGGTGTCTGCCCTACATAAACATAAATAGCGATCGCACTTTTGTCTGTGTTAAAAAAGAGCGATCGCTTTTTTGTGAACTCAAGATATTGTCTTGGGTTTCAATCCGCCTGAACTACGGAAATACACAGATTTTATTGTATTTTAATTATTTTGATATTCTATATTTACAAAGAATTATACATTAAGTAGCGATCGCTCCGGATCGCAATTTCTCAAGTTTTATAAGACCGCCTTATCATGGGTAGCAAGTCCTAAATCATTTGTAAAAATAAATTAACCACAGAGGCGCAGAGAAGCCAGTGCGTTGCGGGGGTTCCCTCGGTTGTAGCATCTGGCGCGACGCAGAGCGGGGGATTGGAGATTTTCACGACTTATTTAAAATCGCTCATAGTTTAAATGCATTAGCTTATTTTATCTGAACTAGAACCGCTATAAGCCACAATAGAAGTTGCCGATATGTGAGGCGCTAATTATGAATTATCAATCGTGTTTTGGTTTTAATCTTACCAGGAGAGTCTAGTTAATTGGCTAAACAGCGACTCGACACACTATTAGTAGAACTTAATTTATGTTCTTCTCGCGCCTTAGCACAAAGGTTAATTCAGGCAGGAGAAGTCACTGTTAATCAGCAGTTAGTTGATAAACCTGGTACAGAAGTTGATATTGCTGCTCAAATAAATATTAAAGAGCGATCGCCTTTTGTTTCTAGAGGCGGTGAAAAACTCTCTAAAGCTTTATCAGTATTTGCCATTTCTGTAGCAAATCGCATTTGTTTAGATGGTGGGATTTCTACTGGTGGTTTTACTGATTGTCTTTTGCAAGCTGGAGCAAAACAAGTCTACGGAATTGATGTCGGTTACGGTCAAGTTGATTGGCGGTTGCGAAATGATTCGCGAGTGATTTTACGGGAACGCACCAATTTACGGCAACTACGACCAGATGAGTTATATGGCGAAAATGACCCGATTCCTGATTTGGCGGTGGTCGATGTATCGTTTATTTCTTTAACGAAGATTCTGCCTGCTTTGTGGCAACTAACTCAAGCTAACCGAGAAGCTGTGTTGTTAGTCAAGCCACAGTTTGAAGTCGGCAGATCCCGTGTGGGTAAAAAAGGTGTTGTGCGAGATCCAAACGACCAAGCTGATGCCATTTTTCAGGTGCTGCAAGCAGCCCACGAATTAGGATGGAAATACAAAGGCTTAACTTGGTCGCCGATCACTGGCCCTGCTGGGAATATCGAATATCTTTTGTGGTTGGGAATGGAAAGTGAAACACCACCACTTGATTTAGAGGCAATTAAGCAAATAACGCAATCAGCAACAACTGATTTACGGAAGAGTTAGAGGTCGTAGATTAGACACTCTACGGATTCAGGATGGCGATCGCAGTAGTTTTCCAAAGAGGTTTTCTTTGATTTTGCTTGCTGCTGATCGGCTTTTTCAGCTTGTAATTCTTCCACAATATCCCAAGCTACGGCACAACCAGCAGAATCAGTGCCATCTACCTCACAAGTTGTGCGGGCTTCAGTAATAGCTTCAATAATGGCTTCTTCAAGATTTGTTGCCCCAGCATTTTCAAATGAGTTTAGGGTAGTTGTCATGATACTTTTACCTTTAATTTACAGAGATAGATATTAACTGTGAGCTTTCAATGACCCCAGGAAGTTCACCCTGCGGGTAACGCTCCTGCGTCGCTCTAAGCGTTGGCACAGCCTCTCGTAGAGAAGGCTTTACGCTGCGCTAACGCCAGTCCAACGCCAGTCGCCTGCGACGGGAAACCCGTCTTTTCCTGACGGAGACGCTGCGCGAACAGCGCTGGCTTCTTTTTGTTGGAGCAACAAGACCGAACTGGCTCACATTTCCAGTTTAGATAAGCTTCCTACAAGAGGTGGTGGTAAACACCGCCATCTTTTGAGGAAATTTGAGTGGGAATTACCCTCTTATCATCTTTGATTCAAAAAGCTAGCGAAATTCCACTAGTTAAAGTCACTAGCAGAGATGGTCATGTTCTCAGTCTTGCATCCCAAATTCAGAATGTCAGTCAATTGTCAGAAGAGTTTGATAGAAGTTGATAAACACTTATAAACGATCACAAAAGAGAAACAATTTTTATTTATTCTCAATACTTTATGCCTAACTCTTGTCGCAAGCGATACAGAATTGTATTTTGGTCAACTTGAGAGAGAATTTCTTGAATAACGCTGCTAGCGCCCAATTGTCCCCAAGTGCAGCCTTTTTCAAGATACACCTGAGCGGCTTTGCCAACGGAGTATGCACCATAACCAGCAATACCAGCTTGAGCGATCGCACTGCCAGCAAAGGCAGTAATATTGCTGGGATTATCACCACTGGTTATTGCAGCAGTACTTTTACCCAAACCCAAAAGCAAACTGCTACCTAATTCCCCCAGTAGCAAGCCACCAGAACTAAATAAAATCGTTTTTAAAATTTTCCCGGCTTCATAGCTAGTCATCGGCAAACCATACAATCTAGCTAGGGCGCGAATTAAAGCCAAATCAGCAACAGTGCCGCCAAGGATATCTAAAAAGGCGATGGGATTGAGCATTACTGCCAAAGCTTTGTATTTGGTAAATTGCCAAATGATATTTTCAGCTTCTTGTTCGCGTAAGTCGATGGTTTTTTGAGCGATCGCGGCTTCTGCATCCCGTGCTTGAATGAGTGCATTTAAAGCCAGAAGCGATCGCCCTTCCCGATTGAGAATATTTAGAATTGTCTCCTTTAATTCGTCTACTTGCGGTGGCGGTGTTTCCCACTCATAACTGACACGCCCATCAGGCCACTCAACCCGCACCTCCATTGGTGCTGGTTCTGCCGCCACCATGACAATTTCATCAGGTAATAAAGGCTTCGCTTCGGGATGCCCTGCACCTAGTTGTTGTAAGTTTTGGTAAATCGCTCCTTGGTCTGTATCTGGGTAAAGGTCTATTTTGTTAAATACTAAAATTAGGGGTTTTTGCGATCGCCGCAATTCGAGCAGTGCTTGATACTCAGTACGTGTGATATCACCAGACACGATAAACAAAATCAAATCAGCCTGATGTACAACTCCTCGCGCCATGTCCGCCCGTGACTCACCCTCAATTTCATCTAATCCAGGGGTATCAATTAACTCTACTACTACCTTACCTCCTGGCTGCCAACGGACGGAACGGGGCCATTGAGTGACACCGTTCAGGGGTCCAGTTTGCAAAATTTTCTCTCCCAGCAAAGCATTTAAAACTGCTGACTTACCACGACTCACCAAACCAAAGGCAGCAATTCTAATGACATTAGAATCCAGTTTCTTGAGTGTAGAATTCAAAGCTTCCAATTCTGGTTTCAACAAACCTGTCAATTCTGGGTTTGATGAAAGCTGTCCTGATTTGCGAAGATATCCATACCAAGACAGCGCTTGTCTAAGACTGGCGCGGGCACGATTCAAATGAGTTTCTTGCAGATTTCGCACGAAGTTAGGTTGATTCAAGGACAAACAACAGGCTACATATCCATTTTGATCTAATTTCCAGACTCTTAGCCTGTTTTATCAAATTAGGCAATTGTTCTGATAATTTGCATACCTCTTTGTGCAATGTTCATGTTGATTATCCCAACACTTGCGATCGCCTTTTGGGTAAACAGGAAATTTTACCTACCGTCACAGCTTTTCAGCCCTAAAAGCATGATTTTGGATTCACTGCTGAGTGTATACCTAATTTAGTTAGCAAAATTTTGCTTGATGCTGGCAGTATAGAAGTAGGGTTAATTTTTTTATGCCTAGAGACGAGAAATCCGAAGCTTCAAGAAGGGGTGCATCTGCGATCATTGGCTATGAAGATTTTTTAAGTGAATTAAAAAGCCGAATTTCTAAGGCTCAATTACGAGCAGTAGTTGCAGTCAATAAAGAATTAATATTGCTCTACTGGCAAATTGGGCAAGATATTCTTAATCGCCAACAGCAGCAAGGTTGGGGAGCAAAAGTTATCAATCGTCTTGCAGCTGACTTGCAGAAAGCTTTTCCAGAGATGAAGGGCTTTTCAGTTCGCAACCTCAAGTATATGCGGGCATTTGCCGAAGCTTATCCAGAGGAGGAATTAGTGCAACAATCTGTTGCATTAATTCCTTGGGGCCATAATGTTCGGATTTTGGATACTGTTAAAGACCAAACAGAACGCTTGTGGTATGTACAACAGACTATCGAGTATGGATGGAGTCGGAATGTTTTAGTTCACCAGATTGAGAGTAATTTATATCACCGTCAGGGTAAAGCAACTACCAACTTTAACCGCACTTTGCCTCAAGCACAATCAGAATTAGCACAGCAGTTACTGAAAGACCCCTACAGTTTTGATTTTTTGAATTTAGGGGGAGATTTTCTGGAACGCGATTTGGAACGTGCTTTAATCAACCATATCCGCGATTTTTTCCTAGAGTTAGGGTTTGGTTTTGGTTATTTAGGTAGTCAATACCATCTTGAAGTTGGCGGTGAAGATTTTTATATTGATTTGTTGTTTTACCATGTGCGTTTACACTGCTATATAGTGATTGACCTGAAAATTGAAGAGTTCAAACCGGAATATTCTGGGAAGATGAATTTCTATGTTAGTGCGGTGGATGATTTATTGAGGCAGCCAGAAGATCAGCCTACAATTGGGATGATTTTGTGCAAAAGCAAAAATAAGGTAATTGCTGAATACTCTCTGCGGGATATGCATAAGCCAATTGGTGTTTCTGTGTATCAGCTAAAAGATACTTTACCGGAACCGTTGCAAGGAAATTTACCAACGATTGAGCAGTTAGAAGCTGAGTTGGAAACGGTGTCAATTGAGAAAATAAATGAACTCAGTGGTTCAGATGGAAAAATGGAAGTAACGCATTATCCACTAGATGAAGCATGTCAAAGGCTTAGGCTACGGACAAAAAAAACCGAGTTTTCGCCAGAAGAAATAGGAAACGAAGTTGCAAAAATTCGGAGCGAAATAAATGCTAATACAACTATAGATTCTGATTTAATTTAAAGTGTATTCCAATGCAAATAAAAATATCTTTAACCTACAGCCTTCTGCCGTCGATGCCGTAAAAACCACTCATACAACTCTGGATTATTATATGTCTGTGTCCACGAGTCGTGAGTGGCTTCTGGATAAACTGTAAATTTCACGTTACCGTCATGGGCTTTGAGTGCAGAAACCATGATTTCGGACTCACTTAAGGGAACTACATTATCTTTAGCTCCATGAAATGCCCACACAGGAAGATTTCTCAAATTACGTACTGTTTGTGGGTTACCACCACCACAGATAGGCGCGATCGCAGCAAATCGTTTTGGCTGCGCTGCTGCTAAATGCCATGTTCCGTAACCACCCATGCTTAAGCCGGTCAGGTAAAACCGATCTAGATCAACAGGATAGGATGCAATAACCTCATCTAGAAGGGTACTTAATCGCTCTACATTCCAATATTCACCGCGCGGACATTGGGGAGAGATGACAATAAAGGGAAAATCCGGCTTTTGCTCTACAATCTTGGCAACGCCGTACTTTTTCACATTATCTAAATTAGAACCTCGTTCACCCGCACCATGTAAAAATAGGATTGTTGGCAACAGTGGCTCTTGTGTTTTGTTGCGTAGGCGTAGCTCATCGGGTAAAAATAACAGGTAGTTATAGCTGTCGGTAGAAATAACTTGTCGTTGTAGTGGCGGCATAGTACTAGAAAATTTTGCTAGTTCAACGTTTGCGAACAGCAATTGTATAACTTGGCCGCTGTGTTGCTTCTCGTTGAGTCTTAACTAATCGAAAGTCATCATCTATATATAGATGTTCTAAAAAAGAAGTAGCTAGGTAGACTTTTTCAAATTTCTTGACAGTATTTCTGTCCATATCTTTTAATTTGAGTTCTTGCTGTAAGTCTGTGTTTGGCGCTGCTTCTTTGAATTTAGATTTGGCTGTTGTCGTAAACCATTCGTCTGCATCGTCAATTGTCAATGGAATTTCTCTATTCTTTAATGCCTGGAATATTCCAACGTTTTTAATATCCCACTGCTCATCTCGAACTGAATACTTTTGTAATATCATTAAGTCATAAGCTGGTAGTTTCGATGCAAATTTTTGCCAAAAACCAGACTGATATCCTGGTGCATAACGGGCAATATTTGCATAGTAACCATCATTATGAAAAATTTGGTAAGACTGCTCGTGTATCCTACCAGGTAAAATGTCTTGAAAAGGGATAGTAGACCATACTGGCACCCATACTCCCGCGATGATCGCCACTTGCTCTGCAACTTTGGCAAAGGGGTTACGGCGGCTCAACTCTGCAAAATATGGTGCTAATTCATTTTTATAAAATTCTACTTTAGCTTTTAAGGGTTCTAGATCGCGTCCCTTAACAACCTCTAAAATTTTATTTTTAATTTCTGCCGTACTCCAATATTCCAACTCTCTGGTAGTTGTAACATTTGCCATTTCCGTCTATCCTGGGGCAATTTCCAGATTTGGATTGCGTCATTAATAAACTAACTCCATCAAAAAAAACAGATACGGGGACGCAAAGAAATAACTCTCTCTGTCCCTGTATCCCCGTGTCTTTTCAATGAAGGGCTACCACCAAATTCGATTTCCATTTTCGTCAACTCGTGCTTCCCGAATCATGTCAGAAATTTCTTCAGCATCTTTAACGTGGTGGAGTGCTTTCTTTTCGCCGTTGGGTTCATCTACAACAAAATAAGTCGGGACTGTGATTTTATCACCTGTAATGTCTGGTACATCATCCACAGCTACCTGTTTAGCCTTTTCTTCAACGGATTGAGACTTATCAGCAATTCTATCTCCTGGATTCGCTGTTAAGTTTCTTTCATTGACATTTGGTTCTTCGCGTAAATGTGTATCTTCACTTACTGGTTGATTAATTTGATTTTCTTGATTCTTATCAGTCATGGCTTTTCAGGTATTGAAAAATCTAGCTTTACTAATAACATTCTAAAAAATCGAGGATATAAAGAGTTCTTTCTCTGGAGGGACTTTGAGAAGAACACGTCTTAGGTTAGATATTTACTCTGATGAATTTACTTCTTTAGTTGAAACGGGGTATATTTTCCTCCTAATGCTTCTACAATTGTACGAGTATTCGCTTCCATCATTTTGATGTACGAATCTCCTGGACTTCCCTTAGCGCCAATTGAATCAGAATAGAGTTGATTTGCTGCTAATTTTACCCCTGCTTCTTGAGCAACAGTTTTAATTAAAGCTGGGTTAATTGTAGTCTCAGCAAAAATTGCAGAAACGCCAATTTTTTTTATTGACTCTACTAATCTTTGGACTGTTTGAGCGCTTGGTTGTTCTTCGGTGCTAATGCCAATTAAAGTACCTGCGATCGCAATCCCATAAGCACGTCCATAATATTGGAATGCATCATGGCTTGTCACCAGTTTACGCCCAGGTGCGGGGATAGTTTGAACCTGTTGATTAATCCAGCTATGCAATTGTTTTAATTCATTAGTAAGTTGCGATGCCTTTTGAGTAAATTTTTCTCTATCTTCAGGTGATTGCTCAATCAAAGCATCTCGTATTGCATTCGTCATTGCGATCGCATTTTCTGCACTACCCCAAACGTGCGGATCTGGCACCACTTCTCCTTTGCCTTTTTCAAGCTGCAAAGATTTGACAGCTTCCCCCACAGCTAACTTTTTTGCCTTACCACCAGAGGCATTCATTAATTTAATCAGTCCCGGTTCGAGGTTGTAGCCGTTATACAAAATCAAATCAGCTTCTTCCAAAACCCTGCTGTCTGTTGGTACTGGTTCGTAAACATGGGGATCAGTACCCGGTTTCAAAATTCCACCTAATTGAACTTCGTCTCCTGCAACCGCTTGTGTCAAATCAGCAATGATGGTACTAGTTGCAACCACTCGCGGCTTATCTCCCTTGGCAGTGTTGGAGTTAGAGTCTTTTTGTGTACAACTGAGTAAAGCCAAAGACACAAACATTCCCAAACAAAACCGGAAAAGGATTTTTCCCTTCATCCTGCTGATTATTCCTTTGCCGTAAGGATTACTGCCGTCTGTCTCTAGTATTAGTTTCATTTATCTTGGATATTACATCTAATTATAGATTTTTTCATATTTCTCTCATTTTTATAGTAAGCTCAAGAAATAAATATTTAAACTAAATTATGAAAAACGTCTCTTTTCCTGCAAACTTCTGGCTATCACAGACAAAAAGAGAGGAAATGCCTGCAAAAACTATCAAAGCTTTTGATATGTGTTCCACAGCAGCAATTAGCATTGCTCATCTAGGGGTATATTACCGGACACAAGAAGCTTTAAGGGACATTAACTGTATTATCAAACCGGGAAAGCTGACAGGTATTTTTGGCCCCAACGGTGCTGGCAAAAGTACGCTGATGAAAGCAATATTAGGCTTGGTTCCTGTTAGTAGCGGTACGGCGCTATGTGAAGGCAAACCCTTGATGCAACAACTAGAGAAAGTTGCCTATGTACCACAACGTAGCCAAATTGACTGGACTTACCCCGCCACAGTCTGGGATGTAGTGATGATGGGACGGGTAAAGAAAACAGGCTGGTTGCGTAGCTTCTCGGCAGTTAGTCGCCAAGTAGCAAAAAATGCCATAGAAAGAGTTGGAATGAGCGAATATTGCGATCGCCCTATTGGACAATTATCAGGAGGACAACAACAACGGGTATTTTTAGCTCGTGCTTTAACACAGCAAGCAGAAATTTTCTGCTTTGATGAACCTCTAGTAGGCATCGATCAAAAAACCCAGTCAGTGATTTTTGAAGTCTTCCATGAACTCGCCGCCGACAATAAAATCGTGCTAGTAGTTAACCACGACTTAGGGGAATCAATTACCCACTTTGATGATTTAATATTACTAAATCGTGAATTAATTGCCACAGGTTCACGGCAACAAGTACTTACACAAGAGAATTTACATCGTGCATATGGTGGTCAAGTAATGTACTTTTCAGACGCTGCCTAAATACTTCGTAATTAAAGACAGTTTTATGTTAGAAGCATTAATTGAGCCGTTGCAATACGGCTTTATGCAGCGATCGCTCGTGATTGCCATTTTAGTTGGGATGTTGTGTGCAGTTGTAGGCAGCTACTTGATGGTTCAACGACTAGCATTGCTGGGTGATGCCATCAGTCACTCAGTTTTGCCTGGACTAGCGATCGCTTTTATGATCGGAGCAAATATATATGTTGGAGCATTTATTGCCGGAGTTTTGAGTACAATGGCGATCGCTTGGATTAGAGTGCGATCGCCAATTAAAGAAGATGCGGCAATGGGCATAGTTTTTTCAGCATTCTTTGCCCTTGGTATCACCTTAATTACTGTTATTCAAAAAGATAACAAAATCGATCTAAACCACTTCCTTTTCGGTAACATTCTCGGTGTTACTATTGATGAAGTGCGGGACACTGCTATTATTGCCACTATTGTTTTAATAGTCGTTCTTTTATTATATAAAGAGCTTTTATTTTACACCTTTGATCCTTTAGGCGCTCAAGCCGCAGGTTTGCCCGTTCATCGGCTGAACTTTGGGCTTATGGTGCTAATAGCTTTAACAATTGTCGCTAGCATGAAAGCTGTTGGTGTAATTTTAGTATTAGCACTTTTAATTACACCAGGAGCCACCGCCTATTTATTAGTTAAACGCCTCAATCATGTAATGATTTTGGGTGCGGGCATTGGCGTAGTTTCTAGTATTAGCGGGATGTACCTCAGCTACTTTTATAATTTGCCCTCTGGCCCTGCGATCGTATTAGTAGTATCGGGATTTTTTATTTTGGCTTTATTATTCAGTCCTAGATACGGTATTTTTACCTTGAGCAGCAAAAAGCTCACACCATAATCTTTGAATTACAGTAATTTTCTGGCGTGTAGAGACTTTACAATACAAAGTCTCTACACGCGTTTGCTAACCGTATTAAGCCGTTGGTTCTTTAGTAGTAACTACTATTACTTAACATTATGATCTTGGCAGTACTCCGGCAAACTCCAGAAAATCACTAATCGCGCGAATTTCGCCACCATTTGGCAACTTCACACCTTTGGAGGGGTTCCAATCATGTTCGCCCTCATTGAGGTAAGAAAATGGGTCGTTTTTAATTAAGCCAATGATAGTTTCAGCAACAATGCGGCTACCAACTTCGCCCAAAGAGTCGCCATTTGCACGAACTTCAGATTCCTTAAGAACGTAATACCACGCTGGAGTCTTTTCTAAGAAAGGTTCAAGGGCTTGATTCAATTCTGGTGAATTGTCTTGTTGAAGCTCCTCAACTGTCAGTTTTTTGATACCTAGTTTGTCAGCTAGGCTCTGTCCGGTGGGAATGCTGAGGAAATATCCACGTAATAGATTCCGTTGAGCAAGATGCCTCAGAAGTTTTTGAATAGGATCTTGATCTTGTGGATCTTTGTTGCCTTCATTAATTAGCTCTGACAAAGGAAATGCAAGATGCGTATCGATTTTTCGCGCAGAATTCCTCTGCCTTTTGGCAGCGCTTTCTTTGTCAACAAAGCGATCCCACTCAATAATCCAGTTAAAAGGCAGAGTGGCATTCGGTCCAGGGCCCGGTGGGCCGCCTATATCGCGTTTTCCCGTAAATGCAAAAAGTAACCTGAACGTTGCATCTGTCAGCGCTCCTGGTTGATCTGTAAAATTGCGGTTGTAATCATAAGCAGCTCGCACCATACTGTGTCCAAAACGGTAAGCTGCCACGGAGAATTCTAGAGGCATGAAAAGATTTCCATTTCGGGGATGGTAGAATTTCAGCCCGTCGCTGAGGATGCTGTCCACTGTCCCGCTTGCAGTCACTGTTTTAAGGAAATCATTGACGACAAGCCACTGGTAGTGCCAACGAACCAGAGTCTGTGCCCGAACAAATAGTGTTTTATTGTCTTGGGCATTCTGTGGTTCGTTCTGCCGCACCCAATCCACTACTGCGTTGTGGAAACGCAGGAAGGCAGTGTGGAACTGTGCCACAATCAGATTTTCGTCGTTGCGACTGTCGGCGATCGCAGCTATTCTGTTATTACGTGGCAGGTCACGCAATAAATCGTTTTCTGGCGGAATTTTGGCTCCAGGAGTCGGGTTGCCACTAGCATCCTGTTCAGCATTTTGCCCAACTTTCAGTTTTACTGGGTCGTCTTTCTGATAAAAGTCTTTTGCTTGCGTGGGGTTTTCAGGATCTAGAGTTGGCCCGTCACCATAAACACTGTCAAGATCGAAAGTGGGGCGACGCAGATTCTTGAGTTTATCGGTTACAAAGTCAGGTGACAGAGGAGTGAAATCGTCTTTGGTAATATCAGTTTGAAGGTCTGTGACCGCCCGATCAGTGTTGGCAGTAATATCATGATCAATAAACTGTCCCCAGTAAGTATAAACCGGAGGTATTATTGAGTTAGTATCTTCAGACTCAGGGTTTTGTCTGTCAATTATTGCCTCACCTAAATCTTTGAGTTTCTTAATAATATCTTTGTTGTTCTCTGCCGGAAGCAGACTGTTTGGATCTCTGGCACTATCTGGGAAGAGATAATCGAAATCTGTTTCTACATCAATCGCCTCAGTCGTTAACGCACGTAAGGCAATTCTCTGTTGCCCGGCCTGTTCCTTGATATATCCGCCGTGACTAAATTCAAAAGGGAGCTTTTGCATAATTTTTTCCTCTACAGTCGGTTCATGTGTTGCAAATATTTTTGGATATGATATGACCTCAAGTCAGGTACATAGCAGGCGATTGTTAAACATCAAAGAAAGCATTTCCCCTGCTTTCTTAGGAGTCCGGTAAACCCGTCTGATATGTCAGTGGAGTTACAACAAGCAATTCATACTCAAATAATGACATTTTGGATTTAACGTAACAGTACCCCTGGGGGTACTATTGGCAAGCAAAAAGTCGAGGTGGTTTGGAATTATGAATGCGATGAAGGGTTACTCGTTTGCGAGCCGTAAAGCGATCGCCTACAATCATCGAAACTATTTTTTTTGCCTACAGTTGTGATACAACAAATCATTGCTAGTTCAGTTAAGCTGACAACAGCAGTTTCATCCTCAAAACAATGACAGCAAGTAGTCCCACAATTTTAGCCCTAGACTTTGATGGAGTCATATGCGACGGACTAATTGAATATTTTGAGGTAGCATGGCATACCTACTGTGAAATTTGGTCTACTGCTAACGACACACCACCAGATGATTTAGCTTTAAGATTCTATCGCCTGCGACCTGTAATTGAAACGGGCTGGGAAATGCCTGTTTTAATCAAAGCCTTGGTAGATGGAATTCTTGATGAGAAAATTCTTCATGAGTGGGCAAGCATCGCCCCAAAACTTTTGTTAGATGATAAGCTACAAGCAAAAGAAATTGCTGCGAAACTAGATAATAAACGAGATGAATGGATTACCACCGATTTAGGCGGTTGGTTAAGTCTGCATAGATTTTATCCGGGTGTAGTAGAAAAAATCAAATTAACTCTTGACGGTGGAGTTAAGCTATATATTGTGACAACTAAAGAAGGACGTTTTGTACAGCAGTTGTTGCAACAAGAAGGAGTTAATTTACCAGCAGCATCAATTTTTGGCAAGGAAGTCAAGCGTCCTAAATACGAAATTTTGCGAGAACTAAAGCAGGAAGCAGAAAACAAACCAGTTAGTCTCTGGTTTGTAGAAGATAGACTCAAGACATTGCAGTTAGTCCAACAGCAAACAGACCTTGAAGATGTGAAACTCTTCCTTGCAGACTGGGGTTATAATACCCAAGCCGAACGGGAAACTGCCCAAAATCATCCGCGAATCAAGTTGTTATCACTGTCTCAATTTGCCAAAGATTTCTCTGCTTGGCTTTAATATATTAAATATGTTGCAATGGTTGGAAGGATACAAGAAAAATAATTAGCGGATGTAGTAGTTAAACAGTTAAAGAACTCAATGCCTTTTGGGGCAGCGTCCACCAAAACGATGTTGTCACGAGTAGGGGAAAATGTCGTTTAACCCCTAGAAATCGGCATTTTCACCCACAGGCAACAGCTTCGAGAACACTGCCGCTCCCAGCTAGAATTATTCAGTTAGGTTTTTATCATCTGTTTGTAGCGCCTTAAAGCTCTGTGCTAACTTCTGCAATAGTGACTCAATTTCCTCATAGCACTCCTGTGAAGAAACTTTTCCCAAAGTCTGTAGATTGCACAGATAAAAGACACGTTGAGAAAATTCTTGAAGATTCGCATTGAATAGAAAATTTTGAGGCGTAAACTTACCAAGATATTGATAGCGTTCGTAGACGAAATTGTTTTTAGTTATCTGATCGTAATCATCCATATAAAAACCTTCTTAGCGAAAATTGAAACTTGATTTTTTCAGATTGTTTTTAAAATTATATCTAGATTACCTGACGTGTTCATCAATTCGATCGGGAAATAGAAAAGTTTCTCTTACTCGGATAAAAAAACCGCTAAGGATAAATCTTTTAGCGGAATTTGAAAAGCACATTGTTTTTTTGTATTTTTATAATTTTAATTCTCAGTGAGTCAACTTGCTATCCTCTTGCTGGATGATTACTTTAGTATCTAGAGGATGAGAAAATTACGGATGCCCTTAACCGAACGGCACTAAGAAAGGCTCAAAGCAATGAAAGACAAGCTTTACCACCATCAAAGCCGTAAACCTCCCCTTTTTTCGTGGTTTGACTGGCTGAGAATCAGCGATGTCTACGACGGGCTACGCCTACGCCACGTTAGACTGTCTGGAACGTCCTAAATTGTAGAGCGATAGATTATTTGACCGCAATAACAAATAATCTGTCAAGTTCTTCAAGCTTGTAAGCTTCGCTCCAGAGGAATCTGATTTTTAACATTTATGATATGAAGCACTAGAAATCGCATGAAAATCGATGTAAAAGAATTTGGATTGTTGGCAAAGAATCTACTGTTTTGTCCAAATAAATTGTCGCTCTAGAATATAGTAAAGATGAGAAACCAGAAACTTACGTTTTTCAATTTACGTGAAATAATAACTCATAACTATTCACTCCTCACTTAACACTTACTTTTATGCTTGACCTGACAAAACTGGCGCGACAAATGCAGGGTTTAAGTCAGCATCTTACTTTAGAAGCTGCTGCCAGTCGCCAGCGTTTAGAATTGGCGCAACAACATCTTAAGAATGCTTACGAGTGTCAACAAGATTTAATCGATCGCCAGGAAAAATGGCGCGATCGCATTCTCTTTGCCAATGCTACCCCAATTGAGCCGTTAGAAACCTGCATTGATATCCCAGTTCCCCCAAAAATTCATACTGTCATCGCTACCGATGGTTCGCAAATTGCCCCCAATCATCACGAAATTGCTTATTGTTATCTCCTGAATATCGGCAGAGTCGTCTTACACTACGGGCAAAATCGCCATCCGTTACTCGATAGCTTGCCAGAGGTATTTTATCGCCCGGAAGATTTATATATGTCTCGGCAGTGGGGAATTAGAACCGAAGAATGGATGAGTTTTCGCCGCACTGCTTCAGAAACAACGGTATTGGCAGAACTTGCGTGTGCAGCGAAAGGGGAAGCACCAGCATTAGCGATGGTAGATGGTTCCTTAATTTACTGGTTCTTAGAACAATTGCCGATGGATGCACGCGATCGCATTTTACCCCCTATCCTAGAAGCTTGGCAGCAGATGCGTGATGCTCAAATTCCTCTAATGGGCTATCTTAGCGCCTCTCGCAGCATCGAAACAATGAACTTTTTACGATTGTTAGCTTGTCCCCATCCAGTGCCAGACTGTAAAACTTATTGCCCAAATCAGCTAGAAAAAGTAGCTTGTAAAATTTTTGAACAGTTGCGAGATACTTCTGTTTGGACAACCCGACTCAAACCAGGACAACGCAGTACCTTGTGGCGCAGTAATTCCCCGATTCTCGAACTCTACGGAGATCAAAGCATTTATTTTTGCTACGTCCACGTTGGTACCGAAATCGCCCGAATCGAAGTTCCGGCATGGGTAGCAGATAACACAACCATGCTAGACCAAGCATTGGGGCTAATGTTAGCACAAGTCCAAAAAGGATATGGCTACCCTGTAGCGATCGCAGAAGCCCATAATCAAGCAGTGGTAAAAGGTGGCGATAGAACGCGTTTCTTTGCCCTCCTAGAACAACAAATGATTAAAGCTGGTCTGAAAAATGTGGGAACTTCCTACAAAGAAGCCAGAAAGCGCGGCAGTATTGCTTAGGAACTTCCAAAATAATTTATTGAACATCCAGTTAGCCTTTAAATATACGGGTCTTGAAATTGGCGATCGCAGTCATCGGAATTCATGGCATTTACATTTATTCGTGTTAGTAGCACTGAAACGACACGTTAGCCGTGCTAGAGATAGTAAAACAGACATAATACTCTGGCAAACAATCTTAAGCAGATTAAAGAATTGATGCTGTTAACCAACATCTACTACCTTTACTTAACACTTCTTATCTTTAATCCAAAATATAAATGTTTACTTTACACCTTTTTGGGGAAACCTTTATTTAGTAGGGAATTAAGTTAAAACTAGCTTTTTCAGCAAAAACTAGTAGACAGTTATTGCCTCTACTATTAAGTTGATTACGTATTTAATCGTAAGTTAAACAGTCTTTATAGGATTTGATATTAAGCAGTTTTTAGCTCGACAATATCCTATTAAGATGGTTATGAAATTTACGAGAAACGTATTAACTTATTTTATCTATAATAAAAAACATTTATACCTGAACAACTGATGAAATTAGTAGAATCTGGGTACAAACAATCTGAAAAAAAATACTCTCGATTTTTCTCACTTTCTATAGATTTATTGTGTATTGCTAATTTTGACGGTTATTTTAAGTATTTAAACCCAAAATGGACACAAACATTAGGGTGGTCAGATGAAGAACTCATTAGCAAGCCCTTTATCGAATTTGTTCACCCTGAAGACCGTGAATCCACCATTATCGCAGCCCAAAAAATTACACAATCTGTAGATGCAATTAGCTTTGAAAATCGGTATTTTTGTCGGGATGGTTCTTACAAATGGCTGTCGTGGAATGCAACTGGCTTCAGTGAAGAAAACTTGATTTATGCAGTAGCTCGTGACATTACTCTTAATAAAGAGAATGAGATGGAGTTACAAAAATCTATCCGAGAGCTAGAAGCTTTTAAATTTGCTTTAAATGCCCATTCACTAGTAGCTATTACTGATAGGGCTGGAAGAATAACTTATGTTAATAACCAATTTTGTGAAATTTCTAAATATTCTAGAGAAGAACTTTTAGGGCAAGATCATCGTATTATCAATTCTGGACACCATACAAAAGAATTTTTTGCAAATTTATGGAAAACTATTGTTCAAGGAGAAATATGGAAAGGAGAAATTAAAAATAAAGCCAAGGATGGCAGTTTTTATTGGGTAGATACTTTGATCGCCCCAATGTTGAACCCAGATGGAAAACCCTATCAATATGTATCTATTCGTACAGATATTACACAACGCAAGCTTTCAGAGTTAGCTTTATTGGAGCGATCGCGCTTGTCAGTTTTGAGCGCAGAAGTCAGTTTAGCCTTATCTCAAAGTGGTACGCTTCCAGAAATCCTGCAAAACTGTACAAATACTATTTCTCAATATCTTGATATCGCCTTTGTTTGTATCTGGACATTTGAAAGACAGACAAACCAGCTACAGTTGCAGGCCGGTGTTCATTGTACAGATGTTGCTTGTAGTGCTTTGAGTGATACCCAAGATTTCCCAAATCACATGGTTTTAGCTAATAATATCATTGGCTTAATGAGTCAAAACCATCAAGCTATTTTTAACCAAGAACTATCAATTAATAACTCAGAAAACCTTCTTGATTCTACATTTTCAATTGTTCGATTTTCTGCTTATCCTCTGATAGTAGAGCAGCAGTTAATCGGTATAATAGCTTTATTCAGTAAGCAGTTATTTACCGAACCAACTCATAATCTATTAAATTGGATCGCCAATAATATTGCTGTGGCTATTGACCGCATTTTGGCACGAGAAGAACTCCTCAGCCGTCGGGAAGCCCTATTACTGCGTCTAGCTAGTCAAATCCGCAGTTCTCTTAACCTAGATATGATCTTAGAAACTGCTGTTAATGAAATTCGCAGCTTATTACAAATTGATCGTTGCTACTTTCTTTGTTACTTACCGGACCCATCCCAAGCAAGCCTGACTATTACCTATGAAGCACGAAATCTTAACTTACCAACGATGTTAGGCAGTATTCCACTGCAAAAAAGTACTTTTTTAACAAAAGTACTTCTCTCTCAAGAGCTAATTTGTATCGACAATATTAATAGTAATTCACAACTTGATTATGATATGCAAGAACTTTTAACTGAGTTTGGCATTACCTCTCAATTAATGCTACCAGTTAAAAGTAATTCCGGAGAGATTGGGGCAATTGTGTGTAGCCATTGCAGCGGCGATCGCATTTGGACTAACAGCGAAATTAACCTATTAGAAGCTGTTTGTGATCAACTAGCGATCGCCATCGATCATGCACAACTTTATACCCAAAGTCGCTCTGCTACTTTAGCTGCTCAAACTCAAGCCACAAAACTTACCGAAACCTTGCATAAATTGCAGCAGACTCAATCTCAACTGATCCAGAATGAAAAAATGTCTAGCTTAGGACAGTTAGTAGCTGGAGTTGCCCATGAAATCAACAATCCAGTGAACTTTATTCACGGCAACTTAACCTATGCTAACGAATACTTTCAAGAGATGTTAACCCTATTGCACCTTTATCAGCAACACTATCCCAACCCCCAGGCAGAAATTCACGATTTTGCTGAAAAAATTGATTTAGGATTTATTACTGATGACCTTTCTAAACTCTTGTCTTCAATGAATATGGGTACTAATCGTATCCGTGAAATTGTTTTAGGATTACGGAATTTTTCCCGTCACGATGAAGCAGAGAAAAAACTAGTTGACATTCATGAAGGAATTGAAAATACACTATTAATTTTGCATCATCGTTGGAAAAACAATGGTATTGGATTGGATATATCTATTGTTAAAGAATATGGTACTCTACCCTTAGTTGATTGCTATCCTGGGCAGCTTAATCAAGTATTTATGAATGTTTTGACTAATGCAATCGATGCTTTAGAAGAGTCAATGAGCAATTTAAAAACAACTCATAAACCGCAAATTATAATTCGGACTGAAATTTTAGATAATAAATTTGTTGTAATCCGAATTGCTGATAACGGATTAGGAATGGAGGAAGACGTTAGAAAACGGTTATTTGATCCCTTCTTCACAACAAAACAGGTGGGTAAGGGAACAGGGTTAGGACTGTCAATTAGCTACCAAATTGTAGTAGAAAAACATGGTGGAATTTTGAATTGCTTATCAGAACCAGGAAAAGGCACAGAATTCTGGATTGAAATTCCAATTTAAATAGGATTTAATCAGCCCATCAGAAAAAGTTTAGCAACTTTAACTTACATTTTTTAGACTTTGATTCTCCAAAAACGCAATATTACACCGACTTTTCAGTGGGATGATTTGCCTTATTTATCTAAAGTACAATCCTCATACTCAAATCCAACCATTTTGACTGAGTAATCGGTGCACTGCTAGAAATATAGTCAACACCCGTCTCTGCCACACCGCGAATCGTCTCTAAAGTCACATTCCCTGAAGCCTCAATTTTCACGCGGCTATCCTGCTGGCGAATCAACTGCACCGCCTTATCCATCATATCCACAGGCATATTGTCCAACATGATAATGTCAGCATTGTGCTGCAAAGCTTCTTTCACCTGCTCTAAACTTTCAGTCTCTACCTCTATTGTCAAGGGATAAGGTATCTGAGAACGAATACGGCTAACTGCTTCTCCAATTCCCCCAGCAGCCGCAATGTGATTATCCTTAATCATCACCGCATCATCCAACCCCATACGGTGATTAGTTGCCCCGCCTAAAGCAGTTGCATATTTTTCCAACAGTCTCAGCCCTGGTGTAGTTTTACGCGTATCCACCAACTGAGCAGGTAAATCGGCAATTTTTTCTACATATATATTAGTTAGCGTAGCAATCCCACTCAAGCGCATAGCTAAATTGAGAGCAACTCGTTCCCCTATTAGTAGCGCATCCAAAGAACCATGAATTTCAGCTACAACCTGTCCTGGCTCACACCGTACACCTTCAGCCGCAATCCCCACAAAACTGACTTGATCATTCAAAATCTGAAATACCCTAGCAGCAACTGGTAAGCCAGCAATTATCCCTGGAGCTTTAGCTATCCATTTAGCCGAGCCTAGCGTCACATCTTCTACTAGTAGCGTATTTGTTGTGCGATCGCCCCGGCCAATATCCTCCAACAACCAGCCACGCAACAGTGGATCTAAAACCAACCAGGGCGGCAAAACACCAGAATTCTTCACAACTTCATTTCTTCCTTCGTGACTTCCAGGAATACTATAGCCTATAACCCTTACTCTCCAAGGCTTTCATAGAGACACAGAAGTTTTCCAAAATAATTTTGGAAAAATAGTTGACACAAGGAGATAGGTTCGTTATATTGAATAAGTGCCTGAAGCGGAGCGCGAAAGAGCGACGCCAAAAGGTGAACCGAACCTTGAAA
>JAESFO010000511.1_pt1 | contig 28582 bp, 18 predicted proteins | sample 9269421 | NCBI WGS metagenome assembly JAESFO01 (sample SAMN14502839, study PRJNA617101) | algae metagenome | isolation source: Nostoc desertorum CM1-VF14 and co-occurring heterotrophs from rocky... | place: USA: Clark Mountains, San Bernardino, California | collected 2000-06-05 | reverse complement strand
CCTAAACCCAAAAACCCCCCGGGGGGGGCGTTGTGCCCCCCCCCCCCCCGCCGCCGGTGAGGTAGTTACCCCACGAACACACCGTCCGTCAGGACGGCCCCGTCGAGCAACCGCTGCACTTCGTCCGGTGTCGGCGAGTTCGGGTTCGCGGCGAGCGTTCCGCCCAGGTACACCAGCACGGTCGCCGCCTGACCCTCGCCGCTGCCGACGACGAGGTCGGCGGTGCCGTCCTCGTTCGTGTCCTTCGCCGCCACCCGCACCCCGCCGCGCTGGTCCGACCCGAACGCGAAGAAGTTGGCGAGCGGCGACGCCTGCGCGTCCGTCACCCGACCCGCGGAGACCAGCGCACCGGACAGGATGAACACGCGCGAGCCGCCGCCGGGACCGCCGCCCACGGCCAGGTCGTCGAACCCGTCGCCGTCGAAGTCGCCGGCGGCCAGGAACGTGCCGTTCCGCAGGCTCATCGCGTCGGCCCCGGGGAACGCGAAGAAGTCGTTGACCAGGCGCGTCGGGGTGCCGCCGAGGACCGCCGCGCCGTCGAACACGGCCACGCGCGGGCCGCCGCCGAACCCGGCCGCTACGAACAGGTCCGGCGTGCCGTCCCCGTTCACGTCGCCGACGGCCGTCCGCGCGCCGCCGCGGAAGTTCGGGTCGTCGATCCCGAAGAAGTTGGCGACCGCGACGACCCGACCGTTCCGGACGGCGAGCACGACGATGCGCCCCCCGCCGCCCTGGTCGGGCGAGACCACGACTTCCGCCGTCCCGTCGCCGTCGAAGTCGCCGGCGGAGACGAACGCACCGCCGGTGAACGAGGACTCGAACGCGAGGACCGGCCCGCCGAGGTCGGCCCCGGTCGCCCCGTCCACGACGCGGACGGCGGACGTGCCGCCCGGACCGGCGGTGAACACGCGGTCGGCGACCCCGTCCCCGTTGACGTCGGCGGACACCGACCGCACGACACCGGTGAACCCGGGGAACGGCACGAACGGGTCACCGACGGGCACCAGTTCGCCGTCCGGCCCTTCCACGAACGTCTGCGTGGTGCCGTTGGCGCCGGTCGTCACCTGCACCACGTCGGTGCCGGGCGTTTCGTTGTCGGCGACGGTGACCGTCGCCGTCGCCCGGCCACCCAGCGTCGCCCCGGACGTGGGACCGGTTAGCGCCAGCGTGACGGGCGTGTTCGGCCCGACCGTCGTGTTGTCCGGCAGGTTCAGCACCAGCGTGGCCGTGTCCTGCCCACCCGCAAACGTCACCGTCGCCGGGAGGTTTAGCCCGCCCACGTCGGCCGTCACGGTAACGCTCACGCCGTCGCCCAGGCCGCTCGCCCGGGTGACGGTGACGGTCACCTGTCCGCCCTCAATGCCGGAGTATGTCGCCGACCCGAACTCCAGCGTGCCGGCCGCATCGTCGTCCGTGACCGTAACGACGGCGGTCGCTTGCGTGCCGAGCACCGCGCCCCCAGCGGGCGACGACAGGGCCAGCGAGAACGTCTCGTCGCCCTCGATGATGAAGTCGGGCGTCAGGTCGAGGGACACGGTGGCGGTCGTCTGACCGGCCGCGAACGTCACCACCTGCGCCGCCGGGGTGACGTCGGCGCCGCCCGCGCTGCCGGGCGCGGCCGTCAACGTGACCGTCACGGCCGAGTCGGTCCCCCCGGTTCGCGTGAGCACAACCGTGATCGTGCCGCCCTCCGCCCCGGTGAACGTGGCCGCGCCGAGCTGGACGATGGCGGACTCGCCGAAGGTGACGTCGCCGCCGAGGTAACTGATGAAGAAATCGACGCCGTTGAACGACCGCGGCGCCCCTTCCGCCAGCCCGGCGAACGCGCCGCTGACCGGGGTCGCGCCCGGACTGTCGATGACCCGGATGCCGCCGCCCGCCCCGCCGCCGAGGGCGCCGCTGGTGCTCAGCGTCGCCCCGCCGAGCGTCACGCCGCCGCCGACCTGGAGTTGGTCGTAGCCGACGCCGGGCGCCGTGGCGCCGTTCACCTCGACGGCGACGGTGGCGCCGGGCTGGAGGGTGAGGTCGCCCGACACGGTGAGGATGCCGACGCCGGCCCCCGGCCGAATCTCGCTGCCGGCGAGCGCGGTGAGGTCGCCGGCGACTATGCCGGAGCCGAAGAGAACGGCTCCGCTGCCGACCTCGACGTCACCCGTGATGCCGACCGCTGGCGTCACCGCGAAGCTGCCGCTGGCGAGTGTGATGAGCCCGGCGCCGGAGGCGAGGCCGGCGCCCGCGATGGTGGCGGGTGACGTCGCGGCGAGGAACTGGCTCCCGTTGCCCCCGCTGGTGTCCGCGGCCAGCTGGGTGACCGCGACGCGGAGGGGGGTGGCGGACGTACCGACCCCCGCGGGGGCGGCCAGGAATAGCGCCGTCACGGCGACGTCCGACGGGGCCGCGTTCGTGCGGACGATGTCGGCGCCGGTGACGAGTGTCAGCGCCGTGACGTGCGTCAGGGCGACGGCGCCCGAAACGGTGACGGTCCCGGCGGTCGGGTTGCCGATGGTTAGCACGGGGGCCGTGATCCGGTCGAGTTCGGCGGCCGTGAGGCCGAGCGTGTCCGCGTCGTCGGCCCCGCCGAGGTCGATCTTCCGACCGGCCGTGAGCACCTGAATCGTCACCGCGCCGGCGGACGTCAGCGACGACGTGGGGTCGAGGGCGAGCGTGTCGGTGGCGACGGCAATGGCCCCGGCGCCGGACGTGACGAGCGCCACGCCGGCGGCGACTGAAACCGACTCGGCCGTGACGCCGAGGCTGTTGCCCGCGATGAAAGTGATGCCGACGTTCAGGTTCGCGGCGTCCACGTCATCGCCGCCGTCGATCGAGAGGGCCGCGCCGAACCCGGCGCCGACACCGGACACCGTGACGACGTCCGCGCCCGCGCCGGCGAGGATCGTCAGCGACTGGCCGGGGTTTACGAACTCCACGGACGGCGTCAGATTAGACGTGATCCGGTTGGCCAAAACGCCGCCCGCGGCGAGTTCGATCGTCTCCGCATCGCCCGTGAAGGTGAAGGTGCGATCGGCCGCGTCGAGGCTGTCGCGGGCGGATTCCACGCCCGCGTAGGTGACGGTCCCGGCGGTCGTACCCGTGACAGCGACCTCCCCCGCGGCCGGGCCGGCGAACGTGTGCGCCACGCCGCCTGCCGTAGCCGGCCCCAGAACCAGCTGGTCCGCCCCGTCCCCCCCGTTGAACGCGACCGCGAACGGGATGCTGCCGCCGGTGAAGTCGAGGGTGAGGGTGTCGTCGCCGGCGAACGCGTCGAAGGTCAGGTTCGTCCCTGCGATCGACGCGAGCGGGACGGCGATCGTGAGGCCGCCGTTCGAGAGGACCGCGCCCGGTACCGTGGGCACCGCGAACGGGAACGACGCGCGGGTGATGACGAGGTCGGTTCCGACGACGGAGACGGTCACGTCGTCATCGCCGCCCGTACCCGAGACGACGAGGTTGTTCGCGGCGTCGAGCGACACCGAGGGCGGGACGGTGAGCAGGACCGCGGTGGCCGTGTAGTCGATCCGCAGGTCCACCCCGTTGAACGTGACCGTGCTGCCACCGGGGAGCCCGTCGAACGTGTTCACGATGCTGCCGGCGGAAACGATGGTGAGTACGTTACCGGGTTGTGGGACGTAGGTGCCGGCGAGGACGAGTGCGATGGGGTCGCCCGCCCCGAGGTCGAGCGGGCCGTCCACGCTCAGCTGGGGGTATTCCGTATCGACCGTGTTGCCGGAGATGGTGAAGAGGACGTTCCCGACCACACCCAAACTGCCGACCGCGTCCACTCCGGGGTTGGTCGGTTGATACCCCGTGCCGACCGAGCCGACCGCGAGGAACCCGGCGCCGACGCTGACGGGGCCGCCGGATTGGACGATCTCGCCGAAGGTCAGAATGTTGACCTCAAGGGCGTTCGGGAGGCCGAGCGCGGCGGAGATGCGAATCGGGCCGCTTTGCGGGCTGCCGCCGGCCAAGGGCAGGCCGAACCGAAAGCGGTTGGCGGTGATCTGGCTCAACTCCTGGGCGCTGAGCCCCAGCACGCTCCCGGGCACGTCGGCCCCCCCCAGGTCGAGGGTGTTTCCGGCCGTCGCCGGCAGGAGAAAGAACTCGCCGTCCGTCAGGTCCGTCACGAGCGTCGACGTCGGGTCCAGGATCAGGTTGTCGGCCGCGATGCCGATCTCCGACGCGGCGCCGCTGGTGACGACGTCCACGCCGGGGGCCGTGGCGACGACCTCGGTCCCGCCTTCGATCGAGAACCGCCGGTTGGGCGAAAGGACGATGTCCGTGTTGAGGTTCACGACGTCGTGGCCGGGGCCGCCGCTGATGAAGAAGTTCGGGAAGCCGAGCGAGTCGACGCCGTTAATGTTGATCACGTCGTCGCCGCCGCCGGCGTTGATGCCCCAGCCCGACCCCTGGCCCGTCGGGTTGGTGTACCCGAACTCGACCGCCTGCCCGCCGACGTCGGAGTCGATCACCAGCCGGCGGTCGCCCGGGGTGCCGTTGTCGGTGACCGTGATGGTTTCGGACGCCGAGCTGTACGTGAAGCTGCGCGTGACGGGCGAGCCCCCGGGGAGCAGGTGGGGCTGCATGCTGTCGATGATGGGCGTGTCGACCCCCGTGTAGTTGATGATCGCGCCGGCGGTGACGGACCCGTCCGTCTCGTTCAGGAACGTGAAGCTCGCCGCCGTGGTCCCCGCCACGAACTCCAGGCCGTCCGCCCCGCCGGCGAGGGCGTTGTAGAAGACCTTGTTGGCGCCCGTCGGCAGGGGCGTGCCGTTCGTGTAGTCCAGCTGTAGGAGGTCGTCGTCGGTGGTGCCGGCGACGGTGACCGTGTTCACCTTGTTGATCGGCACCGTGAGGTGGAACAGGCTGCCTTGTACGGCGTCCGAAATCCCGACGACCTGATTCGCGGTCGCCGCCGTGCCGTCCCGGCTGATCGTGACGGTGTCCCGCTGCCCGTTCGGGGTGCCGCCGCCGTTGAGCGTGATGTTGAGGATCTTCGCCGACCCGCTCGCCGGGAAGCCGGTCACGACGACGTCGTAGTCGCCCGTGGCGTTCTCCTGGGACACCGCCCCCTTCCCCGTGGCGGTGACGGTCGCCCGGCCCAGCCCGCCCGAGGCGACCGCCACCGACCCGGCCGCGGTCGCCCCCGTCAGGTTGTACGTGTAGCCGTTCGCCCCGGTCGCGTCGCGCAGCACCACCCCCACGGCCGCCGGGATCTGGTTGACGAACGCCGTGTACGCGTCGTCGCCCCCCGCCCCGTTGACGACGACCCGGTCGCCCGCCACGAAGGCGGCCGTCGGCTTGCGGACCGACTTGCCGTCGCCGGCCAGCGTCCAGCCCGCCGCGGTCACGGCCGGGTCCACGGTGATCGTGTCGGCCGCGTCCGCGACCACCAGGTCGGTGCCGACGACGGACACGGTGAACTGGTTGGCGACCCCGGTCGCGTCGGTGTCGAGGACGATCAGGTCGGTCCCGTCGAGGGTGGCGGTGAGGGCCGGGACGGTCCGGTCCTCCAGCACGACGAGTCGCGGCGGTGCCGCCCGCCGAACGGTCCGGCGGGCGGCGCGGTTCGGCGGGCCGGCGAGGTGCTTCAGCCAGGGACGCAAGGGCATGGGGTTACTCGGAGGGGGAGCGCGGGCCTGAGCAGAATGCTACCCAGATTGCCCATATTAACAATGTCAAGAATCACACTTTCATCGCATTAAATCACATTCAATCTCATCGAGGTTACACGCGGATAACGGGGGCGATGAGATCGACAAACACGCCCACAAGACCGCCCGGCGGGCGGCCCGCACGCGAATCTCATGTGTGATGGTCCGTCACCCGACGTACACGCCGTCGGTGAGCCCCGGGAAGGCGTCGAACGTGCGAGCGGGCGGCGCGGGGCCGGCCGCGAGGTCGGCCCCGCGGTACGCGGCCACCCCCGCGCCCGCCCCGGCCCCGGCGCCCGTCACCACGTCCGCCCGGCCGTCCCCGTCCAGGTCGGTCGCGGCGACGCGCACGCCCCCGCGGGTGTCCACGTCGCCGGCGTAGAAGTTCGCCACCGCCCGCTCGCGGTCGGCCATCAGATCCCACCCGCTCAGGGCGTAGACCCGCGGCCCGCCGCCCGGCCCGCCGCCGCCGATCACGTCGCCGTACCCGTCCCCGTCCACGTCGCCGACGGCCACGTACGCGCCGTTCCGCAGCCCCGCCTCGAACAGGAAGAAGTCGTGGGCCAACTTCCGGAACTCCAGCCGGCCGAGCCCGGCCCCGTCCCACAGCGCCACCCGCGGCCCGCCCCCGAACCCGGCCGACACGATCAGGTCGGCAACCCCGTCGCCGCTGACGTCGCCCAGGGCCGCCCGGGCACCGCCGCGGAACGCCGGGTCGTCGATGGCGAAGAAGCTCACCAGCGGGGCGAAGTCGCCGCCGCGGAACGCCACCACCCGCGGGCCGCCCCCTTCGTCCGGCGTGACCACCAGTTCGGGCCGGCCGTCCCGGGTCATGTCGCCGACCGCAACGAACGCCCCGCCGGTGAAGTCCGCGAACGGCCGGGTGCGGAACAGCTCGGCCCCGCTCGCCCCGTCGAGGACGACGACCTCCGCCGGCACCCCGGGGCCGGTCGCGGCGGCCAGGTCCGCGACCCCGTCGCCGTTGAAGTCAGCTGTCGCCGTGCGGACCGCACCTGTGAACCCCGGGAATGGTACCGTGCGGCCCCGCTCGGCCATGTCGGCGGCGAACACCCGGACGCCGCCGCCGCTCCCGGCCCCGACCGCGAACCCGGGCAGGCGGCGTTGCGGCGGGGGCGGGGGCGGGGGCGGGACGGGGAGTACCGTCACCCGGACCGTGGCGGTCGCGGTGCCGCCGCGCCCGTCGGCGGCCGTGTAGGTGAACGAGTCGGCGCCGACGTACCCGGTGGCCGGCGTGTAAACCACCGCCCCGCCCGCGAGGGTCACCGTCCCGTGGGCCGGCTGGGTCACGGCCGACACGCTGAGGGCGTCGGCGTCCGGGTCGCTGTCGTTGGCGAGGACCGGCACGGCCGTCGCCGCGCCCGTCGTCGTCAAATCGTCGTCGACCGCGTTCGGGGCTTCGTTGACGTCGGTGAGGGTGACCGTGACAGTGGCGGTGGCGGACAGTCCGCCGCCGTCCTCCACGCGCACCGTCAGGGTGAAGGTCGGTGTCGCCTCGAAGTCGAGGGCGGCCGGGTGGGCGACGGTGACGACCCCGCCCGGGCCGACGGCGAACGCCCCGCCGGCATTCCCGGCGGTGATCGTGTACGTCAGGGCGTTGTCCGGGGCGGTGCCGTCCGGGTCGGACCCCGGGACCGTCCCGACGGCCGCCCCGGCCGGGCTGTTCTCGGGCACCGTGAACGAGGCGCCGGCCAGGGCCGGCGCCTCGTTCACGTCGGTGAGGGTGACCGTGACCGTCGCCGTGTCCGACAGCCCGCCCCCGTCCACGACCCGGATTTCGAGAACGAATGTGCCCGCCGTCTCGAAGTCGAGCGCGGCCGGGTTGGCCACGGTGACACGCCCGAGCCCGTCGACCGCGAAGACCCCGCCGGGGTCGCCCCCGGTGATGGTGAAGGCGAGCGCGTTGTTCGGCGCGGCGCCGTCCGGGTCGCTCGCGCTGACGGTGCCAACGACGGTGCCGGCCACGGCGTTCTCGGCGACGAACGCGGCCGCGTCGTCGTCGGCGGGCGGCTCGTTGACGTCGGTGAGGGTGACGGTGACGGTGGCGGTGGCGGACAGCCCGCCGCCGTCCTCCACGCGCACCGTCAGGGTGAACGCGGGCGCCGCCTCGAAGTCGAGGGCGGCCGGGTGGGCGACGGTGACGACCCCGCCCGGGCCGACGGCGAACGCCCCACCGGTGTTGCCAGCTGTGATCGTGTAGGTCAGGGTGTTGTTCGGCGCCGTCGCGTCCGGGTCCGTCCCGGCCACCGTTCCCACGACGGTCCCGGCGGGGGCGTTCTCGGACAGCCCGAACGATGCGCTGCCGATCTCGGGCGCCTCGTTCACGTCGCGCACCGACAGGGTCACCGTGGCCGCGTCGGACAGGCCGCCGCCGTCGGAAACCTGCACGATGAGGGTGAAGGTCGTGGCCGTCTCGAAGTCGAGGGCGGCCGGATCGACAACGGTGACGACGCCGCCCGGGCTGACGGTGAACACCCCGACCCCGGTCCCGCCGGTGACGGCGTAGGTGCGCTGGTTGTTCGGGGCGGTCGTGTCCGGGTCGGCGGCGGCGAGCGTGCCGACGACCGCGCCGGCGGCGGTGTTCTCGTCCACCCCGAACACCGTGTCGGCAAGAACAGGCGCCTCGTTCACGTCGCCGACGGTGACGGTGACGACGGCAGTGGCGGTCAGCCCGCCGCCGTCGCGCACCTCGACGGTCAGCGAGTAAGCCGACCGCGCCTCGAAGTCGAGCGCGGCCCCCGGCGCGACGGTGATCACGCCCGCGGCGTCGACCGCGAACACGCCCCCAACATTCCCGCCGACGATGGCGTAGGTGAGGGTGTTGTTCGGGGCGTCGGGGTCCGGGTCGGAGCCGGTGGCGGTGCCGACGGTCGTCCCGGGGGCGGCCGACTCGGGCACCGCGAACGACCCGCCGACGAGCGCGGGGGAGTCGTTCACCGAAGTCACCGTGAGGACGAGCTGCCGGACGGTTGCACGCCCGCCGCCGTCGCGGACGGTGACCGTCACGGTGACCGTGCCGAACCGGCCCGGCGCCGGGGTGAGCGTGAGGGTGCGCGTCGCGCCGCTACCCGTGACGACGACGTTCGCGTCGGGGAGGAGGGTCTGGTCGGACGAGGTGGCGGTCACGACGAGGTCGGCGGCCGGCGTCTCCGGGTCGCCGACGGTCAGTGGGACGCCGGCGGGCGTGTCCTCGGCGGTCGCGTGCGTCGCCGGGAGGGTGAGCGTCGGGGCGAGGTTGATCGTGACGACGACGGTTACCGTGGCCGTGGCCGTGCCGCCGTGCTCGTCGGTGATCGTGTAGGTGAAGGAGTCCGGCCCCGCGTAGTCCGGGGCCGGCGTGTAGACGACGGACTTCCCGTCCGCGCCGACGGCGACGGTCCCGTGCCCGGCCGGGCCGACGCCGGTCACGGCGATGACTTCCAGCGCATCGGGCGAGGCCGAGTCGTTGCCGACCACCGGGATCGTCGTCGCCCCGACGTCGCCGTTCACCACCGCCACATCGTCCCGCGCCTGCGGCGCGGTCTCCGGAGGCGTCGGAGTCGCGCCGGTCGGGTCCACGAAGAAGCGGATGGTATTGACCGGGCTGACGACCTCGACGCGCTGCCCCTGGGCGTTCAACACGTAAGACTTCACGCGGAACTGCAGGGCGTACTGCCCGGGCGCCGAGAACGCCCAGGATTCGCCGGTTACCACCTCGGCGCCGGCCGGCACGGCGTACACGTCGCCCGCGCCGATGCCGTCGGCCGTGGTCCAGTAGCCGGTGAACGCTCGGCCCTCACGCCGGTAGTAGGTGGCGGCCGCCCCCGCGGGCGTGGTCGCGCCCACGAGCTCGAACCGGACCGTCGGCACGCTCTCGCCCGGCCCGGCGACGAACGTGCCCGGGGTGACGTCGGCGGCCGAGAAGCGGAACGTCGTGATGCTCCCCTCGCTCCAGTACATCGCCCCGGGCGCGACCCCGAACGAAGTCGGCAGCGGGTCGATGAACGGGTGGTAGACGTAGTTCTCCCGCACCGTCCCCGACCCGCCGTGCTCGGTGGCGATGACGACGAAGTTCGTCTCGTCCAGGTCGAGGTACATCGGCGGGCGGGTGATCATGGTGGGCGGCGGCAGCGGGTCGTCTCCGAACCTCATCCACGTCCGGAGGTAGACCGACCACTCGCCGCCGGCGTAGCCGGCGCTGACGAAGTTGGCGCTGGCGCCGTTCCCGAGGACCGCGTCGTACTTCTCGGCCACGTAAATGAACGCGGTCCGCGTGAACAGGTTGCCCCGCATGTCGGCGACGGTGTACGTGAACCAGTCCGGCGAGGCGCGTGCGTCGGTGCTGACGAACCCGGCCGCCGGGGTGAAGCGGAACACGCCGGGCCGGTCCCCGGGCACGAGGGTTCCGCTCCCGGGGCGGGACAGCGGCGAGTACGAGACCAGCTGAAGGAACTGCCCCTCCTCCGGCCCGAGGAGGTCGTTCTGCCGCACGTCGTAGGTGGACGTGCGGCCCGGGACAGCCAGGATGCTGTCCGCCAGCGGCTCGGGCGGGTCGTACACCGGCCGCACCGTGACCGTGAACGTGACGCTGTCGGACAGCGCCCCGTAGTAGTCCATCACCCAGAGCGTGATGGCGGCCGTGCCGGACTGGTCCTTCGCGGGGCGGAACGTGATCGGCGGCTGGCCGTACTCCACCCACCCCAACTCGATCGCCTCGTGCTGCGTGCCCTCCGGGTCCGGCTCGGCGGAGGAGTTGGGGAATAGCGCCTGGTTGGTGGAGACGAAGAACGCGTTGAAGCCGCCGTCGATGTCGTAGAACTCGAAGTCGTAGAAGTTGTAGACCTCGTCCTCGTCCATCACGAGGTCCGGGAACGGCGTCGGCCCGACGATGACGGGCGGGTCGTTCACGTTCTGGACGTGGTAGTTGAAGTACTGCGAGGTCGTGAACTGCCCGTCGCTCACGGTCACGCGGACGAGGCTGCCGCCCGCGAAGTCCGGGTCGGGGACGATCTGGATCGTCCGCGCCTCGCCGGTGCCGGTCATCACCACCCTGACCCGCGGCTCCGGGCTCTCCAGGGTGACGGTGAGGCTCCCGACCGGCGTCTCCGCGTCGCGGATCGTGAACGGCAGGACCGGCGACGCGGTGTCCTCCGGGAAGTACACGGTCTGCCCCAGCACGCCGCCCTGGGGGAGGCCGGTGATCACCGGCGCCGTGTTCGCCGTGACGGTGACCGCGATGACGCTCGTGGTGACGCGGTGGTTGTCCGCGAACGCGTCCGGGTCGGGCTGGCCCGGCTCGCCCGGCCCCGTGAGGCCGTAGTTGTCCGGGTAGAAGTAGCCGAGGTCGTTCGACGAGAACGTGACGGCCGCGGCGCCGACGTAGCCGGCCGCGGGCGTGTAGTACAGCCGCTGGAGTGCCTGGCCGAGCGAGCCCCAACTGCCTTCGAGCGTGAACGCCGGCGAGTTGTTCGCCCCGGCGACGATGAACGTCTCGTAGTACTCGCTGTCGATGCGCAGGTTGCCGTGCGTGGCGGCCAGCGCCACCCGCAGCTTCCCGCGCGGGAGGTAGCCGTTGGGCTCGTTCACCTGGAGGAGCGTGTCGTTCCGCCACCCGAACTCCCAGGAGGTGTCCCTGGGCATGGTGATGGAGGCCGGCACGTCGTTCACCGGCGGCAGGTTCAGGTCGTAGGTGTCCGTTGCGAAGTACACGGTCTTCGTGGTCGTTTGCGTCACCCCGCCGACCCGCGCGCTGACGTCCAGCTTGACCTCGTAGACGCCCTTCGCCGTGAAGCTCCAGTTGAAGTGCGGGTGCGTGCCGGCCGGCACCCAGAGCGCATCGGTAGCCTGGACGCCGTCGGCGGACGTGATCCACGGCACCGGGCCGCCGACGCCGGCGCTCCAGACCGAGACGCTCCCCCCGGCCGGGGCCGTGACCACCTGGTTGAGCGAAACCTTCACCCACGGCCGGCCCGCCGGGCCGTACTGTGCCACGACGCGCGGGTCGGTTTCGACGTACGAGGTGAAGTTCCCGCTCGCGGAGACGCCCACGCTCGGCACCGGCAGGGCGGGGTTCTCCGCCTGCGGGAAGGTCCACACGTCGCCGGCGGCGTTCGCGCCGAGGAAGGCGAGCTGCGGGTCGGTGACCGTGGTCTTGGACGGCCGCCCCGCGAAGAGGAGGGTGGTGTCCAGTGCGCTACCGGCGCCGCCGACCGACGTGGCGATGCCGGCCTGCCACGCCGAGCCGGCGTAGCTGAACGCCAGGTCCGCGTGCCCCGTGGCGACCACGTTCGGCAGGTAAATCAGGGCGGGGTTGGTGCGGTCCTCCAGCTCGACGACGCGGAGCTGCGGGCCGCGCCGCCGGGGCGGCCGCCCCGGCCGGCGGAACGGCGACACCAGCAGGGACCGGAGCGGGGGGCACTGCATGGTGTGACTTCGAGGCGGGGCGGGCGGTCGGCGGGAACCCGGGCGGGCAGGGCACGGGCCAATATTACCTTGACACTTGCCCATGTCTCAAGATGTTTATCGACCCGCACCGCCCGAGTCGAGGGACGGTGCCCGCGGGCCGGGCCACGGGGAAGCCGCGGTTCCGGAAAACGCCGGTCGCCCGGCGGACCGCCGGCTCGCGCCGCCGGCCCGCCGGGCGACTTCGGTTGCCCGTGCCTTACGAGACCCGGGTCAGCGTCACCGCGGTGGACGTGTAGTTGATGCGGTAGGACTGCCCGCCTACCGAGATGACCGCGTTGTTGGCCAACCCGTCGAAGGTGCCGGAGATCGCGCCGGCCGACGCGATCGTGAGGACCGACGACAGCGGCGGGGCGAAGGCGCCGAGGAGCGACACGTTCAGCGCGGCGCCGGTGAGCGTCACCGTGCCGTTGGACGAGATCAGGTCGGCCCCGCCCGCGCCCAGGGCGGCGAGGTTCACGTTGTAGTCGGCGGTGCCGGCGAACGCGAGCCGCACGCCGGAGAGCGTCACCGTCCCCGCGGCGCCCGCGCCGCCCGGGGTGAGGGCGCCGGCCAGCGTGAGCACCGGCACCTTGCCGAGCACGGCCTGCGACGGGATGATGCCGCTCGCCCCGTTGCCGTACCCCGGGTCGATGTCCGGGAACATGGCCGCGTTCGCCAGGTACGTCTGGTACGTCCCGCCGATCGAGTACCGCCGGATCGACCCGGCGTAGTCGTTCGTCTGCCCGCCACCCTGGCTCGGCCCGCTCGGCCCGAGGCACACCACCAGCAGGTTGCCGCTCGCGTCGAACAGCACGTCCGACGGGTACTGCTTGTACAACTTGTCCTCGGTGATGGTCGGGAAGAGGACGGACCCCGGCCCCACCACCTCCCCCAGGGCGTCGCCGTCGGAGTCGAACTTGAGAACCTGGCCGTACCCCATGGCGGCCGCGAGGTCCGTGACGTACAGGTTCCCGTCCGGCCCCCAGTTCAGCCCGGCCGGGAAGTCCAGGCCGCTGCCGAGCCAGGAGATGAACGTGGTGGGCGTGGCGTCCGCCGCCGCGTCGGCGTCGGCGACCTTGTAGATGCCGCCCAGCACGCTGTTGGCGATGTACAGGCTGTCCGCGTCCCCGCCGACGCCGAACGCCAGCCCGGACGGCTCGGTGAGGTCGTCGACCACGCGGGTGAACGTGCCGGCGTAGGCCAGCCCGCCCGAGTTGGCGACGTCGAACCGGTAGATCGAGCCGCTGTTCGCCATGTACTGGTAGCCCGCGTTCAGGCTGACGTACAGGTCGCCGTCCGGCCCGAACCGCAGGCCGGCCGGCGCGAAGTCGTCCACCCCCTCGACGTTCACCGCGATGTCCTGCAGCACGGTCGAGCTGACGAACACCTCGAGCTGGTCGGTCGCCAGGTTGTAGCGGAGGATCTGGTTGTTGAGCTGGCTGCTGATGTACAGGTTCCCGTCCGGGCCGACCTCCAGGCCGGCCGGCTGGTACAGCGGCCCGGCGGGCGGGTCGGGCAGCGCCGGGTCCGGCGCCACCAGCGTGGCCAGAACCCGCGCCTGCGTGGAGTCCAGGGCGTACACGGCGTTGTCGTAGTACGAGGTCGTGTACAGCACCTGCACCGCGGACAGGGTGCCCGTGCCGGCGACGGCGACGCCGCTGCCCACGCTGACGCTGTTCAGCAGGTTCGTCGTGTTCGACAGCGTGACGGTGCCCGTGCCGGAGACGTCGCCGCCGAGGCCGATCGGCTTCGTGGCGCCGCCGTTGTTGCCGCCGGTGATCGTCAGGTTGTCGGCCAGGACGATCGGGGCCAGGACGGCGCCGCCGCCCTTGTTCGCGGTCGCCAGGGCGGCGCTGCCCGAGGTCACGTCGAAGGTCAGGGCGCCGTCGCTGCCGCCGTCGATGTTGCCGGCGATGGTGAAGATGCCCGCGCTGCTCGTGGTGCCGATGGTGAGCGAGCCGATCGTGATCGGCTGGTTCAGGTTGATGACCTGGTTACCCGTCAGCGCGCTGTCGATGACCACCACGTCGCCGGCCGCGTTGGGGAAGCCCGTGCCGTCCCAGTTGTTCGCGTCGGCCCAGTTGTAGTTCCCCGGGGCCACCGGCTCCCAGTGGAAGGTCGCCGGCACCTCCCGGCTCTCCAGGTGCTCGCACGCCAGCACCCCCCCACGCCGCTTCCCCCCGGCCCGTCCCGCGGGCGGCCGGGACACCCCGAGCCACCTTCCCAGCCACCCCGTCACCCCGGCCCGAACGCGATTCCGCTTCATCGACGTCCCCCATCGGGCATGCCGGCTCGCTCATTCTTGGCGAGTCAAGATCAACATGCACGGCGGCGACATTATCTTGTGATTCGGGCAGTCGTCAACGTATTTCCGGTGCGATTTCGCTGCGGAGAGCCCGTGCCAGATCCAGGCCGCGGGTGCGCCGACTCGGCCGTCCGCTCCCACGATTCCCCGGTGCTGCACATGGGCGAGCATCTGCTGTGACCGCCGCAGGAGAAGTGGGTAACGACACCGGAATCCCGGCCCGACCCAGCTGTGAAGCACTGCCCGGTCAAGACTTGGGGCGGAACACGGTTGGCCTGTGCGAGGTCGGCCGGACGAGCCATCGCGTTGTGAAGGGGAAGGCTATAGTATTCTTGCCAGCGATCGCCAGATGGGCGACAGGAAGGGCGTCCCCCTCACGAAGGGGAAATTCTAACTTTTGAGTGAGGGGACTGAGGTCGCTACCGCAATCTCCCGGGCCGGCCGATCCGTACCATCCCCGTGGGTCATCTGAAGGGCGAGCCCCACCGCCTCAACGCTGACACGCTGCCTCTTCCAGCCGGCCCGCGGACCCGTCCCGACCCGAGGTCACCCCATGCCGCGAACCTCCGCCACGATCGCGCTCCTGCTGTTCACGACCCCCCTCACCGCCGCCGAGACGCACCACGTCAACGACGCGCCCGGGTTCGGCCGGGCGGTCGCCGCCGCCCGCCCCGGCGACACAATCCTGGTGGCCCCCGGCGAGTACGCCAACAACTTCCACTTCCGGAACGTCCGCGGCACGGCCCGCGAGCCGGTCGTCATCGCCGCCGCCGACCCGACCCGGCCGTCCCACCACGTCACGCTCCGCAACATCGTCGTTCGAGACATCGGGCCGCGCGGGAACCACGACGGCATCAAGCTGTCCGGCGTCGACGACTTTCTGGTGGAGAACTGCACGGTCGAGCGGTGGGGGAGCGGCGGGTCGGGCATCGACATGGTCGGGTGCCACCGCGGGGTCATCGCGCGCTGCACCTTCCGCGGCGGCGGGGCCAACGGCGTCCAGGCGAAGGGGGGCTCGGCGGAGATCACGATCCGGACGTGCCGGTTCGAGGACGCCGGCGAGCGGGCCGTTAACCTCGGCGGTTCGACCGGGGACGATTCGTTCCGCCCGAGGCTGACGGACTTCCCGGGCGGCGGGAAGTACGAAGCGAAGGACGTCCGCGTCGAGGGCTGCACGTTCGTCGGCAGCGGCGCCGCGGTCGCGTTCGTCGGGGTGGACGGCGCGGTCGTGCGGTACAACACGATCTACCGCCCGGGCCGGTACGCCGTCCGCATCCTCCAGGAGCGAGCGGACCCCGGGTTCGTGCCGTGCCGCAACGGGGTGTTCGAGCGCAACGTGGTGGTGTTCCGCTCCGACGCCTGGGTGACCGGGGGCGTCAACGTCGGGGGCAACACGGCCCCGCGCACCTTCCGGTTCGCCAACAACCTGTGGTACTGCGAGGACCGCCCCGACCGAAGCCGCCCGACCCTGCCGGTGGCCGAGACGGACGGCGTGACCGGGGCGAACCCCCGGTTCGTCGATCCCGCACGGGGCGACTTCGGGGTCCGCGCCGACAGCCCGGCCCGTGACCGGGGCGCACACGCCCTGCCGCCCGTCGATCCGCGAAAGCCCTAACGACGGCCTCGCCAGACTCACCCACGGCCGCCGCCGGGTGACCGATGCCTTCGCCCGCCACGACGTGAGCGTATCCGGGTAGGAGGCAAAAGGGGCATCGGCCCCGCCTTCCGCTATACGACCGCGCCGGGAACCGTCGGGCTCCCGACCTGACGAAGTGGCTCTGCGGCAGTAAACTTGACATAGTGAACAATGGCGATCGACATAGTCATCAATCGCCGTTGACCGACCCGCTGATCCGGGCATAATCTCCTTGTCCCGCGGGAGGCGTTCCGAGCGAACGTGTCCAACTCCGCGGGGCACGCGGGGCCGCCACCGGGTCGGGGACGTGCCGAGAGGAGAGACGGCATCGACCTCGGTTCGGAAGGGGCAACCCGCGGAAGGACCACCCGGGTGACTCGCCGGCTGGGAGAGGCTGGCGACCACCCGGGTGGCTGTGAGCACGGCCCCCGGACGCGACAGTGAGAAGGGAGCGGATCGTGTACCACGTCTACGAACAGCCGGGCACCGCCGACGGCCGCCGGCTGGAGATCCTGTCGGACGACGACTGGCGCGGGCTGACCGCCGAGCAGCGGGCCGGCTACACGCACCGCCTGGGCGGGTTCCGGACCGGGCTGGACGCCGTCCTCCGCATGCTCGACGTCGCGCTGGGGGGGAGCCGCGACCGGTCGGAGGCGGCGTGTCGCGGGCGGGGAGCGGGCCTGATCGTAGCGTAGAGCCCCGGCCGGACGTCTCCTGACCCCGGCGCGCGTGATGCGTACCCGCCGACCCCAGCCCCTCTTCGGCACGCCGCCTTTCGGCCGGCGTTCGTTCCGTGCCAGGCGGCCGTGGCGTTCCCGCCTCGGGCGGCAGGCGGTCGTGCGGGCCGCTTACCAGCTGACAGCCGAGTGGACCTGACCCCCGCGACGCCCGGCCCCGGACGGGCCGCGAGGCGCCGCGGCCGGCGTCACTTCGCCGCCAGGTCGAAGTCGTGCGGCCGGTCGGCGGCCGGGTCGTAGTCGATCTGGACCGCCGACCCCTGGTTGTACTTGGCCGGCACGACGTTCACCGTCTCGTCCTTCATGTCCCCGGGGGCGCCGTCCCGGTCCGGCACCCGCCGCCCGGTCTTCTTCTCGGAGACGACCTCGACCCGGTACTTCCCCGCCGTCGGCCCGCGGTCGGCCGGGATCTCGTACCGCCCGTCCCGGATCTCGCCCTCGGTACTCACCCCGCCGGTGAGGGCGAAGAAGCGGACCTTCCCCTCCGCCAGCGGCTGACCGCCCAGCCGGACCGTCCCGCGGATCGACCCCCGGGGAGCCTCCCGCGTGCCACAGCCGGCCACCGCCGCCGCGACCAGCGCCGCGGCCGCCCACCCGCGTCGGCCCGGCATCAGTTGTCCCCCGAGGCGACTTCGCCGCCGGCCATGCTGCTCATGTTCGCCCAGGCGGCCAGGTCGATCGCGTTGCGGACGAACCGGACCGACCCGTCGCACAGGGCCGCGTTCACCCCGCCGGTGTGGCGGCTCCGGCTGCCCATGTAGAAGGTCAGCGGGGCGGCCGTGTCGCGGATGCACGGCCACCCCTGCTGGACGTTGTTGATGCACTGGCCGAAGTCCGGATCCCGGCTGTTCGGCTGCATGCGGGCCGAGACCTGGTAGCACCCGGTGTCGTCGTTCCAGATCCGCCCGCGGCGGTCGGTCAGCTCGCCGCTGTGGTCCCGCGGCGGCTGGAGCATCTCCAGGAGCATCAGGGTGTTGCTGGTCCCGTCGGTGATGTCGCCGAACCGGGCGCCGTAGTCCATGTAGAACGGGGACCGCCCGGCCGTGTGGCCGGCGTTCAGCGGCGGCGGGTTGGAGGTCGGGCCGCCCTGGTCGATGAAGTTGTACCGCCCCCAGTTCACCCCGTAGTTGCCCTTGTAGTCCAGGGTCGGGGTCCACGGCTCCTGGCGTTGGTCGGACGGGCACTGGAACGCGACCAGCAGCTGGGCCCGCGCGGTGGCGTTGTTCGCGTGGTTGAAGTCCTTGGTGGGGTCGTAGATCTTGAAGAGGTTGTCCTGCTCGATGTACGGGAGCACGTCGGCGACGAACGGCTTGCGGGGCTTGGCGCCGTACAGCCCGGCGGGCGGCTCGTGCCCCTGGGTGCCGATCGGGAACCGCCCGAGGCTGCTCTCGTGGTTGTGGACGGCCAGGGCGAGTTGCTTGAGACTGTTGCTGCACTTGGCGCGGGCGGCGGCCTCGCGGACCTTCTGGACGGCGGGGAGGAGGAGGCCGATCAGGATGGCGATGATCGCAATCACCACCAACAACTCGATCAGCGTGAAGCCGGGGTGGGTGCGGGGGGGTGGGCGCATTGGGGCATCCGAAGGAATCGACGCGGGCTCGGGCGGCAACCGGTCAAAGATGCGGGTCTAACGTACCCGCGCGCCGCGGCCTGACAACCGGCCGCCGGCGGGCGTGGCTCACAAAGTCAGCTCGCCGAAACACCCCGGACTCACACGGCCAAGTCGAGCCGCCGGTCGGCCGCCACCGGACCTGGGTGTCGGACCAGGTGCGACCCCCGAGCCCAGCGCGTTCCCGCGCGATCCCCCGCGCGGTTGGGTGTGCCGCCACCCCAGAGCCGTGCGGGAGGAGGGGGGTACGGCTACCGGCCGCCGGTCGAGTCCCCCTCGATCGCGGCCAGCTGGGCCGCCAGCCGGGCGGACACTTCCGCGGAACGGGTCGGGTGGTCCGCGAGCAGTTGCACGGCCCGGGTCGTGGCCCGCCGGGCGACGCGGCCGCGGTGCGTCCGCACCTCCGGGAGCGCCCGCGCGAGGTGGTCGACGTACTCGGCCCGCTCCGAGGTGATCACGACCAGCATCTCGGTGGCGGCCGCGAGGTCCACGCACCCGGCCGCCAGCAGGCGGTGGACGCGGTCGCACGCCTCACCCTCGGCGACGAGCCGGCGGTGCCGGGCGTTGAGGTGCGCCCGCTCGGCGGCGACCTCCTCGCACTCCGCGCGGAGTGCGGGCAGGTTCCACACGTCCAGGCCCGCGCGGCCCCAGTCCGCGGAGCCGGCCACCGCGGCGACCACCGGTGTGCCGGTCAGCAGCACGACGGACGTGACCCCCGCGCGAAGACGAGTCGTCATCCGGCAACCTCCGCACCGCGGCCGCGGCTCACTCCAGGGCGAGATCGACCCCGGCGTTCGGCCCGGGCCGCAGCTCGGCCGTCAACCCCGACGTGGTCACCAGCTCGTACTTCTTGGGCAGCGGGAACCACTTCGACCGGTCGACGTCCGGCTCCGCCCAGTTCGACCGGTCGGCCGGCGGGTGGGCGACGGCCCGGCCGGCGTCCGGGACGCGGGCGGAGTCGCTGACCGGCTCGGTGACTTCCTTCCCGTGGGTCCGAACCGCCTTGTACGGGTCGAGCGGGCGCGCGGGGTCGTCGCTGAGTACGGCGACGCGCACGGCCCCGGCCCCCACCCCGCCGACGGAGTAGGTGCCGTCGGACCCGATCCGGGCCGTCTGGGTCATCCCGTCCGGGCCGACGAACGTCACCGACCCGCACACCACGGGCTTGCCGCGGTACGTCACCCGGCCGGCCGCCGACCCGACCTTCCCCCCGCAGCCGGGGGCGAGGAGGGCGGCGACTGCCGCGGCCAGGAGCCCGCGTCGGGGAACGAGTCGCATTCTCACGGGTGTCCTCCGGGCGTGGGGCGGGCGGTCACAGGTCGCTGGTGGCGACGACCTCCCCGCCGGCCCGGGTGGACAGGGGGAGGAGCGTCTGGCTGGCCGAGTACCGGAGGAACCGCACCGACCCGTCGCCGAAGGCGAAGTGGCCCCCGCCGGTGTGGAAGCTCCACAGGTGGTTGAAGTGGCACTTGTTGACGAGGTCGCCCGGGCCGAAGTACGCCGGCACCACGCACGGCGGGCCGCCGTCGTTCTGGAACCGGGCCGTGGCCGTCTGCGTCTCCCGCAGCTTGCTCTGGTTGGCGACGCCCATGACCGCGTCGTTGTTGAGCGAGTTCCAGTAGTTCACGACGTTGGACGTGGTCCCGCTCTCGGGCGGCTGCTCGCCGATGAGGAGGGTGTTGCTGGTGCCGTCGGTGACGCCGACGAGGGTGACGAACTGGGGGCGCAGCGACCCGTCCCACTTGCCGTGGATGATCCCCTCGGCCGGGTACGCCCCGACGGGCGAGGCCGGGTTGCCCGGGTACCCCTTGCCCCAGCGGTCGAGGCCGGTGACCGCGACGTACCCCGTGGTCCACGAGTAGGTCGCGGTGCCGCTCAGCACCGGCACCGGGCCGCGGGGGTCGGACGGGCAGGTGACGAGGGCGACCGACCGGGTGCGGGCGGTGGCGTTCGTCGCCGGGGTCGTCAGCTCCTGGTACAGGTTCCCCTGCTCGATGTAGGTGAGCGTCTGGCCCAGCCACCCGAGCCACACGCCGGCCACCAGATTCCCCCGGTCCACGGCGATCGGGAACCGGGTCTGGGTGTCGTGGAAGGTGTGGCAGGCCAGGCCGAGCTGCTTGAGGTTGTTGGCGCACTTGGCGCGGGCGGCGGCCTCGCGGACCTTCTGGACGGCCGGCAGGAGCAGCCCGATGAGGATGGCGATGATGGCGATCACCACCAGCAACTCGATCAGCGTGAAAGCCGGCCGACCGGCGCGGGTTCGGGTCACGGTTGGACCTCCTGGGGGCGGGCGTCCCACGCCGCGGACGGGCGCGGGACGGGGCGGGCGGCCGACACGCCGGTGCGTGCGGCCGGGCATGACGGCGTGTGGTGGCCCGTCACGGCGACGGGCGGTCGGGCGGCGCGGGATCAGTCCGGAGTCACGACCTCGCCGCCGTTCCGACTGGCCATGTCCGGGAGGAGGGTCTGCGGGACCGAGTAGCGGATGAACCGCACCGACCCGTCCCCGATGCCCCAGTTGGCCCCGCCGGGGTGCTGGCTCCAGTGGTGGCTCTGGGAGCAGACGTTGTCCGGCTTGTCGTCGCGGTAGTAGCTCGGCCGCGCGCAGCTCGGGAAGTCGATCTCGTTGCGGCTGGGGACGGCCAGGATGGCCGACTCGATCCCGGTCCAGATGGCCCGCGACTCGAACCCCCGGGCCACCGGCTTCTCGCCGACCGCCACCGTGTTGCTCAGCCCGTCCGTCGCGCCCACCATCGTGACGCGCGGGCGGCGCACCCCGGCCGGCTGCCAGCTGAGCTTCGGGAACATGCCGTTCCGGGCGTTCCGGGCCGTGCGGACGGTCCCCGCCGGGTTCGCCTCCGCCCACTCGTCGTTCCCGGTGACGGCGGCGTAGCTCATCAGCCGGTGCGTCTCGCCGGTGGCCGTGTTCGTCCAGACCCCGCCGGCGTTCGCGTCGGAGGGGCACTGGTACAGGGGGATGTGGGTGAACGACATGGCCGTCCGGGCGGCCACCACCTGGGCGCTCGTGGCCGCCGCCTTGAGCCCGACCAGGTAGTTCCCCTGCTCGTGGTACTCCAGCAGCTGGATGGCCCACCCGCCGACCGTCTCGCCGGTCGCGGGCGGGGTGGACAGGTACGCCCCGTTGGTCAGCATCATCCCGCTCGGCTGGACCGGGCACACCACCGGCCACGCCCCGAACCCGGACTCGTAGTTGTGGCAGGCCAGGACCATCTGCTTGAGGTTGTTGGTACACTTCGCCCGCGCCGCCGCCTCGCGGACCTTCTGGACGGCGGGGAGGAGGAGCCCGATGAGGATGGCGATGATGGCGATCACCACCAGCAGCTCGATCAGCGTGAACCCGCTCGTCCGCCGGGGGCGGAACCGGACACCGTCGTTCGTCATCCACTCGACTCCGTGGGCGGTCGGTGCCCGCGCCCACCGGGGAGGGCGTGGGGCGACCGAAGGGGTGGGGCGGGAAATCCGCCGGCGGGGCGCCGGGCGCCACCGGACCGGAGGTCCGGGCGCCCGGCACGGGGGGTGGGGCTAGCGTGCCGCCGCGGAGCCTTCGCCGACGTCGAACCGCGCGGCCTGGACGATCTCCCCCGTCGCATCGTTCTGCACGAGGGCGATCACCCGCAGGTTCTTCAGGTCGAGCGGGCGGTGGGGGCTGGGGAACGGCCGCTCGTCGGCCGCGTACCCGTCGAGGTAGCGCGTCAGATCCTGCTTCAGGGCGGCCAGATCGACCGCCGTCGTGTGCCGGGAGGAGGCCGCCTTGACCGCGACCCCGGCCGCCCCGCCGGGGGTGGCCCGGACGACCTGGTGGTGGAAGCGGAGTTTGTTCCCGCCCACGTACTTCACGGTCTCCTCGACGAGGACGAACCGCAGCTTCAGCTCGTCCTGCTCCCCGGCCCCGGTGACCTCGACCGCGACCTCCACCCGGTCGCCGCGGCGGGCGGCCGTCCCGGTGACGGCCACCGGCGTGGCCGCTTCCAGGATCGGGTCGATGACCCCGCGGTACTGCTTGTACTTCGCCTCGGCGCCCGCCATCGAGCCGCCGCCCCCGGCCGCGGGCCGCCCGTTGAAGACGGTGGTCGGCGTCCCCCGGACGTCCGCCGCGAACTTGCCGCGGTAGTAGTTCCACCGGGCGACGGCGTCCGGGTTCGTCAGCGGGTCCGGGCCGGGGATGTGGAGGTGGTACTGGACGAGGATCAGGTCGGCCGGCCGGTAGGTCTTCTCCAGGGCGTCGAACGCCACGTCGGCGGCCACGCACGGCGGGCACTGCGCGCCGGTGAACAGCTCCAGCACGGCGACGCGGTTCGCCCCCTTCTCCCGGCGCCCGGCCGCGGGCTCGGGCTTGAACGGCGGCACCGCGGCCAGGTACTCCTGGTCGAGTGCCGCGTCGAGCTTGGCCAGCCGGGCGCCGACCCCCGCGAGTTCGGAGGAGCTGGCCTCGCCCGGGGTGTTCTCCAGCGCGGCCTTGTACGCGGTCAGCACCTCGACCTGGAAGGCCGCCGGGTCGGCGGGGGTGAGAGCCTTCGCCGCCCGCCCCGCGACCTCCCGGGCGACCGGGGCGAGTTCCTTGTGCCTCGCCAGGGCGTCGGCCGCCTGGGCGAGGGTGACCCGCGCGAAGCGCGGGCCGTAGGCGGCGGCCTGGGTCTCGACGACGGAGACGAGCTTGGTCGCTTCCCCGGCCGTCACGTTCGCCTTCGCCCCGGCCCGCAGCAGGGCGAACGCGGCGTCGTAGGCCGCGGGCGTGTCGGCGTGACCGGCGACCACCTCCCGGTAGTACCCCGGCCCCGACTCCTCGGCCGCCTTGCGGGCGGCCGCGGCCTGGGCGAGCAGCTCCTTCTTCTTGTCCGCGTCCTTCTCCTGCTGCGCCTGGGACAGGAGGACGAGCGGGCGGGTCTGCGCCTGCTGGGCCTTGGTGAAGGGCTCGACCGGGACGCGGACGAACGCCTCGGCGGCCGTCAGGCTGTCCTTCGCGGTGGCCGTCAGCTTGGCCCGCTGGGGCCGCTGGTCCGGGCCGAAGCTGCCGAGCAGCGGCGCCGCAGCGTCCTTGCCGGCGGCCCCGACGAACGCCTGGTCCGTGCCGAACTGGCGGACGGTGAACGACACGCCTGCGTCGGTCACCTTGAAGTCGTGCACCTCCGCCTTCGGCGGCGCCGCCGGTCCCCGCTGGGGCACGGACGCGACCGACGCGGCGGGCACACCGCCCTTGCGCTCGACCTTCAAGACCAGCACCGCGGACTCGCCCAGCGGGCCGACCGTCGAGAGCACCCAGTTGCCGTCGGCGACCGGGTCGCGGGGGTAGGCGGCGGGGGCGGCCGCCGCGACGACCGCGACGGTGAACAGGATTCGTCTCATGAGTGCCTCCAAGGGGATAAAGTCGCGGGGGCGGTCCGGCCGGGGCTCACGGCCCGGCCGTCTTGAGGTCGAACTCGAACGCCGGGCCGCCGGCACGGACCTCGACCCCCCGCAGCGGCGTGCGGGACGGGTCCGCGTATGCCGACGGGACGCGCGGCCGCTTCGGGGCGACCGGGCGGGGACCGCCCAACCCGTCGCCCGGGGGGGCGGCGTCCGGGGCCGTGAGGTCGGCCACGCCCGACAGGTCGGTCACGGTCACGCGGTAGACCCCGGGTTGCACGCCGTCTCGGCCCGTCCGGCCGGTTCGCAAGGTGAACCGTCCCTGCGCGTCGGTCGTGCCGGAGGCGTTGTCGCCTGCGGCGCCCTTCGCCGGGTCCGGGACGAACACCACCTCCGCCTCGCCCAGCGGCCGACCGTCGAGCGTCAGGGTGCCGGTCACGGGCACGAACACCGGCCCGCCGTCGCAGCCGACCGCCAACGCGGCCGACACGAGGGCGAGTCGTCGGAGCGGTCGCAGCCAGGACTTCACGGTGCCCTCCTCGGCCCGTCGGCCTTCAGGTCGAAGTCGAGGGTCTGTCGCCCCGGGGTGACGTCCACGTCCCGGAACGGGGTCTCCCCGGCGCTCCCGTAGGCGGTCGGGAACCGCCGGGGCTTGGTCCCGGGCAGGGCCGCGGCGGCCTGACCAGGGCGGGGCGGTCCGCCGGCCCCCGTGGCGTCGGCCACCATCGTCAGGTCGATGACGATCACCCGGTGCGCCCCGAGCACGGTCCCGGCCCGGTTGTCGCGCGGGGTGTAGAGCTGGTACCGGCCGTCGGCGTCCGTCACGGCCGACGCCGTGTTGGCGTGGTTGCCCTTGAGGGAGTCCGGCAGGAACACGACCTCCACGTCGGCCAGGGGCTTCCCGTCCAGGGTGACCCGCCCGGCCACCTCGGCGAACTCCCGCCCGCCGCAGCCGGCGGACGCCAGGGCGACGGCCGCGGCCAATGAGACTCGTCGCACGGTGCGCCTCCCGGGTCAGTCGGTGGTGAGGACTTCGCCGCCGTCCCGCGTCACCAGTGCCTGGAGCGTGAGCAGCGGCAGGCCGTCGCGGAGGAAGCGGACGCTCCCGTCCCCGAACACCAGGTTGGCCCCGCCGGCGTGGTTGCTGGAGTACCCGAGCAGCCGCTTGTTGAACGCCAGGCTCCGCGCCGGCCCGGAGGTGGGGGTGCCGGGGGGGATGCGGTAGTTGATCTGGTCGAGCGGAACCCGCAGGGAGCTGAGCGGGGGGAGGTACCCGTTGCGCCAGATGGCGGCGTGGTAGATGAGGGTGTCGTCGGAGATGCCGATCGCCCTCAGGCCGGGGTCGTCGAACGACCGCTCGCCGCCGAGGACCGTGTTGGACGTCCCGTCGGCGACGGCGGTGATGCGGACCTTCGAGTTGAAGAAGACGGTCCCGTCGCTCTTCTCCGGGTACACCCCGGTCACCCACGCCGAGTCGGTCCCGCTGCTGACCCCGTAGCTGCCCAGCCCGTACTTCGACGTCGAACTGGTCATGGTGCCCGGGGTCCGGCCGGCGAAGGCGTCGGCCGGGCAGCGGAAGACCTTGGGGGACTGGGCGACGAACGAGGTCTCGTCCCCGTAGGCGGCCACCGGCGGGGTGACGACCGTGTCGGAGAACGTGAACAGGCCGTACATGTTCTGCTGTTCGAGGTGGGGCAGGACGGCGTAGGCCCAGCTCAGGACGTTCTTGCCCTCGCCCCAGACGGGGTAGCGCGGGGCGCCGTACTGCTTGGCCGCCTGGGCCGGCGGGAGGTACCCGGTCGCGCTCTCGTAGTTGTGGACGCCGAGCCCAATCTGCTTGAGGTTGTTCTGACAGCTGAGGCGGGCGGCGGCCTCGCGGACCTTCTGCACGGCCGGCAGCAGCAGGCCGACGAGGACGGCGATGATGGCGATCACCACCAGCAACTCGATCAGCGTGAACCCACGCCGACGAGGGTACCGCAGCAGTCTCATGGGACTACCTTGATTATTTTGATGAGCACTATTGTGGCGGAGAGTCGGTGCTGGCGGGTTTCGCTTTGGCCACTATCTTGATCATATTTATCGGAATTCAGCCGGCCTAATCAAGCGATAAGGAGCTGAACTCCTGGATCTGTCGTCCTACTAAATCAGATCATCGAAATATCTTTGCGAGTCGATGGCGTAGACTGCGAACCTGTTGAGACTTGTGGCAGGGGTGCCCCTTTGGGTCTGCGAACCAAACCGGAGGCGGAATCCCAGACCGGTGCCACGGTGAGCGGCTCGGTGCCCCTGGCGAGACCGTCTCCGCCCCAACCCTCGACGGCCGTGGCAGTCTGACGGTGTCAGGAGGCGACCCTCCCTACAATCCCCCCATGCTTCGGCCGGACACGCCTGCCCTGGTCCTCGCCCCGATGGAAGGGGTCACCGACGCCCCGATGCGGGCCGCACTCGGGGAGGCCGGAGCCTTCACCTACGCGGTCGCCGAGTTCCTCCGCGTCGCCCACACCGTCCCCCACCGGGGCGTCGTCCGCCGCCACGTCCCGGAGTTGCTCACCGGCGGGCGGACCCCGACCGGGCTACCCGTCCAGGTCCAGCTGCTCGGCGGCGACCCCGGGCGGGTGGCCGAGGCGGCGGCGGTCGCTCACGCGGCCGGGGCGACCGCCGTCGACCTGAACTTCGGGTGCCCGGCCAAAACCGTCAACCGGCACGACGGCGGGGCGGCCCTGCTCCGCGACCCGCCCCGCATCCGCGCCGTGGTGGCCGCGGTCCGGGCCGCCCTGCCGCGGGAGGTGCCGGTGTCGGCCAAGCTGCGGCTCGGGTGGGACACCCCGGATGCAATCGACGAGGTCGCGGGGATGGCGGCGGAGGGCGGGGCGGCGTGGCTGACCGTCCACGGCCGGACCCGGGCGGCCGGGTACGCCCCGCCGGCGTACTGGGGGCCGATCGGGCGGGTGCGGGAGCGGCTGGGGCTGCCGGTGGTGGCGAACGGGGACATCTGGACGGCGGCCGACCTCCGCCGCTGCCGGGACGAGACCGGGTGCCGGCACTTCATGCTCGGCCGCGGGGCGCTGGCCGACCCCCGGCTACCCCGCCAGGCGGCGGCCGCGCTCGGCCTGGCTCCGGCGGTGCCGGCCGGGGAGGCGGCCCACCCGGTCGACTGGCCGGCCGAGCTCGGGCGGTTGGTGTGGTGGTCCGGGCGGCTTCCCGGCAGCACCCCCGGGGGGACGGTCCGCCGGCTGAAGCAGTGGCTCTCGCTGGCGGCCCGGCACGGGGGCTTCACCGGGTTCGAGGCGGTGAAGCGGGCGGAGACGGTGGAGGAACTCCTCGCCGTGGTCCGGGCCGAATGGGGGCGGCTTCCAGAACACACCGGGCTCGCGTCTGGCGACGCTAGCCCAGCCTGTCCTGTCAGGGGACCGCGGTGCGACCTTCGGGATCTGTCGCCCGGATCCACGGCGCCGTCGGTCAGTTCGGCTCGTTCGGGCCGCAGCTGACGGGTTTGGCGTTTGCCCCACGCCCACTTGCTGAGAATGGGGTCTCGTACCGGGTGACGCTGGTCCGTATTGCTCGACCCGACCCGGGGTCGGCGGGCCATCCGCCGGGGCTCCGTCGGAAGGCGGCCGGGGTGATAACTGTTGTCGCGTCCTGGGGCTGATCCCCTCGGGCGTGACGGATCAGCGAGATCCGGTTAGGAGTTACGCAGTTGGTATTCTGGGCAACCTTCAGTGGCGTAGTTTAGGGCATGAGCGGGCAGGTGGTCTACCGGCCTCCCCATGTGATCGGCTAGGCCGGCAATCGTGACTGGATGAGCTGGAAAACCAGCTCTTTCAGGTCGCCCTCGGGGTCGCGGCGGAACCGGCGGCGTTCGACCCACCACTGCCGCCGCTCCTCCAGCTCGGCCCGGACCCGCTTCCACTCCGCCCGGTCCGCCCCGGCCAGGTCGGCCACCGTCCCCGCCCCGCCACCAGCCGGGCCGACCCGCGGAGAACCAGCGCCGGGGACGCCCCCTTCCACCCAATCGCCCACCACTCGTGGTACCGGTGGCTCCCGAACGCCTGCTCCAGGTCGTGGTTCGCTCGCGGCAGGTCCGGGGTGCCGTCGCAATGGAACCGCCCCGGCCAGTAGCTCCGGGTCACCACTCAGGAAGTGGTCCACCGCCCCCCGCCCAACTCGCCGACCGACTCCCGGTGCCGCCGCGTGGCCCCGAGTAGCCCGGCCATCGGATTCCGCCCCGCCGCCCCGCCGCGGTCGGTCTGGCCGAGGAGGCGGGCCGCCCGGGGGATCCACCCGAGCGCCAGCACCAGCGGCGCGAACGCCCCGCCGGCCGTCCCCCGGAGGTGCGCCAGCCCGGGGAACACCCCTGCGTCGCCTCGGCCCGCTCCAGGCTCCCGGCGATCGTCGTCAGCCGGGCGTGGAGCGTCCGCCCCGACGCCTCCCGCGGCGGCGCCCTCAGCCTCGGGCCGGTACGGCTTCTTGCGGGCCGGGCACGGGGCGTGGTGGCACCGGCGGGTGGTGAGGGAGGCGGGTGACGCCGGCCAGGGTGTGGGCCGTCCGGCGGTTGGCGTAGTCGGCCCGGAAGGGGCCACCGCGGCGCGGGCCGGTGGTGCGGCCGGGGGTCAGGTCGCGGGTGGTGGTCGGCTCGGCCGGCCTTCGCCGTCTTGGCCACGGGTCGCCCTCCTGGAGTGACACAAGCCTGCCCGGTCAACGGCTTGTCATCCATAGGAGTTACGCAGTGGTGTAGGCCGGGTTATCGAGATCCCCCAGGGTGGCTATAGTCGCACGCATGAGCCCGCCCAAGGTGACCGCCACCGAGTTCATCGACTTCCTCCTGGCCACCCCGACCCA
>JAESFO010000509.1_pt1 | contig 28780 bp, 25 predicted proteins | sample 9269421 | NCBI WGS metagenome assembly JAESFO01 (sample SAMN14502839, study PRJNA617101) | algae metagenome | isolation source: Nostoc desertorum CM1-VF14 and co-occurring heterotrophs from rocky... | place: USA: Clark Mountains, San Bernardino, California | collected 2000-06-05 | reverse complement strand
CGCGCAGCTCGCCGGCGGAAACCGTCGTGATGCCGCTATAGGTGCTGATCCCGCTCAGCGTCTGCCGGCCGGTGCCCTGCTTGACGATGCCGCCGGTGCCGCCGATCGAGCCGGCGAAGACCTGGTTGGTCGCATTGCCGAAGGCCAGCGTATTGGCGCCGAGCGTGATGGTGCTGCCGGCGCCACCCGACAAGGCGCCGATGGTCCGGTTGCCGGATGCCCCACTGATGTCGAACCCAGCGCCGGTACCGGAGAGGCTGAGGCTGCCGCTCGACGCGAGGCTGCCCGCGCCGCTCAGCGCGAGCGTGCCGTCGTTGATTGTCGTGCCGCCGAGGTAAGCGTTGATGCCCGTCAGCGTCTGCCGGCCGCTGCCCTGCTTGGCGATGCCGCCGGCGCCGCCGATCGAACCGCCGAAGATCGTGTTCCCGGCACCGCCCAGGGTCAGCGCGTTGGCGCCGAGCGTGACGGTGCTGCCGGCCACACCCGACAAGGCGCCGATGCTCCGGTTGCCGGATGCGCCGCTGATGTCGAACTCAGCGCCTGCCGCGGCGAGGGTGAGGCCGCCGCTCGCCGCGAGGCTGCCCGCGCCGCTCAGCGCGAGCATGCCGGCATTGACCGTGGTGCCGGCGAGGTAAGTGTTGATGCCCGTCAAGATCAGAGTGCCCGTGCCCTCCTTATCGAGCCCCCCATCGTTGCCCGAGATCGCACCGCTGAAGGCGGTGCTCGCATTTTGCGAGCCCACGGTCAGACCCGCCCCGGGATCGAGCACGATCAGCCCGCTGCCGCTGAGACCATTCACCGCCAAAGAAGAGTTCAGTTGGTGCGTGCCGTCGATCTGGAGATTGGTGGAGCTTTCCACTGCCGCGGGGTTACTGGTCGTCAACATCGCGCCGGGGCGAACCTCGAGCGTACCGATGCTGGCGCCGGTGCCGGTCCAGGTGCTGTCCCCGGTGAAAATAAGACGCGACGCTCCCGTTATGCTGGTCGAAAATGTTCCTCCGCCGATCGTAAGTGATTGTCCAGCAATGCCGATCTGGCCGTTGCCCTGAAGACGGGACAGCTTGGTCGCTTCACTCGATAGATAAAGCGTCGCGTCATTGTTGATCGTAAGGGATTTCGCCGCGCTCAGCGCCGCATTGAGTGACAGAACGCTCACACTTCCAGGCTTGACGGTCAAAGCCGTCAATGTCCCTCCGTCCAGGACAATATTGAGATCGATTCCACCTGTCCCGTACCAACCATTAAAGTTGATGTTGCCGGTATCAGAGGCCGACCCGAAATACACGGTCGAGCCGGTCAGGAAACTGTGAAAGTACACATTCACTGAGTACCCGGCGACAGCAGACAGGCGACCAACGGAGCCTGTATCCACGCTGACAAGGCTACCAAGGCTGAGATCGGTCAGGGCGCGGATATGACCGGCCGCTCCAACGAACATCACTCTATCGTAAGGGAATGGATCGTCAGTCGCAACTTCAGCGAGCCCGCCTATGTTTCCAACAGTCTGAGAGAGCGCAATTTGGCAACCAAATTTATCAAGTGCTATAAAACAGGTCACCAAGAACAATGCTGTATTACAACACAACCGACCTGCTCTGATTAAAGACGCTCTGCCTTCGACATTTGGCCAGCTGCCTTTTAAATCTTTTAGGCGAGTAGCGGTCTTTCGCATGGCGGGCTATGAACGGGCTCAATCAGCTTTCGTCGGGCGAACGTATCAAGGCCATGCCGACCTCACGCTGCAAAGTCCAAAATCTGCAAGCATCCGGCCATGGATGATGTTTCGGAACCGGCCACCGGCACCGCAATGCTTCACCGCGCAATCGCCCTCCATGCGGACAGAGTTCCATGGCCCTATGCCGCCGGCCTGATCCGCCATCCGGCGTTTCGCGATGCGCTACGCTTATACTGCGCCGCGGTGATCCGGCGGCCGGAAATTGCCTGGCCAGCAGATAAATTTTTCGGCCAGAGGCTGCGCTATCTTGTGTCTTTTTCTCTGATCGGTCTCGATGCGCGCTGGCGCCGGGGTGTCGGCGAGGCGCCGACGCTCGCGGTGCTCCAGCGTGTCGCGCCAGCCAGCGCTCGGCAGATCGCGGAGCTGGTCGGCACGCTCAGGCTGGCCGGTTACGTCATCGCGACGCGACTGCCCGCAGACCGTCGAGCTTTGCGCTTGAGCCCCTCCACGACACTTCTTCAGGAGATCGGCCGCTCGCCCTTGGCTTTTCTGGACGCCTCCGAACGCTTGGTTCCGGCTGCGTCCCCAATGGCTGTGAAGCTTCGATTGGATGCTGCCGCGTTGGCGGATTGGCTCGGGGCCTCCTATGAGACGTTCCTGCAGGAGGACGTCTATTTCGATCCCTTTCGCAACGTAGTTGAATTCACCAGTCAGGATTGCGGGTACTCTGTGCTGTCGGCCGTGCTGGCCGCACACTATGCCGCGCTGTCGAGCGTCGCCGCCCCGGCGCCCCTATCCTACGGCGGATTGGCCGAGCGATTTCGAGTCTCACGTCAGCACATCGGCAATATCCTCGCGAGCGCGGAGCGACGCGGGTGCTTCAGCGTCGGCCGCGGCGGTCGCAGCGTTGCCATTTCGGCTGGCTTCTTGTCGGAATTCGAGACTTGGGCAGCAGGGCAGATGGCACATTACCGGCTGCTCGCCGAGCGGGTATGGCGGGTGCGGGGAACGCATTCGGTCTAGTCGCCGCAATAAGCAGTGAGGTAGGTGGCTTACAGGCCCGCCGGCGAACGTACGAGTACGTCCGCTTTCGGGCAGAGTCTCAAGGTCGGCTCCTGGCGCGACTCGGGCTCAAGCGCAAAGACTATGGTCGACGGTATAGGATTTTATCGATTGCCTTCCCTCGGGCGAGTTCATCGATGAGCTTGTCCAGGTAGCGGATCTCCCGCATCACCGGCTCGGCGATTTCTTCGACGCGGACGCCGCAGACAACCCCCTTTATGCTGGCGCGCGCGGGATTGAGCGCCGGCGCCTGGGCGAAGAAGGTCTCATAGTCCGAACTTTTCGCCAGCTGGGAGGCAAGCGCCTCTTCGCCGTAGCCGGTCAGCCAGTGGATGATCTGGTCGACCTCCGTCTTCGTGCGGCCCTTTCTCTCCGCCTTGGCGACCAGAAGTGGATAAACCTTGGCGAAGCTCATTCTGTAGATGCGGTACTCGGTCACCACGTCCACCATCGTAGATGCTCGACGATGTGTTCATCTAACACGCAAGTTGAATTTCTTTTGGTTCGATTCCGGTCACGCCGCCCCGGCGCTCTGGTGGTCCGCTTTCGGACGGAGAGCCGTCCACACATGGCGCAAACCGCGCCCGATTGAACCAACCTGGCAACATTCTGGCATCGTGGCGACGACGTTAAACCCGCCCTGCATCCAGCTTAAAGCCTGTAGGGCATCTGCTCGCGGCTAGCTTTTTGGCACCGAGCTGCCGCTTGTCGCGACGGCCGCGGCCTCTTGTTGCGTTGGGGTGAGAGGGACTTCGCACGCTTACAAGCCTGAAAGTCATATTGCATTTATAGCTATATATATGCAATCATGCTTTCATGAGCTGGCAACCGCCCACAGTGCCCATGTCGTTCGAACACGGCCCGCACACTCTGATCCGCATCGGCGCGGCGGAGGCGTTCGGGACCGACTTCACGCTGCTGCCGCATGTTCTGCGCATCCTTGTCGAGAACCTGCTGCGCAATGCACGGTCGGACAGGGAGCGCGCGGAGGGGCTTGCCGCCCTCCGTCAATGGCTCGTGGCGGGCACGAGCACGGCCGAGATCGCTTTCCAGCCGGAGCGCGTGCTGATGCACGACACCACCTGCACGCCGGCGCTGGTCGACGTGGCGGGGTTGCGCGACGCGCTGGCGGAGGCTGGCGGCGATCCGGCCGCGCTGAGCCCGGTCCTGCCCGTCGATGTCTCGGTCGACCATTCGCTCGGCGTCGACGTCTCCGGCGCCCTCGGTGCGGCGCAGTCGAACAAGGAGCGCGAGTACCGCCGCAACGGCGAACGCTACCGTTTCCTGAAATGGGCGACCCGGGCGCTGAAGGGGGTGCGGGTGCATCCGCCCGGTACCGGCATCATGCATACGATCAATCTGGAGCAGCTCGCCACCGTCGCCAGTATCCGGACGATCGACGGGCACCTGGTCGCGGTGCCGGACAGTCTGATCGGCACCGACAGCCATACGCCGATGATCAACGGCATCGGCGTGCTCGCCTGGGGCGTCGGCGGCCTCGAGGCCGAGAGCGTGATGTTCGGCATGCCGGTGATGATGCGGCTGCCCGACGTGATCGGCGTCAGACTGACCGGCAGGCTGAAGGAAGGGGTGCTGGCGACTGATCTCGCGCTGACCGTGACGCAGCGCCTGCGCGAACACGGTGTCGCCGGCAGCTTCGTCGAGTTCTTTGGTCCGGGCGTCTCGACCCTGTCTGCCGGCGAGCGTGCCGTCGTGGCGAACATGACACCGGAATTCGGTGCCTCAACCGCCTTCTTCCCGATCGACGCTGCCACGCTCGCCTATCTCCGGCAGACAGGGCGCGAGCGTGAGGCGGTTGCTCTCATTGAAGCCTATGCCAGAGCGCAAGACCTCTGGTTCGACCCGGCGGCCGAGCCGCGCTTCACCGGTGTCGTCACGATCGATCTCGACGCGGTGGAGACCAGCCTCGCGGGCCCGTTCCGGCCGCAGGATCGGGTCTCCCTGTCGGACGTTCCGGCAGCGTTGGCGCGGCTGCCGCAGCCCGAGCGGCTGACTTTCGACCTGCCGCGCCATCCGGTCGCCATCGCGGCGATCACGAGTTGCACCAACACCAGCGACCCGCGCCTGCTCGTCGCGGCCGGCCTCGTCGCGCGCAAGGCGCGGACGCTCGGCCTGAAGCCACCGCCCTGGGTCAAGACCTCGCTCGCACCGGGATCGCCGGCTGCCGAGCGCTTCCTGCGGCGCTCCGGCCTGCTCGCCGATCTCGAGGCCATGGGCTTCGCCATCGTCGGCTATGGCTGCACCACCTGCATCGGCAATTCCGGGCCGCTGCTACCGGGGATGGAGCACGCGATCGTCGCGGGCGAGACGCTGCCGGTCGCCATCCTCTCCGGCAACCGCAATTTCCCCGGCCGCGTCCATGGCCAGGTGGAGGCCAGCTTCCTGGCCTCGCCGCCACTCGTCGTCGCCTATGCGCTTGCCGGCGACGCAGCACGCGACCTCGGCTGCGAGGCGCTGGCGCAGGTCGATGGCAGGGAGATCTTCCTCGCCGATCTCTGGCCGATCGGCGCGGAGATCGACGCCGCCCTGGGCGAGAGCCTCGACGATCGCGATTTCCGCGCCGCCTTCGCCGAAGCCGAGGCCGATGAGAGCTGGGCCAGGCTCGACGCCCCGGCGACGGCGCGCTTCCCCTGGGACCGCGCCTCGACTTATCTGCGCCGGCCGCCCTTCGCGCGAGCGCAGGCGCCGTCGACGCTCGGCGCCTATTCGGCACATCCGCTGCTGGTGCTGGGCGACGACATCACCACCGACCATATCTCTCCGGCTGGACAGACTCCGGCCGCGAGCGAAGCCGGACGCTGGCTGATCGAACACGGCGAGGACCCGCGCGATCTCAATGTCTACGCCTCGCGGCGCGGTAACTGGGAAGTGATGCTGCGCGGTCTCTTCACCAATCGCACGGTGGTCAACCGCTTGGCGCCGGAGCTTCCGGCCGGCTCGACCGTCCACGTCCCCAGCGGCGAAATCCTGCCCTTGTGGCGTGCGGCCGAGCGCTATCGGGCCGATGGCGACGCGGTCGTCATCGTCGCCGGCGAGCGCTACGGCACCGGCTCGTCCCGCGACTGGGCGGCCAAGGGGCTCGGATTGCTTGGCGTGCGCGCGGTGCTGGCGGCGAGTTTCGAGCGCATCCACCGCTCCAATCTGATCGGCATGGGAGTGCTGCCGCTCGTCTTCGAGGAGGCGGACCTTTACGCGAGCCTGAGGTTGCGGCCGGGCGACCGGCTTGCTGTGTCGGTGCCGGAAGCGGATCTGGCGCCGAGCCTGCGCACCGCCGTCACTCTCCTGCACGCCGATGGCGGCCAGACCGCGATCGCGATGCGGCTGGCGGTCGAGACCGAGCTCGAATGCGAGACCCTGAGGGCCGGCGGCATGCTGCCGCTGATCCTGCAACGCTTCCTGCCGAAGCACGGAATTCACCCCGAAGGTGAAGATGAGGCGCGGCATCGTCGCCATGCCTGAAAGGCGCCCCTCGGCGCCGAACAATCATAACAGTGGAGGGAAAGACATGCTTACGCGTAGAACCGTCGTCGCCGGATTGGCTGCAGCCGCCTTGTGCGGACCGGCGCTGGCGCAGGCCCCGTCCGAGCTCAAGATCGTGGCGCCGGCCGGTCCGGGCGGCGGTTGGGACACCGCCGCGCGCTCGATCCAGCAGGTCCTGACGGCGACCGGGCTCGTCAAGAGCGTACAGGTCCACAACGTCACCGGCGCCGGCGGCACGATCGGCCTGGCCCAGTTCATCACCGGTGCCAAGGGCGATCCGGGCCAGCTGATGGTCAACGGCATCACTATGGTCGGCGCCATCCTGACCAACAAGGCGCCGGTCACGCTCGACCAAGTCACGCCGCTGGTCCGCCTCACCGGCGATCCGCTGGTGATCGTCGTGCCCGAGAATTCGCCACACAAGACGGTCAAGGATCTCGCTGCGGCGATCAAGGACAATCCGGCGCGCTTCATCTGGGCCGGCGGCTCGGCCGGAGGAGCCGACCACATCCTCGCCGCGCTGATGGCCAAAGCCGCCGGCAGCGACCCGGCCAAGCTGAACTATGTCGCCTTCTCCGGCGGCGGCGAGGCGCTCGCCGCCATGCTCGGCGGGCGCGTCACCGCCGGCGTTTCCGGCTATGGCGAGTTTGAGGGCCAGATCAAGGCCGGCAAACTGCGAGCGCTCGCGCTGTCGTCCGGAAAGCGGATGGAGGGCGTCGATGTGCCGACGCTGAAGGAGCTCGGCTTCAATGTCGAGGTGACCAATTGGCGGGCCGTGATGGCAGCGCCCGGCATCAGCGCCGAGCAGAAGCGCGACCTCACCGCGATCTTTGACAGGATGGCCAAGTCGAAGGAATGGGCGGAGGTGCTCAAGGCGCGCGGCTGGGACGATTATTACCTGGCGGGCGAACCCTTCGCCGCCTTCCTGAAGGAGGAGCAGGTCCGCGTCGGCGAGGTGCTGCGCTCGATCGGGCTGGTGAAATAGGGTTGTGTCTCCTCGCGCGTCGAATACACCTCTCGTCGGCGCGCTCCGCGCCGGCGGGATGCGTGCATTGGCGAAGGGTGACAGGCGGGATCTCGGCGAGGTGCTCGCCGCGCGGCTGCTCGGCGAGATCCGGGAACAGCGCCTCGCCGCCGGCACCCATCTGCGCTCGCAGGACTTGGCGGGCCGTCTCGGCGTCTCGCGCTTTCCCGTCGGCCAGGCCCTGCAGATCCTCGCCGACAAGGGCGTGCTGCGCCATGCGCGCAATCGCGGCTATTTTGTCGCCAGGTCCGACGTCCCCTCAGCCGAGCAGCTCGGCCTGGCGCAGGAGGACGGCCTCTCGGCGGTCTATTTTCGCATCGCCGACGAGCATCTGCGCGGGCTGCTGCCCGATCAGATCAGCGAATCCGAATTGCGCGAACGCTATGGCCTGACACGCACCGAGCTCTCGAACGTGCTGACCCGGATCAGCAGCGAAGGCTGGGCCGAACGGCGGGCGGGCTATGGTTGGAGCTTCCTACCGGTCCTGACGACGCCGGAAAGCCTGGAACAGACTTATCGTCTGCGCCTCGCGCTCGAGCCGGCGGCGGTGCTGGAGCCGGGTTACCATCTCACGCCAGAAGCGATCGCGGCCTGCCGGCAGGCTGAAGAGCGCCTGCTCGTCGGCGCCATCGAGACCGACAGCGCCGATGCGCTGCACGAGCGCGGCGTGCGCTTCCACGAGACCATCGTCGGAGCCAGCGGCAACCCCTTCTTCCTCGACACGATCAGGCGGCTGAACCGCATACGCCGGCTGCTCTCCTATCGCTCCATGCTCGACCGCGAGCGCTACCGGGAGCAATGCGAGGAGCATCTCGCCATTCTCGACAGCCTCGCCCGCCATGACCAGGACGAGGCAGCGGAGCGGCTCAGACAGCACCTCTCCCATACCATCGACAATCTCGCCCGCATTCGCCCGCTGCTGGCGCGCTGACCGGCCGCCTGGTTGCCCGACAGGTGGGCGCATGATTGCATTTGTTGATATAAATATGCTAATTGGCAGCTGGAAGCCTATCGGGAGGAACGATGACCTTGTCTCGCACGCGCCGCACGCTCGCCATCACGCTCGCTCTCGGGAGCAGCTTGCTCCTCTGCGGTCATGCCCTGGGCCAGGCTTATCCGAGCAAGCCGATCCGGCTCGTCGTGCCCTTCGCGGCCGGCGGCGGGGTCGACACCGTCGCCCGCATCCTCGGCGAAGCGCTGAAGCAGGAGCTGGGGCAGGGCGTCGTCATCGAGAACCTGCCGGGCGCCAGCGGCATGCGTGGTGCGGAGACCGCCGCCAAGGCCGATCCCGACGGCTATACGATCCTGCTCGCATCGGCCGGTGAGATCGCCGTCGCGCCGCATATCCAGAAGGCGCTGCGCTACGCCCCGGAACGCGATCTGGCGCCGATCACGCTTGCCGTGCGCGTTCCCAATGTTCTGGTGGTCAAGGGGGATTCGCCGCACAAGAGCGCGGCGCAACTAATCGCCTTCTCCAAGGCCCATCCCAAGGACGGCACCTATTCCTCCAGCGGCGTCGGCAATCCCCAGCATCTCGCCGGCGAATTGATGAACAAGATGAGCGGTTCGCAGCTTCTCCACGTCGCCTATCGCGGCGCGGCCCAGCAGATCCCCGACGTGCTCGCCGGCAGCGTCACCGCGACCTTCGCGAGCTATCTCGCCGTCGCCTCCTTTGTGCAGGGCGGCCAGCTGCATGCGGTCGGCGTGACCTCGAAGGAGCGGATCCCGAGCCTGCCCAATGTGCCGGCGCTGGCCGAGACGCCGGGCCTCGCGGGCTTTGACGTCGTCAACTGGTTCGGCCTGTTCGCTCCGGCCAAGACCCCCCAAGCCATCGTCGACGCCCTGAACACCGCCACGGTCAAGGCGCTGCAGAAGCCGGAGATCGCCGCCAAGCTGTCCGAGCTCGGCAGCTATCCGAGCCCGATGGCGCCCGCCGCCTTCGGCGCGTTCGTGCGCGACGAGACGGCAAAATTCAAGGACATCGTCACCGCCGCAGGCATCGAACCGCAGTGAGCGACGCGGCGGAGACGCATTTCGCCTATGTCGGCTCGCGCACTACGCGCGAGCGCGGCGCCTCGGGCGAGGGCATCGCGATCTTCGCGGTCGATGCGGCCGCCAGCCGCTGGCGCCACCTCGATACGGTCGGCGGGCTCGTCAACCCGTCCTTCCTGGCGCTCCGCCCAGGCGGAGGCACGCTCTATGCCGTCCATGGCGACGGCACCGAGGTCAGTGCCTTCGCCCTCAACCCGGCGAGCGGGACTCTCTCCCTCGTCAACCGTGTCTCCTGCGGCGGGACCAATCCCGCCCACCTCGTCGTCCATCCGAATGGACGCTTTCTCTTCGTTGCCAACCATCTCTCCTCGAATGTCGCGGCGATCGCCATCGCGGAAGACGGCGCCCTTGGCGAGCTCGTGCAGCTGCTGCCGCTGCCGGGCGAGCCCGGACCCCACCGCAAGGAGCAGCCCTTCTCGAAGCCGCACCAGCTCGTCTTCGATCCGCATGGCCGGTTCCTGATCGTGCCGGACAAGGGCATCGATGCGACGTTTTTCGTCGCGGTCGATGCTGCAACCGGCCGCCTCGCTCTGACGGGCGAACCCGCGCGCGACCGCGAGGGCTCGGGCCCGCGGCACGCGGTCGTCGCGCCCGGCGGCGGTCATGTCTATGTCGTCAACGAACTTGATTCGACAGTTGCGGCCTTCTCGCTGCAGGGAGAAGGGCTGGTTCCGATTCAGCGGCTGAACGCCCTCCCGGACGACTTTTTCGGCTTCAGCCGCGCTGCCGGGATCGCGATCACGCCCGATGGCCGCCTGCTCTTCGCCTCCAATCGCGGTCACGACAGCATTGCAGCCTTCTCGGTCGATCAGGCGACTGGCCGGCTGACCGCCCTCGGACATGAACCGTCTGGCGGGCGCACGCCTCGCTTCATCGCTCCTTCGCCCGATGCGAGTGCAATCATCTGCGCGAACGAGGAAGGGCACACATTGACGCGCATCGCCATCGACGAAAACGGCCGGCTCCAGCCCGCCCGCGAGGTCGCGGTCGTCCGCAGTCCTGTCTGTGTGGCCTGGCTGCGGTCGAGCCCGATATCGCGGGAGCGTGCATCAGCCGAGACCTGAGAAGGTCTGCTTTCTGGCAGGTATTGAGCTTCCGCTCCTGGCGCATCCGGTTGGTACAGGTGATCGACAGCAACTTAGGCAAGCCAGCCCTTGGAGCAGCGTCACGAGAGGGGCGTCAAGCTGTTTCGAGCCGACCTTTCTCGCTCGGGAGCAAGCCATCGTGGTCAACCATGGTGATGCCATGCACCTGGGCCCAGCAGGCGGTTGCCTGTGGCGCACGTCACGCTAGATCGCAGCGGTCACCTTGCCGACGGCCTGCACCGGGTTGAAATCTGGTGCAATGACTGCGTTCAGGCGCCTGAACCTAAGGTTCGCAAGATTGCGGAGACCACGACACCGAGGGCTGTCCAGCTTCTGCCGTGCCGAATATCCCGATCGCGGCCGAAGAAGGATTAAAGCGGCTAGCTTCGCGGCGACATCACGGCCTCCGGCTTGCGGGTATTCCGTTTCATTGATTTCCTGAGCGGCCGATCTGAGAAAGCCGGACGAGACCGAGATGCCTGACGAGAACGACGCGATCGAGATTCTGCGCACCTTCATCGCGGATGAAGACAAAGACTTGGGAACAGACGCTCACGGCGGCTTCTGGCCGAGGAACTGGCACCGGATCGCGCCGCTCGCTGAGAAGGCGGAAAGGCTGCTCGGGGCGGACGAGCATCAGCAATTCTGCCTGCACTACATGCGCAGAGAGAGCACGCCTCCGATCGTCTCGCAGAATGCCCTGCCACGCCTTCTCGCCGCCTATCGCGACCTGTGGCCGCGTGTGGACTGGAGCCGATCGCTCGTGGAACGGCACGTTCTGACCTTTATCTTCGGCTTCGACCAGAAAGGACGGCTGCCTAGCGAATTGCTTCAAGCTGCCGATCTCAAAGTCCGGAAGAAGCTGATCGCGCATATCAGCAGTTTCGCGCATCTGCCCGGAATGCGGGCAAAGCCGAGGGGCTTCCTCCCCTTCGTGTCGCAGGCGCAGCATATTCATCAGGTTCTGCGCCATATCGGCTACCGGCACGACAACCGCAACGGCGAGAACTCCGACTACCGCTATGCGAACCTCAGATTCTGGGGCCTGGTCTACACCGTCCTTCTTGCCAAGGAGACACGGGCGAAGCTGCTCGCCGATATGCTGGACGAGAGGCTGGATCTGCCGAAGCGCAACGATACTCAGGCCATCCTCAACCATTTCGTCCAGGCAGTCTTGCCGACATGCGACCAAGACGAGGTCGAGTTCCGGGCTCTGGCCGATCGCCTGGCCGCGCTCGAACGGACGCGCGCCGGCCTGACCGAATCAGTCGCGCTCGCCCAAACGCTCGGCTTGCCCTTCGAAGATGACGAGGCATGGGCCGTGGAGATCAAGGCCCCGGCCGTCGGCCACGCGGTCTGGTACAATCCGCCCAACATCAAGCTCGAGTTCCGTCCCGATCCCGACCATGATTGGCACTTGCAGCTCACTGCTGGCGAACATCGCCTCTCCGAGTACAGCGGCAAGGTGACCCAGAACGACGGTAGGCTTGAGCCGCTCGGCAAGCTCGCCGCCTTTCCGGCCTGGCTTCGGCAGATCCGGCAGGCCCACGGCCTCGCCTTCGACTTCGCCAAAGGCCGAATCTCCTGCGGTAAAAAGCGCTCGGCGGCGAAGACGCTTATGCAGTGGATCGAGGGCGAACCCTAGATCCTTTGAAAGACGGCCATGGGAAGGCGGACGGCGATGGCTGAGGCGTTCACGGGTCGAGACATTTTCGCAAACGGCCCGCATATGCCCTCGGCCATTGGTGCGCTGTTCGGCGTGGCCTTCGGCGTGCGTCCGCACGGCGTGGTGACTGGGGATGCGTCGCCGGATTGGTGGGCGAGTGAGACGGAAGAATCCTACGCCTGCCTGCTGTTGCCGATAGAGCGTAGGCTTGAACGGGGACAGAGCTTTGCCCACCAAGACCGTAGACCGGAAGTTTCAGTGGAGGCCCGGCGAGGGGTGCGACGAGGAAGCCCTGGCGCGCCTCCAACACGCTTTTCCGCGCCCCAAGACTCCCATGGGGGAAGCCTGGTTCATGGGTGACGAGCGGCGGATGTTCACCCATCTGATGGGTGATCTGGGCACCGTTTCCGTTGCCGATCTCCAGGAGTCCCTTGGCGAAATTGCCAGCGGCACGCATTCCTTCGGACCGCGCGAGGAGTGGGCCGAATGGTTTCACTATTTCTTGAGCCGGCTGATCCCGCGCTGCCACGATAGCTATGCGCGTCACTCCCTGCTTGAAAGCCTCGTCACCGCATTCATGTCGCAATATCCCGATCGCGCAACGAAAGATCCCTATCCAGGCTTTCGCTCGGATGTCTTGAATACGCTCGGGCGCGGCATGATGGACCGGGCGTGCTGGTCCGGGGGGCGGGTCATCATCGGTAAGCTGCTCCATCGTGGCGTATGGCCGAGCGGATATTGGAATTGGTTCGATGTCAGCGGCGATTTTTCCGCCGCCATGTTCTTTTGCCTGAAATATCTTCCACCCGACCACATCACCCCCTGGATGACATCCGTGCTTGCGATCGAGTGTCCGCACTGGCGCGCGCAGGTCGTCGTCTGGTTGGTTGGGAGCCATGACGTATTATCCGGCGCTATTCGCCAGCCTCGGGACTTCCGCGCGATAAGTCGTCCGCAAATCGAATGGGAATGGTCGCATTGTCTGAGTGGCAATCGTGTTGGCGACGAGACAACGAGCCAATTCTTGCCCGACCGAAACCGCCGTGAGCTTCGCGATGTCGTGGCCTCGGTCGTGACCGAGGACGTCCTGTTGGATTGGATGTTGTCCTTCGCAGACTACGACTATTTAGAAGCCGAATTGGCGGAGCTTCCTGATCGTTTTCGCGAGCTATACGTCGTGGCATGATGTCGCGAATAGGGGCGGCGCGGGGACCCAACACAATCCGCGGCGTGCTCCCGTCTTCCGTCTCCGGCGCACCCAAGATCCCCGATCGACCTCGCCGCGCCTCGTACAATTGTGACGCAACGCCCGCAGTGTCGCGAGAACCGCAGCCCGCTTCTTGGGCGTTGGCATCGAGCAGCGCACGTTCATGGAAGGAGAACGACCGAGCGCGCGATGCGCTCGAGGGCGGCTCCGATCTCGGCGCGGTCCGAGCGGCTGCAGTGCGAGGTGAACTCGATCATACGCCTGGGTCCGTAGCCCTTCACCCCGCGCACATGCAGATTGGTGCCTGAAATCGGATGCTCGGGCTCCGCGAGCCACAGGATGCCGTTCGAAATCCATTCTTTGATCGGACCGAATTTCGTCCACGGCCGTAAGCTCTTTCGCAGCGAGGCCGCGAATTGCCTGGCTTCCTTCGAAGCCCCGTTGCCGTCCCAGGACGAAGGCAGCTCAACAGGCGGCTTCGGCATCGAGATGTGGCAGTTGTTTGTCCAGCGCCCCGCCGCCGTCGAGGGCGGTACCATGCTGACGACCAGCTTATTGCCAAAATGGTGCGGATGAAGCCCTGTGAGGTCCATGGTGATCCGATGCTCGGCCAGCATCTCGGCGACGGACAGCGCCGGCCGCACCGTTACGGAGGCGACGAGGGCCTCGATCGTCTCGCGCCAACGCGCCCGCTCGCTGGTGCTGCGCGCCATCGGCTTGGTGATGAGGAAGAGCCGGCCGAACCAGTCCGGCCGGCCGCGCGCATCGATCGTCCGCACGACGAGCGTGAACCAGCTATGGTTCGCATCGCCCGCGAAATCGGACATCTCGAAGAGGCGGCGCTGTTCGCCCGCCGAGACTGTTTGCTCGGACAGCAACGTCACTCGGTCCGGTCGATGGTTCCAGACATCGCCGTCCTCGGCCCCACCGAAGGCGGGCGGCTCCCAAAAGTGCACGCGGAAGGTATGGTCGGGCGAGAGCAGGTTGCGCGCATCGCCGGCCAGCGGCTCGAGTTCCGCCGGCTTGCGGATGCCGAGGCGGCAGCCTGCCGGGACATAAAGCGGAGCGCCGCTCGCGGCCGGCTCGGCGGCGACTGGATCTACCACTGCAAGACCTCCAACCGCCAGAAGGGTGCGCCGGGTCAGGGCCACGGCTTGTCCTTCGCCTTTGCGTCCAACTTTCGCAACGTCGCAGAATGGCTCATCAATCCCCTTGCCATTGCTTCAGTACGCGCACGGCTTCGGCGCGGCCAGGCCACAAATGCACCTCGTAGTGATCGTTCCCTTCAATCCCATCCCTACCTGCGGGACATTGTTGGGCCGGAATGGCTTCCCGAGCGAGGCTGCCATGTGGCTGAGCCTGGCGGCAGCGCAGCCTGCGGGCGAGGACGCCCGAAAGGCCCTTCCCGGCCTCAGGGAGAGGCTATCCCCGGCACAGTGGCGAAAGGCCCAGGATATGACGGGCCGCTGGCGGCCGCGACCGCCGGCGGGCGGCATCGATGCGGGACGGGAGAAGCGCGGATGCGAGAACGGCTGAGGCGGCTTGTGGAGTTCCGGCCGGCCCTTGCGCTCGGAGCTGCCCTATTGACCTCCACTCTGCTCATGGACGAGGCCGCGGCGCAGACCGGCCAGGATGCGCGCTCATGCTTTTCCGTCTCCGACGAGGCGAGGCTCTGGAAACATTGCCGCGCGGCGGTCGCAAACGCCAGGAACTCAGCAGCGGTGCGCGCCCGCGCCCATGGCCGGCTGGCCGATGTCTTGCGCCAGCGTGGCGATTATGAACGTGTGATCCAGGAACTGAACGCCGCGATCGCGCTCGACCCGGACAATCTGCGGTATTTCTCCAATCGCGCCGTCGCCTTTTCCTACAAGGGAGAGCACGAGCGGGCGATTGCTGATTATGGGCAAGTGATCGCGCGCGATCCCAAGAACGCGCTGCACCACTTCAACCGCGGCGTCGAATATGCGGATGGCGGCGAGCTAGACGTCGCGATTGCTAATTTCGGCGAGGCGATCCGGCTCAAGCCCGATTTCCACGAGGCTTACGACAATCGTGGTGCCGCGCATTTCCTCAGGAAGGACTTCGAAAAGGCTTCGGCGGATTTCGACAGAGCGGTGGTACTCGCGCCGCGCTTCGCCAATGCGCGCTATAATCGGGGTGTGCTGCTGATTGAGCAGGGTCGTCTCGATGATGCGCTGAAAGATCTCGATGAAGCTGTTCGGCTCGCCCCGCAGGACCCGAGCGTCCACGCCAAGCGTGGCAAGGCCCTGCTGCTGAAAGGTGAGTTGCTGAAGGCCGTCGCCGAGTTCACCCAGATCCTACGGGTCGCGCCCGCCTCGGTAGAAGCTCTTCAATTGCGCGCCGAAGCCGCGCTCAGGCTCGGCGAGCCAGCCCGTGCGGTGATCGAGTACACTGCGTTGCTGCGGCAGCGCCCCGACGATCCTGCCATCTATCTCGGACGGGCCGAGGCCTATCGTGGGGCAGGCGATACGCCCCGCGCACTGCTCGATTTCGACGATGCGGTAAAGCGCTCACAGGGAGATCCGCTCCCTCTGGCCAGCCGGGCTCGGCTTCGCATCGAGCGCGGCGATCTCGATGGGGCATCATCCGATCTCGATGCTGCGCTCGCCCTCGATCCTGCTTTTGCGCCAGCGCTGGCGGCACGCGGGACCTTGCTCATTCGCCGCGACCGGCCGGACGATGCTCTTCCGGTCCTCGACAAAGCGCTGGAGCAGGCGCCTGACAATGCGGAGGCACGACGCCAGCGTGCCGAACTGTTCGCTCGCAAGGGCCAGCTCGACCGGGCTCTCGCCGATTACGACGCCCTGATCGACAGGGCGCCGAAAGACCCGAAGCTCTACTGGTCGCGCTCCTTCGTTCGCGCCCGGCTCGACGATTTCGACCGGGCCATCTCCGATATAAGTAAGGTGATGGAGTTGGACACCGGCAATGCAGGCGCCATGCTGTTCGAGCGGGCGAAGCTGAAACGGCTGAAAGGCGATGCGGAAGGTGCACTCGCCGATCTCGGCGCGATCATCGACATCGGTCAGGCGCAGGTCGGGCCGGCTTTTTTCGAGCGTGCCAATCTCCTTGCCCGAAAGGGGGATTTCGCGTCTGCGCTCGCCGATATCGACCGCGCCCTGGCGCGAGGGGTCGACAATGCCCGGGCACACAACCTCCGCGGCTGGGCGCTGGGCAAGCTCGGCCGGGCCGGCGAAGCGCTGGCCAGCGCCGACTTCGCCATCAGGCGGGAACCGAAGGCGGCCTATGCCCACGATACGCGGGGCCATGCGCTGGAACAGCTCGGCCGCCGCGACGAGGCGATCGCCTCCTACAGGCAGGCGCTGACGCTCGACCCCAAGGAGACGGAGGCGCGGGCCGGCCTCGAGCGCTTGGGCGCCGCGCCATAGCGCCGATCGATACGGCAATTATGCGTTGCTGCTGCAACTGCACATGTGCCTGGCGACGTTCTGTATGGAAGTCATGCGGCTTCCGCCTTCAATCCCGCCCCTGTCCTCGCGTCTATTGTCGACACACGCTAGGCGGACGACACCACGGGCTCAGCGCAGGCTCGCAGAAGTCCCGGCGCCGGATCTCAGGCTACCCAGGATGGCCGCGCCGTCGCGATGGCGCTCCTGTCCGGTTTCGCAGCTCTTGCAGATGCCACCGACATAAGAGCCGTTCACAATCGTCTCGGCAAAGAGGCCTGATTTGTAGTTGTGCCGCGCATCGGTCTCGACACGATACCAGTCCCGCTGGCCGATCCGCACCCGCTCGAGCGGCCGACGGATTTCCGCGTCGCGGCTGGTGGCGCGCAGCACCGCCCGCAATCGGAAATAGCGGTCCAGGGGCGAGGCGTAGAGCTTGTCCAGCTTGGCCGCGTCGTCGGCGGCGCCTTCCGCATGCGGGCGCAGCAGGATGGTGCAGGTTTCCTGCGTCTTCTCGCAGGCCTCGCTTTCGCAAACGAGCTGGATCCGCCGCATGCCCGTTTTTGAGACAGTGCCTTCGGCAGGACCTTCGATCCTCCAGTCTTCCGGCAACGTCACCGACAGGCCCTGCGCCAGCGGCACGGTCTCGGATAAGGCCGGAGCCACTGCCGTGGCCAGGATCAGGGCTGCCAGCAATCCGGTCGGCCGTAGTGTGCTGAAAAGTCTCATGACGTCACCTCCCTTCCGTGGTTCGCGCCGTTGATGCCCTCGGTGACGATCAGCTCGAAACGCGCCAGCGCCTCGCCGGGGAAGGCGCGCTGGGGCAGCATCAGCGGCTCTCCGCCTACGCGCCGGTGCAGGATAAGGAGCGGACCGTACCGCTCAATGCGCGTAAGACCGGACCATTCGTAGCGGTTGAGCAGGCCGAGCTGCCGGATGTCGAGGCGGTCGGCATGGGCCAGGACCTCAAGCTCATAGGCCCGGACGCGCTGCTGCAACTGCCGGGCGAGCGAGGCCGCGGATTTGCGCCGCAGCCAGGGATGCACCGCGACGAGCCCGGCCAGCGCAACCCAGAAGCCCAGGATCCAGGGCCAGAAGACACTGGTGAACATCTCCAGCAGCAGCGGAAAGGCATAGCGGGCCGGGACGCGGTCGGGGTCGAACAACCAGGCGATGCCGCAGATCACCGCCGGCAGCAGCGGGACGAGGAGGAAGCCAAGGGCGAATTTGACCCGCCGCTGCCGTATGAGGCTGGATCGCTCCATCGGCCAGATGATCGCGGAGGCGCGATCCGTCTCATCCATGACGAAGCGCACGCTCAGCAGCGGCTGTTCGCCGGCCTCCGGCTCCAGGAGTGACAGGGCCGCTTGCGCACCAGCGCCGTCGACATGGCAGGAGGCGGCCCAGGCCCGGATCCGCTCCAGTTCGTCGGCCGACAGCCTGTCCCGCCGGAGGACGAAGACGTCCTCGATGTCCTTAGGGCGGATAAAGAGATGGCCGGACGTCTCGCCGAGGCCGCCGACCCGTCGGCAGCCCAGCGCCCCGAGATAACCCGGCCCCCTTGCCACCACCCCGCCCGGCTCGAAGCGGTAGCTCTGAGGAAGCGGTCGGTCGAGGCCCTCGGCGCGATACCAGCGCCGCAGCCGCCGCGCCACCATGGCAGGCTGGACCACATAGGCGAACAGGACAGGCAGGCCGATCACCAGCAGCGGCAGACCGCCGAAGCCGAACAGTTCGCCGCCGAAGCGCTCGAGGAAGACGTCTAAGCCAGTCCCGCGGCTTTGCGTCCAGGCGCTGTGATAGATCATCGCAAGAATGGCGACGAGAAACAGGATCAGAAAATAGAGGATGCGCCGCCGCGCCGCCGCGAAGGTGTCGGCGTAGCTGAAGCGGGCAGCCGCGATCCGATCCCCGACCTCCAGCGTCGCTTCGACCGTGAAGGGTTCGGGCGGGCTCGCATCTGTAGCCTTGATCGCGGGAGTCGTGCGCATTCGGCCTTCGCCTCAGATGTCTGCACCCAGCGGGGCCGCGCGCGGCAACTTGCCGTCCGCGCCGAGCGTGCTCATCTTGATGCGCGCTTCCGCATGCCTCACGAGTTCGTCGCAACGTGCCTTGTGAGCTTCGCTGCGAGTATAGACCGAGATCGATTCTTCGAGCGGCACGTCGGCGACGATGTCTCCGAGTTCCTTCATCGCCGCCTCGTAGGCGGGACGCCTAAGTCGCCAGCGGTCTTGATGTTCGTTTTGGCCAACAGTCCGATTCCTCTTTGCACAAAGCTTATCGGCTGGTCCCGCACCGTCGCAACCCTTCACACCGGCAGGGGAGAGGCCTTCTTGATGGTCCGCAGTTCAATGTCCGCTTCCGGGCGCCGGTCGAACGTCAGCTAGTGGCGCGAGGCACCTTTAGACCTCTCCTGAATTAAGCGGGGTTAGCAGTGTGAGCGGCTCCTATTGATTAGTTCTCGCCACGGTAGTGCAGTGACGACCTTGCCCTTCTGGAGCGGCTTCGCGGAGGCCAACTCGTCGCTATTCGTGGCTGCGATGTAGAACGCTGGCCGGGAGGCCAAACGGAACATCCCGGGACAGGGAGGGTTGTCCGGCTGTTCACCCTCAGGGCTGTTGTCATGAAGATCTCAACCGTAAGCTTTATCGCCGCCGCCGCTCTGACGCTGGGCGCGTGCGGCAATACGACGGAACAGCGCGTTGGGGGCGCGGCTGTCGGTGCCGGAACCGGTGCGGTGGTCGCCGGCCCGGTCGGAGCGGTTGTGGGCGGCGCAGCCGGCGCTGTGACGGCACCGTCAGTGGTGCGCAGCACCCGGCGTGCGACACGCTAAGAGCCCAACCCAATAGCAAACGAGTGATGCATCCTCTCAGGTGGCCTTTGGCTTGAGCGTTGCGGCTGGGCGCGGCTCCACTCCCGCCGGACTTGCTGGCACCCGGCGAATATCCAAGCTGTCATAGCGTTAGCGCACCGGCAACCGCTGAAATCCTGCCGCTCCGTGAACCGCCTAAAGCCCGCGGGGGCGAGGCGCATTATGCGGTATCCGCCGACTTATGGAGACTTTCGGCCGGATGCCGGCAATCTCGGATAAGCGACTCGTATTCCTGCGGTTGGGTGGCTAGTGTACCGCGTGTGAGTTGCGTAGCGATGAGGTGGTGTCATGCCGAACGCCGACGCCGTGACGATCTCGTCTTATGAACAGCGGAAGGCTGCTGTACTGCGAGCTGCACAGCTGATCTCATCCTTGAGAGGCTCTGACGGCGAGCGCGAATTTGAGACGCTGACCGAGGCTATCGTGGACTTCGATATCCGTCAGGAGGCTCTCTGCTTCGTCGAAATCCCGCCAGCTTTCATGCAGTTCCTTTCCGGCGGGCATCAGGACCGCGCTTCAAATAGCCGTGGCTGAGACGAACAGGGCTGTTCGGTAAGCTGCGCGCTGGAGCGTGGCGCCTTGCGCGTGTCGCTGAGAACGGCTGTGACGCCGCGGTTGTGGCCATGGCTGGAGGCTCGCGCGTGAGGTACGGGCGCCTGCGAATTCTGGCGGTGGGCTGTTGCAGCGTGAACCGCAGCCGGTGAGCTGCGGCTCGTGCTCATCGCGCTTTACCGCCGCTCTCAATCCGAGATGTCGGCGCCGTCCCCGGGGCATCCTGGCACAAAGCCGCGCACCGTCGATCGATGTAGCCCGTCGAAGCGAAGACGGCGTGGGCTAGCATCGGCGCGCCGGTACGTGTGTCCTCTTCCGGGCAAGCACCGAGTGTCGGTCCTGGCGCGCCACATTACGAGCCGAGCGTCCCACGGACAGCTTGCGTCCTGCCCAAGATCAACGGAGCAGCCCGTCCGCATCGAATTCGTCCCAGCCTGCGAGACCGGGCGCCGCCTCCTCAGTGGCCTCCCGTCCGGTGCCGCTGGGACCGGATGCGGCCTTCCGATTCCGGGTGAGTGCTGCCTTTGCCGCGGCACGCCGACGATTCTCGGCGCTCCTAATCGTATCCTCCTCCCGCCAGATTGTGGGCAGGTCGCCGTCGAGGATTATCTCGATGCTTCGTGGGTCGAAGACATGGAAGGTCACAGAACGGGCGCGTCCGCGGAGCTTCACCGTGCGCGTCCCGACACTTTGCAGGCGGCCGTCTTCCAGCCACTTGTGGCGCTCACGCGAGGTGATCCCCAGGACATCCTCGATCTCGCTCGGAAGCATGGGCAATTCAGCGATGCTTTCGAGCGCATCCCCGATACGGCTGGCGAGCGCACCGAAGTGCTCGGCGTCAGGCACAGAAAGGATGACGAGGCTAGCATCGACGGTCAGATGCTTCCGCATGGCCCAAGGAAGATGACGGCGTAGCTCGCGTTCGATCCCCTTCATCCTGACCGAGGATCCGAGCGTCGTGGAGGAAGGAAGCGGCCATTCCGCGACCGATGGGGACGAAGCCGATGTCATGCCCGAGAACCCGTACCCGAAGTCTGCCTTCGGGTCCCGGCCTGTTAACCGCCGGAGCACAACGACGTTCCAGCTGGCCCCCTCAGGCGCATTCCCTCCGGCCGTGCGATCACAGCAGGCTCGGTTGGACGGGTTTCGATGGCTCCGGGCCTCTAAGCGCTCCCCGCCGCCTCAACTCCGTCTCGGCGCTAAAGCGGATATCGATGTCGCGATCCAGCGCCAAGTTGCGCAATGCTGCCTCGGTAATCTGATCCCAGCTCTTGCTTCGGTCCGGGCCGGAAGGCACGCGAGGCAGGAGCCCGGGTTCGCCGCTCCAGAGCAACAGCTGGTCGAGCGATGCCTCGTTGAGCATGTCGCGCAGATGATGGGCGGTGACATAGGCGTCCGGCATCGCCCGATGAGCTGGAAGGCCGAGCTCGTGGACCAGCCCTTCCGGCAAGCGCTGGTAGCGCAGCATCTGGTTCGAGAAGCGCGAAAGATGCGGCCACAGCCGCAGTGCGCATTTCCAGGTGCAGATCCAGCGTGCGCCTCCCGTCGGCGACGGGGAGCAGTAGCGCATCTCGAAGCCGGCCCGATGGGCCGCGAGCGCGACGACGCCGCCTTCAGGGCGCAGCACGGACGGCGCGACCTGCTTCCAGAATGGCGCGCCCGCCACGTCGACATCGCGGATGTGATGGACGGCCATGGTGTCAGCCGAGATCGCGCGGCCGGGATCGACGAAGAGCGAACCGCGCTCCTCGTTGATTCGCCAACGGCCACCGGCGTCCCGTGCGACGTCCTGCCATCCGATCTCGCAGACGTCGTGCGGGCCGTCTCCCGCAGTCTCCAGGTCGATCACCCTGATGCGTTCGTGGATCATCGTCAGGAGATCGGCATTCGTTCCGGACAGGACAAGTCAGCAGAGCGGAGCCAACCTCATCTTGCTCGGGTAGGCCTCCCAAATCGCTGTGGGTCAGAAACGCTCATCGAGCCCGATCCGGTAACGTCCGCTTCCCGACAGGGTGCCAATGTCCGCAGTTGGCGCAGTCCGACCGCCTCTGGGCCAGCATAACTTCGGCTCACGCCAGACGGCGTGGGAAGGGGGGCTTGTCTGAGCTGGCGGAGTGAGTTGCGGAAGAAGCGGTCCAGGTCGGTTGTCGGCCTCAATCGAAGCGTTCTAAACACGCGCCGAGCCACGTTGTGCTTCTGCCATGCTGCACTCTCTTTGATCCGATGTGACTAGCTGCCGAGCATCCGCCGCGCATCGCCGGGTTAGATCGCGCCTCCGAGCCTCAAGAGCCATCTGTAAACAGCCGTCGTCGAGACAGGACAGGAGATCTTTCGCGGCTCGTTACATTTCAAGCCCCATGGGTCTCAACGGCTTGGGCGTTCGGCCTGATTCATCGAAAGCAACAGAACCCACGGAACTTTTTCACTTAAAGTTTAAAGCCGTTGCTGCTGTCGACGCACTGAGTTGTTAGGCCAGTCCTTCCTCGAAGCCGCGCCCACCAGTCCTTCCTCTAAGCCGCGCCCAAAGGTCGCCGAACCTAAGCCGAGGCGGGGTGCTAACGGTGGCGCACAGGGCATGTTGCGGTTGGCGGCCTGCCGCATGCTACCTCATTGGAGCGCTGTCCGGATCGGTCCAAATCGTGCCGAAACCTCGGCAGCTGCCCGGCGTTGGCTTGACAATGCGCTGGATCGCGATCGCCCCACACGAACAGCTGATTTTGCCGCCTTCGAGCGCGCGCACGTCTTTGGCGCGCTCTGCCACAAGCCAATCTGCAGGTCCGTATACACCAGCAGCGCCTGAGATGAGTTGTGCGGTCGAAGTCGTCGGGCATGTGCAGTGACCAGCGCAGCCGTTTGCCGGATTGGATAAAGCCATGCTGCACCAGATCGCTCCTGATATAGCCTATCGCCGGCTTGCGCTGGTCAACGTCGTGTTCATCGGCCTGCCGAACGCCGGAGACCGTGGTTGGGTGCTGGTTGACACCGGTGTTTTCGGGCTAACATCGTGGATCCGGGCGGCAGCTGCGCAGCGGTTCGGATCTGACGCGCGGCCAGCGGCGATCATACTGACCCATGGCCATTTCGACCACGTCGGCGGCTTGCCGCAGCTGGCGCGTGAGTGGGCCGCACCCGTCTATGCGCATGCAGCGGAGCATCCTTATCTGCTTGGCCGTGCCGCCTATCCACCACCCGATCCGCGGGCGGCTAGAGGGCTAATGGCAAGGTTGTCTGGGCTCTATCCGCGCGGCCCGATCGACCTGACCGGCCGTTTGCTCGAGCTGCCGGCGGATGGCTCAATCCCGCCGCTGGCCGGCTGGCGATGGATTCATACGCCAGGTCACAGCGCGGGGCATGTCTCCTTGTTCCGCGAGGCAGACCGAATGCTGATCGCCGGCGATGCCTTCGTGACGACCCGTCAGGAGTCGGCGCGCGCAGTGATAAGCCAGCGCCTCGAGCTAAACGGTCCGCCTAAATATTTCACGGTTGATTGGGACGCCGCACGCCGCAGCGTCGCGCAGCTGGCAGCACTCGGACCTCAGACGGCAGTCTCCGGACATGGCGTACCTCTTCGCGGCGAAGCCCTGCGAGATGGGCTGCAACGGCTCGTGGCCGATTTCGACAGGATCGCGAGACCGGCGCAGGGTCGCTATGTCGATAAGCCTGCGCGAGCAGAGGACGGCAGCGCCTACATCCCGGTGCCGGTATGACCCCTACGCTGATCGGGGGCGAGGTGGCGCCCGGCTTCGCGCCGGTCGCTGATGCCTTCCGCGAAAATTTCGAGCGAGAAGGGGAGATTGGTGCTGCACTCTGCGTCATCCGCGGCGGCGAGGTGCTGGTGGACCTTTGGGGCGGTCTGGCTGATCGCAGCACCGGCCGGCCGTGGACCAGCGACACGCCCGCTCCGTTGTTCTCGACGGGCAAGGGGGCGATAGCGGCCGCCTGTCTCCTCGCTGCATCTCGCGGCTTGCTCCACCTCGACGAGCCGATTGCCGAACAATGGCCGGGCTTTGCTGCGGAAGGCAAAACCGGGATCAGCCTGCGGCACGTGCTAGAGCACTCCTCAGGGCTCATCCTCTTTGGACAACCAGTCGGACCGCGAGAGCTCGACGACCCTGTCAGAATGGCCTCCATAATCGCCGCGATGAGGCCGTCTTGGCCTCCCGGACAGTCGAGTGGCTACCAGCTTGCGACGTTCGGGAGCATACTCTCCGCGCTGATAATGCGGGTCGACGCGCGAGGGCGCGGTCTCGCGCGATTCTTCGCCGAGGAAATTGCCGCTCCGCTTGGCTTAGCTATTGCCTTTGGCCACGATCCTGCTGGCCTGACGCCGAGGGCCGCTCTGACCGGTCCTGGGCTTGCCCAGTGGCTGGACGCTGTCATGCGCGCGCCTTTTCCGTTGCAGCGGCAGATGCTCAACCCGTTCTCGCGGCTGCATATGGCTGTTCGTGAAGTCAGGGTGCCGCCGGGCCGTGACTGGACGTGCCACGACATGCCTTCCGGGAACGCGATCGGGACCGCGAGGGCGATTGCGGAGCTATACGACATGCTGGCAGCAGGCGGCCAGCGCATGGGGATCTCGCCGGTCCTCGCAGCGGAGCTCCTGTCAGAAGGTCCGGCAGCGCGAGCTGATGAAGTCATGGGCGTTGAGAGTTGCTGGCATCTCGGCTTCGTCCGTCCGAGCCGAGACTTCCCTTTTCAACCGACACCCCGCGCGTTCGGCATGCCGGGATTCGGCGGATCGTTTGGGTTTGCAGACCCTTCCAACGGCATTGGCTATGGCTATGTGACCAACCGGCTAGGCATTCTGCCGTTCGACGACCACCGAGAGGTCAGGTTGCGAGAGACTTTGCGCGCCTGCCTGACCCAGGCGTCAGGGTGACGAGGTAAGAAGACACGCCTGCACAAGAACGACATCCGCTTCGTCTTTATCTCGCTATCCGGCAGGTTGCCACGCCAGTCACGACAAAGCGCGTGCCGGTCGATGTCAGAATGATGCCGCTCTGCGGCGCCACCAGCAATTGGCTGCCGCCTTCCACTGGATCAATGATCTCGGCCACCGCCTCGCCTTTGACCACAGCCTCGCCGGGTAGTTCGTGAAAGACCAGGATTCCGGGGCTCGTCGCAATAACCGGCATCAGCGCATCTGCAGGAATTGCCGCGGGCGGGACTGGATGCAGAGGCAGTGACGGCCCTCGTGATGATCCCTGCCACCGCGAGGTAATCGAGGATCGCATTGGCGTCGTGCTTTGCGTTCTCATGGTCGACATCGCGATTGCCGCGCAGCTCGATCGTCGCCGCACGCACCAGTCGAGCCTCGGGGAAACGCTCGGCCAGGCGTAGCCGTGGCAGCGACATCGCCTCGTCGAAAACGCGCGGCGGGCCGCCGTCGTTGGTCAGCAGCATCCGCGCTGCCCCAAGCCGAGCGGCGAGCGGCGCCAGCGACGTTGCAAAGGCGCGCACCGTCACCAGATGCAGCACGGCATTGATGTCTGAATGCAGATCAAGCACCAAATCGGCGTCCAGTGCCAAACGCATCAGGGCGAGGCGCAGTGCACTCGTCTGATTGCAGGCATCTTCCGCGTCGAGCGCTGCCGTGAGGGCCTCACGGACAGCTCCCGCATCGATCTTGCGCTCGCCGCCAAGCCGGCTAAGCGCTGCCTTGGAGAGGTCGGGAAAGCCGCGGTTGAAATTCTTCCCATCCGCTAGATCGTAGCGCCCTTCCGGTTCGCCCAGCACCCGCTGCGATAGGCCGATCGGATTAGCGACCGGAACCAGGGTCACCCGCCCGGCAATCAGGCCTTCGCTCTCGATTTCGCAGAGGCGTCGCCGCAGATGCACCATGGTGAGGAAGGCTGGCACCTCGTCGGCGTGAAGGCCCGCCTGCAGATAAGCATGCGGATGGTCCTCCGGGCCCCCGAAGACCAGGGCGGTGAGACGATGGGTCCTTAGAGGGGTCTGTTGCTTTAAACTGATATCGATCCGGCGCATGCTTGGACAAGCGCCCGTGCCGCGGCTGAGGTTCGCCTTCGAACTGCCGAAGCGGATAAGCGACTTCGCTGGATAGCGAAGCCGTGAACCGCGTCGTTCGTCTCCGCACCTTGATCAGGAGGGCGGAACTGAAGGGCACCCAGGCTTGTCTATTCCGTTGGGGGTCGGAGCGCATTGCGAGCGCATCTCGCATCGCCAACCTCGGCAAAGCCGACGGGAAGGAGCGTTATGTCGAATGACCGACCGCCACTGTCGCGCCGAACGGCGCACGTCTGCATTGACATGCAGCGGATCTTCTCAGCTGAAGGCCCTTGGCCGACCCCATGGCTTTCTAAGGTTCTGCCGAGGTGTGTAGCCTTGGCGGACCATCGGCCAGAGTGGACGATATTCACACGCTTCATCACGCCGGTCACAGCCGACACAGCTCTTGGCGCCTGGCAGCAGTTTTATCGTCGCTGGCAAGAAACCACCCGCAGTGAGCTTGATCCGCGATTGCTTGAGATTGTTCCCGATCTTGCCCGGTTCGCTCCTCCAGCTGCTGTCTTCGACAAGCCGGTCTACTCAGCCTTCGCGGGCCAGAGGCTCGTTGCTCATCTGCGGGAGCATAAAATCGAGACAGTAGTGTTCACGGGTGCGGAAACGGACGTATGCGTGCTCTCGTCAGCCCTAGGTGCGGTAGATCACGGCTTTCATGTCGTTATTGCAACTGACGCAGTTTGCAGTTCGTCAGACGAGGGACATGACGCTTTGCTCAGGCTGTTTGCCCAGCGGTTCAGCCAGCAGATCACCACTGCCGAAACAGCTCAGATACTCGAAGAGTGGCGCACATGACAGCCGCCCCCGGCTCTCAGGCAGCCGAAGCTTGCCAGCTTGATTGCTTGATCATCGGCGGTGGTCCTGCGGGCCTGACCGCGGCGGTCTACTTAGCGCGCTTTCACCTGCGCGCTCTGGTCGTCGACGAGGGGAAGAGCCGCGCTGCACTGATCACCAAGAGCCACAATCTGCCGGGTTTTCCTGGCGGACTCGCCGGTCATGAGTTGCTTGAGCGCATGCATTTGCAGGCCGATGGCTTCGGAGCGCTCTTCGCGCAAGGTCGTGTCGAGCAGCTTCGCCTGGCGGCTGCTGGTTTTGAAGCGCACACCGAGAGCCAGGTCTTCAATGCTCCGGCGGTCCTACTTGCGACGGGCGTCCGAAATCGGCGTCCACCGATCGACGACGGAACCCATGCGGAAGCGCTGCGGCGCGGTCACCTCCGCTATTGCCCGGTCTGCGACGGCTATGAGGTGACAGGGCAGAACGTAGCTGTCATCGGATCGGACGAAAGAGCCGTTAGCGAAGCCGAGTTCCTTCGCTCGTTCACGGATCGCCTAACAGTTGTTTCGACCGCTGACGAACCGTTGCCTCAGGATCTCGCGCAGCGGGTTACGAGCATCGGTGCTCAGTTCCGAACCGGGCCAATCCAGCGTATGCACCTTGGCCCCCACGGCATCGAAATCGCCACGCCGGGCGGCGCCTTAACATATGACTCCGTCTACCCGGCTCTCGGATCGACGATCCACGCCGGTCTTGCTCAGCATCTTGGTGCCCGTGTCAGCGAGGACGGGTGCATAGACGTTGACCGGCACCAGAGGACCAGCGTGAAGAACCTCTACGCTGCTGGCGATGTGGTCTACGGCCTCGATCAGATCGCCGTTTGCTGCGGGCAGGCTGCAGTCGCCGCGGTCGCCATAAGAAATGACTTGAGCAAGCCAGGACGGTGATGTTGGTCACCGTCCTATTCAAATCCAGCTACGTAGGAGGCGGTTCTAGCCGGCCTGCCTCTGGCTAGAGTCATTGCTGTAGAGCGCTACAGCTCGCTCGAGCGCGATTTTTTCCAAGCGGCCAACTTTGCCCTGCGGCAAGCCCTCGAGTTCTCGCAGTCGGGCCAAGGCCCTGCGGAAGGCATTTGATGAGTTGATAGTGATGATCGGTGCTTCCAGAGGTGATGTTTTCACGGGGCCGCTCCTTTCATCTGGAGCGCACTTAGGAGACCGTTGCCGATCGGGGACTTATCCCATGATAATTTTCCTTTTCCTCGTCCGCTTTGGACGGTGTCTGATCCGCTCGCCAGTCTTGAGCGCGGTTGACCTAGTGCAGGCTGGCAGCGCCGCACGATCGGCGACTTTGATCCTACTTATTTGCATCGGCGGCCCCACAATGGCCAGCCCGAGGCGCCTTCCTTACTAGCGGGTGGCCGTTCTCGCGAAAGAGGCCTGCCACCCTTGTAATAGAGCTGGAGCGTGGACATCTTAGCTTCACCCCCAAAATTAACGCAGGTGTTTTCCGCCGAATGTCGGGCCGCCTTCCGGGAGTTCCGATGGTCAATGCTCTTGCCTTTTCGCGATTTTACCTTGAGCTGACCCTTGATCGCGGTCTCGGTGCGATACCTGAGTTGGCTTTAGCGGCATCCTTCGGACTCCTGTTTTCGCTTGTGCTGAGCTGAGGGTGAGCGGGCGCGGGCCTCTCAGTGCAAGACAGTCGGCCGAGGAATCTGCTCCCGCTCCGCAAGCGTCCGCGCTCGCTTATGGCCTGATCGCTCTCTCGCTGTTCGCGGTGGCGTGCTGGGGGATCAGCGAGTTCTATCGCTTCAAGCTCGCGCCCTATCCAATCGTGCTGGGATGCTTGGGAA
>JAESFO010000508.1_pt1 | contig 29129 bp, 27 predicted proteins | sample 9269421 | NCBI WGS metagenome assembly JAESFO01 (sample SAMN14502839, study PRJNA617101) | algae metagenome | isolation source: Nostoc desertorum CM1-VF14 and co-occurring heterotrophs from rocky... | place: USA: Clark Mountains, San Bernardino, California | collected 2000-06-05 | reverse complement strand
TTTTTACTTTAATTTTTTTGATAAACCTTGTCTTTTCCCAAACTAATATCCGTCACAAAAGCTGCCTGGCATTAGTAATTAACCACCACTTTTTTTGGTATTTACATAACCATTTTTTAAAAACCACTGAAGCAATTTGTCCCGGTGATCACCCTGGATAATAATTTCACCGTCCTTTGCCGACCCTCCTGTACCACAAAAAGATTTGAGTTTTTTGCTTAACTCTTCAAGGTCTTTTTCAGTACCTATAAAACCCAATACTACAGTTGCAGTTTTGCCACCGCGGTGTTTGGTTTCCAGCTGTAGTCTGAGCTTTTGAGCAGCAGGAGCAGGTGTGGATACCTGTTCTGAATCCTGTTCAAATTTAAAATCTGGATTCGTACTAAATACAAACGGACTATTGGATTTATTTTTCGACATGGAGAAAAGTTGACTGGTTGATTAGTTGACTGGTTGAGATGTTTGAAAGGAACTGTTTATAGCCGGTTGATCAAAGTACTGCTTTTAGGCTCAAATCGAGGCTACGAGCCTGGTGTATCAATCCCCCCACGCTTACATAGTCAACACCTGTTGCGGCATAGATTTCGATGGTTTCCAGGTTAATGCCGCCGCTGGCTTCCGTTTCAAAACGGCCTGCGATCAGATTCAATGCTTCAGTAATTTGCTCAGGTATATAGTTATCCAGCATGACCCGGAATACTTTTCCTTCGCCAATGGCTATTACCTTTTTAACATCATCTATGGAACGGGTTTCTACTTCTATTTTTATATCAAGCTCGTTTTTTATAACATAGTCGTACGCTTTATGAATGGCTTTTTCAATCCCCCCGGCATAATCGATATGATTATCCTTCAACATGATCATGTCGTATAAGCCAAACCGGTGGTTCACACCACCGCCAATACGCACTGCTTCTTTTTCCAGTAGCCTGAAATTGGGTGTGGTTTTACGGGTATCCAGCAGTTTTGTTTTATAACCTTTCAGCTTGTCAGTATATTGTTTGGTTAAAGTTGCAATGCCACTCATGCGTTGCATACAATTGAGCACCAGGCGCTCGCATTGCAAAATGGTATGTTCGTGTGCCGCCACCTCAAAGGCTTTTTCACCAGCGAACATAGGTTCACCATCTCTTTTAAACACTTCAAAACTGCATCCAGGCTCCTTGTATTCAAAAATAAACCGGGCCACATCCACCCCGGCCAGAACGCCATCCTGTTTGATCTTCAAAACAGCGCTACCTTCTTCCTCCGCATCAATACTCGAAAGTGTAGAGTGGTCGCCACTGCCGATATCTTCCGATAATGCCTCTTCTACCAGGTGCTTTAATTTTTGTTGAAATTCCTGCGTCATAATAAGTGCAAGATAAATGATGCTTTTTAAATGGATGGCATTGACATTAGTTCAAACAATTTTTTACATGGTATCACTCGTTTCGCGGCTATAAAAACAAAATGCCTCCGGTTGGCGGAGGCATCGTTAATATTATTTAGCCGTTCCGAATATTATTCAATTAGCTGAAAACGTAATTCTTTAATAACCTCTTTACTGCCTTCTTTTTTCATAAAGATATTAACACGATAGTTGCCACTGCCTGTAGACAGGGTGCCAATGGCATACTGGCCGTTAGGAGAGTTACCTTTGTGCTTTACCTCGAAGCCTTTTACACTGTTTTTGGTAAAGAAATCTTTTATGGCTTGTTGTGCTTCCGTTTTACTGTAATTGTTGCTCTTGTCCATAATGGTAAGAGAAAAATTAGCTCCGGCATTATCGGTTACCTGTACTGCATTGCCATTCTTGATCCCGGTTACCACGCCATCAATACTTTGAGCGTACAAAGCAGAGGTAAATAAAATAGAACCGGCAAGCAACGCAACACCAATAAATTTTTTCATGTTTATATTTTTTATTGATTCGGCAGGAAAATATTCATTATTAATAGTTGAATGGATATTTTCTTTCGCTTTATTTCATGTTTAATTATTACGATATTTTTCAAAAGTGCTAAAAATATGCCAGACTACAACCTCTGTTCCCCCGGCATTCTTTAACTTTACGCGCATTAATAATTTGATTAAATATATTAATTCACTGATAATCAACTGTCAAAAAAATGTCAACCGCACAAAAAAAAGCTATTTTAATTATAATGGACGGCTGGGGATTGGGAAAAGTTGCATCTGCTGATGCAATTCAGAACTCCAACACGCCGTTTACCAAATCTTTATACAACAAATACCCCCACACAACCCTAACCACTTTTGGAGAATTGGTGGGCTTACCCGAGAGGCAGATGGGGAATTCGGAGGTAGGGCACCTTAATTTAGGTGCAGGCCGCATCGTTTACCAGGAGTTGCAGCGTATTAATGTGGCTATAAAAACCGGCGAACTGGCAAAAAATGCCGAATTAGTAAGAACATTGAATGCTGCAAAAGCTAATAATAAACCCATGCATTTAATGGGACTGGTAAGTGATGGAGGGGTGCATTCGCACATCAATCACCTCAAAGCATTGCTGGACATTTGCAAAGACCAGGGTTTGAAAGATGTATATGTACACGCATTTACAGATGGCCGCGACACCGATCCCAAAAGTGGACTGCATTTTATCGAAGATCTGCAAAACCATATCGATACAATCGGCTTGGGCAAAATTGCCACAGTTAGTGGTCGCTACTACGCAATGGATCGGGATAAACGTTGGGAAAGAGTTTATAAAGCCTACGATGCCCTGGTAAATGGCGCTGGTGATACAGCTACCAGCGGCGTAGAGGCTGTAAAGCAGAGCTATGAAGAAAATATTACCGATGAGTTTATAAACCCAACGGTAATTGTTGGCGCCGATAATAGGCCCATAGCAACTATTCAGGAAGGTGATCATGTATTGTGTTTTAATTTCCGTACCGATCGTTGCCGGGAAATTACAGAAGTGTTAACCCAGGCCGACAATGCTGAATTTGGTATGAAGCGCCTGAACCTGGATTATACGACCATGACCGTATATGATCATAAATACACGGCAGTCTATTCCATTTTCAGAAATGAGGATCTTACCAAAACATTGGGCGAAGTAATAGCCGACAATGGTTTAAAGCAGATACGTATTGCGGAAACAGAGAAATATCCGCACGTAACCTTCTTCTTTAGTGGTGGACGCGAGTTGCCATTCGAAGGGGAAAGCAGGATACTAAAGGCTTCTCCCAAGGTAGCCACCTATGACCTTCAGCCGGAAATGAGTGCCAACGAGTTGACAGAAGCGTTGTTGCCGGAAATTAAAAACCAATCTGCAGATTTTATTTGCCTGAATTTCGCTAATGCTGATATGGTGGGCCATACAGGTGTTTTTTCTGCCGCCATTAAGGCAGTGGAGACGGTGGATCACTGTGTGGAGCGTGTTGTGACTGAAGCTTTGGCGCAGGATTATGTAGTTTTTTTAACTGCTGATCACGGGAATTCGGACTTTATGATCAACGACGATGGTAGTCCTAACACGGCGCATACGCTGAACCTTGTGCCCCTGTTCATTATTGATAATAACTGGCGTGGTGATATAAAAGAAGGTAAGCTGGGTGATATTGCACCGACCATCCTGAGCTTTATGAAGTTACCGATACCGGCTCAAATGACCGGAGACGTATTGGTAGATACCGCATCGATATAAACGGATTTTTAAAAGATAGCAATGCCTCATGGTTTTTAAAACGGTGAGGCATTTTTTATTCTTTCGTCCATTCAGAACGCAATAAGGAGTAGAGCATCAGATCCAGGGGCTCATTATTTACCCATTCGGCTTCTCTTAAAATGCCTTCAAAGCGGAAACCCAGTTTTTCAGGAATAGCTTTGCTTCTCTGGTTAATTGTCGCTGCCTTAATCTCGACCCTGTTCAGCTTTAACTCTTCATACGCCAATGCTAATAGCTTTTTAACTGCGCTTCCGATCAGGCCGCTACCCTGCGCTTTCTCAGACAGCCAATAACCTATATTCGCAGTTTTGTTGGCTTTATTAATATAGCTCAACCCGATTCTGCCCACAATCTGGTCCTGGTGAAAAATATTAAAGCTCGTGTCTAAACCTTCCCGGTTTAATTTTTCACAATTCAACAGGTAGCGTTCCATATCTGTTACAGATAGCATGTGAGGTACCCATGGCAAAAACCTGGATAAATGCGCGCGATTACCGTCTACCAAAGCAAATAATTCTGCTGCATGGTTTACCTGGTTAAAGACCAGCTTTGTATTTTCATTGAGAGGAATAATCATTCATAAATATAAAAAATGCCCGGCAGATACCGGGCAATTATTAAATGGATTACTACAGCATTATTGAATAATGTAGCTTTGTTGTTCTTCATGTATATTGCCATAAACATCTTTTACCCGTACATGAATAGTATGTGTGCCCGGCGCAAGTTTTTTATTAACCGGCGCAGACCATAAGTGACCTGTTGCGACTGGTGCCGAAGGGCGTCTGCCCTGCAATAATGTCGTTGTTTCATCCCACCTTGTTACCATATCTAGGTAAGTGTAATCAAACGTAGAATCGCGCAGCATTTCGGCCCATTTACCATTGTCGAATTTGTATTCAACCAGGTCTTTTTCAGACCCCATAAAGAAGTTGGCATAGAACGGGGCGGCACCACGGCTGTTACGTGCTACAATCTTTGGGGCATAAATCCTGATCTGGTAGGCGCTATCTTTTCCTGCTACTTTGTAACGCAGGTTGTATTTATTGTTTTTTATGTTTAGGAATGCATAGCCTCGCGGGGTACCATCTCTCATAGTGCCGTCCGGGATTCCTGCTGCATCCAGTTCTCCCGAGTACCAATCCCCTGAGGTAGTGCCCACATTATATTCATGTAGTGCTTGGCTTTTTCCCTGCCAGCCATCGCTGGTTTTATAATAGATCTGTTTCTGAAAATGAGTGTGTGCCGACATCAACAGGCAGTTATCAAAGTCTTTCAACAGGTCAAACATAGCCTGCCTGTCTTCCAGTCTTATAGCGTCGCCTCCTTCATTGCTGAAAGGAATATGAAAAGAAATCACCACCAGTTTGTTTTTGTCAACCAGGGCCAGGTCGTTTCTTAGAAATTCAATCTGATCGGGACGCAGGCCACCCCAGTAGCCTTTTCCATCGCGTGGATCGGGATAGAGAATATTATCCAGGATAATAAAATGCGTATTGCCGTAGTTCCACGAGTAATTGTTGGGTCCGAAATTCCTTTCGAAGGTCTCATCTGATAAAAAATCGGTAGTAGCTTCATAGTTCATATCATGGTTACCCATCACATTGTACCAGGGTAATTTTAGTTTGGTCATAATTTCCTTGTAAGGTAAATGAAGATCCAGGTTATCACCTACAATATCACCCAGGCTGATCCCGAATTTTACATGGTTGCCTGTACGAACATCATCTACAATACTTTTGGCAAAATAGCTTAGTTCCTGCTCGTTATAAGGTTGCGGATCGCCGAAGACCAGCACGCTGAAGTCAACCGGTTCGTTTTGTTGAGAAAGTGCAAAGTTTAAATTTTTTGGAAGTGCCGGGGTGGGCGCAACACCTTTGTATTTGGAGGAAGTGGGGGAGCCTTGCGGTTTATGGATGTAATAAAACCCGGATTGGTTATACTGGTTCATTTTAAACTGATAGCCAGATGGTTTGATTACGAAAATGATATTGTCATTGCTTACAGGAAGTTGGTAAAGCCCGTTTTTATCGGTTACAGCGATGTTCCTGCCATTTGAAACAGCTACGCCTGCAAGGCCTGTTTCTTTTTTATCAAATTGGCCGTTATTGTTATTGTCAACGTAAACATAGCCGGTTACGTTGTTTTGAGCAGCAGCGGCTAAACAAAAAGTCAGCCCGGCTGTTACAAAAAGTTGTTTTAACATGATTTCAATTATTTTTTTAGTTGCTGGTAATATGCGTTGTATTTTTAGCTTAGAATGGCGGCAAATGTATAAGTTCACTATTACCTCAATATTAAGTTTAGCGTAATCATGCTTATCATTGCGTTTTAATAAGAGGAGTTATTGATATGACCCAGGAAGAATTCTCAAAAATAGCATCCACTATCCCGCTGCAGCCGGGCATCTACAAGTACTTTGATGCAACCGGTAAGATCATTTATGTAGGTAAGGCTAAGAGCCTTCGCAAAAGGGTGAGCTCCTATTTTAATAAGACATTTACCAACTACAAAACGCACGAACTGGTTCAACGGATTCATAAAATTGAATTCACGATAGTAAACAGTGAGCAGGATGCTTTCTTTTTAGAGAATTCACTTATTAAACAATTTCAGCCCCGTTATAATATCAACCTTAAAGACGATAAGTCTTATCCTTATATTGTAATCAAGAACGAGCCCTTTCCCCGGGTGTATTTAACCAGGCAGCCGGTGAATGATGGTTCTGAATACCTCGGGCCCTATACTTCTGTTTTTAGAGTGAGAGAATTGCTGGAGTTTATCAGGAGAGCTATTCCGCTGAGAACCTGTACGCTGAACCTTACAAAAAATAATATAGCAAAAGGGAAATTTAAAGTATGCCTGGAATATCACCTGGGTAATTGTAAGGGACCTTGCGAAGCTCATCAGACCAAAGAAGATTACGACGAAAATATACGGCAGGTGCGGGATTTGTTAAAGGGCAACCTGTCGCCGGTGATCAGGCATTTTAAAGAAGAAATGAAAGCGCTGGCGGCAGATCTTCAATTTGAAAAAGCGGAATACACCAGGAAGAAAATCGCCTACCTGGAGGACTATTACCAGTCGCGATCTGTAGTAACAGGTATGAAAGGCGGTGATAAAGATGTTTTCAGTATTCTTAAAGAGAAGGATATTGCCTATGTGAACTACCTGATGGTAAGAGGCGGTACCATTGTGCAAACGCAGACCAATAAACTGGAGACACACCTGGATGAGCCCGTTGAAGAAATACTGGTATATGCCATTCAACACCTGCGTTCTACTTTTCATAGTGATACGAGGGAGATTGTGGTTCCTTTTGAAATAGAATATCCCGAAGAAAATACGGAAGTAATAGTGCCTAAAGGCGGTGACCGGAAAAAGCTGGTAGAGCTCTCAGAGAAAAATGCCGGGTATTTTATTGAAGAGCTGAAGAATAAAGAACGGTTAAAAATCAGCCGCAATGTAGACCAGATCAAAGTGCTGGAGGAATTGCAAACCGACCTGCAGTTGCAGGACCTTCCTACCCACATTGAGTGTTTTGATAACTCTAACTTCCAGGGTAGCTACCCGGTGAGTGCAATGGTTTGTTTTAAAAACGGCGTGCCCAGTAAGAAAGACTATCGTCATTTTAATGTAAAGACCGTGCAGGGGATCAATGATTTTGCCTCTATGAAAGAGGCGGTCTATCGTCGTTATAAGCGTTTGAAGGAAGAACAGCAGGACTTTCCGCAGCTGGTGATCATTGATGGTGGTAAAGGACAATTGGGAGCTGCAATGGAGGCTATAGAGGAGTTAGAATTGCATGGGATGATTACCCTGGTGGGATTGGCCAAAAATGAGGAGGAGCTATTTTTTGCAGGCGATAAAGAATCTTTGAAGCTACCGTATAACGGAAGCAGCCTGAAGTTTATCCGTTTTATCCGCGACCAGGTGCACCGCTTTGGTGTAACTTTTCACCGGCAGAAGCGCAGTAAGGGGACTTTTAAAAATGAGTTGGAAGATATTAAGGGCATTGGCAAGGCTACAGCCGATCAATTGTTGAAAGAGTTTCGCTCAGTAAAAAATATACGGGAAAAAACTTTGGAGGAATTGACTGTACTTGTTGGCGCAGCCAAAGCCAAAGTGGTATGGGAATATTTTAATAATGAGGATGACAATAAGCCCGACTAAAATTAAATTTTATCCAGTTTTAAATAGCCTATATGGAGCTCATCTTCTACCAAGCCTTTGCCAGGTTCTAATTGAATAGAAAACCGTTCCTTCTGCTGCTCTGGCAGGATATCAGCTACATTCAATATCTCATCTACATCTACCCCGTATTTATTGTCTACATGGCTGATGCCACTTTTATCTTCGGTGTTATAATCCCTATAGAAAGAAGTTTGTTTAGCATTTCTAATTGCGTGCGACATATCCTCCGCAACGGTTAGCAGTTTATAATGATGTTCTTCAAAAGAGCCCGGTAAGTAGCCTCCCAGGTTGATGAAGAAGAGGTGTTGATTTTTCTCCGGTTTGGCAGCTTTCTCTATTATGGAGAGGCGGAACCCGTCAACAGCGGTTACTTCGCGCCAGCTATCAATATGAATTTTGCCCGACCCGCGCCAAAAAGCTTTGATATCGGGAATAATATCTTTTAGATCTTTTCCAATACAAAAAAATACATCATGTTGTTCTGTATGCCTTCCCGCTGGTGTGCAGCCCAGCAGTAAGTAAAAAAGTTTATAAGTCATCCTTGTTCAATTGTTTCAATAAATCATTAACCGAGAATACCGGGCGTTGGCAGGCATAGTTCTCGCACAAAAACAGCGCGAGTTCCTGATCCGTCGTTTTGTCTTTTAAAAGCGGGAAGCTTTCGTCTGGTTGATGTGCGGCCATCATAATGCTGTGAAATAAAGGTTGTGCCAGTAATTCACTTAATGAAGGTTCAAAGTTACCTATCAGCACTACTTCTTTGGTTCCTGTTATTTGCTGGTAAACACCTGCGAGCCATACACCAAAGGAGGTGGGGTATTTAACAGCAACAGTACTTAATCCTTTGGTCATTTGATAAGAACGCTCCAGCCATTCTCTTTGATCTAAAAGAAGTCCGAGTTCTAACAGGTTTTGAGCCATAACCGAGTTGCCGCTTGGGGTGGCGCCATCGTATACTTCTTTTTTGCGTACGATAACATCGGTTTGTTGTTCGGGCGTATAATAAAAATAGCCGTCGGGCTCTGAAAAATCTGCAATCACTTTTTCGCAAAGCTCTTTAGCGCGAAACAGGTAGTCCGTGTTTGCTGTAATCTTGTGTAATTGTAGCAGTGCCTGGATCAGGTAGGCATAGTCATCGAGAAAAGCGGGATACTTTGCCGCTCCGTTTTTCCATACGTGTTGCCAGTTGCCCTCTGCCGTTTGAAAGGCGGATAGCAAAAACTCCATATTGCTGATGGCTTTTTGCTTGTAGATGTCGTTGCCCGTGGCCGCATAGGCTTTGCTGTAAGCCGAGTTCATTAAAGCGTTCCAGCTCAAAATGATCTTATCATCCAAAGCAGGTTTAATACGTTGCTCTCTTACTTGAAGCAGTGTAGCATTACATCGATCCAATAAGAGCTGCAAGTCTTCAATTTTATATTGGCGATTAGCCGCAAATACAGGTAGGGGTTCCAGCACGCGAAGGATATTTTTCTTTTCCTCCGGAGGAACCCCTTCGGACCAGTTACCGTTAGTTGATATGTTATAATAGTCACAGTAAACAGCGGCATCTGGTCCCAGTAACTCCTCAATCTCTTCCAGCTGCCAAACATAATATTTGCCTTCTTCGCCCTCGCTGTCTGCATCGAGCGCTGCATAAAACCCATTGGATGGGTCCAATAGTTCGCGCTCGACGAAGGTTAGTGTATGCTCAATAGTTCTTTTATAGTATTCGTTTCGCGTGATGGTATATGCTTCGCTCAAAGTAGTTACAAGTAATGCATTATCATAAAGCATTTTTTCAAAATGGGGTGCCAGCCATTCGGGATCGGTTGAGTAGCGCGCAAATCCTCCGCCGATCTGGTCATAAATGCCGCCTTCAATCATTTTATCCAGGCTAAGCAAAGCCTGTTTTAATGCCTCTGCTGCCAGTTGAGGATTTCTTTCTTTTTCAAATGTATAGTAGCGTAATAAGAATTGAATGGAGAATGTTTGTGGAAATTTAGGAGCCGCTCCAAATCCGCCCCATTGCTTGTCAGCCTGCTTTAAAAGATTGTTGCAGGCCGTATCTATTTGTTCGATTGAGAAAGACTCTTCCGTGGTATTGATACCAAAGCTATTGGCCTGGTAAAGATGTTGGGTGAGTCCGTTAGCCTGCTCTTCGATATCCGTTCTTTGTTTTTTAAATGCATCTGCTACAGCTGTTAATACATCCTTCCAGGAGGGTCTGTTCATTACAGGTTTAGGCGGAAAATAAGTGCCCCCATAAAATGGCTTTTTATCAGGGGTAAGAAATGCGTTTAAGGGCCAGCCTCCGCTACCCGCCATTGCCTGTACAGCGTCCATATAAATATGGTCCAGGTCCGGTCGTTCTTCCCGGTCAATTTTGATGTTGATGAAATGTTCGTTCATCAACGCTGCTGTTGCTTCATCCTCAAAGCTTTCCCTCTCCATTACATGGCACCAGTGGCAGGCTGCATAACCAATGCTAACCAAAATGGGTTTGTCTTCAGCTATTGCTTTCTGCAAAGCCTCATCTCCCCATGGATACCAGTTTACAGGATTGTGTGCGTGTTGCAGCAGGTAAGGGCTGGTTTCATTGATAAGTGCGTTGGGCATGTTTGAAGTTTAAGGTTCAATATTTGGAAGTTCAAAGTTCTATAAACAACTTTAAACCTCAAACTTTAAACCATAAACCTTAAACGCTGAACTTTAAATCTTAAACTTTGGACCTTAGCATTCAATTTATTTACCCCATCCCCATTTCAAAAAGGCAGGCATCGCCAGTCCCCAGGTGGCCACATCGTGTTTGCCCTCATCCAGCTCCAGGTAGGCAATATCTTCAGGTTTATAACCTTTAGCCAATAGCTCTTTAATGTGATCTAATGTATCGTCAATCGAGTCAATGATACCATTATTGTTACGGTCGCCGCTTTCATCCAGTTTGCCACATTCAAAGAAAAATTTAAGCCCGGGTGCATATGCTCCTTTGCGTATTTGCTGCTGCATAATGCGATGTTTATCGTCATCGTATTTTTTGTCGTGTTGGTCCACACTACGCCACCAGAGTGAGCCCGAAAAAATTCCTGCTTTGGAAAAAATATCAGGATGACTCCAAACCATATCAAAGGCGCTTAATCCTCCCAAAGAAAATCCTGCAAAGGCAATTTCTTTGAATTCAGGAACCTGGTAGGTTTCCTTAATAAAGGGAAGTAATTCTTTTAGAATAAACTTGCTATAGGCACCGGCCTTTGTTCCGCGTCCGAGGTAATCTTTCTTTTTCGCCACGCCGTATTCCTGTATTCGCTCGCTGCCGGCAGCGATTGCTACAGACAGTACCGGGTGAATGGCATCTTGTTGGTATAGATCGTGAAGAATTTGCTCATATCCCATAATGGGCATATCCTGTCCGTCATTGATCAGCAATAAACTGATTGTTGCCGGGTTAACAACATTTTTGGGAAGAAATAAACTAAGTGTAACTTCTCTTTTTAAATGCGTTGATGTTATGATTAAGGTATCGGTAACCAATTCTAATTCGGCTGCAGTTTCCATTCAATCAAAAATAGTAAAATGTATTTTTAATATTATTTAATTATTAATTTCTGTTTTGATAAAGGTTTAATATTTGATCAGAAACAATTTTTGTTTATATCAATTTTAAAAATATATTTGATAGTGAAGTATTCTTAATCGCGATCATTTTTGAAACATATTAATAACCGCACCATAATTATTGTACCAACAAACTAATTTAAACATGAAAAAAATAGGTATTCTGCACGGAAAGGAGCGATCGTTTCCTGAGGCTTTTGTAAACAGGGTAAATAGCAAAAATATAGAAGGTATTATTGCCGAACCGGTAAAAATTGAAAAGGCATTGCAGGGCGTAGGCAGTGGTTATTCAGTAATCATCGACCGTATATCGCAGGATGTGCCATTTTATCGTACCTGGTTGAAAAATGCGGCCCTTACGGGAACTGCAGTTATCAACAACCCTTTCTGGTGGAGCGCTGATGATAAATATTTCAATAACTGCCTTATGACCCAGATAGGCGTTCCTGTTCCTAAAACAGCCATTCTGCCATCCAACGAAATGCCTGATGATACGAGCGCAGACTCTTTCAGCAACCTGTCTTATCCTTTAGATTGGCAGGGCATTTTTGAAGAAGTGGGATTTCCTGCTTATATGAAGCCTTTTGCCGGCGGTGGTTGGAAGAACGTGTATAAGCTGAATACTATGGAGGAGTTTTTTGAGAAGCACAACGAAACAGGGCAATTGGTAATGTTGTTGCAGGAAGAGATAGTTTTTGAAGAGTATTATCGCTGTTACTGCATCGGAGGTAAGCATGTACGTATCATGCCTTATGAGCCGCGTAATCCGCATCATTTGCGTTACCAGGCCGACTTTGCACCAACCGAAGAGAAGCTGAAAGAAATGACAGAAATTGTTTTGAAGATCAATAAATATCTTGGCTACGATTTCAATACGGTTGAACTGGCTTTGCGCGATGGTGTTCCTTATGCCATTGATTTCTGCAATCCGGCACCCGATGCCGATGTAGCCAGTGTAGGAGCTGAGAATTTTGAGTGGGTGGTAGAAACGGCTGCCAGCTTTGCCATTGAAAAAGCATTGGCCAATAATGGTGGCGATAATCTTACCTGGGGTGAATATGTTAAACAGAGTGCAGGAAAATAAATGCCAATCTGCTAATGTGATGATGTGCTACTGCCGACTTGGCAAAAGCGCTTTATATGAGGTATCGTTGTAACCCAATAATCAACATTTTCACTTTAGCATATTAGCTAATGATCATATTAGCAAATTTTTCAAATGGTCTTAAATTATAAAACATTTACACTGGGTGTAGAGGAAGAATACATGGTGCTTGACCCCGAAACTTTCGAGCTGAAAAGCCATGAGCAACGTATTGTTCAGGAAGGGCAGAAGACGATCAAGGACAAAGTTAAAGCTGAAATGCACCAGGCTGTGGTAGAAGTGGGTACCGATATATGCCAGGATATTGATGAGGCGCACAAAGATGTTTCTTTACTGCGTAAAACCATATACGATATTGCAGGTGACCTGGGTTTAACCTTAGGCGCGTCAGGAACCCACCCGTTTAGTCATTGGGAAAAGCAGCTGATCACCGATCATCAGCGCTACAACGAGATTATTGCCGAACTACAGGAGGCTGCGCGCAGCAATCTCATTTTTGGGCTACATGTGCATGTGGGTATGGAAAGCCGCGAACTGGCCAATCACATCGCCAATTCTACCCGCTACTTTTTACCGCACATTTTTGCGTTGAGCACCAACTCTCCTTTTTGGGAGGGCCGTACCACGGGCTATAAATCGTACCGTACCAAGGTTTTCGACAAGTTTCCGCGTACCGGTATTCCGGATGCCTTTGAAAGTATTGAAGCATACGACAATTATGTAAAGATGCACATTAAGACCAATTGTATTGATAATGCCAAAAAGATCTGGTGGGATCTCCGCGTACACCCGTTCTTCAATACAGTAGAGTTCAGGATATGCGATATTCCTATGACGGTAGATGAAACCATAGCGATAGCGGCTTTATTCCAGGCCATATGTGCGCGCATTTACATGCTACGCAGCAAAAATCTCAACTATATACAATACTCCCGCCCACTCATCAATGAAAATAAATGGCGCGCCAGCCGGTATGGATTGGATGGTTATTTGATTGATTTTGGTAAAGAGGAGGAGGTGAACACACGCGCTCTTATTTATGAATTGCTTGATTTTTTAGACCCCGTTATTCCGCATTTAGGCAGCCGACATAGAATAGACTACGTTCATAAAATTTTGGAGAATGGTACAGGGGCAGACCGGCAGCTGGCTGTTTTTGAAGAAACAAAAGACTTGGCCCAGGTAGCGAAATATATCAGCAATAGTTTTTTACACGGGATCTGATTATCGTGAGATGGATACATGCTGTACTTCGTAAACCGGGCTGAACAGGTAGGTTTTATTAGTCGATATTTCTATACAACTGTATCTTTTGGTCCGCTTTCTGCCTTTTTGAAATATGCGGCCATCTTTAAGGCGAAAAAATTCTCCTTCAGGAATGGCTTCTACAAGTGCATAGCCTTCTTTTCTCGCATCATAGCGGTAGAGGATGCGTTGAAGGCTCTCCTCTGAGCAGGTAGATGCTCCGGGGTTGTGTAAGGTAGCCAGTAGTTCATTTTCAATATCTGCCGGGAATATTTTTTTCTCAACAAACTGGGCCAGTATCTGGCCGTACATGGTTTTCCATTCTTTTCCATGTGCCTGCACCCGGTTGCCATATTTTTCAAATGTAACCAGGTGAGCCAATTCATGCAATAACGTGATCAGGAATGCGTACTTATTCAGGTTCCCGTTTACACTAATCCGGTGATGCCTGGTATCGATGCTATGCCGGTAGTCGCCTAAAACAGATTTCCTGCTTTTGGCGATAGTTAAATGCACTTTATAAAAATTCAGATAAGCAACAACCGGCTCAAACGTGTGATCAGGAAGATAGTCTGCCAGCTGCTGTAAAGGAACTTCCTTTTTAGCCATTCTTATTATTCCTTAAAGCTTTTTGTAGAGAAGAAACTTCTATTATATTATATAATATGTAAATACCAAGGCTGCCAAAAAGCGAAACCTTGTTTACCTTACCGTCAGTCCAGTAAATGTACACGAATGCCGCAATGGCACAGGCAAAAAGACGAATGATGAATCCCGTATAGAAAACCCTTACAAATACATGTGGGTTAGGGTTACTGACCGCTTTCAATCCGTTTCGTACGGTGAAAATTCCGATTAAAAACAAAATGATATTAGCTATGATCAGCACATTAGCGTCGGCACCTGCTTTTGTCAGCGTTTCCCTGAAAATGAGAAAGAAAGCACTTAAAAGTACAAAAACCAGTATCATCAATTTAAGCGGATTAAAATCTTTTTTACTTGCGTCCATTATTGTTATCCTTTTTCCCTGTTTCTTTAATTAGTTTGTAGAATGTAATAGCCAATACCAGCAAAGGTAAGGCTACTGTAAATAAAGGCGCTATATCAAATCGCCTGTCAAGTTGTATTCCTCCATAAACGGCCAGGCCAATCAGCACCAGCAATTGAGCAGTGATGCCCAAATAACGAAACCAGGGACTATACTTTTTTTGTTGCAAGGAATGATATTTGCTGATAAACGTACATTAAATTTTTTATCCGCCAATTTAGTAGGGACGGATGAAAAATTTATGGTAGCTCTCCCTGACAAAAACAATAATGTATTTTCAGGGAAAAGCTGCTTGAATAAGCGCAAATGGAGTAAATTGAAATACCTGAAACAGGGTTTTGAACTTTAAGAAATAAATAATTAATTTAAAATGTAGATTTACTGCAATTTTGCTTCACTAAAGCGAAGAATTTTAAACAACATATTGAATGAAGAAATCGGTACGAATATTTTGGCGGTTATTTTTTATCGGGTTTATTTTATTTATAGCGGTTATTGTAATGGCCAACTATGGCGTATTTGGTAAAATGCCTTCTATTGAAGAACTGGAAAACCCTACAATTGCCCAGGCCTCAGAGGTGTATGCCAGCGAAGGAACTTTGATGGGAAGGTATTATTTACCATCAGGAAACAGGAGTATTGTAAAGTACAAAGAAATCTCACCGAATGTCATTAATGCATTGGTATCTACAGAGGATAAAAGGTTTTACGAGCACTCGGGAATCGACATAAAAGGCACTTTACGGGCTATATTTTCTGGTGGTTCGCAGGGCGGAGGTAGCACCATTACCCAGCAGCTGGCTTTGGCTTTGTTTAATAAAAGAGCTACAAACCCCGTGAAAAGGGTCATTCAAAAACTCAAAGAATGGATTATTGCTGTTAAGCTGGAGCGAAACTTTACAAAAGAAGAGATCCTTGCCTTGTACCTGAATGCGGTACCTTATCCCGACAATGTTTTCGGTATCAGAAATGCCGCTAAAAGATTTTTCCAGAAAGAACCGGGGCAGCTAAATGTATCAGAAGCCGCGCTCCTGGTAGGTAGTATTAACGGGCCTGGTATTTATAACCCGCGTCGCAATCCCAAGGCCTCCATGGATAGGCGCAATCTGGTTTTAGGAAGAATGGCGGACAACGGCGTTATTTCTGCTTCGGAAGCTGAATCGCTTCAGGCCGTTGCTCCCGTGCTGAATTATAAAAAGCCCGCTGAAGACCTCGGATTTGCGCCCTATTTCAGAGAAGTGCTGCGAGAAGAAGTAAAGAAAATATTAAAAGATATCTCTAAACCCGATGGTTCATCATATAATATTTACAATGATGGATTGAAAATTTATACAACCATTAACCCGGTAATGCAGATGTATGCGGAAGAGGCGGTTGCTGCGCAGGCTCCCCAGTTATACCGGAATGTGATCCGGCAGGGATTTGTAAAAAATGGTAGTGTTTGGAATAAACGGGATAATATACTGGAAGCTGCAATGAAAGCGAGTGATCGTTGGAAAAACGCGGCAGAAGATGGCTTAAGCGACAAAGAGATAAGGGCGACTTTCTTTGAAAAGACGCCTATGAAAATTTTCGCCTGGAACGCAGAGCGCTCGAGGGATACGGTAATGACGCCTTATGACTCCATTAAATACCACAGGCTGTTTACGCAGGCGGGTTTTATGGCAATGGATCCGTCAACCGGAGAAGTGAGAGCATGGGTAGGAGGTATTGATTTTAAAACATTCAAGTATGACCACGTTAACCTTAATACAAAAAGGCAGGTTGGTTCTACTATTAAGCCATTACTATATGGTGAGGCTGTAGATGAATTGAATTTTACACCCGAAACTCCTGTACAGGATGTACAGCAAAGCTTTGGCGCCGGACAATTAGTTCCAGCCACAGGTGCTACCTGTACCGGCAGAACCATGACGATGGCCTCTGCGCTGGCCTGGTCCAGGAACTGTGCAACTGCCTATATTATGAAGCAGGTAGGCCCCCGGCATTTTACTGATTTTCTGGAGAAAATAGGTGTGCCAACAAAAGTACAGGCATTCCCTTCTATAGCATTGGGGTCCTGCGAACTGTCTTTATTTGAGATGATGTGGGCTTACTCCATGTTTGGAGGCCGTGGTTTTTCTACCAAACCTTATTTTATCAGCCGTATAGAAGACCGGAACGGAAATGTGATCAAAAGATTTGACTATAGCGCTAACAGGCGAGAAGCGATTAGTGAGGCTACGGCTTACACCATGTCGAGAATGATGCAGGGGGCTGTGGATATCGGCACCGCTAAGGGATTACGGGCAAGACTTGGCGCTGCAGAAATGGCGGGTAAAACCGGCACTACCAACGATAACAGCGATGCCTGGTATATGGGTTTTGTACCTCAATTACTGGCAGGTGTTTGGGTGGGAAGCGATGACCGTTTCATCAGGAACGAGGGTGCCGGTGGTTTTGGTGGTACAGCCGCCCGCCCAATTTGGGAACATTTCTTTAAAAAGGTGTATGCTAATAAAGATCTGGGAATTTTGAAGGATGAAAAATTTGCCGAACCTCCCACTATGAGTAATGAAGCAGTAAGCGCCGATCCATCAGTGTTTTATCCGGATGATGCTAACGGGGGACCTGCTGCAGCAGGCGAAGATATGGGGGTAGGTACCGAGGAGGACTATATGCAGAACAACAATGAGTATATCGGTCCCGAATCTGCACCGCTACCAGATGATCCTAATAAGAAGAAACAACCCGTAAAAGATACAAGCGCCAAAAAGGAAAAACCAATTGGCACACCGGAAGAGCCTAAAAAGAAGAAAGGACTTTTCAAAAAAATATTCGGCAAGAAAGACGAGAAAAATTAAGAAAACAGAATTTTTCCGATATTTAATCCTGGTATTATCGGGCCTGGCAATTCAACCACCGCGTAACCGGCCCATCGCTGTTGCAAAAATGGCATCTGGGGTTTCTCCGTGTCTCTTGTAGACCGGATTGTTCAAATCAGATGAATAGTCTTTGCACTTCGCACGTTATATTTGCACGAATTTCTTATTCATATTAAATTAGTTCATTGTATATGGCAGATATTTTCGAAAGATTATTGAAGAATTACGGGCCTATTGGCCAGCACCGCGAAAGAGCGCACGGTTATTTTGCATTTCCAAAGCTGGAAGGAGAAATAGGCAGCAGAATGAAATTTCGTGGTCAGGAAATGATTGTGTGGAGTTTGAATAATTACCTTGGCCTTGCCAATCATCCGGAAGTGAGACAAGCAGATGCAGACGGTGCAAAAGATTTTGGACTGGCATTGCCCATGGGAGCCCGTATGATGAGTGGAAACAGTAATCACCATGAGCAATTAGAGGCAGAGCTGGCTGAGTTTGTACAAAAAGAAGATTCTATCCTGGTGAATTTCGGTTACCAGGGAATGGCAAGCCTGATCGATGTATTATGCAGCCGCCATGATATCATTGTTTATGATGCGGAAAGCCATGCCTGCATTATTGACGGATTGCGCATGCATGCCGGACACCGTTACGTTTTCAAACATAATGATCTGGAAGACCTGGACAAGCAATTACAAAGAGCGAGTTCTTTAATTGAAAAGCAAAAAGCTGGCGGCATCCTGGTAATAACCGAAGGCGTGTTTGGAATGGCGGGTGACCAGGGAAAACTGAAAGAAATTGTAGCGCTGAAAGATAAATATGAATTCAGGCTGCTGGTTGATGATGCTCACGGCTTTGGTACGTTAGGAAAAACAGGGGCCGGAGCAGGTGAGGAGCAAGGTGTGCAGGATCAGATAGATCTTTACTTTTCTACTTTTGCAAAATCAATGGCTTCAATAGGCGCCTTTATAGCCGGCGAAAGAAAGATTATTGACTATATCCGTTACAATATCCGCAGCCAGATCTTCGCAAAGAGTTTGCCTATGCCTTTGGTAATTGGTAATTTAAAACGCCTGGAGCTTTTAAAAAGCCAGCCGGCATTGAAAGAAAAGCTTTGGGAAAATGCATTAAAACTGCAAAGGGGATTAAAAGAAAGAGGCTTTGATATCGGTAAAACCGATTCGGTAGTTACACCTATTTATATGAAGGGCGGTGTTGAAGAGGCTACTGCAATGGTGATGGACCTGCGCGAAAATTATAAGATTTTCTGCTCTATTGTAGTTTACCCTGTTATTCCCCGCGGGCATATCATTTACAGGTTAATACCCACTGCTGCGCATACCGATGAAGATATACAGCTGACGTTGGAAGCATTCACTGCTGTAAAAGAAAAATTAGATGCAGGTAGCTATAAAACAAATGCAATTCCTGATATGGCTGACGAAAGAAAATAAGTAACTCATTAACTACTTAAAAAAATACCCCACGAAAATCGCGGGGGTATTTTTTTGTCTTTCGGTTAAATGTATATAATTACTTGGTCTTTGTTGAGTCAACAGTATAAGCCGTTTTCTGAGCTCTGTTTACCTCATAAATGCCTACTGTTTTACCCTTTATATCAGATACGGTAAAAGTGAGATTATCGGCTGTATTATAGATCTTATTGTCGAACTGATAATTGCGCACGATTTCAACCCCATTTACTTCATCGCAAAAAATAACATCACCTGCTACATTGCTGATGGAAACAAAGTACGTTTCGTTGGTTTTGTTTTTCAGCGCTAATCTATATACTGACAGATTATCCTGAACACCCAGGTAGCTAATACCTTCTTTACCCGTGTTGTCGTTAAACTTAGCGGTAAGTGCAGAGGCGGCGAGGGTAGTGCCTACAATAGCTAATAAAGCGAGAATAACAACTTTACTTTTCGATAAATACGATTTCATTTTTAATGAGTTTTATTGTTAAATAATGTATACCGCGGAAAATGCCTGGTTCACTTATAATGGTCCGGATCATCGAAGTGACTCAGCTTTATCAGCCGGGTATATGCTTCAACTGAAGCAGGTAAAACCTGGCTCCTATAGTTGAAAAGAATTTCTGAAAAAACCTTTGCTTTTATGAGTTTTACCATTGTGGCGTGAACGCCGGGTAAAGGGTAAAGCATCAAAGGCTTAATTGAAATAGTGTTTGCCCAATTAACAGGATTTGGTGTATGGATTTGTAATTGGGAGTGCAAAGGTAATGCGTTTATACGCAGTGGTTAAATCATGTTTTTGCAACATTCTGGAAGACTAAATAGTGATAAACTTTCTTATTGTGTTGATTATCATTGCATAATGGCAGGCATTTTGATGATGTCCAACGGGTTAACTTCTTAAATACGGGCTTCCGCATCGTTAAAAAAAAGAAACCCCCGCAATTTGCAGGGGTTTCTTTTTCTATAGGGAATAATCTGTATGAATTATTTCACTTTGTTTACAGCTACTTCGTTAATCACTTTTTTGCTTTTGCTTACGGTATAAGCACTAACGGTTTTACCTTTTAAATTAGAGATAGTGAAAGTCAGGTCATACTCACTGTACAAATCAGCATCAAACTGATAGTTACGTACAATTTTAGAACCACTTACTTTTTCGTTGTAAATAACGTTGCCGTCATTATCTGTAACTGATACAAAGTAAACTTCGTTAGTCTTATTGTTTAAAGACAGTCTGTAAACAGGTAAGTCGTTAACATTACCAACGTAGCTGATCTCTGCTTTTTTCTCATCTTCTTCAGCTGCAAAAGCAGGAGCAGTAAAAGATGTCGCAAAAAGAGTTACTAAAGCGAAAGCGAAAGTTTTTGTTTTAGAAATAAATATTTTCATCGTATAAAGTTTTATATGTTTTAAAAATTGATCTGGTTAAAAATGGTTCACCATTATCTGGGAAGCCATTTGCTTTGTTTGTTGGACACCGATCCGGTAGTCAACGTGTTTGCAAATAATACCCCTAATTGAAAGGCTATCTGTTTTGCTTTTAAAAGAACTGTTTTCATAATTGTCTCCTTTTTTAAAGTCTTAAAAATTATTTCTCGTCAATATGGACCTTAATCGCCGGGCGGCAAACAAAACGAGACAAGCGAAAGTTGGTTATGAGCTCTTATAATCTATACCGGTATTTTGTATTCGATTATGTAATGATGACACAAAGATAGAACGCTCCGGAAGCGGATACAAACCAATGTTTACTGGTTTTTAGGAAGCTGAAATTTCACTAAAATATCTTAATGTGTTGATTTTCACTTTATTGTATTTGTAAATTGAATGACGTCCAAGGGCCTGAAAATAGTCGTTGAATACAGTAGATTATAGCTTGATAAGCTCATTAAGCCGCATTACCCGGGGGTAAAGAGGGCTGGTTGGGTTGATTACATGATACGCTGTTAATATATAGGGTAAGAGACGCTGTTTTATTTTAATTGCACCACTTTCCATACAGCGGTATATAGGTTTCAATGCAAAAAGTTGGCCCCATCTATCTAAAAAATATTATCTTAACGGCTTGATTGCCTGCTGTAGAAGATTAAAAGGAAAAATATAATTTAAGAATAATGGATATTGCTGTTAGCAGGAGCTTGCATCATTTCAGGACAGAAGTTGGAACCCGGTTTCAACTTTACAACAGTCTCTTTACCTCTTTGCCCTTTCATAAAATGGAAAAGACGGGCATACTGTTGTCTCTTTTTTCAAGTATTTGTGAAGAAGGTTATGGAAAAGCTCAAAGCCCTATTGATATTATCAACGATTTTTGTAATAAGCATACCAGTTTAACTACCGAAAAAGAGAAACTGGATCTTTTGTTTCGATTTACACAATACGTAGAGCGCCAGGTGGTGTTGTTTGATGCGCTGGAAGATGCCGCTTATAAAAATACACACGATCTAAGCGGAGCAGGAACCTTGAAACAGGTAATGAGCGATGTGTTACAGAACGGCAATGAAGAGTCATTGGCCGAAATACTCAAAACCTTTTGTGTACGCCTGGTATTAACTGCGCATCCTACGCAATTTTATCCTGGCTCTGTATTAGGTATTATACATGATCTGAGCAGCGCTCTTATTAAGAATGACTCCATAGAGATCAATACTTATTTGCAACAATTGGGTAAGACCCCCTTCTTAAATAAGAAAAAACCTACACCTTATGATGAAGCCATCAGCCTGGTTTGGTTTTTAGAAAATGTTTTTTATACAGCGGCGGGAAGAATTGTGAACGAGCTGAAAAGCCAGTTCCCTGAAGCTGTAACAGACCAGAATCCGGTATTGCAAATGGGCTTTTGGCCGGGCGGAGACCGCGATGGTAATCCGTTTGTAAAATGCGATACCACTTTAAAAGTAGCTGACGCTTTACGCGGCGCCATTTTGAAATGTTATTATCTGGATATCCGCCGACTGAAACGCCGGCTTACTTTTCCTGGTGTAGAAGAGCCCATAGCCGCATTGGAGTTGAAGTTATACGATAATGTATTTGTGCCCGGCTTCAAAATAAATATCACAACCCGGGAGATCAAAGAAACGCTGGTAAGTGTAAAAGCGATACTTGAAGAAAAGCATAACTCCCTGTTTACGTCGCAGGTGCAAAGTCTTATTAATAAAATAGACCTCTTCGGTTTATACTTTGCCTCTCTGGATATAAGGCAGGAAAGTACGATACATCAGAAACTATTTGAAACGGTTGCTGACAAGTCTAATGGAATTATACCCGGCAATTATAAAGAGCTGTCGGAAACGGAGAAAATAAAAGCGCTGCTGCAGATAAACGGAGTGGTAGACGCCGGTATTTTTGAAGATGAAGTGGCCGCAGATACAGCACAGATACCAATGGCTGTAAAAACAATACAGGAGTACAACGGCGAGGCAGGGTGTAACCGTTATATCATCAGCCAATGTAACAGCACTTTAAATATCATTGAGGTATTTGCATTATTTAAAATGCAGGGCTTTGCCAATGGGCAGATCAATGTAGATATCGTTCCTTTATTTGAAACTATAGATGATCTGGGCAATGCAGGCGAAATTATGAAAACCCTGTATAGCATTCCGGCGTATAAAGAGCATTTGAAGCGCCGCAGGAATACCCAGACCATCATGCTGGGTTTTAGCGATGGTACCAAGGATGGTGGTTATTTAATGGCCAACTGGAGTATTTACCGTGCAAAAGAAGAGTTAACCCGCATTACCCGCTACTATGGTTTCGAAGTCATCTTCTTCGATGGCAGGGGTGGGCCCCCGTCAAGAGGTGGCGGTAAAACCCACAAGTTTTATGCATCAATGGGTAACAATATTTCCAACAGGGAGATACAGCTAACCATACAGGGGCAAACCATTAGTTCCAATTTCGGTATCATCGATTCTGCACAATACAACCTTGAGCAGTTGTTGAATGCAGGTATTACCAATAATATACATGTAGACCGTCATACGCCTTTAACCGGCAAGCAGGAAGAATTGCTGCAGGAGCTTTCTTCTTATGGATTTGATGAATACAAGAAGCTCAAAGAGCATCCCTTATTAGCCAGTTATTTATACGAAATAAGCCCGTTGCGGTTCTATAGTGAAACCAATATCGGCAGTCGTCCGGCCAAACGTGGGAAAACACAGGGAGGTATTTCATTGAAAGACCTTCGGGCGATACCCTTTGCAGGCGCCTGGAGCCAGCTAAAGCAGAATGTTCCCGGGTTCTTTGGCGTGGGTTCGGCACTTAAAAAAATGGAATATATTGGTCGTTTCGACGATGTGAAAAAGCTGTACGATGAATCGCTGTTTTTCAAAACCCTGATCGATAATTGCGAGATGGCCATGTCGAAATCTTATTTCCCGTTAACGGCGTATATAGCAAAGGATGAAACTTATGGTGAGCTCTGGAATATGATTTATGAAGAGTACCAGCTTACTTACGAATATATTGTGAAGCTTTCGGGCAATGATGAATTGATGGGTAATTACCCTGTTGACAAGCTTTCGATTTCTATGCGTGAAAGAATCGTATTGCCTCTTCTGACCATCCAACAGTATGCTATGTCAAAAATACGTGCATTGGAGGCCAATGGCGACGATGCTGATGGTATAAAAGATACTTACGGAAAGCTCGTTATGCGCTGCTCCTTCGGCATTATTAATGCCGGACGTAATTCAGCTTAAACTGATTCTTAATACTGGAAACCGGGGTTCAACAGAGCCCCGGTTTTTTTTATTAATCTTTTATAGAAACTCATCCTTACATTTGTTTCCAAAAAGAAACTATGAGAAATATAGTAAACGCAGTAGCCTTCAGCCTGGTAGCTGCAATTTTGTTGATATCCTGCAGTAGTGTTACCAGCAATGATCCGAATGCAGTGTTGCAGGAGTTTTTCGAACACCTTGCTAAAAAAGATATTGACGGAGCTACTAAATATGTAACCTCGGATAGTAAGCCTACCATGCAAATGATGAAGAAGGGGCTGGATATGGCCGAGAAAATGAAGGACTCCCTGCCTCAGTCAGATCCAATGAAAGATTTCCAGGATGTGGTTATAGAGCCCGCACGGGTAATGGGCGACTCTGCATTTATTGTAGTTAAAAGCAAAAGCCAGCAAAGGCCCGACGCGGAATTTAAGTTGCTGAAACAAAGCGATGGCTGGAAGGTAGATTTTACTATGAGTACCTTAATGCGTATGGGGATGAAGAGTGCGCAAAGCCAGGGCGATGAAATAGGAGATTCGATTAACGTAAATAGCGAAGAAATACAAAAAGGGATGAAAATGGCTGATAGTGTTTTGAAGAACATAGATCCCAAAACGCTCGAAGACATTCAGAAAAAACTGGAAAACCTTAAATAGTAAGTATGAAACTGATTGGATTAAGTATAATGACAATATTACTGCTTGCCGGTTGTAAAGGTGGTAGCGAGCAAAATGAAGCCGAAACCGATTTAGGTGCGGCAAAGGGATTTGTACAGGCGGCGCTGAAAGGCAAATATGACAGGGCGGCGGACTTTATGCTGCATGATTCATTAAATGATGAACGACTGGACGCCGTATCCCGCATGGAGTTGTCGTCTGATGAAAAGCAGGGTCTCTGGGATGCCAGCATCAATATACATAGCCGTAAGCTCGTTAACGATTCTACAAGTATTATTGTATATTCCAATTCATTTCATAAAGAAAACCAGGATACGTTAAAAGTGGTCAAAAAAGATGGTAAATGGCTGGTAGATTTTAAATACCTGTTCGACCATGAATAGAACTACCGTTAAAAGCATACTTTTGCTGACTTTTAAATAATTTTCAAAAACCAACAGAACCTTATGTCAACTATACAACATCCATGGCATGGTGTAAGTTACGGCGCAAATGCTCCAGAGTATGTTAATGCGATCATCGAAATTCCTGAGGGCTCAAGGTCGAAGTATGAAATCGATAAAGAAACAGGATTATTAAAGTTAGACAGGGTTATTTATTCATCCTTCCATTACCCGGTTAACTATGGTTTTATTCCGCAAACGCTGGGACAGGATAATGATCCCCTTGATATCCTGGTTTTGTGCTCGCAAACCATCCGCTCTTTATGCCTGGTACAGACAAAAGTGATCGGCAATATGCAGATGATTGATAGCGGCGAGCGCGATGATAAGATCATTGCTGTAGCGCTTAATGATCCATCTGTTAGGCAGTATGACAATATTGATGAACTCCCACAGCATTTTCTACTCGAAATGCGTAACTTTTTCGAGCAATACAAAGTATTGGAAGATAAAAAAGTGGTGATAGATACTTTCCAGGATAAAGAAACGGCGCTTCCCATTGTTACGGAGGCCATAGATTATTACAAAGAAAAGTACAGAAAATAGTAAATAAAACGAAGGACCTGTAAACGGGTCCTTTTTTAATTAATATGCAGACTGATAATTTGCAGAAGAGGATGCAACCTTTTGATTAATAAAAGCGTCCGTATCCTGTAGCTAACAACCAGGATATGTTTAAGTATTTTTTTGCCATAACCCTTTCACTGCTATCAGCTTCGTTTATACAGGCCCAGAATAGTTTTGCACGTACTGTACAAGAGTATTACCGGGTCAATCCATTCCAGGGTAATTTTTCTTCTTTTGTTGAAGCCCTCACAAGCGATCCGGCTTTGCTGAAAAAGGAAATTTACCGTCAAACGGATACAACGGGATATTTTGTAAAAGGGCAGTATGATGTTTTTAATCCCTACAGCATCAATGCCAATAAGGTAGATATGCTATTTTATGAAAACGTATATAAATCAAAAAGCCGTGTTTTTTTTACCTTTTATACTTACCAGCTGACAGCCTATTTCCCGGACACAGAACTGGCAAGACGGGCTATAGTAAAGGACTATAAAAAACTGGTTAAAAAGATCAGGAAAGACTTTTATGATACCCAAAGACAAAGTTTAAAAGGGTATAATAATATTGAAGATGGTGAGATAACAGCTTTTAACGATTCCGGCTCCCCGCTGGAACCGGCAGTGGTTAGCTGGCAAACATTAGCCAAGACCAAACAATTGGGGCTCACCATCATTCTAAGGCTGGAGCAGGTTAATAATTATGCTTATCCTGTTAATTATAGGAGGTTGAACTATATAAGATAACTGGATCTCGAATAATGAACTAATAAACCTGAACTACTATGAGTAAAATGCCTGCTGTATGTTTTTTTCTTTTGATAACCCTCACCTCGTCGGGTCAGGAATCGGTTGTGAAATTTGTTGGAGATTATTTTAGGGTAAATCCATTTGAAGCTAAATTCTCAACTTTTGTAAGGGCCTTGTCGCGGGATAAACAACTGCTCAATAAGATGGAGTATACGGACGAAGCTTCCGATCGTTCTGTCTCCGGAAATTATAAAGTGTTTAACCCCTTCAACATCAATGCAAGTGAAGTAGAAGTGGGGTTGAAAAGCATCGGTAACCGGGACTATTTCGGAGTTTCTACGCCTATGTATATTTACAAGCTGACAGCCCGGTTTGCTGATAGCCCTGAGGCAAGGAAAAAAATACGGCGCGACTACTGGTTGATGATCAACCGTTTTAGGCGATTGTATACGTTTGGTTATCATCTGGGGTTAGAACATCCTCCGCTACGGCGAAAAGACAGGAATAAAGATGGTGAAAGCACTAACTTTTTCTTTGCTGGTTATAAAGACATGGCGTCCTGCAATCTGGTATGGACTACACCTCCTTCGTCAGATGAAATTGAGGTCAACATCTCTGTATGTTTTGCTGTGATCAATGATAGGGTATATCCGCTAGGTCATTATCCCGGAAGACCCCAAAATGAATATTATGATCTTGTTACCTGGAAAAATGATTTGAAGTAAAATTCTTAAAACTAAATGCGGGCGTTTATAATTTTAATATGGATTATTGTTGCTTCACCAGCTTTTTCTCAGGCTGATTTTATTAAATTGGTAAACGATTACTATCGGGTAAACCCCTTCGAAGGAACATTTTCTGCATTTTATAATTTGATGAAAAATGACCCCTCTCTTTTGAATAAGGAGTTCAATAGAAGCAAAGATGGAGAGAGCTTAGATATTTCTGGAACGTATAAAATATTTAATCCTTTTAGCATTAATGCCAGTAACATTAATGTTAGTTTGAAAAATGAGGGAACGATTATCTACTATTCTATACCTGTTTCGGTTTATGCTTATGAGATAACAGGGAAATTTACAGACTCTAAGTATACCAGGATAAAGATCAGGGATGACATTTGGTTTATTGCTAACCGTATGAGGAGGCTTTATGTAAATAGCAAAAGTAAGACATTGCGAAAACGGGATATTATACAAGCAAACGATGCAATCAGATTTTGGTTCAGAAATCTTACACTTTTCAAAGCTGCAGAAGTAAGCTGGAGTCCTCTGATCAATTCCGGCGAATTAGAGCTGAAGCTCAAGTGCTATTTTGTCGTCATTAATAATTATGCTTATCCCCTGGGGCATTACCCCGGCCGTACTTCAGATCAGTTTAACGATCTGGGTAACTGGCGCAGGTACTAATCAATAAATCTTCTTATCAATTTCAGCTGGTGCGTTCTTATCCCTGTTTCGCTATTGACAATACCCTCGTTGTCTATTTTGTCTATGCGTACTTTCCCGGCTGCATGTATGATCGTTTTACTATCCAGTAAAATTCCAACATGAACAATTTTCCCCTTGTCCTCAAAAAAAGCAAGATCGGCAGGTTGAGCTTTTTTTAACGATGCTACCGGCTGTCCTTGCAGCGCTTGTTCCCAGGCATCTCTTAATATAGGTAACCCAACTAATTTATACTGGGTTTGGGCAAAGCCACTACAATCTACGCCAAATATGGTTTTACCTCCCCATAAATAAGGCGCATTCAGCCACAGATGCGCATTTTCGAGCAATTGGTTTCGCTTGTTTTTAATACTGGCAGTGTCTACTGGTTTAGAGGCACAGTGGTAGGGGATGCCTGCAATAACTCCGTTTTTATGGGTAAAGGCAGGAAGCGTGGATCCCAATGGTATTTGCATTACCTGCTGGTTGATCTCTATTCTTGTTAAAAACTGAGCAGCCAGGAGCGAAGATTGCTGCATGGCCGTAGCCGCATCAATACCCGTAACGAGATGGGGTGTTAACCATCCCGTATAGCCATCATACAGGCTTTTTATCTTCAGCCATTGGTTGTCTTTGTGCCCTGTAATTTGTACGGTTTCTCCAAAAAACAGCTGGTTACTCATCTCTCTTCTGTGATTGGGCGCCTTACGTACCGGCGCCGCAGGTACGGTAACTATTGCATATACGGCCTTCATGTATGTAAATATAAAAGCTCTTTATCTATCTTCTCTGCTGCAGCTACTAATAAATTTGCAAAACTTATGGAATTACAGGGGCTTTGCATCTTTAGTTTATAACTTTAGCCGGTGGGGAAAGACAAATACCAGGATATTAGCGATAAGGAGCTGTTGCAGCGTTTCTGGCAAACTCAGAACAATGAGTGGCTGGGCGTTCTACTGCAGCGCTATACTTTATTGTTGTTGGGTGTTTGCATGAAATATTTAAAGGATGAGACCGACGCCCGCGATTGCGTGCAGCAGATTTTTTTAAAGGTAATACAGGAAGCCGGGAAATACAAGATCGATTACTTTAAAAGCTGGTTGTACATGGTGGCCAAAAACCAATGCCTTACTTTATTAAGAGATAAAAAAGGCAAGACCTCCGTTGAGCTTGATGATACAAACAGTCATGTGGCGGAAGATGTTGATGGTTTACCTGAAGAAGGGGCGCTGGCAGTAAGCGATGAGATGCTTCAGGAGGCTTTACAAGAGCTCAATGAAGAGCAATACAAATGTGTAACTTTGTTTTATCTGAAAAAGAAAAGTTACCAGGAG
>JAESFO010000507.1_pt1 | contig 29435 bp, 34 predicted proteins | sample 9269421 | NCBI WGS metagenome assembly JAESFO01 (sample SAMN14502839, study PRJNA617101) | algae metagenome | isolation source: Nostoc desertorum CM1-VF14 and co-occurring heterotrophs from rocky... | place: USA: Clark Mountains, San Bernardino, California | collected 2000-06-05 | reverse complement strand
GCCAACTCTGCACCGACCGACATTCTGCCGGATACGGCGGAGGTTGCGGAGAACGCGGCGAACGGCACGGAGGTCGCGACGCTTTCGGCGGTCGATCCGGACAGCGGCGAGACGTTCACCTACACGCTGGTCGACAACGATGGTGGCCGCTTCGCCATCGTCGACGGCAAGCTCGTTGTGGCGGACAGCACCGGCCTCGACTACGAAGCCGCGACCTCGCATGAGGTTCTGGTCCGCGTCACCGACAGCGCGGGCAACACGCTCGAGCAGGTCATTGTCATCAACGTCACCGACGTCGCGGAGAACACTGCTGCGACGGTGTCGCTCGCCAACATGCGCCTCTCGATCGCCGAAAACACGTCGACGGCGCAGCGCATCAAGGTGGCGGACATCGTCGTCAATGACGACGGCAACGGCACCAACACGCTGGGTCTCGTCGGCCGCAACGCGGCTCTGTTCGAGATCATCGGCATGGCCTTGTTCCTCAAGGCCGGTGTTGCGCTTGACGCCCGTACGATGACCACGCTCGATGTGGCGGTCACCGTCGATGACGCGACGATCGCAGGCACGCCCGATCACACCAGCGCCACCTACAAACTGGCGGTGGCGGATGTCGCGGGTCTGACGATGATCCACGGCAACTCGGGCAACAACTCGCTCACCGGCACCGCGGGCAACGACCAGTTCGACGGTCACGGCGGCTCGGACACGTTCGCGGGTGGCAAGGGCAACGACATCTACGTCGTCGACAGCTCCGGCGACAAGGTGATCGAGAAGGCCGGTCAGGGAACGGATACCGTCTGGGCGTCGGTCAGCCACACGCTGGCGGCCAACGTCGAATATCTGATGCTGCAGGGCACCGGCGACATCAACGGCACCGGCAACGCGAGCAACAACCTGCTGATCGGCAACTCCGGCAACAACACGCTCGCAGGCGGTGCTGGGAATGACCGGCTCTATGGCGGCGACGGCAACGACACGCTGGACGAGCGTATCGTTGCCGCCCTGGCCGAAGAGCTGGTCATTGCCCGTCCCGCGCAACGATCGTCTCGACGGCGGTCTCGGCCGCGACGTGCTGCGCGGCGGTGCCGACCGCGACGTGTTCGTGTTCAACGACATCGCGGACTCGGCGGTCGGCTCTGCCCGCGACGTCATCACCGACTTCGTACGCGGCCAGGACAAGATCGACCTGTCGGCAATCGATGCCAGGGAGGCGACGTCGGCCAACGACGCGTTCACGTGGTTCGGCACCAAGGCGTTCAGCGGTAGCGCAGGCCAGCTCCGCTTCAGCGATCTCGGTTCCGAGGTCTTCGTGCAGGGCGACGTCGACGGCGACGGCGTTGCCGACTTCGAGATCCACGTCAAGGTGGCGACCATCGCCGCTTCCGACTTCATCCTTTAGAGCGCGACCTCGCTCTAGGTTTTGTAGCCACGCAGAAGACCAGGTCCGGCCGCTTCGCACAAAGCGGCCGGACCTTTTCGAGGATGTGAAGCTCGATCGAAGGAGCGGCTGAGCCAGAATTAAGGCTGAACAGTTGCCACCAAGGCCGAGGAATTGTTGGCTATTGCATAAATCAACGCGGCTCGATTGTGCGCGGCGGCCAAGCACAACGCGGCTTGCTTCGCTTCACTTAACGTGGAGCAGGCCACCTTGTGCTTGTTGCCCCGGCCAGCGAATAAGTACGCGACGTATCTGTCCGCCTTCGCGATAATCTCGAGCTCGTGAGGCGTATGCTCAATCCCTTCAGCTTTACGTTTTGTCATCCTGCGTCCTCCTAAGGACGCTCGAGGATGCTGAGGTTTGCTGAGAGTGGGAGCGCGAAGTCCACTATCGGGAGCGGCCTGTCGCCGCTCCGCCGATCCCCGCAAGCTGACAGGCTAACGCAATGGCTCCCTAAGCGGGCGAGCAATCAACAGCGTGCATGAGGTTGCGCTGTTCGTGAACTCGACACCGCCGATCACCACGGTTGCCTGACCGCCAGCGTCACCGGCGACACGGGATGCCAACCGATCGAGATCCGCAGGCGATGCCGCGCCGGCGCCGAACATCTTCACGAACACTGCCGCCGCCTTTCGCAGCACTATCGCGTCAGCAGCTGAGCAGTCGTGGGTGAAGAGCATCGTTTCGAGCGTGGGCTGTCCGATGTCGATCGCGGATCCGTGCCCCAATAATGATGCGTTGAAGGCATAGCGGCAAAGGACTTCAGCTTTGCACTCTCTGCGATCAAGGCGCACGTCGAGCTTCATCTTCCCGGCAACGCGGTTGAAGCGTTCGGCAACGTCATCGTAGCGGCCGCCTAGCGGGATTTCGTTGGCCCTCACTTCGGATGCGAACGTCCACGAGATGAGAGCCGTCGCGACGAGGCGTGAGCAGCCCTCGACCGGATGAAATCGGCGAGCAAGTATTAAAAGGGTATTAAAAGTTCTGATCCCACAAACTGCTGCGCGCAGGCGTGTCAGGAAAATTTGCAATATCATGTTGATATTATTTGTTTTATTTGGTGGGCCCGCCAGGACTCGAACCTGGAACCAGGCGGTTATGAGCCGTGTATCATACCCCTACAAATCCTCACTCAGACGGTTAGCATGCAGGCGCAACAGCTTAAAATAAGCGGATTTTATGCTGTTTCCGTATCTTACATATCGTCAGTTATGCTTGTGACAAGTCAGCTCTCAGTGTAGACCATTTGTAGCCCAAAAATGGGGATTCGAATGGCTCGCACAAAGCTCGGTAAGACGCACGTCTACCTCACAGACGAGAAGCTGAGAGCAGAAATCAAGAAAGCGCGCGCGGGTCAGCGCTGGGAACTCCACGACACCGGAGTGCCCAACTTGCTCATTCGCGTCAGCCACGCGGGGCAACAGGGGCGCGTCGCATTTTACTTCTACGGGCGCGTTGGAGATTCAAAAGCTCCCACTCGTCGTCTGATCGGACGGTATCCCAACGTCAAGTTATCGGAAGCCCGCCAGACAGCCGCGCAGTGGCGCGAGCTCCGCAGCACGGGCGTGGATCCCCGCGAGGAGGAACGCCGGAAGCGAGAAGCTGAAGCTCGCAAGACACCCAACACCTTCGCAGCAGCCATTGAGGCGTACGGTATCGCGCGCCTTGTCGGCCTCAATGCCAATCACCCGCTGCAACGTCGCGGCCCGAAGGTGCTACGCAACCTCACGCGCGAGTTTGTCGTCGACCAGAAGGTGAGACGCATCGAGGTCAAAGACGGCCAGCCCGTGGAGGTCGAAGTCAAACGGCGGGGGCTCGGCAATAAGCCCATTACCGCTGTTACCGCGCAGGACATCATTCAGGTGCTGCGCGATGCGCAGTACGCGACAGCGCAACGACACCTTGAACGCGTTGAGGCCGGAAAGGCTGAGATGGGTCCACCAAACTTCCGGAATGCCCAAAACCACTTGAACGAGATCAGCACCTTCTTCGCGTGGGCTGCGCAAGAGTACGACTTAGCGACGACACCGACCGACAAATTAAAGTCTACTACACTGCTGGGTAACAAGGTCGCTCGTGAGCGGGTTCTTGATCCCGACGAGGTGCGCGCGTTTTGGTGGGCAGCCGACATGATGCGCCCGGAAGTCGGAGCGTTCTTCAAACTCTTGCTCGTGGCGGCTCGACGGAACTCTGAAGCTTGCGACTTACCTTCCTCAGAGTTGGGCTTCGAGGATCTCTCCGACGATCTGAAGGGTGTGCCTATGTGGCGCATCCCCGCTAAGCGCATGAAGGGCGGGCGCGAGTACGAGACCCCACTTTCAGGATTGGCGCTGGGTGTGCTCGCATCAATCCCCCGCCCGAAGCGCCGAGCAGGCCCGTTCCTGTTTTCGGTCTCACGCGGGGAAAACCCACTGTCGAACTTAGGACGCGAGAAGGCTCAGTTGGACGAGTACATGCTCGACATCCTGCGCGACATCGCTGCCGAGAAGGGACGCGATCCGACGACTGTAACACTCCGTCCGTTCGTCCTGCATGATCTGCGGCGCACGTTCCGGTCTCATGCTGCCGAGATCGAGGTTGCGCCTGACGTGCCGATCTCCGCAGACACCTTGGAGCGGATTTTGGCTCACAAGCGTTCTGGCGTGGAGGGCATTTACAACCGGTCAAAGATGTCTCGCGCGATGCGCACCGCATTAGAGCTCTGGGCGGGATGGATCATCAAGGTCGTGGGAGAACGACCCACTAAAAGACCCGCAACGGTGGTCAGATTGTCGCAGAAGAGCCTTAAGAATACTATCGAAAGTTCAGTAGCTTAATCGATCAATGCTGCCTTCGTATGTGAGCTTTTTGTATAAAAGCTACTGATTTTGCTGTGTTTTTAATATTGGAGTAATCTGCATTTACCTGTACGCTTTGTGCAATCAAGAGTTGCACGGAGTGATACATGAAGGTCCTTTCTTATAAAGATCTCAAGCAAGTGGCGGGCATTCCCTGGTCCCGGACCCACTTAAACCGGCTCGAGGCTGACGGCCTCTTTCCGACGCGCGTCTACGTGAGCGCCCGCCGCATCGGCTGGCTCGAAAGTGACGTCCAAGGGTGGCTGAAGAAGCGGGTAGCCATCTCCCGGTCGATGCCGCCTAGGCGCGGTCCAGGTAGGCCGCCGGCCCAAGTGGCCATCCCTGCAGAAATCCCAGCATAACAAAACGAAAAGGCCCGGATCCGACACCGGGCCTTTCGCATTTTCGAGCGCTTTTTAACAAAAACGATGCGGGTTGGAATGGCGACTTGAGGAACGTAATTCAGCGTATAGTTGGCAAGCTTTTGTACGCTGAATTTCAAAAACCTTCAAGGCGTTTCTCGAGAAACAACTCCGCATCGGTTTCAAAGCTGATGAAGGAGAAGTCATGTCTAAAGTTCGCTCTGAATGGGCCGACCCGTTATCGGTGGCTCACGAAATCCTCCGGGGTCATCCCCGCTTCCGAACTCTCCGCTACTGCCACTACTGGCGAACTCTCACCGTTGCAGAGTACGACCGCACCGGCTGCGCGTCGTGGTGGCCGCTGGTGGCTCACGAGCTTGAGGACGCTATCCGCCTTCACATTCATCGGACACGCCGCACGTGGGCTTCTGATCGCCTCGTGACGCGCGTGCTGCAGGCGTTGGAATTCGCCCTCCGGACACGCGAGGCCGCGTAATGGTAGCGCCATTCTCTGGCTACGACCCCGTTCCCCAGGCATGGGAGCATTTTGTTCGACAGCGAGGGACAGTCGTCTCGGGGCCCTCGCTTTTCGGAGAGCCGATAGAGGAAGGGTTCCCCGATTTCCTCAAGCCAATCCACCCGAGCGCAGAGCCTGACGACCTGCACGAATGCCCTTACTGGCATTGGGACTCAGGCGCCGAGCGGTACACGTGGGGCGTACCCCATATGACCGAGATCGGCGTGCAGGTGATGTTCGCAATGCATCGCCTGTACTGCGGCAGCGATCGAGGTCTCGTCTTCTTCGAGAACTGGTATGCGCAGGTGAGTGACGAACTGTGGGAAGCAGCACATGGCATAGAGGGCATCAGTTATGCGTGGGACACGGTGGGTGAGATGAAGAACGAAATTGATCCGGTCGCCGCATTCGAGGAACTGACGCTGAAATGTCAGGACGGAGGAAGCAACGATGAGAGTGAGCCACACGACTTCTTCAGTGGCAAGATTATCCCTGAGCCGGCACTCGCGCGCGCGATGCTGCCGGCTGTCATCAGCGACTTCGCTTTCGATCAAGCAGAACGCCTTGGTGTCGATCCTGCTCTCGTTGCCTTGCCCGCGCTCACGGTTTGCGCTGCTGCGATCACCGATAGCGTGAGGGTTCAACCTCTCGAGAACGATCACACCTTCACTCAACCCGCACGACTCTGGACACTGGCCGTTGCTGATTCTGCCGTCGGAAAGACTCCCGCGATGGAATGCTCTGTCGGCGTGCTCGAAGCTGTGCAACAGCGCTGGGCGCGAGAGGACAAGAAGGCTTGGGCGCAGTATCTGCGAGACGTTAAAGCGGCCAAGCAGCAGGAAGCAGATGAGCCCGAACGGCCGAAGCTGCGCCGAACTGTCCTGGACGACTTCACGATGGAAAAGCTCGGCGAGGTGCTGGCGGACAATTCGCGCGGCGTCCTGATCTTCAAGGACGAACTGGCAGGTCTGATCTCGGGCTTTGACGCTTACCGGAACGGTGGTGCAGGCAAGGATCAGGCAGCAGCGCTGGGGCTGCATAATGGCGGGCCCCGCATTGTCGACCGAAAGAAGGCGGGGTCGAGCCTCGTCATTCCTAATTGGGGCGCCTCTATCGTTGGTGGAATCCAAATCAACAAAATGAGGCAACTCGCGCCGAAGCTGAGTGATGACGGGTTCATACAGCGTTTCACGCCATTCTTCGCGACGCACGCGGGGAGGCCCCAAGACCGTGTGCCAGACAGAAAAGCCATTGCCGCGTTCAGGGCGACCGTAGATCGGTTGGCCGACATCCCCGACTTGGAAGGACGCGACGTTGTCACGCTGGCGCATGAAGCTCACAAGTGGCGTCGGAAGGTGGATGACCTCGTCGACGCAGCTCGTGCACTGCCGGGGTACTGCGGCGCCTTCAAACAGCACCTCGGAAAATGGCGAGGTCTATTTGCGCGACTGGTGCTCACGCTTCACGTGCTTCAGTCGGAGCCGGATAGGTGGGGTGCCTTTTCGCCCATTCCGGAAGACACGGCACGAATGGCGCACGACCTGATGGTGCGGTTCTTCTTTCCGTCGGCGGTCCGTTTCTACGCCGATTTCTTCTCTTCGAAAGACGACGCAACGCGGCATGCTCGATGGGTCGCAGGTTGGGTGCTGGCTCGCAAGCTCAACAAGGTGACCGTTCGCGATGTCCGCCGTGCCTATTGGGACCTCAAAGGGGATACCGAAGAGATTGAGCGCACCCTCCGAATGCTCAGCCAGGCAAACTGGTTGGTCCCCGCTGGCGGTGCGTGGGAGGTGAATCCGTTAGTCCATCGGAGGTTCGCAGAGCGAGCTGCGCAAGAGGTGAGACAGCGAGATGAAGCCCGTCGTCAGATAGCTCAGGCGGCCAAAGTTCTGGAAAGCACCTATCGACATTCTCGACAGACTCACCTCGGCAGCGGATCTGCGTGAGCGTAGGTGTCGAGGTTGTCGTATGTGCGCGCGCGAAAAAGAAAAGCGGAAAGAGTTCAATATGGGTCAAAGTTCTTAACGAGAAGACCCGGTTTATTAAGAAATGAATGAAAACGCGTTCTTCTCCGCGCGCGCACATACGACAACCTCGACACCCCCGGTGCCGGCATTGCCCAGCGGGGATTTTGTGCCTTCAAAATTCGGGCCCGAGCACATTCCCCGTGGGGATATTTTTCTCGCCCAGCGTTTGCAAAGACGTAAAGATTCTGACTAGGCGGTATTAGACCGTCGTATAATGCTTTTTTTTATGCCGTTATTGCGCTATATTGCATGTGAGCCAATGGCATTTCGGGCTACGAATGGGCTACAATACCCGGGGGAAGCCTCAAACCAGCGTGTCGATGCCGTGCCGCAAGCGTATCCAGAAAGGCCGTGAGCGTGACGAGTGCGAGTAAAACAGAGTCGAAGGCCGTTGGGCGCCGCAGAGCGCGTCGGCCGGTGAAGGTCAACTTGCCGTCACTCAAGACGCTCGATCTCAGATCACGTTCTGGCCAGTTCTTTTTGGAGGTGCGGCAGCAGATCATCGCTGACCTCGGCGGGGAAGCTTTGCTCACCCGGGCAAAACTTGAGCTCGTCGATCGTGCTGCAGGCTTGGCCACGCGATTGAGCGCCGAAGATGCTCTCTATCTCTCCGGGCAGCCTAGCCTAGGGCCAACGGATTACGGTGTCCTGGCAGGCACTTTAAACCGTGTCCTTGCGAGCCTCGGTGTTGAGCGCATCGAAAGTGACGCGAGACAGCCGGAAAACCGCGACGCCCGCGCGCCCATACTAGAAGCGTGCTGAACCATGCTGATAAACCGCCCCTCCCCAGCGCTCGTTGCCCATGTAAATTTTAGGAGTTCCAGCCTTGCAGGTTATTCCAAATCGCAAAAATGAAGACATTCGGGCGCTCAAAAGGGCCCTTGCCGATCGCGAGCTTGCTGTAGCGCTCCTCGCAAACGGGGTAGCGCCATACTTCGTAAAGGGCGCCAGCGCGCTTCTTCGCGGTGATGTTCAGATCGAGATCAACGGCAGCGAATGCACTGCGACGATCCTCGGCAACGATATCGCCTCCTATCTCAAGAGCTGGGTTGCTGGCCCTGAGGGGCGCAAGTTCTGTATGGACAGTGCTGCCCCCAACAACGACCCCGCTAATCCTTTCAGCGCTCAGAGCTGGAACAAGACTAAACAGGGTCTTCTGATCAAGGCTGATCGATCCAAAGCGGTGCGCTACGCAGTGGCGGCGGGGTTCACTTCACTTGAAGAAGCCAACAAAGCTTTCAAACCGAGGCCCGCAACATGAGCACCGATATCGCCTCCCTTGGTTTCGAGGTCGACAGCAGTCAGCTTGCGAAGGGAACTACCGAGCTCGATCGCATCGCGGCAGCTGCCAAACGGGCTGAACAAGCCGCGTCTGGCTTTGGCGCACGCTCATCTGATGCCGCGAAACGCATCTCGGAGCACGCCACCGTCGCGACGAGCTCGACGAACAGGCTCGCCGACTCATATGGCCAGTTGGCCGTTCTCGCCCAGCGCGCTATGGCCGCGGCAGGAGCTGCGGCTGCAGCTCTATCCATTTCAGCAGTGACCGGCCTGGCCGACAGTTATTCAGACCTCAACGCTCGCGTCGGCCTCGCGGTCCGTAACATGGAAGCGAGCAACGTGGTCATGGACCGACTCGCGGACGTTGCGCGACGAACCTACTCCTCCCTTGAGCTGACGGCAGAGAGCTTCATTCGCAACGCAAGTACGATGCGTGAGCTTGGTCGGTCGACGAACGAAACGTTGGACTTCACGGAAGCCCTGAACCTCGCTCTTGTGGTTTCGGGTGCGAAGGGCGATCGAGCCCGCATGATCCAGGAGTCAATGTCGCGCGCCATGGCAGGCGGGGCTTTGCGCGGTCAGGAACTCAACACGGTCATCGAGAGCGGCGGCCGTGTCGCCGAGGTGCTTGCTGAAGAGCTTGGCGTTGGAGTCAGCCAGCTTCGCCGGCTCGGTGAACAGGGCAAGATCACCAGCGACGTGATAGCGAACTCTCTGATCAAGAGGATGGAGACGCTTCGGACAGAAACCGAGAAGATGCCGACGACCATCGGCGACGCGCTGGGCGCCATCCGCAATGGGATGCTTCAGCTAGTCGGAATCTACGATCAACAAAACAAGTTGTCTGCGACCCTGGCCGAGGGCGTCAAAGCTCTAGCCGATAATCTCGACATCGTCGCGAAGTCGGCTGCAGTCGCTGCTGTCGGCCTCGCGGCTGTCTTCCATGCGAGCATCATTGCCGGTGCCGTAGCCCTCGCGCAGGCAATCGCCGGAAGTCTCGTCGGAGCCGTGGTTGCGCTGGGCGTCGCGCTCAGAGCCAATCCGATCATGACCGTTGCGACAGTGCTCGCGACCGTCGCTATGGCTGCGTATCAATTCCGCGACGAGCTGCGCAAAGGCGAAGGCGTTCTCGGCTGGTTTGGTGAGAAGATCGATTGGCTCACGGACAAGATCTATCTGTTGGGCGACGCATTCAACGCCGCTATGGCGAAGATGCGCGCCACCTCGATCAACGACGATGCCATGCAAGCGGTGTCGCTCAGTATCGCCAAGCTCAATGGCGACCTGCAGGCGTTCCAGGAAGCTCGAGATAACGCGCTGGGCCGCGGCGCGTCCACTGCAGCCGTTGACCTAGCGATTGCTGCCGTTCGAGCCCAGATCGCGGAGACCACTACCGAATATCACCGCATGAACGAAGTGCGTGAGGCTGCGGAGCTATCCTTCACCGAACTCGTGATGCGCGAGGCCAACAAGCGCCGGGAAGCTTGGTCGTGGGAGCGGGGAACCACCACAACCAAAAACCTCGGTCTCGACGATGCCGGCACCCGCACGCCTGAGCTTGCTGAGACCAGGGCCTACGACCGTCGAATTGAATCCGTGCATCGCCAGGTCGAGGCGATGAAGTTGGAAGCCGAAACTTACGGCATGACGGAAGTTGCGGCCGCGCGATACCGTACCCAGCGCGAACTCGAAAATGAGGCGACGAAGGCGGGGATAGAGCTTACTGCGCAGCGTCGACTTGAAATCCTTGCTGAGGCTGATGCAGTCGCTCAGGCAACGGCCGCACTGGAGGCGCGCCGTGCTGTCGAAGACGGCATGACCACGCTGCAAGCCGATGCTGATCAATACGCTCGCAGGCTCGCCGCACTTCAGGAGTTCGAAGCCGCACGCATCCTGTCGACCGAAGAATCAGCGCGTATGCGCGCCCAGATCGAACAGGACTATGCGCTATCGGTGGTCAACACGATCACCGCAACGACCGGTCGTGTCGCGAGCACCATGGATTCCATCGTCAGCGCGATGGATACGAGCAGCAAAAAGCAGTTCGAGCAGGCGAAGAAGCTGAGCCTTGCGAGCGCCGTGCTCAAGGGCTTTGAAGCTGCCGTCAGTTCTTTCGCGGCCGGTGCCAAAGTCGGGGGGCCGTGGCTCGGTGCCGCTTGGGCCGCAGCTTCACTCGCCATGACGACAGCCCAGATCGGAAAGATCAAGAGCACTAGCTTCAACAGCTCGAGCGCCGGCGGTGGAGGCTTGGGTGGCGGTGGCTCGAGCTCTTCGTCTGGGCTCGAGGCCCCGCGGGCGAACACAACCGAGCAGAAACCTACGCAGACGGTCCACATCACGTTGACCGGCTCGCGATACTCCCGCGAAGAGGTTAGATCGCTCGTTACGGAAATCAACTCCACAATCAGAGACGGTACTGAACTGAAGGTCAGCTAAGATGAGTGAGTTAGACCCAGAAACCCGCGAGATCATCGACACCATGTTGATCCCGCATCTCGCGCCCTTCGCTCTCGAAATGGCTCGTAAGCGGGCCGGTGGGTTCGATAACGAAGACCTTGAGGACTTTGTCCGTGATGCCGTTGAGGCATTCGAGATGCACACGGACTCGCCACTCGACTGCACCTATGGCCCATACATCGTCGAGAGATTGCGAGAGGCCGCAGGGCTTCCCCCGGCGAACGACGTAACGGCTACGAAGGATAATTCAGCCTGATACAAAGCGGGCCCCAAGGCGATTGGCGTCGCCGAGAGGCCCTTGATCCACGACCTGCTTGAACAGGAGAGTGAACCCATGGCGGTATTCTCGATATCCGCGCGAGCGCGGCAATTGTTAAATTCCAGGCGCAATTCGAACAACCACTTACAGGCTAAGAGCTCATCTAACGACGCAGTTTCGTACCATCTGGTTTTGTTCGCGACCGTTCTGTTGGTAATGGCGAGCATGGGATTCGCCGCTTTTTTCGGTTGGCTGCTTGGCTCGCAATACAGCCCGCTGCTTGGTTGCTTAATGGTGCTGATGGCGGTCGGTATTGAGATCGCGAAACCATTCTCCATCCGCGCATCTATCGCTGCCCTTCAAGAGTGGTGCCTCATGCCAGCATTGGTCCTTGGTATGGCGGGGCTCGTCGCCATCGCCTTTTCGGCATCCGCGGAATTATCTCTCAACGCAATGATGCGCTCGGATTTCGTAGCCCAGCGCACAGGCGGGTTGGAGTTTCGCGATAAGGCATCACAGCGATATCTTCGGGCAGAGCAAGAGCTGACGTCGCTCGCACCGTCACGACCGTCTGCCGAGGTCACAGCTGAGCTTGAGGGCTTGCTGCTCCTTCCCGGTGTGGACGGTTGCAAGCTGATAAACGGCCCTGTCACCCAAAAGATTTGCCCCCGGGTCGCTGAACTTCGTGCGGAATCAGGTCGAGCGTACCGAAGGGCCGAGTTGCTCGGTGAGCTCAAAGAAGCCGAGGCGGAAGGCAAGTCTGTACCTGCAGTTGCCGCGTCAGATCCCGGAGCCACCGCTCTCGCCGCTTACCTCGGCGCGCTGGGTGTCCCAGTCGCCGCGGACAAGCTGTCTCTGTGGCTGCCTCTCATAGCGGTGTTGGCGTTGCAGCTCGGTTCGTCGACAAGCGCGTTACTCATCCAAGCCATGAAGCCAATGCCGATGAATGCTGCTGTCCCTGCGTCCCAGGCGAAGGAAACATCTCGCGTCGATTGTCCAATTGACTCCGAAACTGACAGCAATGGCGGGTTCCCGCGCTGGCTGGCAGAGAGCGTTAACGGAACCGCCGTGTCCCTGAGGAAACTCTCACGTCAAACCGGAATATCGAAGTCTGCCCTTCATCGGGAACTTCATCGACTGCGTGATGCGGGGCTGCTCGTCATAAACGCGTCACCCGCGGGGACACGCCTGAGTTCGGCGTAAGCATATGATCTTGTTTTCAAAAGCGAAACGAATGTGGATTCTTGTAAAGTCTAACTTGGTCAGAAAGAGCGATTGTGGTCAAGTTTAGTGAGTTGTTTCAATTAGTTACGCGTTCTTGCCTTAACCTTCGCTCGGAGGTTTCTGATGAACTTCAAGTTTCTCAACTCACTATTCGCATTCTTCGGATATTCGGTCGACCCGAGAACGAGCTTCTCGGTGGGAGTCAGTGTTTTCTGCTCTCACTGGACAGAGTTTTGGTTTGAACGCCATTCGCGTTTCGGCATCGGCATTCTTGCGCTGGGGCCGGTTCTCGCGACCGTCACTTGGCCACTGCAATCATGGCCGCCCACCCACGTCGACAATGTCATCGAACTCTTTATTGGGACAGAGCTCGGCGATCGCTAGCACGACGGGGCTGATACACGCTTTGAGTAACGACGAAGAGCTTCGACAGAATCTGATTTGGACCGTGATCACCGCTGAACTCGGTCTGGATCATATCCGCGGCTCTTGGTACGTGATCCGAAACAATCGCGATCTTCTCAGAGCTGTGAACAAGGAACTAGCCTGCGTGGGTTTTCGCAAAGCAACGCAGGCAGAAGTCGACACGCTGACCTTGTGGGCACATCGCATCGCCGGACCGAAAACCAACCATTGAAACATGAGTTACGTGAAATGATCGCGCACCTGTTGGTAACCGGTCGATTTCCAAGCAGCACTCCGAATCGTACGTAAGCTGCACATATGAATCTGGAGGGCGATTATGAAGCCAACATTGCTATGTGCGCTTCTTGCGTTAGCCGGCTGCTCTGCTTCAGGTAGCGGGTTTGTCACCGGTAGTATCGAAGCCGCGGGGCCGCAGCCAGAGACCTATCGGCAAATCGTACTGGACAATCTCAAGCAAACGCTCTTCGACCCCTACAGCGTGCGCGATGCTCAGATTTCCAGACCGAGGCCCGGGAGTGCGCATCTCAAAGGTGGCTTTAGCCACGCTGAGGGTTGGGCTGTCTGCGTCAGAGCAAACGCCAAAAATCGGATGGGCGGTTATACCGGCGTTCGCGATACATTGCTCATACTGCGGAACGGCTCGGTCGTCGCGGTTCAAGATGACTCTACCCACTACGATGTGCGCACCAATTGCGGCGGGGCCACTTACGATCCGTTTCCTGAGCTAGAGGCGTTGGCATGACAGGCCCAACTAGGCTTCCATATGTTACAGCTGAAGAGATAAGAGAGGCATTGCCGGTAAAACCGAGCATTCGAACATTGCGGAAGCGAATGCGAGAGTGGCCTACTGCGATCGAACTGCGCAATCGTCCGTTGATCTTGGCTGGCGATGTTGACGGATTCCTAGCAACCGCGTTCTCGTCAAACCCGCGTGATCAAAGACCCTCGCCATCCGAAGCAGCGAAGCAGGCGGTGATTTCACATTTGCGTAAGCTGGAGAAACGGCGGAGCTCAATAGGCGTGCGTTCGAACGGCGTGTCCGAAAAAGATTCTTCGCAAAGCGAGAGGCTAACGAAATCCGCAAAAGATGCAGCGAAGAATATGAAGCTGGGTCGCTAAGCTGCGATGCATCGCCAAAGTGAAGGTTTGCTGGCCCTATTCACTCAGGCGGTTAAATGGATCTACTTCGCAAGGCCAAAAAGTCTTTATGGCAGGGTATCATGCGCGTGCCTGATACCACCGTTGCGATGTCACATTGTGGATCAGAGCGACTTACAGCGCTGCGGCTCATAACCGGCTTCAGCGCGAGTTTAATCAAACACTTACGTCGAGCGAGCGCGCGTTGGCTACCATTGTGTAGCCAGTGCATGAATTTGCGCGGTTCGCGTCGCGCCGAAGAAGGCAATTCACGGGGCGTCGCTAGAGCGCACGCTCGTAGCAACGACGTGTCCTTGATCGTTGACAATGACATATCCAGCCTTCTTCCCGAATTTTCGCTTTATGAGCGGCAACGCCTTGATGGCACCGACTATGGCTTCATCGAGCGTCGGATAAATTCGCGGATGGATTTTGTAAGGCGCGCTTTGTTCATGCACGATGACATTTTTGTAGAAGTAGACCGTGAAGTGCAGATCGATGCCCCATGTTTATTTTGACTGTTTGAAACTAGCACCAACACCCTACTAGCAGGGTGGAGGAACATTCGCAACGCATACTGAGCAATATTCTGAGTAGACCGAAAACTATCGATCAGCACGCCCGCTATTGCGGTCCGCCGCTCTCCACGCGTGGCACTTCACTTTGATCCACCCGCGATTTTTCCCGCTCACGTAAGGCTGGTCCGACTTCTTCGACACGATGCCTTCAAGCCCGCGCTCGTCGAGCGCCGAGAGCAGCTTCAGCGGATCGGGGAATGCGTCCGACATCCGAAGCACCTCGTCTCCAGCTTTCTTGAGCAGCGCAGCTAGGCGGACCCGGCGTGTGATCAGCGGGATATGCCGCAAGTCTCGCCCGTCGATCTCCAGGAGATCGAAACACCACGCGACGCGGCTGTGCTTTTGCCCGCCGACCAGAGCCCGGAAGTCCGGTCGCCCCTCGACATCGAGCGCGACACCCTCGGCATCGATAATGCACGTTTTGCATGGGAGAGCTGCGACGGCCTTCGCTAGATCCCGGAAGCGCGCCGTGAAGTCCTTCCCATTTTTCGACCAAATGGCGGCTCTGTCGCCGTCCTTGTGGAGCTGGAGGCGGTAGCCGTCGAACTTGACCTCATGCACCCACCCCTTGCCGGAAGGCGGCAGCGATTGCTCAACGGGCTCTGATGGGGGAATGAATGCCGGCACGGCGCGCATATAGAGCCTAGTTCATCAGCTTACAACCTGATCGGATATCGTTCGTAAGGTTCTTGACCGACAGGGAGCATGCACTGATTATTGTTATTCCAGAAAGACCGGCTATGACGGGAGGTAACCATGCCGGAGATTGTTCACTATCTTGAACGCGCTGGCACAAGTCGATACTTCGATGAAGACGACTTCGCGGTCTTACAATCAGTCTACGAGAAGGTTTGCACCGAGCTTGGGGTATCGCTGGAGAACAAGGCGCGCCGCGAAGCGATCGCGTTATTGATCTTTCAGGCCTTCAGCCGCTCAAGAACGCCGCAGGAGCTTTCCAAGTCTGTGCTAGAGGCGGTTAGAAAATCGAACTAATCGGCCTCACAGCGGCAACCTTTCCGGCGGTTTCAAGCCTAGAAGATCTTCCTTGTGGCTCCCGCTCTGAACGATCTGCATCCGCTCGGCGTCGTAGGTCCGCGCGAGCCGGTAGGCTTCATCCGGCGGTGCTGAGAGCCACGCCTCGAAGTCGGCCTCTTCCGAGAGCAACACCGGCATCCGGTCGTGCATGATCGTCGCCGTGAGCGCGTTCGGCGTCGTCGTCATGAACGCGTACACATCGACCTCGACGGTCGGCCCGTCCTTCTTCAACGGCCCCGTGTAGCGCTTCCAGATGCCGGGGAACGCGAACAGCGGGCGTGGCTCGGTTTCATCCTTCAGGGCGAACCAATGCCATCCAGCGGGCTTGTTACTATCGGGCTCGCAATAGCTCGACGCGGGGACGAGACAGCGCCGCGCTTCAAAACTCGACCGCCAGAACGGGCTCGTCAGCACCGTGTCGTCGCGAACGTTCGTCACCGGCCGCGGCGCATAACCTTTCTGCAAAAGCGGGAAGCCCCACGTCGCAGGCACCATCTCGCGTTCGCCATCTGTCGCTAAGCGAATGATCGGAGCGACGCTCTTGGGGAAGATCGCAGGCATGGGCTCGAACGCATAAGAGCGGTTATCCGAGACGCGAAACAGTCCTCGGATCGCATCACGGCTGCGGGTGTTGCTGTAGAGGTTGCACATATCGGCTACGCTAAAGGCTCCCAAATCGGGATGCCACTCCTGCTTTCCGGTCCATTGCCTACGATGGTCGATCGCCTCGGCGGCACGCGCCGGGCTCGGCGAGCGGATGCTGGTGTTCATGAGACCACAACGGGAGCATCGGAACCGCGTGCGCAAGAGATCGCTCGGCGCACAGGCACCCCATCGAATGAGCAGAGGCACCAGCGGGACCGCGGTGTAGTGTCGGCAGCCCGCCGTATCGCAGTAAAGCCAGAGCCAGTCGTGGCCCTTGTTCAAATCGCCGATCGTCGGGCGCGGACCCTTTCTGCGCCGCGCCTCGCGATGGCGCCGCTCAAATTCAGCGCGCCTAGCGGCGACCTCTCCAGGTGTGAGCCATAGGCGATCGTCGTTCCGCGGGGCCATCGCGCGGCGTCAATCATCACAGAAACCGTTTACGCAGCGGCTCGGCGGCTGCCTGCGGAAGCGATCGTTGTCGTGAGTCGCAATGATGTTGGTGGCGCCCAGCACAGCGCGAGTAAGGCGGCCAATGTCGACATTCATCACGCCCTGGCGCTGAAGCTCATCGAACAGAGCGCTATGCGTTTTCGAGAAATCTGCCATCTCTAAAGCTCCTTTGTAGCCGCCGATCCCGACATACACGAATGAGAACAAATAGAGAACAAAAATCGCTCACGCATCGCGAGAATCTGTTGGTAGGTGATGCAAAATCCGCGACGGATTGGAGCTGCGGTGGTCGTTTGAGGGCGATGAAAGATCAAGATCCCCTTGACCTCGCTGCGTATCGCATAGCTAAGAACCGACAACAGAGATCCGCAGATTTCGCCCGCTGGAAGCCGTCGCCGACGGTATTCGCTTGGGCCGGCATGCTCGCCTTTGCCGTCGTCAGCTATTTCGCGTTCGGCCCCAGCAACCACTTCAGCACGGCTGATCTCACAGGAACGATTACTCACAGGGGCTCGATCGCCGAGTGCGGCCTGATCCGTAGGACGTGTCTCGTCGACGGTGACACTGGTTGGCAGGATGGAACGAAGTGGCGGATGCAGGGCATCGACGCGCCGGAGATGGACAACAAAGCGGAATGCGAGAGTGAGCGCGTGAAGGCTGTCGCTTCGCTTCAACGGCTCACAGAGTTGATGGCGCTGGGCTACTCGATCAAGGGAAGTGGCAAGAACGACAGGTTCGGCCGCGCGCTAGTCGACGTTGTGCTGAATGACGGTAGAGATGCGGGCGCAGTGCTCATCGGTGAAGGGCTAGCTCAGCCATGGCCGAATCGCGGAAACGTGTGGTGCGGGCGCTGACTTATGTTGCCGGCGTTATGATTGCAGCGCTTACTTGCAAGCCGCGCGTCAACGCTGAGCCGTCTCCTTCGTCCCACTAACGGTCATCACTCTCACGCGGTCGGCGAATACACGCGAGAACATTCGAATCAGCTACTTCTGGTATAGTGAGTTGTACGAAGATGGGCAGATATGGACGACGGTCGTGCACATCGAGGAGGACACGCTCGACGATCTGCTTCATCGCGTGTTTAAGCTCGCGCTGAAGAGCAAAATTCAAACACTCTCAACGAAAGGGAACGCGCGCGAACTACTGGCCGTGATGCTTACACTCAGGAATCCGCTGGCAAGGTTCAGCGGTACGGAAAAGAGAGCGACGTTACTGACTTGCCTTGGCGAAACGCTTTGGTATGTCTCTGGCTCGAACCGATTGGATATCATCGAGTATTACATTCCGCGCTATCGTTCGTTCATCGCAGTCACAAGGCGGGCAACAATCGCTCCCGGTGCGTACGGGCCGCGAATATTCGGTGCGAAGGACGGGGTTTCGCAACTAGCTAGGGTGATCGAGCACCTGCGCACTAAGAATGACACCAGGCAAGCCGTCATTCAAATCTTTGATCGACGGGATATCGGCAAAAAAGATGTGCCGTGCACCTGCACCCTGCAATTCATGGCGAGGGGCGGGCAGCTACACATGATGACGAGCATGCGGTCGAACGATGCATATCTTGGTTTGCCGCACGATGTGTTCGCCTTCACCTGGATGCAGGAGGTTGCGGCGCGAAGTCTGGGTCTCGGTGTTGGAGAGTACCATCACGCGGTAGGCAGCCTGCACCTATATGACCGCAACGAGCACGATGCCCGGGAATACCTCGAGGAAGGTTGGCAAGAGGGGAAGCTGGCGATGCCGCCGATGCCGACGGGCGATCCCTGGCCGTCGGTAAAATGGCTATTGGCGGAAGAGCAGAGTATCCGCACGGATGTTCTCCGCAGTTCCGGCTCGCCGAACATTGATCCTTACTGGAACGATCTGTCTCGTCTGCTGCATGTGCACAAGCTTCTCAAAACGAAAAGTTTAAGAGAGATAGTCCGGCTGAAAAACGCAATGTCAACGCCTGTATACGATGCCTTCATCCGCACCAAGTCACGCTCGGCTCGCGGTCCGGACGCGCCGTTGCTTGATTACGCTGATACTCGGTAAAGTGCGCGGGAGAGGGGGAACATTTGTTAAGGCCAAGAGACAGAGCGCGGTCTGTAGGACTGCGGGACTCTATTCTTGAGTACGCTGCCAATGTCAGCCCTCTTCCGGGCATTGAGCCAAATGGGCATCTTAACTGCCTGGTTGCGCAACTCGTCGACAGTCTTCGACGCGTTGAGTTTGCCCACAGCGTCCGCGATGGAGACCATGATCCGCGCCGGATGGAGCCGGGCTCCGGCCTGTTTGATCCTCTCAAGGCTGCCGTATTGCACAATCGGCGAGGCAATCTCAACGAGGCGTACTGGCTGGTCTTCCTCGCAACGCATTTTGGGAAGCACCATGAAGATAATTGGCGATTGGCCGAGGATGTCTACGGTCGCCTCGGTCAGGGGGCGCTTTGGGACTGGCCAAATACAAGCGGCAGCCTGCCGAAGTTCCGCGCGTGGGTAGCCCAACACGAAAGCACGTTGCGGGGAGGCGATGGCGTGCGGCGACGCTTCAGCAATCATAGGAAATACGAGAGCCTTCAGGCGGGTTCCGCCAAGGGATTGCCTGCCGTGGTTGAATCTTATGTCAATTGGATACGTCCGCCCCGCTCACATCATGGGGTCCTTCGCGAGGCGCATCAGAGGGTGGGCCAACATCCGCGAGATACATTTGCGGATCTCTATCGCGACATGGACACCGTCATCCGGTTCGGGCGTCTCGGAAAGTTTGACTATCTGTCCATGCTTGGAAAACTGGGCATCGCACCCATCGAGCCCGATTCAGCCTATTTGCGCCAGGCCACAGGCCCCCTTAGAGGTGCGCGCCTTCTCTTCGAAGGAGGCACTGAAAATTCGCAAGGCGACCGCACTCTTGATGATCGCCTCCATGCTCTTGAGGCGCATATGGGCGTCGGGATGCAGGTGTTGGAGGATGCTATCTGTAATTGGCAAAAGAGACCGGACACGCACATTCACTTCAGGGGCTGAGATCAAGGTTCGACAGTTCGTCCCACTGATAGCGCCGCTTGAAGCCGTTGAGACGGTTGCGGCGAACACGCCCTAAGTGCTGCAGTTGGCCAACGACTATACCGGGAGAAACTCCTACTTTCCGGGCGAAAGCGACGATTTGTTTGACCTGAGGCCGAAGTGCCATCAGCTCTCCAACGAACTCCTGAGGGATTAAGACTCGGGCCGCATATTCATTGGCTTCAGCCTCCTCCTTTTCTGTAACGTCGCTACCGTCCTCGAGAAACAGAGCGTCCTGTCCGTGAAGGATCAGATGCGCCGCCTCGTGAAAAAATGTAAACCAGAACTGGTCATCGGAACGATAGCGAAAGCTCAAGACGATAAGAGCTTTTGCCGGATTAAGGAAACGTGTTGCGCCGCTCGCACGGCAGCCCTTTGGGGCTCGCGCGATTGCAACGGACACGCCGCATTCCGCGCAAAGCATGCGAAGCATCGGCACAAACCGACTCGGTTCCTTGATCCTTGAAAGGCCTTTTATCTCGTCCAACTTGCTCGCGAACAACTCAGCATTCCATGGCTGACAGTCGATGAGCTCGCTCGTAAGCTCCGCGCGGCGCAGCCACGCAAGGACTGCATACGGATTCGCTTCAAATGAAGGAGACGTTCGAAAGGCCGTAACGGCAAGCTCAGCATTATAGCGCCTCTGCCATTCACCCAAGTCAGGAACGCCGAAAAAGCTCAAGCACGCGCCCAGCTTTTGACTCTTGTGCGCTACGGCATCGATCCAACCGAACCGCCGCATGTCAGAGATCGGAATTTTGGAAAGGAATTCATCTTCGCCGGGAACCTTGGATGCGTTGCCGAGCCGTGCCACATCTTCTCTGTACTGAAGCTCCCTTTGCATCCAGAACTTTGCCGACGCGCCGAGGGCAGACTCCAGACGCTGCGCAAGTACACCATCGATCACTGTGATCCCTCCGATAAGCTCGTGAACGCGGGCTATCGATGAGCCAATGTTAGCGGCGAAGTCTGCAAGCTCCAGGCCCTGAACCTCCAGCATCTCAGAGATCGTTTCGCCGGGTGGACATGCCCAGTCAGGTTGAAACCCCACTGCTCTAGTCATTGTCCCTACCTATCGTCATTATTTTGATGCGGCTGACCTCAGACCAATCACCCCTTCCTGTCGGGGTTCCCCGCCGAACGTGGTTTGAGCGGAAAGTCAGAGAAAACCCGTCGCAAAGATCGAGTGCCATCGTAGGCTGCAGCTTACCGGGAAGCTGCCGAGGATTGCCTAAGGGCAGATCCTCGATGGAAGTTGCGGCGCGCAGATCGGCGAGCCTGCGCTTTATCTTCTGGCCAACCCGTTTGCCAAAGCGCTTCGTGAGCATTGCCTCGCTTTCGCAAATGTCGCGGAGCGACCTAGAGTGGAACGCAATTTCCATGTCCCACCGGGACGTTCCTGAGGATCTCTGCCCACGAATCACGTTCCAAGGCAGATTTCTTTCAAACACAATCGCGCGGTGATGGGAAGACGTCCGTACAGCCCAAGGTAGGGTAATTTCTGACGTCTCCCCAGCATTGGGGGCTCTTGTGTATCAAGCTCGCGCTGCGCTTGTCTCGACCCCTGCGGTATTCGATCCTGGACGCGAGGGGCCAAGAGGTTTCGGCCCGCGCGCGATGCATGTAAACGCCTCGCGCAGAAGCGCGCGCGGACCGATGGCACGAGCGAAGAGCAGGCAAGTAGGATTTGGTAGAAAGAATTCGAACCCCTGACTTTTCAAGGCGATTATGGTCCGCTTAGTTTTGTTTTTGATGGGTTCAGCTATCGGATCGGCTACGCCACCGATCTTGGTCGCGTCCCTCTGCATCTCTTCGACTACTCCCGCGATCTAGATTGTATAGCGCCAGAGAGTAACTACGACCCTCGTATGCAAGCTGAAAGCGGCCCGACCGCTGTTTCTGCAACGCCGAATAACCGGTGGGCGCGGTCACATTTCCAATCCGCAGGCCCTCGCAGTTATCCGCAAAATTCTTGATCGCTCGCGTCGACTGCCGGATCACATCGTGCTGCTTCACCGCAGTCTCGAATGCAATAGCCCGAACCTCGTCCGTTCACTCGTCAGAAGCGATGAGCGGATTGCACCGCGGCTTACCTTAGGGCAGCGGAACGAGAGGACACCGTGGCTCGGATGCGTACATCGGCAAGCGCAGATCGGTGAGCAGATGCATTTCGCGTTTTGATGCTAGAAGGTTCGCGATAGATGGCGTCGTTGTGCGCGTGCATTTGAGCTTCCGATCATGTGTTCGGAGCGCCAGTGCACAATGGTTAGTGTGGCTCGGCGAGCCCGTGAAGACATTGTGAACGCTGCAAACTACCCGTTGTAGCCCAGACCGTAGCCCAGAATGACTTCAGAGTAGCTGTTCTCAACAACAAATCGGTATGTAAGTCATTGAAAAGTCAAGTGGTGGGCCTGCCCGGACTCGAACCGAGAACCAAGCGGTTATGAGCCGCCAGCTCTAACCATTGAGCTACAGGCCCCCGTTGCCGATCTTGCTCAGCCGAGGAGGCAAAGGCGCGATCGCCCCAGGCAGATGAACGCCGTCGATTGGGGGTAAGTCGTTCTCTATATCAGAGTTCGCGGGCCGTTCCAGCCTCGAAGGAGCGTCAGCCCTGCGCCAACATCCCCTCCGTTGAGCCGCAAAATCCCGGTCTTCCGATAAACCGCACGAAGGCGGACTCAATCCTTCCAAGGATCGAATTCGCCTTCGCCGGCCATAGCCACGCCGAACGGGCGCAACCTGTGCACCACGCGCGTCGAAGCGCTGTGATGCGGCAACACTTCATCGAGACGACGATAGGCCATCGGGCTTTCGTCCAAGTCGGCGCCGACAAGCGTCACGCCGCGGCTCCTTAGCCAGGCATCCATCTCCTCGCGCGTGAACCGGCGCTTGGCTTCCTTGCGGCCGAACACACGTCCGGCACCGTGCACCGTCGAGTAGAGAGAGCGGCGCGCCTCTTCGCCATCGACGCCCTCCACGATGACGGCATCGTCACCCATGGAGCCACCGATAAAGCTCCGCTGTCCCGGAAAGCATGGCGTTGCTCCCTTGCGCACGACCCACACGTCGCGATCTCCGTGGCGTTCACGCCATGCGAAATTGTGGTGGTTGTGAACGCTATCGAGCACCTTGCCTCCGATGATCTGGCGCACACGCTCGACGACCCATTCACGGCCCGCGTAGGCGTAGCGGCCAGCGAGCTGCATGGCCGCGATGTAACGCTGGCCAATTTCGCTGCCCTCATCGACGACGGCCGGTGGGACGTTCATTCCGTCGGCGCCTCCCGCCGCCTTGAGATAGCGCGTCGAACTCGTGTGACCAAAGCCGCGCGAGCCGAAGTGCACGCCGATCCAGACGTGGCCGTCCTCATCCTTCATGAGATCGACGTAGTGGTTTCCCGAACCGACGGTGCCGAGCTGAGCGCCTGCCTTTTGGCGATAAGCCTCCATGTCGGACGCCTTCCACGCCTCTTCGTCGTCGAACAGCGCATGCTCGACACGTTCGGCGTTGCTGCGGCCCACGCCGAAAGAAATGGTGCGCGAGATGTCGGACATGATAGCCCCCACGCGATCCTCGATCTGATCGAAGCGCGTATCGAGGCGGACAGCCATGTTTCCGCAGCCGATGTCGAAGCCGACACCGGAGATCGAGATCTGCCCTTCGTATGCAATCACGCCGCCAACAGGCTGCGCGTAGCCCAGATGGCCGTCCGCGCAAACAACCCCAGCGATGACGTTGCCGATCGACATGCAGTTGCGCATCTGGGCGAGCGTGCTCGGGTCATGCTCACCGAACACGGCCAGCGGGCTGTCCGTGTATTCCGCTCGCTGAGGCCGCAGGGATGCAATCGCCCCGGCGGTGTCTGCCGCTTCGCGCATAAGCTGCTCCTCGCGCGCCTTCTGTCGAAAGGTACACCATGTTGGGATGGGGCGCTGTCCGGGACGATCGATCTTCGCATCCGGATCCAGTCCGGCTTCGATCGCCAACTCGCGCGCGCGGGGCTGCAACGGATCGGGTCTGCTCATGGGAATACCTTTGAGGTTGGTCTGGGCGGCACGCTGAGAACGTGCAACCTCCGCATTCCAAATGCGGCACTCTAACGTGGCGGAGCTACGCCCAGATGTCGTGGTGAGGAAATGATGGATGCGCGCAAACGCGCTCAGGGCTCTAGCGGGCTAACCGCGAGCTTATACTCGGTCGAAGATGTTGTTCCGATCTATCCATGCCCAACCAAATGCGCGAAACCGCGACGTTCGTCAACCGGGCATTTTGTTAGTTCGCTGGTGCGAGCGAACGATCATCCGGCTCCAGGATCGAACCCGGGCGAGCGGACGAACGATTGCGCGCATGACCCCGCGCGAAATTTGCATCACCTTGGCGCAGGAGCAGGCGCAGGCGCCGGCGTGTCTACGGTGTTCGTCGATGGACGGTCGCCGGGCGTTTGCGCACGACCATGGTCGTCCTGCTCAATCGTCCGGGTTTTTTTGGCTGTGGTGGCGAACTCGTTGGAGCCGAATGCGAAGTAGGTGACCGCAGCGAAGGCGACCAGAGCAGCCCATGCCATCACGGGAGCGGAGGGCTTCCGGCGGGCCAATGCGGCATTCCTCTGCTCGCGGTTCTTGGCGTTTCTATAAGCGGCGAGGTCTAGAGGATCTTGATCCTTCATGATGGTGAAATGACCACTCCCCGCTCAATCCGTCGAGTCTACCGCGCCGCTCATCAACAAAATTTCCCACGCGGCATGTCTTTCACCAGCGATAGACGCGTCGCTGCCTCAGCCCCAGGATTGTCCGCGATGCAAAGCGAGGACTGTATGCAGCTAAGCGCGGGCAGCGGTTTGAGTATCGAATGCCGCTGGCGCCTCCCTCAACGCGGGGCGACGGCTTTGGCTCTGAGGCATTTGCTGAAGATCTCCTGCATGCCGTAGGGAGCCTCATGGCTGGTTGCACCGTCGGGCAGCACGGCAACCTGCTGCTGGAGATAGGTGCAGACATCGATCGCGAGGCGACGTTGCTCGATGTAGGAAAGCAGGAAGTAGAGCAGTGCGATGGAGAGGACGACGCAGGCCGTGATCATCTTCTGATCGAAGGTCAGCGCCGATGAATCGGGCTGACGCGCAGGCGATGTGGTCGATTTCTTTTCCACCGGATCTGGTTCCAAACCGCACCCCTGGCCAAAGACGTCGCGCGACGCGACGACCTCTACAACGCATCGGATCGCATCGCGCTTAAGGCATGTCAATCGAGTTGGAAGCGGGGATCTGGTGCGGAAGCACGCTGGCGCCGTAAATCAGCATCCGGCGTCGAGCTGGTTCTCGGCCAGGATATTGATCACGCAGCTTGTTCCGTTTCCGAAGTGCTGCGCCTGCCATTGAGCGGACTGCGCGTGCTCTGGTTGAGCAGCGGACCGCCCGCATCCTGCGCCGCATCGTAAATTCTGACGCAGCCGCGGCCGTCACGTTTCGCACGATAAAGCGCCATGTCCGCGCGTGCGAGCCACGTATCGATGCTGAGCGTCGAGGGCGTCTCGAGAACTACGGCTCCGATGCTGACGCTGACCATGATGACATAGCTGTCGAAAAGCACCGGTACGGCGAGGGCGTCCTTGATGTCTTCGGCAAGCGTCTGTGCGCCAGACGCGTCCATGAGCGGCGCACTCACCACCGCGAACTCGTCGCCTCCGAGGCGGGCCGCGATGTGGGTCCGGCTTGAAAGGCTACGCAGCCGGTCCGCGATGGCCGCGAGCACGGCATCTCCCGCAGCGTGCCCCAACGTATCGTTGACCGATTTGAAGTAGTCGCAGTCGATCAGCATCACCGAGACCATCTGAGACTTTGCATCGCGCGGCCACAAGTAGTCCTCGAACACGCGCATGAACCAGCCGCGATTGGCGAGACGCGTTGCGGCGTCGTGACGGGAAGCATAGACGGCCGCGCGTTCGCTCTCGGTAAGGCGCAGCATGATGCGCCGCATCGTGAAGGCAGCCACCAGCGAAAGCGCCGCGATGAGTGCGAGCGAAAGCGTGATGGCGGGGAGGGCGGCTTTCAGAATGGCGTAACCGGGCGACGAGAAATCCCACGTCACGTGCGTCACCACATTGCCGCTCGAATCCACGATCGGGTGGCGGTGATCGAGTTTCGCGATAGATGGCGACGGAGCAGGCGCCGCGTGTCGTAGCCCGTCGACATGAGACAGCGTGCCGAGCTTGTGGAGCACCCGGTCTGTCATGAACTGCAGACCGATCAGCAACGTCGGTTCCGCCTGACCATCCGGGCTCAGCGCCTCAGCGGACGCGAAGGGGGCAACGGTGATCATCGCCGGACGGCCGTCGATCTTGACGATCTCGTTGACGAACAAGCCGTCCGTCATACCACTCGGGATCCGGTGAGAAAGGCCGTGCATGGCTGCGCGTGCCACGCGGTAGAGTTCTTTCGCGCGCTCCATAGGTGCGGCCGCTGCCGCGAGAAGGCCGGCGGTGCGCTGTGCATCGGGCTCTCCGTCCTCGACGCTGGAAAAGATCGCGTTGCCGTGCGCGTCGACGATCAGGAGCTGCTGCACGCCCTCGGGAGAAAGCGACGCCGTGCCGAGGTTTTTGCGCATCCACTCCCGGTCTTTGACGAGCACCACTTTGCGGAACGCGTCCGTCTGCAGCGACTGGGCAAGAACCTCGGAGGCATTGAGCTCGCCAAGCAGTTTAAGGCCCCGCTCGAGCGACGCCTTTTCGCGCCGCAACGAATTTTCGTTAATCTTCTCGACGACCATCAGCGCGTCTTTGCCCAGCAACGCGACAGCCACGATGGCAGGCAGAACCATCGCCAATCCGATCCATCGGGTGAGCACGAAGCCGTCCGAAGTCTGCGTATCCCTCATCCGTTTCCCCCCGGTGTCTCAAACAAGCGGCCGAAGTTAGGATCGACCTTTTGAGACAAGTGAAACGCCGAGGCACAAATGCGGTTGGTTCGGGAAAGGAGCGGTTTACCATCGAGGCGCGCGGCAGTGTGTGGCGTCGTGTCCAACCACACGAAAAGACATTAATTTCTCGAGGCTTCCAGCGTGCGCCGCAGCATCACGGGCGCGTGAAGGCTCAACCGGTTTTGATGTAAGTCCTCATGACAACCGCCTCTGCGATGACGTGCCCCTCCATCGGCCGAAATTCCGCATCAGTACACCTGCCAGGGCACGTATTTCTCGCCGCCCATCGCATCGTTCCGGAATTGCGCGCGGCGGATCGGCCGCTGTACTCTGCCGCCAGCGGAGGCGAGGCCTTTGCCTCTTGAGGACCTGACCTGACATGACGCGGACGCTACAAGCGGTGCTGACATTTGTTCTTGCGGCGATGCTGTTCGCTCCGGCGTCTCTTGCTGAAGGAAAACGCTTGAAGCCGGTCCGCGCGGCGGGCATGAGCGCGCCGGTCAAGGACTGCACGCGCTTCAACGCGCGCTTCGGTTATTACGGCAATCCGTGGTGTACGACCGCAGAGCAGCAGCGTTGGGATCGCTGGGAAGCGAACAGGATCAGAGCAATGCGCTAGCCTGCCAGCGTTCGACGCGCGAGCGCGAGGCAGTCCTTAAACGCCTCGAGATCGGAAAGCACGCGGTCGAACGGAACGTCGCGCGCGATGAACTCTCCGCCCGTATCGAGGATAGCAATCGCGATCATCAGGTTCTCGGAAAGCCCGAAGTCCTCGATGTCCGCGCGCCGGGTTTCCGCATCCCACGTCACTTGCGCAGCCTCCGGAGTCACACGCACGCGCGACGCGTAATCAGCTCCCACGTTGGTGTACCCGAACACTGGCCGGTCGAGCGCCCGCATGAAGCCGATCTCGAACGCCGTGCCCGCATCCATGCTCGCGCCGCGAAAGGGCGTGCAATTGGCGATGAGGAGATCAGAGCCGCGCATCAAGGCTTCGTTGCCATGGCTGATCGCCCGTGCAATCGCCTCCGGCGCGAGGCCCGCGCCGTCGATAGCGTTGTCCAGCGGAAAGACGCCTTCGAAACCGTGCTCGGCGCACAGACGCTTCTTCTCCTCGCCTTGCGCGATGGCATCCGGAAAGAACACCTCCGGGCCGGCGAGATAAATCCGAAGCGGCATGTGGTGGACCTTCAGCGGAGAGTGGAGGAAAATGCTCCGCAACTCTATCGCCGGGGCGGCGGTGTCGCAAACCCCCAGGTCAGGTCATAACAGGCTGTTTGTAACTTGCCTGGAGTCGCGACAGCAGGAAGATGCCCCCGGCAGTCGCAACGTAGGCGAGCCCTTCGCCGAGAGCAGGCCTATCGCGATAGCCGATCAGAACATGCAGAACGCGTCCGGCCATGCTTTCCTCCGACAGTAGCCACGAGGAATCCCAAAGCTGCGTGTCGAACACGGGAACGATAAGGCCGGCGTTGGAGAGCTGATGCACCGCCTCCGCGGCCAGTCCCGCCGCGAGCAGTGTCACGAGAATGCCCGTGGTCGAGAAGACGGCCCGCAACGGGATTGCAGCGAGACCGAAATAGAGGACGGCGGAAGCCGCGGCCCCGAGCGCGAGACCGCCTGCCGAACCGAGCGCGAGCGCCGCCGCGCTGTCCGCGTGCTGGAGCGCAATACCGGTCAAGAACAGCACCACCTCGCTGCCTTCGCGCATCACGGCCGTCGCGGTCGCGATCCCGAGCACGGCCGCCGTATGCTTGCCGCTCTCGACTGCATGGCCAAGCTCGCGCAATTCCCGCGTGAGATCACGTGCGTGATCGGCCATCCAGACCACGTGCCAGGTCAGCATGACGACAGCGAGGGCGAGCACGGAGGCGGTGAACAACTCGAGGCCCCGCCCGTCAAAGGCGGCAGAGATGCCCGTGGCGAAAAGAGCAACAACGATCGAGCCGGCGACGCCGGCCAGAATGCCGAGCCCGACGGCACGCCCGCGTCCGGCCACGCCGCGTGACGCGGCCAATACTACGCCCACGATCAGCCCTGCTTCGAGGACCTCACGGAAGACGATGACGAGGGCAGCCAGCATGCGGTCACTCCGCGACGACGGTGCCGTGGGCGGTGTCCGAATGATACTCGCCGAAGAAGATATACGTCCCTGCTTCGAGCGGCTTGATACGCACGATGGCGGATTGCTTGCCGGCGACCACCTTCTCGAAGCGCAGGGGATAGCTCTCGAACTCCTCGGCGGTGTCGTCCAGATTATTGACGGTGAGCTTGATCGGCTTGCCGGCCGGCACCTTGAGCGTCTCCGGTTCGAACTTGTGATCCTTGATGGAGATGCTCATGTCGAGCGTGTCGTCAGCCCGTGCGGAAGCGGCGGCGAACACGAGGGTAGCCACGGCAACGAGTGAGGCCGCGAGAGGAATGCCGGGATGTGTGCATCGCATGGGTGGCCTCTTGGAAGCGGGAGGACACCGTCGTTATCATGACTGTTCCAGTCAATTTACTGATGCGTAAGGTGCGCACGGGGGAGGCACGCGCACCTCACCCGATCTGACCTCGGACAAGAACTGCTTCGTGGGCTTACTGCTCCTTGCCGGTCTCGACGTGAAAACGGTGCAGCACGCGATGCGCGATCGGAGCCAGCACGAACCCGGCCCCGATCACGATGATGAGCCCGGACAGGATCGCGTAACAGCCGGCGAACACCTTGCCCGCCGTCGTGTGCAGCTCCGCGACTGGCCCCATGCCGGAGAGGATCATCGCCGCGTTGACGAACGAATCCGCGAGCCCCATGCCCTCCG
>JAESFO010000505.1_pt1 | contig 29614 bp, 24 predicted proteins | sample 9269421 | NCBI WGS metagenome assembly JAESFO01 (sample SAMN14502839, study PRJNA617101) | algae metagenome | isolation source: Nostoc desertorum CM1-VF14 and co-occurring heterotrophs from rocky... | place: USA: Clark Mountains, San Bernardino, California | collected 2000-06-05 | reverse complement strand
CGGCGCCGGTGTTCACGATGTCCACGCTGCCGTCGGCCTTCTTCACCAGCCAGGTCCAGCCCGAGCCGAAGTTGCCCACGGCCGACTTCACGAAGGCTTCCTTGAAGGCGTCGTAGCTGCCCCACTTGGCATCGATGGCCTTGGCCAGTGCGCCGCCGGGAGCGCCGCCGCCTTGCGGCTTCATGCAGTTCCAGAAGAAGGTGTGGTTCCAGATCTGGGCCGAGTTGTTGTAGATGCCGCCGCTGGACTTCTTGACGATCTCCTCGAGCGTCATCGACTCGAACTCGGTGCCCTTCTGCAGGTTGTTGAGGTTCACCACGTAGGCGTTGTGGTGCTTGCCGTAGTGGTACTCGAGGGTTTCCTTCGAGTACTCGGGTGCCAGTGCGTCGAGGGCGTACGGCAGGGGTGGGAGCACATGTTCCATGGTTTTTTCTCGTGGGTTGGTTGTGGGGAATCGATGATTCTAGAAAGGAAACGTGGCGCTCACGTCGGACGCGTTCCCGTCGCGCCGCGTGACGCGACGGTCAGATCGACGGAGCCATCGGACAGGCGGGCAACGACGGCATCGCCGGGTGCGAGCGCCTTCGCGCTGACGACGGCGCGGCCGTCGGCGTCGGTGATCCAGGCATAGCCGCGCTGCAGCACGAGCGCCGGATCGAGCAGCCTCAGCCGCAGCGCGACGCGCTCCAGGCGCTCGCGGCGCTGCACCAGCGCACGGTCGAACTTCGCGGGGAAATCGTCGGCCAGCCTCTGGGCCGCTTGCGATTGCCGCTGCGTCCTCGACAGCACCGCATAGTGCAGGCGCTGTGCGTGATGCGCGAGCCGCAGCTGTTGCCGCGCCACCAGCGTCGAGGGACGGCCCAGCCGGCCGGCGGCCTGGTCGAGCCGCTGGCCCAGCGCATCGAGCCGCGCGCCGATGGCGTCGTCGAGGCGCTCCTCGAGCAGCGCGAGGGCATCGAGCCACAGCGCCCGCGGCGCGCTCACCAGCTCCGCCGCGGCGGTGGGCGTGGGAGCGCGCAGGTCGGCGCAGAAATCGGCGATGGTGAAGTCGGTCTCGTGGCCCACGCCGCTGATGAGCGGCACCGGGCTCTGCACGATGGTGCGCGCCAGGCTCTCGTCGTTGAAGGCCCACAGGTCCTCGATCGAGCCGCCGCCGCGCACCAGCAGGATGACGTCGACCGCAGGCTGCAGCGCATAGAGCGACTGCAGCGCGCGCACCAGTTCGCCGGGCGCACCGGCGCCCTGCACCGCGGCGGGCGCCACCGTCACGGGAATATGGGGCACGCGCCGGCGCAGCGCGGTCACCACGTCGTGGAGCGCCGCGGCGCCCAGCGAGGTGACCACGCCGATGGCGCGCGGCATCACCGGCAGCGCGCGCTTGCGCGCCGGGTCGAACAGCCCCTCGGCCTCGAGGCGCGCCTTGCGCTGCAGGAACTGCTCGAAGAGCGCGCCCTGCCCGGCCCGGCGCAGGCTCTCGACGACCAGTTGCAGGTCGCCGCGCGGCTCGTAGACCGCGAGGCGACCGCGCACCTCGACCTGGTCGCCGTCGCGCGGCGAGAAATCGAGCAGACCCGCCGCGCGGCGGAACATGGCGCAGCGCAGCTGGCCCGACTCGTCCTTGAGCGAGAAGTAACAATGTCCACTCGACGCGCGCGAGAAACCGGAGATTTCGCCGCGCACGGAAACCGGATTGAAGCGGGCATCGAGCGCATCGGCGACCGCGCGGCACAACGCGCCGACGGCCCATACGCGGGGCCCGGCGGGCGGATTCGGGTCACGCAAGTTCACAGAACCGCCGAATCGTGATTTGGCACTCTTCCACAACGGGTGCCGCGGGCGGGGCGCCGCGCCCCCGGGGTCGGACAATTGCACGGTTTCTCGTGCAAGTTGTTGATTTCATTAAAAAAAGCGGTGCCCAAAATTCAATCGATCTAATGGAAAGCCCAGTTGGCGCGGCTCGCGGCGACTTGCGCAGCAGGTTAATCACAAAGTTATCCACAGAATCTGTGCGTCTTGGCCGACACGCAAACAAGCGCCGTGGCGATGGTGGGCTCGGTGGATAATCGCCGCGCATTGACAGCCTACGGGGCCGGAGGATTCCTTGTTTTCCATCATAGTTGCTGCAGGTTGGCCCATCTGGCCGCTGCTCGCTTGCTCGGTGATCGCACTCGCGCTTGTTATAGAACGTTTCACAAGTCTCAAGACGGTGAAAGTGCTGCCGCCCAAGCTGCTCGAAGAAACCATCACGGTGTCGCACAACGCGGTGCCGGGGCCCGACGTGGTGACCAAGCTGGAAAACAACTCGATGCTCGGCCAGGTGCTGGCCGCCGGCCTGCGGGCGCTGAACGCCAATCCGCGCTGCACCGAGGACGACCTGCGCGCCGCCATGGAGGCCTCGGGCCGCACCGTGGCGCACCGGCTGGAGCGCTACCTGCCCGCCCTCGCCACCATCGCCTCGGCCGCCCCGCTGCTCGGGCTGCTGGGCACGGTGATCGGCATGATCGAGATCTTCGGCTCGCAGTCGCCCACCAGCGGCGCGGTGGGCTCGGGCAATCCGGCGCAACTCGCGCACGGCATCTCGATCGCGCTCTACAACACCGCCTTCGGCCTGATCGTCGCGATCCCGACACTGATCTTCTGGCGCTATTTCCGCAGCCGCGTCGACGAGTACCTGCTGAACCTGGAACTCTCGGGCGAGCGCTTCGCGCGCCATCTCAACGCGCTGCGCAAATGAGCGCGCCCACCGCCGCCATGGCCGCCGCCGGGAGCGCCCGATGAGCCGCGGCCGCATGCAGTTTCGCCACGGCGCACGCGACGAGCCCGAGATCAACCTGATCCCGTTCATCGACGTGCTGCTGGTGGTGCTGATCTTCCTGATGCTGTCGACCACCTACAGCAAGTTCACCGAGATGCAGCTGCGGCTGCCGACGGCGGACGTGGACGCGCAGCGCGACTATCCCAAGGAAGTGATCGTCGGCGTATCGGCCGACGGGCGCTATTCGATCAACAAGACGCAGCTGCCCGACCGCAGCGTGGACACCGTGGCGGCGGCGCTGGCCGCGGCCGCCACCGGCGGCAAGGACAGCGTGGTGATCATCAGCGCCGATGCCAGCAGCCCGCACCAGGCCGTGGTGACGGTGATGGAGGCCGCGCGCCGCGCGGGCCTGATGCAGATCACCTTCGCCGCCCAGTCGACGGCGCAAGCCGGGCACTGAGTTGCCGTCGCAGGGGCGCAACGGCACCGACGCCGGCGCAACCGCCTCGCGGCTTCGGCACGCCTGGCTGCGGCGCGGCCCGCTGGCGATGCTGCTGTGGCCACTCTCCCTGCTCTTTCGCACCCTGGTGGCGCTGCGCGCGCTGCTCTATCGCCTCGGCTGGCTGCGCGCCGAACGCGTGCCTGTGCCCGTGGTCATCGTCGGCAACGTGATCGCGGGTGGCGCGGGCAAGACGCCGGTGGTGATGGCCGTGGTGCAGCATCTGCGCGAACGCGGCTGGCGGGTGGGCGTGGTGTCGCGCGGCTACGGCCGGCATACCGACGACTGCCGCGAAGTCCTGCCCGACAGCGATCCGCGCGAGGTCGGCGACGAGCCGGCGCTGATCCGACGCAGCACCGGCGCGCCGGTGTTCGTGGCGCGCCGCCGCGCCGAGGCCGCGCGCGCGCTGCTCGCGGCCCATCCCGCCACGCAGCTCATCGTGAGCGACGACGGCCTGCAGCACCTGGCGCTGGCGCGCGACATCGAGATCTGCGTGTTCGACGACCGCGGCATCGGCAACGGCTGGCTGCTGCCGGCCGGCCCCCTGCGCGAACCCTGGCCGCGCGATTGCGACCTGGTGCTGCACAGCGGCGAGCATCCGGCCTTCGCCGGCGGCTTCACCGCCACGCGCCAGCTGGCGACCTACGCGGTGGCGCACGACGGCACCCGGACGCCGCTGGCCTCGCTGGCTGCGCGCCCCATCACGGCGCTGGCGGCGATCGCGCGGCCCGAAGCCTTCTTCGAGATGCTGCGCGCGCAGGGCATCGAACCCGAACGGACCATCGCCCTGCCCGATCACCACGATTTCGCCGAGTGGCACGACGACGTGCCGGCCGACCACCTGCTGCTGTGCACCGAGAAGGACGCGGTCAAGCTCTGGCGCCAGGCGCCGCGCGCACTGGCCGTGCCGCTGCTGTTCACCCCCTCCGAAGCCTTCCTCGCGGCGCTCGACGCAAAGCTATCATCGACCGATGGACACCAAGCTGCTTGAACTGCTCGTCTGCCCCGTCACCAAGGGCCCCCTGACCTGGAATCCCGAGAAGCAGGAACTCTGTTCGCGCAGCGCGCGCCTGGCCTATCCGGTGCGCGACGGCATCCCGGTGCTGCTCGAGAACGAGGCCCGCACCCTGTCCGACGACGAGCTCGGACTGTGAGCTTCACGGTTCTGGTGCCGGCCCGGCTGGCATCGACGCGGCTGCCCGACAAACCGCTGGCCGACATCGCCGGCGTGCCGATGGTGGCACGCGTGGCGCAGCGCGCGGCGCAGTCCGGCGCGGCGCGCGTGGTGGTGGCGGCGGACCATGCCTCGATCCTCGCCGCCTGCCAGGCCCACGGCGTGGAGGCGATCCTCACCCGCCAGGACCATCCGAGCGGCAGCGACCGCCTCGCCGAGGCCTGCGAACAGCTCGGCCTCGATGGCGATGCGGTGGTGGTCAACGTGCAGGGCGACGAGCCGCTGATCGACCCGGCGCTGATCGACGCGGTGGCCGCCGCGCTGCTCGCGCGGCCCGACGCCGCCATGAGCACCGCGGTGCATGCCATCGATTCGGTGGCCGACTATCTCAACCCGAACGTCGTGAAGGCCGTGCTCGACGCGCAGGGCAACGCGCTCTATTTCAGCCGCGCGCCGATTCCCTGGTGGCGCGACGGCGCCGCGCCGGGCGTGCCGCCTGCGCAGCTTCCCTCGCCCGCGCCACTGCGCCACATCGGCATCTACGGCTACCGCGCGGGTTTCGTGCGCCGATTTCCTTCGCTGCCGCCCTCGCCGCTCGAAGGCATCGAGGCGCTCGAGCAGTTGCGCGCGTTGTGGCATGGGCACCGCATCGCGGTGCACGTGAGCGACGCGGCGCCGGGTCCGGGCGTGGATACGCCGGAAGACCTGGCGCGGGTGCGGGCGCTGTTCGCCGCTACGACTTGAGCATCACCTGCCACAGCCGACCGGCCGGATCGGTCACGCGAACGTCGTAGAACCTCGGGTGCTCCCAGGTTTCGAACGGCAATCCGATCTGCTCGAGGGTCTCGAAGAAGGCATCGGGGTCGGCCTGGCTCGACACCGAGACGAAGATCTCGGTGCTCGCGGAAGGCTTGGACGGCGCCTCGGTGAAGTAGAACTCGAAGCCTTGATGGCCGGGCGCCACGTAGGAACGCCCGTCCTGGCTCGCAAACCCCAGCAAGGCCAGGAAGCGCTCCATGCGGGGCTTGTCGTTCGATCCGAGGATCACGGAAATCATGGCGTCGGCGCTTTCGGTGTCAGTCGCATTGCAGCTTCTTGTACTTCATTCGCGGCCGGCAGTTGCACTTGGCCCGCATCTCGTCGATGGTTCTGAACACGCCGTCCGAATCCTTGACCTTCTTGACCACCGTCGCCTTGTGCCCGAGCTTGGAGAGTTCCTCGAGCTCCGCGGCGTAATAGGGACTGTTGGAACCCTGCACGCCGATGGTCTGGAAGGTGTAGCCTTCGGCGGCGCGGTCGCGGATCCACTGCCGGTTGAAATCCACCGCCTCGCACATCCGGCGCCGCCACTCCTCGGGATCGGTCACGCCCTTGAGATTGGGGAAATTGTCGGGCCAGTCGTTCTTGATGGTCCGGGCGCCGAGCCTCGACGCAACGGCCTCGACGGCATCCTGCCCTTCGCCCAGCAGGACGATGCCCGCCAGGCCGTACGGGTCGATCCAGCCGATGGGGTTGGGCGCATAGGCAAAGAAGTTCTCGCCGCCGGCCAGGCCGATCGGGTCCTCGCTCACGAAGCGCCCGACATCGGGGTCGTAGTAGCGAAAGCGGCTGTAGTGCAGCCCGCTTTCGGCGTCGAAGTACTGGCCCTGGAACCGCAGGTTCTGCTCGACGGGCTGCGTCCCGGCGCGCGGCGCGCTTGAAGGCACCTCCACCTTGAGCGTGTTGCCCCAGGCCTTGTAGCTCGCGCTCCAGACGATCTCGCCATCCTCGCTGCTGAGCTCGCGCGGCGTGCCGAGGTGGTCGGTGTGGTAGTAGCGGATGCGCCAGGCATCGAGATCCACCACCGAGGCGCCGGCGGCTGGCTCGTCCTGCGCCGGCACGACGGGCGCTGCCTCGCCCTCGCCCCGGCTGCGCGCCTGGATCTGGCGTGCGGTGGCCAGCATCCGGTCGACGAAGGCGGTGCGGGACCGGCGAGGCTGCCAGTCCTGCTCGTCGTCGTCCTCTTGCGCCTCGCCCGCCGGCTCGCCCCGGAACACTTCGGCCTGGACCTGCGCGACCGGCACGAAGCCAAGCCCCTGGTAGAGATACAGCGTCTGCAGCGCGCCGCGCTGCTCGCTCAGCAGCCGGTTGCCGTCCCATTCGAACAGCGTGCGTCCGAGCCGATCGCTTTTCTCGATGCGGCGCCCGAATGCATCGTAGCGGTAGCGCGTGGTCTGCGTCGTGGTGCTGCCGCCCTGGCCCTGCCGCACCACGGTGACGCCCTGGAGCTGGTGCTCCACGTCCCACTCGAACTGCATGCGCGTGTGCCGGCCGATCCTCTTCTCGACCAGGTTGCCGTGGCTGTCGTAGCGGTAGCGCTTGTCCTCGAACACCTCGACGCGGTTGTCCTTGATCGCCCCCGCCGAAGGGGCGGCACCGCCGCCGGCGTCCGCGCCGGGCAGCAGGTTGTGGGCCGGATCGAACGCGAACTGCTCCTGCGACATCGGCTGCAATGCCGACAGCAGCCGGCCGATGCGGTCGTAGCCATAGCGCGCGCGGCCATGCCGGCGATCGACCAACTCGAGCAGGTTGCCGCCAGGGTCGTAGACATACTGGCGCGCCAGCACGAAGCGCTCGTCCCATCCCGGCACGGCATCGGTGCCGGCACCGGGATCGACCCGCGCCTCGTCCGGCCGCGGGCGCGCGGTGGCCTGGGCCAGCAGGCGGCCGACCGGGTCGTAGCGATAGCGGCTCTCCAGCGCGCCCTGGCTGCGCGCGACCTCCCGATGCAGCGCATCGCGCTCGATGTCGCAGACCACCCGGCCGTCGAGGTTGATCTGGTGCAGATGGCCCGAACCGTAGTGGAGCCAGCGGATCTCGCGCCCGTCGGGCAGCACGGTGGCCAGCCGGTTGCCGAGCGCGTCGTAGCGATGGCGCTGCGTCGTGCGCAGCCCCTGGCCGACGCGGGTCTCCTCGAGCAACTGGCCCATGGCGTCGTAGCCCAGCGAGATCCGGCCGCCGTTGTCGTTGGAAGCCTCGACCAGCCGGCCCGCGGCATCGTGGCGATAGTGCGTGGACTTGTGCTGCGCCACGCGCCGCCCCCGCGCGTCGAGCACGTGGCCCGCCACGAGCTTGTGCACCAGCCGCCCGCCCGCGTCGCGCTCGTAGCGGGTCACGATCGCCTGGCCGGCGGCGCTCGCCGCGGCAGCCGTCACCTCGTCCGTCAGGCCGAAGCCCCAGGGATCCTCGAAGGTCGGCGCGGTGCGCCTCGGCGGCAGGGCCTGCGGCGTGCCCGGCTGGCGCGATTGCTCGCGCGCCAGCCGCTGGTCGAGCCGCTGGCGCAGGGTCAGGCAGCCGAGCTCGATCTTCGCGAGCAGCAAGCCCGCGGGATCCCGCACGTAGCGCGTGTGGCGACCGTCGAAGCCGGTCTCCTCGACCAGCCGGCCCAGCGCGTCGTAGCCGAAGTCGTAGCGCACGGCGTTCTCGTTGTAGAGCGCCACCAGGCGTCGGGCGCCGTCGTACTCGTAGCGCAGTTCGCCGCCGGCCGCATTGCGCCGCACCAGCGGCAGTCCATCGAGCGCGAGCAGGTATTCGGTGCGGGCACCCAGCGGACTCACATGCGCCGTGAGGCGGCCCGCCGCGTCGTACTCGAAGCGCTCGACCGTGCCGTCGGCGCCGACGAGCGAGCGCAGCCGTCCGAGCTCGTCGCGCTGGTAGCGGGTGGTGTGGCCCAGCGCATCGGTCACGCTCTCGAGCCGGCCCCACTCGTCGTAGCCGTAGCCCGTGGGCTGCCCCGAGCAATCGACCTGCCGCACGACCTGTCCCGCCGCGTTGTAGCTCAGGTGGCGCGTCTTGCCGAGCGCGTCGACGATGGCGACCGGCAGGCCGCGGTCGTCGTACCGGTAGCGCGTGGGCTGCCCCAGCGCGTCGATCACCTCGACCAGGTTGCCGCGCGCGTCGTAGCGGTACCCGGTGGTGGCGCCGAGCGCATCGGCCAGGCTCGCGGGCTGGCCCGTCGCCGTGTCGTAGCGCACGGTGGTCACCACGAACTCGGTGTCGGTGGCCCCCGGAACCTGCACGCGCACCGGCCGGCCGCGTTCGTCATAGCCGTAGCGCGTGGTCCGCCCGGCCGGATCGGTCAGCGCGAGCAGGCGGCCGAAGGCATCGAGCTGCCGCACGGTGCGCCCGCCCATCGCGTCGACCGTGGCGGTCCATTCGCGGTCGGCGTTGAATTCGTAGACCTCGACACGGCCCAGCTGGTCGGTCACGCGGGTCGCGCGCGCCAGGTACTCGAAGTCGTAGCGCTCGCCGTTCGAGATCTCGCTGCAACGCACCCGGCCGTTCGGCGCCTCCACGTCGTAGGCGTAGGAGGCGCGCAGGCCGCCGGGCTCGGTGTGCGCCACCAGCACGTGGTTGCGGTACTCGAATTCGCGCCGCATGCCGCCGAGCCGGTCGGTCACGCGGACCAGGTCGCCCGCGCGGTCGTACTCGTAGCCCACCAGCGGCGTGCGACGCCCGCCGTCGGCCGACAGCAGCTCGACCTTGCGCAGCCGCAGCGGCTCGCGCGCGCCGGGCACGACGTGCTCGAAGCCGAGCAGCAGCACCCGCCCCGCGCTGTCGACGATGCGCTCGGGCAGCGCCGAGGGGCCGTGTTCGATGTCGATCCGGTTGTCGTTGCGGTCCAAGATCGACGCCAGCAGGTAGCGGGCGCTCCGCCCCGCGCCGCCGGGGAAGCGCCGGAAGACGAAGCGCTGCTCGCCATCCAGGCCCTCCAGCTGCAGCCGCTGCGCATCGAGCGCCCTGAGCGTGAAGCGTTCGAACTCGTTGTAGTGGCTGGCACCGGGCTTGAGCGCGGGAAAGACGATGTCGCGGCCGGATTCGTCGACCAGCACGAGCTTCGCGCGCCCCTGGATGCGCCGTTCCTCCACGACGAGGCCCAGCGGCAGGGTCCAGCCCTGCCCCAGCCAGCCGACGCGCGCATTGCGCGAGACGTAGGTCCGCTGCCACGGCAGCGGCAGCGGTGCTGGCAGGTCGAAGTCGAGCTCGAGCCCGCCGCCCAGCACCTTGCAGCCGAGCACCGGGTTCACGGGCTTGCCCACCACCGGGCACATCGGGCAGACATCGGGCTTGCGATCCCCCGGCGTGCTCGAATCCTCCCCGTCCGCCAGCCTGCGCGGATGCGGCTCGCCGCCCTCGTGCGGCCGCTCCTTGTGCTTCTTCTTGAACTCCTTGAGCTTGCGGATCGCCGCCGCGATGTCGTCGCCCTTGGTGATGCCGGCCTTGGCCATCAGTTGCGCGGCCTTGGTCGCGCCGCCCGCCGCCGCGCCCACGCCGGCCGTCGCCAGCGAGACGGCCACGGCCTCCGCGGTCTGGCCGAGGATCACGCCCACGGCCTCGCAGCCCTTGCCCTGCTTGACCATCTCCTCGACCTGCGCGGCGATCTCGCAGAGCTGGTCCTGCAGCATGTCGGCCGCGAAGTCGAGCAGGTCGTCCATGGTGATGGAGCCGTCGCGCAGGCCGTTGATCACGCCCACCACCTGCTTGCCCGCCTCCACCGCCTGGGCACCGAACTTCTGCAGCCCGTCGACCGCGCTGCTCATCGAGCCCAGCGGATCGGAGAAGAAGGCCTTGATGCCGCCCCACACGCTGCCGAGCATGTCGCCCACCGCGGCCACGTCGCCGGTGATGGTGTTCCAGGCGCCCGAGAGCACGTCCTTGCCGCAGCCCGCGGGGTCCGCGAACATGCGGTCCTTGCTGGCCACGCCGAGGGCGGCCATGTTGGTCTTCATCTGCTCCCAGCAGGCCTTGTCGGCGATCGCCTGCTCGGGGTTGATGCTGGTGTAGACCTTGGCCGGCGCATTCCCCTTGTTGATGGTGCCCATGTGGCCGTTGAACACGGCCAGGCCGCCGTCGATGTGCAGCGTCTGCGACCACTCCTTGGGCTCGAACTCGTCCATGTACGTGCCCGACATGACGCCCTTGCCCTTGCCGGCCTCGCCGCCGCGGCTGACCGGCACGCGCGAGCGGTCGAGGAAGTACTCGTTGGTGCGGCCGTCGGAACGGCTGGCGGTCTGCACCGATTCGTCGAAGTACGAGATCGTCCAGTAGGGAACCGGCACGCCCTTGTCGGGTTTGAGCGGCGTGTACTTCCAGTCGGGCGCCTTGGCCAGCGCGAAGTGTTCGTGGCGTTTCTCCGCCTGCTCGGGCGCGGCCATGCGTTCAGCGCTCCATGATGCTGAGGCTGGCTTGCGACCAGTCCTGCGCGCCGGTGGTCAGCCGCCAGACCAGCGCCAGCGTGCCCAGGTCGAGGTCGATGTGGACGGTCGACAGGTCCATGTCCAGCGGCACCACGATGCCGTCGTGGTCCGCCATCAGCACGGTGGCCTTGAGCGCCGGCAGGCGAAAGCCGCGCACGGCCTCGAACAGGCCCTCGAGCTCCACGTCCTCGTCGCCGCGCAGATAGCCGTTGGTCTGCTGGTCGTCGGGCGCGCAGTTGAAGTAGCGCAGGTCGAAGTCGCGCGGCAGGTGCGGCGCGACCTGCTTGCGCCAGGCCTCGTCGGTGGTGCCGATGCGCGAGACGCGCGGCTGCCAGTCGCCGGGCACGGGCGCGAAGTTGAGAGTGCGGTAATGGCGGCCGGGCGCGGCGGCCAGCGTCTCCTCGGGCGACAGCAGCTGCGGCGCCGGCCATTCGCGGTCGCGCTCCCAGCGCTCGCCGCGTTCGCCCCGGTGCCGGCCGCCGAAGCCGACGCCGACCGGGTTGGCGAGCCAGGCATCGCGCGGCTCGTCGTCGCCGCTCGGATGCTCGCCGCCGAAGGCATGCTCGTAGAGCAGCGGCACGCCGCGCACCGGCGCGGGATGCGACAGCTCCCAGCCCCCCATGGCGCGGTAGCGCCAGTGGCGCGGCCCCGTGAGCTGCAGCGACTTGCGCAGCGCGCCCACCTGCACGTGCGCGAGCCAGCCATGGGCCGGTTCGCCGCCCGGCGCCCTGGCCTCGCCGGTCACCAGCACGTCGGTGCGTTCGCGAAACGGGATCAGGTCGCTGGGCTGCAGCAGGCTCGACGCACCCGGCTCTCCCGCGTAGCGGTCGGCCATGTTCAGCGGCGGCTGCTCCTCGAGCGGCGACAGGCCCTGGGCCGTGATCGCGAAGGTCGCCTTGGCGGCGAGGCTGTGGTATTCCTTTTCGTCGTACAGCTCGGTGTCGAATCCAAAGGCGGGGTACGGGGTCTCGTTGATCAGGGCGATGGCCATCGTCAGTTCATGTGGATGTGCTGGCCGTCCATGTCGACGACGGTGGCGCCGTTGACCTGGATGCGGTCGCCGCGGATGGCGATGGTTCCGTCCGACTTGAGCGTGATCGACGAGGCACCGCACACCAGCGTGAGCTCATCGCCGGCCTGGTGCACCATGGTGCTGCCGGCGTTCACGCTGACCGTCTTGCCCGAGCTCAGCGAATAGCTGGTGCCAACCGTGGTCGCGTAGCGGGTGCCGACGTTGTGCGTGTGCAGGAAGCCCACGTTGCTCATCCACATCGCGCCCACGTTGAGGTTGTAGGCGGCGCCGATGTTGGTCATCTGCGCGATGCCCACGTTCTTCAGGCTGGTCAGGCCGATGGTCTCCTGCTTGTTGGAGCCCACCGTGAGGTTCTGGTTGACGCCGATCTTCACCTTCTCGTTGTTGCCCACCGTCTCCGTGCGGTTGACGCCGATCTTGATGGTCTCGTTGAGGCCGACGTCCTCCTTGCGGTTCTCGCCGATCGAGATCGTCTCGTTCTGGTCCACGCGCTCGCCGCGGTTCTTGTGGATGGTGATGCGCTCGTTGCCGTCGACGGTCTCGGTGCGGTCGTTGTGCACCGTGATGGTCTCGTCGTGGTCCACGGTCTCGGTACGGTCGTGGCCCACGTGCACCGTCTCGTCGTGATCGATGGTCTTGGCGCGGTCGTGGCCCACCCAATGGGTCTCGTCGTGCTCGACCTCGATGTCCTGGTTGCGCTCGGCATGCAGCCACACCTGCTCGGCGCCCTTCTTGTCCTCGAAGCGCAAGGCATTGGCGTTGGCGTCGGTCGCGCCCTCGGAGCTGCGCGTGAGCAGCCCGCTCTGCGTGGCATTGGCCGGCAGCTCCCACGGCGGCATGTTGTCGGCGTTGTAGACCCGGCCCGTGACGATCGGCCGGTCGGGATCGCCGTTCTCGAAATCGACGATCACCTCCTGGCCGATGCGCGGGATCTGGATGCCGCCGAAGTTGGTGCCGGCCCAGGGCGAGGAGACGCGGACCCAGCACGAGCTGTTCTCGTCCTTGGTGCAGTAGCGGTTCCAGTGGAAGCTCAGCTTCACGCGGCCGTACCGGTCGGTCCAGAGCTCGCGTCCGGCCGGGCCGGTGACGATGGCGGTCTGCGGGCCGGTGGTGCGCGGGCGCGGCACCGTGGGCGCGTCGGCGCGGTAGACCTTGCTGGTCGGGATCACCTCGAAGTCGACGCGGCACTCGAAGCCCTGCTGGTCGCTCGCGTCGCCCACGTCCTGCAGGTGCAGCCGCGCGTCGGTCACGAGGTACTGCCGGTTGGCCTCGTCCTGCGGATGGCGCTCGAGTTCGAGCAGGCAGCCCGGCACCACGGCGCGCAGGTTGCCCGAGCCGCTGGCGCGCTCGCCGCCGACGCCGGCCTCCTGCATGCGCACGCGCGCCAGCTGCTCGCCCTCCGACTCGACCACGTAGTCGCCGGGCCAGCCGTAGCGCTCGCGGTCGCTCTGCGCGGTCTTGCGCGGCATCGCGCTGACCTGCTGCAGCCGCGCCTTCGGCCGCTGGAAATCGAAGTCGTCGGTGACCCAGCGCCCGCTCTGCAGGCATTCGGCGGCCTGGAAGCTGTCGCAATGCTCCTCGGCGATGGTCTCGTCGGCACCGCGGAACGGCACCTTGCGGTAGGCGGCGTTGGCGTAGGGCTGGTGCGAGGACATGTCGTCCACGATCACCAGCTTGTGCGAATCCTCGGCGTGCTCGAAGTAGTAGTACAGGCCCCACTCGTGCAGCAGCCGCGCCACGAAGTCGTGGTCGCTCTCGCCGTACTGCACCTGGAACTCGCGCGGCGGATAGCTCTGCGTGGCGCGCAGCTCGAACGCGAAGCCGTAGCTGCCGAGCACCTCCTGCACGATCTCGAGCACGCTCTTGTTCTGGAAGATGCGGTAGTCGCTGGTGCGCACCGCCAGCGTCAGCCAGGGCTCGATCACCGCCTCGTAGAGCGCGCGGCGGTTCTCCAGGCGCAGAAAGCGCATGCGCGTCACCAGCCCGGAAATGTGCCGCTTGCTGCCACCCGCGCCTGGGCGGCCGTCCAGCACGATGTGGGCCGTGAGCGTTTCGCCCACCATCGGCTTGATGTCGACGTTGGCCGCCTGGCGCGGGCTGTGGCCCGGGGTTTCGGGGGTCGCGAGCACCAGGCTGTAGCGGAAGAGCCGGCTCAACCCCTCCTCGCCGTCGATGGACACCGGCTGGAGGGCCGGCCGCCCCCCGAGCATGGGCATGGCCGCACAGCTGGCGTCGAGGATGCAGCCGGCCTGCGAGGAAGCAATGGGCATGAAGTTGGATGTGTCCCGTGATGCGATGAGGCGCCGGATCGTGGACACGATGGCGTCATCTTTGTTTCTTCTTTTAACTTTCCGGATCAGTCTACGAAGAGCCGCCTTTGGGGGTCAAGAAGTCCTAAGTACTGCTTTCCCGCCATCGGCGCCCTCGATGTCCGGCGAAATTGTTCACGGGGCCGCGTGCTATCCTCGACGCAATTCCGTCCGCCGCACTCTGTCTTTGTCGAGGAGTGCGTGCGCGACGCGACACAAATCCAAGAACCCTCCGAGGACACCATGAGACTGATTTTGTTGGGCGCGCCCGGGGCGGGCAAAGGCACGCAGGCGGCCTTCATCTGCCAGAAGTACGGCATTCCGCAGATCTCCACCGGCGACATGCTGCGTGCCGCCGTCAAGGCCGGCACGCCGCTGGGCCTGCAGGCCAAGGCCGTGATGGATGCGGGCGCGCTGGTCAGCGACGACCTCATCATCAATCTCGTGAAGGAACGCATCGCCCAGCCCGACTGCGCCGAAGGCTTCCTGTTCGACGGCTTCCCGCGCACCATTCCGCAGGCCGACGCGATGAAGGCCGCGGGCGTCAAGCTCGACTACGTGCTCGAGATCGACGTGCCCTTCGGCGACATCATCGAACGCATGAGCGGCCGCCGCTCGCACCCGGCCTCGGGACGCACCTATCACCTCAAGTTCAACCCGCCCAAGGTCGAAGGCAAGGACGACCTGACCGGCGAGGAACTGATCCAGCGCAAGGACGACGAGGAAGAGACCGTGCGCAAGCGGCTCGACGTCTACAGCCAGCAGACGCGTCCGCTGGTCGACTACTACTCGGCCTGGGCCAAGGCCGATCCGGCCGCCGCGCCGAAGTACCGCGCCATCCAGGGCGTGGGCACGGTCGAAGAGATCACGCAGCGCGCCCTGGCCGCACTCAGCAGCTGAGCCCCGGCTCGAATCGCGAGCCGCGCGCGGGCCTCAAGGCCCGCGACGCGGCTTTTTCTTTGGCGTCCCGACTTCAGAGCAGCTCGAGCGTCAGCGCGATGCGCGCCTTGACGAGCGTCAGCGCGCCCGCATCGCGCAGGCGGTCGCCCGGCTTGGGCAGGATGCGCCCTTGCGTGCAGCGGGTGGCGCGCAGCACCGCGATGCCAGCCTCCTGCGCCTCGAGCGCCGCCGCCTCTAGCGCATGGTGCAGCGTGCCGTTGCCGGTGGTCGCCAGCACGAGACCGCGCAGAGGCGACGCCGCCGTGCCGTCGGCACGCAGCGCATGGATCAACGCGCCGCTCGCGCCCGCGTGGCTCATCACGATCTCCACGCGCGGCCATGCGGCTTCGTCCTCGGGAAGCCGGCCGAAGGCCGCGCCCGCTTCCGAAGCCGGCCAGTCGCGCACGCGCCGCACCTCGCCCTCCTCCACGTAGCCCACCGGCCCCGCGTCGCCCGCGTCGAAGGCATCGAGCCGGTAGGTGTGCACCTTCTGCACGTCGAAGGCACCGAGCACCGTGCCCGCGCAGACCGCGGTCACGCCCTGCGCATCCGGCGTCGCGGCCACGGCGATCGCGTCGCGCACGTTCTGCGGGCCGTCGGGCGACAGCGCGGAGGCCGGGCGCATGGCGCAGGTCAGCACGATGGGCTTGCGCGGCGCCAGCACCGACTGGAGGAAGAAGGCGGTCTCCTCGAGCGTGTCGGTGCCATGGGTGATCACCACGCCGGCCACGTCGGGCTGCGCCAGCCAGTGGGCGCAGCGCAGCGCCAGCGCGCGCCAGATCGCGAAGGACATGTCCTTGCTGTCGACCTGCGCCACCTGCTCCGCCGCCAGCGTCACGCCAGCGGGCGCCTCGATGCCGCCGAGCAGGTCGGCCACGCCCACCTCGCCGGCGGTGTAGCCGATGTTGTCGCCGCTGTTCGCCGCGCGGCCCGAGATGGTGCCGCCGGTGCCGAGCACCACCACGCGCCGCGGATTCGAGGGGGAAGAAGTCGCCATCGCTTGCCAACTTTGAAAAACTGGTTAAAAATACAGGTACTGGATGTTCAGCCAGTGCCGCAAGGAACCACCATGCAGTTCGCCGTGAAGCTTACCGCCCGCCAGCAGCAGATCCTCGATCTGATCCAGAGCGCCATCGCCCGCACCGGGGCGCCGCCCACCCGTGCCGAAATCGCGAGCGAGCTGGGTTTTCGCTCCGCCAACGCGGCCGAGGAACACCTGCAGGCGCTGGCCCGCAAGGGCGTCATCGAACTCGTGAGCGGCACCTCGCGCGGCATCCGCCTGAAGGGCGATGCGCTGCGCTCGCTGGCCGAGTCGCGCAACAGCCAGTTCTCGCTCTCGCTGCCCGGCATGGCCCAGCTCGCATTGCCGCTCATCGGCCGCGTCGCCGCCGGTTCGCCGATCCTCGCGCAGGAGCACGTCGACCAGACCTACTACGTCGAGAACACGCTGTTCCAGCGCCAGCCCGACTACCTGCTCAAGGTGCGCGGCATGTCGATGCGCGACGCCGGCATCATGGACGGCGACCTGCTCGCCGTGCAGGCCACCAAAGAAGCGCGCAACGGCCAGATCGTGGTGGCGCGCCTCGGCGACGAGGTGACCGTCAAGCGCCTCAAGCGCAACAAGCAGGTGATCGAGCTGCACGCCGAGAACCCCGACTACCCGACCATCGTGGTCCAACCCGGCGAACCCTTCGAAATCGAAGGCCTCGCGGTCGGCCTGATCCGAAACACCATGCTGATGTAGCCCCGCCGAGCCGGCCCGGCGGTCTGCATCGCCGAGTCGCTTCGCGGATCCGCATCCCGCATACCCCATCCGGTCGCCGCAGGTGGCGGGCGTATGGCGCTTGGTCGCCATCACCCTGCTGCGCCCGATGACAACGAATCCTGCCTGTGTTCAACCTCAAACCTTCTTGGAGTTCACATGGGAATCGCCCTCCTCACCTTCGTCGATCTTTGGATGCCGCTGCAATCGCTCGCGAACCGCTGGCTGCCCGCCCGCCCCGCGCGCCGCAACGATGAGAGCCTGTGCGCCAGCGAGCTGCGCTACGTGTCGGTACGGCCGTCGCGCGCGGCTCGTGGCGATGGCGCCCCGAACGCATTCCCGGCCACGCCCGTGGCGCAGGCGCCCTCGCGTCCGCTGCGGGTGGTTCGTCTCGTCGATCGCCAGCAGGGCGGCGCGCGCAACAGCAACCGGGTGGTGATCTCGGGCCGGATGGCCGACGTGTGCGCCGAGCTCGATCGCCTCGCCGCGCTCGAAGCGCTCGAAGCACCCGCCGGGGCGGCCCGCCCCGCGCACCTGCACTGAAAACGTCCTTCGGCGCGTCTCGCGCGCCGCCTCGGGGCCGGGTCCATGGGCAACCTCGCCCTTTGCCCGGCCTTCGAGCCGCTTCTCCCGTCTTTGCCCCGTTTTCGCCCCTCGAGGGCCGCGGGGCCGTATCCAAACGTTCTACGGCGCGCCGATTCCATGCTGCGAGGCACAATGGCATGCCATGAATATTGTGATCCTCGACGATTACCAGGATGCGGTGCGCAAGCTGCACTGTGCTTCGAAGCTCGATGCCTACGCAGCCAAGGTCTACACCAACACCGTCAAGGGCATCGGCCAACTCTCGGTGCGCCTCAAGGACGCCGACGTGATCGTCCTGATCCGCGAGCGCTCCCAGATCTCGCGCCAGCTGATCGAGAAACTCCCCAAGCTCAAGCTGATCTCGCAGACGGGCCGCATCAGCAGCCACATCGACGTGGCCGCCTGCACCGAGCGCGGCGTGGCCGTGGCCGAGGGTTCGGGCTCGCCGCAGGCGCCGGCCGAACTGACCTGGGCGCTGATCATGTCGGCCATGCGCCGGCTGCCGCAGTACATCAGCAACCTCAAGCATGGCGCCTGGCAGCAGTCGGGGCTCAAGTCGGCCTCGATGCCGCCCAATTTCGGCCTCGGCTCGGTGCTCAAGGGCAAGACGCTCTGCGTCTGGGGCTATGGCCGCATCGGCCAGCTCGTCGCGCGCTATGGGCAGGCCTTCGGCATGCAGGTGGTGATCTGGGGCCGCGAGGCGAGCTGCACCAAGGCACGCTCCGACGGCTTCCAGGTGGCGCAGAGCCGCCAGGAGTTCTTCGCGATCGCCGACGTGCTGTCGGTGCACCTGCGGCTCAACGACGAGACCACCGGCCTGATCACGCTCGAGGACCTCTCGCGCATGAAGCCGACCTCGCTGTTCGTCAACACCTCGCGCGCCGAGCTGGTCGAGTCCGATGCGCTGCTCGCGGCGCTCAACCGCGGCCGTCCCGGGCTGGCGGCGATCGACGTGTTCGAGAGCGAGCCGCCGCTGCAGGGCCATGCGCTGCTGCGCCTCGAGAACTGCATCTGCACGCCGCACATCGGCTACGTGGAGCAGGAGAGCTACGAGATGTACTTCGGCCAGGCCTTCGACAACGTCGTGAGCTTCATCAAGGGCAACCCCACCAACATCGTCAACCCCGGCGCACTGCAGGTCCGGCGGTGAAGCCGTGAGCCAGCCGGCGCCGAGGGGCGCACTCTGGGCGCTGCTCGCCGGCAACTTCGTGATCGGCACCGGGGTGATGGTGGTGCCGGGCACGCTCAACGAGATCAGCGTCTCGCTCGATGTCAGCGCCGCCACCGCGGGCCAGCTGATCACGGCCGCGGCCTTCGTCACCTGCCTCGGCGCGCCGCTGCTCGCGGCCGCGGTGGCCGGCTGGGACCGGCGCCGGCTGCTGGCCCTCACGATGCTGTGGTACGCCGCCTGGCACGCGGTGTCGGTCTTCATGCCGAGCTTCGGCGCCCTGCTGCCGGTGCGCATGCTGGCGGTGATCGCGCCGGCCATCTTCACGCCCCAGGCGGCCGCCTGCGCCGGCATGCTGGTGCCGCCCGAACAGCGCGGGCGCGCGGTCACCTTCGTCTTCCTCGGCTGGTCGATGGCCTCGGTGCTGGGCCTGCCCATCGGCGCGCTGATCGGCGGCCATTTCGGCTGGCGCGCGGCCTTCCTCGCGATCTCGGCGCTCAGCATCGTGAGCGCGGTCTCGGTGTGGCTCACGCTGCCCAACGGCATCCGGCCGGCGGCGCTCACGGCCGCGGCCTGGGCGCGCGTGCTGCGCAGCCCGGTGCTGATGGGCATCGTCTCGATCACCGCGCTGCAGGGCGCGGGCCAGTTCGTGCTGTTCAGCTACTTCGGCCCGATCCTCAAGCAGCGCTTCGGCGCCAACGCCACCGCGCTGAGCCTGATGTGGGGCTGGTTCGGCGCCTGCGGCCTGCTGGGCAACATGGTCGTGAGCCGCGTCATCGACCGCGCGGGCGCGGGCCGCATGGTGCTCGCGACCACGGGACTGATCGCGCTGAGCCTGGCGCTCTGGCCGCTGGCGGACAGCCTGTTCTGGATCGCGGTGGTGGTCTCGCCCTGGGGCCTGGGCTGCTTCTCGACCAACTCGGCGCAGCAGGCCCGGCTGGTGGGCCTAGCGCCCGCGCTGGCGCCGGGCTCGGTGGCGCTCAACAGCTCGGGCATCTACATCGGCCAGGCCTTCGGCGCCGCGCTCGGCGGCTGGCTGCTGGCGCGCGACGCCATGCACTGGATGAGCTGGGTCGGGCTCGCGCTGCTGCTGGTCGCCATCGTGCTCAGCGCGAGCATCGACCGCAGCCGCCGGCCGGCCTGAACGGCGCGGCGAAACCCCGTCGCACCGGCGCCCGCAGGCCTCCCCGAGAAACACCGGGGAAACCCTTCTCCCGCCAGACTGCAAAATCGCTGCTGCAGCGGACGGCGTGCGCACGCGCGCGGACGGCCCGCCCGATACCTCTCAACCTTTGAAAAACCCCAGCCACACATGACAGTGAACTACACCCGGATCGGCGTCGTCGGCGCCGGTGCCATGGGGCGCGGCATCGCCCAGATCGCGGCCCAGGCCGGCAGCGAGGTGCTGCTGCTCGACAGCTTCGAGGGCGCCGCGGCGCGCGGGCGCGATGCCATCGTCGCCCAATGGAACAAGCTGCACGAGAAGGGCCGCATCGACGAGGCCGCGCGCGATGCCCAGATCGCGCGCGTGAAGATCGCCGAGTCGGCGCAGGCGCTGGCCGGCTGCGATCTCGTGATCGAGGCCGTGGTCGAGAACCTCGAGGTCAAGCGCAAGCTGTTCGCCGAGCTCGAAGCCATCGTCGCGCCCGATGCGACGCTGGCCACCAACACTTCCTCGCTCTCGGTGACCGCGATCGCGGCCGGCCTCAAGCACCCCGAGCGCTTCGCGGGCTTCCATTTCTTCAACCCGGTGCCGCTGATGAAGGTGGTCGAGGTCGTGGCCGGCTTCAAGACCGCGCCCGAGGTCTGCACCCGGCTCGCGGGCTATGCCGCGCAGATGGGCCACAGCGCGGTGCAGGCGCAGGACACGCCCGGCTTCATCGTCAACCACGCCGGCCGCGGCTACGGCACCGAGGCACTGCGCATCGTGGGCGAAGGCGTGACCGACTTCGTGACCGTCGACCGCATCCTGCGCGAGCAGGCGGGCTTTCGCCTCGGCCCCTTCGAGCTGCTGGACCTGACCGCGCTCGACGTCTCGCACCCGGTGATGGAGTCGATCTACCGCCAGTACTACGACGAGCCGCGCTACCGCCCGAGCGTGATCACCGCGCAGCGCCTCGCGGCCGGCGCGCTGGGGCGCAAGACCGGCGAAGGCTTCTACCGCTACGAGGACGGCGCCATGCAGCAGGCGCCCGAGGCACCGGCGCCGAAGCTCGACACCCTGCCCGCCGTGTGGGTCTCGCCACGCGCCGCGCGCCGCGCCGAGCTGCTGCGCCTGGTCAACACGCTGGGCGCGCAGATCGACAGCGGTGCCACGGCCTCGCCGCAATCGCTGATCCTGGTCGCGCCGCTGGGCTTCGATGTCACCACCGTCGCGGCCGTCGACCGCCTCGATGCCACGCGCACGGTCGGCATCGACATGCTGATCGACGACGCGGCCAGCAAGCGCCGCGTGCTCGCCACCAACCCCGCCACGCGGCGCGACATGCGCGACGCAGCCCACGCCCTCTTCGCGCGCGACGGCAAGGCCGTGAGCGTGATCCGCGACAGCGGCGGCTTCGTCACGCAGCGCGTGATCGGCACCATCGTCAACATCGCGGCCGACATGTGCCAGCAGCGCGTGTGCACGCCGGGCGACCTCGAGACCGCGGTGCAGCTGGGCCTCGGCTATCCGCGCGGCCCGCTGGCCATGGGCAACCTCTACGGTCCGACCAACATGCTCGAGGTGCTGTTCAACATGCAGACCGTCTACGGCGATCCGCGCTATCGCCCGAGCCCGTGGCTGCGCCGCCGCGGCGCGCTGGGCCTGAGCCTGCTGCACGAGGAAGAGTGAGCCGCGACATGACCGCCGAACTCAAGAGCACGAGCGAAGGTCGCACCATGGTGCTGACGATCGCCAATCCCAGCCAGCGCAACGCGCTCGGCCCCGAGATCTATGCCGCCGGCATCGAGGCGCTCAACGGCGCCGAGAACAGCAGCGAGATCCGCAGCGTGGTCATCGTGGGCGAAGGCCCGTGGTTCTGCGCCGGCGGCTCGCTGCAGCGGCTGCAGGCCAACCGGCAACGCGAGCGCTCGGTGCAGGCCGAGAGCATCGAGGGGCTGCACAACTGGATCGACTCGATCCGCACCTTTCCGAAGCCGGTGATCGCGGCCGTCGAGGGCCCGGCCGCGGGCGCGGGCTTCTCGCTCGCGCTGGCCTGCGACTTCGTGGTGGCCGCGCGCGACGCGGTGTTTGCGGCCTCGTACAGCAATGTCGCGCTGTCGCCCGACGGCGGCCTGAGCTGGCATCTGGCGCAGATGCTGCCTCGCCAGCTCGCGAGCGAATGGCTGATGAACGGCGAGCGCATCGGCGCCGAGCGGCTGCATGCGCTGGGCCTGGTGAACACGCTGAGCGATCCGGGCCAGGCCCTGGCCGGTGCGCTCGCGCTGGCCGCCAAGCTCAACGAGCGCGCGCCCAACTCGCTCGCGAGCATCAAGGAGCTGCTGAGCGAAGGCCGCGGCGCCACGCTCTCGTCGCAGCTGAGCCAGGAGCGCGACCACTTCGTGCGCAACCTGCACCACGCCAATGCCGGCATCGGCATCGCCGCTTTCCTCGAGAAGAAGAAGCCCCAGTACGAGTGAGTACGCGTGACGGGCAGTGGCGCTTCGCGTCGCTCCCGTGACAACCCTACGCCTTTCAGTCGCCGACAGGACAGACCATGGACGACCCCATTCTTACCATCGAAGAACGTGAAGCGATCAACAGCGGTCGCTGGTTTTCTTCCCTCTCCCCTTCGCTCAGGCACGACATCCTCCGATGCGCATTCGTCAGACGGTACAAGGACGGCGACCTGATCGCCGCGCGCGGCGATCCGCCCGAGCACTGGATCGCCTGTGCCAAGGGCGCGGTGCGCGTGAGCTCCACGGCCGTCTCGGGCAAGCAGGTGACGCTGACCTACGTGGAGCCGGGCATCTGGTTCGGCGACGTGGCGATGTTCGACGGGGACCGGCGCACGCACGATGCCTATGCGCATGGCGACAGCACCATCCTGTGCGTGGCGCGCGCCGACTTCCAGAAGATCCTGGCCGCGCACGTCGAGCTCTACGAGGCGCTGATGCGCCTGCAGGCACGGCGCATCCGCACGCTGTTCGGGCTGGTGGAAGACCTCAACACCTTGCCGCTGCGCGCGCGGCTCGCCAAGCAGCTCATCCACCTGGTGCGCAGCTACGGCGTGCCCAACCTGGACGACGGCAGCCAGATGCGCATCGGCCTGCAGCTCGCGCAGGAAGAACTCGCGCAGCTGCTGGGCGCCTCGCGCCAGCGCGTGAATCAGGAACTCAAGACCATGGAACGCGAGGACATCATCCGCATCGAGCCGGCCGGACTGGTGGTGCTCGATCGCGCGGCGCTGATGCGCGTCTCGGAATCGGATCGATAGCATGAGCCAGGATTTTTCGAACTTCGTCGGCACCCGCGCGGTGTCGCAGCAGCACGCCTTCGACGTCGACGCGCTGTCGGCCTGGCTCGAGAAGAACCTCGAGGGCTTCAAGGGCCCGCTCACGGTCGAGATGTTCAAGGGCGGCCAGTCCAACCCGACCTACAAGCTGGTCACGCCCACGCAGAGCTACGTGATGCGCGCCAAGCCCGGCCCGGTCGCCAAGCTGCTGCCCTCCGCGCATGCGGTGGAGCGCGAGTTCAAGGTGATGAGCGGCCTGGCCGGCACCGACGTGCCCGTGCCGCGCATGCACTGCCTGTGCGAGGACGAGGCCGTGATCGGCCGCGCCTTCTACGTGATGGAGTTCATGCAGGGCCGCGTGCTCTGGGACCAGTCGCTGCCGAACATGAGCAATGCCGAGCGCAGCGCCATCTACGACGAGATGAACCGCGTGATCGCGGCGCTGCACACGGTGAAGTACGCCGAGCGCGGCCTCGCCGACTACGGCAAGCCCGGCAACTACTTCGAGCGCCAGATCGGCCGCTGGAGCAAGCAGTACGTGGCCTCGATCACGCAGCCCATTCCCGAGATGGACAAGCTCATGGAATGGCTGCCGGCGCACATGCCCGCGAGCGCGCGCGACGAGAACATGACCTCGATCGTGCACGGCGACTTCCGGCTCGACAACCTGATGTTCCACGCCACCGAGCCGCGCGCGATCGCGGTGCTCGACTGGGAGCTGTCGACGCTGGGCCATCCGCTGGCCGACTTCAGCTACCACTGCATGTCCTGGCACATCTCGGGCGCGACCTTCCGCGGCATCGCAGGCCTCGACCACGCGAGCCTGGGCATCCCGACCGAGAGCGAATACATCCGCAAGTACTGCGAGCGCACCGGCCTCACCACGCCCGAGGCGCTGGCGCCCGACTGGAATTTCTACCAGGCCTACAACCTGTTCCGCATGGCCGCGATCCTGCAAGGCATTGCCAAGCGGGTCGAGGCCGGCACCGCATCGAGCGAGCAAGCCGTGGCCTCGGGCCGCGGTGCCCGTCCCATGGCCGAAATGGCCTGGCAATTCGCGCAGCGAGCATGAGCCTCCCGGCTTTTCACGTCGCCCTCCGGCATGTGATCCGCCGCCCCTCGCGGGGGAGGCCCGGCCCGCTCGTGCGCTCACGAAACGCACAACGCACCCTGTGCGCACACGGCCGTACCGGCGGCTAGGCACCACCCGAGCCGCCCGCCCTTCACCCCCAACGGAGACCCCCATGGATTTCGAATACTCGGCCAAGACCAAAGACCTCCAGAAACGCGTCAGCGCGTTCATGGACGAGCACATCTATCCCGCCGAAGCCGAATACGCCGCCGAGCTCGCGGCCAACACGGCGGCCGGCAAGCGCTGGACCGCGCTCAAGACGGTCGAGAAGCTCAAGGACAAGGCCAAGGCCCAGGGCCTGTGGAACCTGTTCCTGCCGGTCGACAGCGCGGCCGCCTCGGGCTATGACGGCGCCGGCCTCACCAACCAGGAATACGCGCCGCTGGCCGAGATCATGGGCCGTGTGCCATGGGCTTCGGAAGCCTTCAACTGCTCGGCGCCCGACACCGGCAACATGGAGACCATCGCGCGCTACGGCTCCGAGGCCATCAAGGCACGCTGGCTCAAGCCGCTGCTCGAAGGCCAGATCCGCTCGGCCTTCGCGATGACCGAGCCCGACGTGGCCTCGAGCGACGCGACCAACATCTCGACGCGCATCACGCGCGAGGGCGACGAGTACGTCATCAACGGCCACAAGTGGTGGATCTCGGGCGCCGCCGATCCGCGCTGCGCCGTGTTCATCACCATGGGCAAGAGCGATCCCGAGGCGCCCAAGCACTCGCAGCAGAGCATGGTGATCGTGCCGGCCGATGCCAAGGGCATCCGCATCGTGCGCCCGCTCAACGTGATGGGCTACGACGACGCGCCGCACGGCCACGTCGAGATGTACTTCGAGAACGTGCGCGTGCCGGTCGACAACATCCTACTCGGCGAAGGCCGCGGCTTCGAGATCGCCCAGGGCCGCCTCGGCCCCGGACGCATCCACCACTGCATGCGCCTGATCGGCCTGGCCGAGCGCGCGCTCGAGCTGATGTGCCGCCGCGCCTCGTCGCGCGTCGCCTTCGGCAAGACCGTGGCTTCGCAGACCGTGACGCAGGAACGCATCGCCGAGGCGCGCTGCAAGATCGACATGGCCCGCCTGCTCACGCTCAAGGCCGCCTGGCTCATGGACGTGGCCGGCAACAAGGTCGCGAAGAACGAGATCGCGATGATCAAGGTGGTGGCGCCTTCGATGGCCTGCCAGGTGATCGACTGGGCCATGCAGGTGCATGGCGGCGGCGGCATGTGCGACGACTTCCCGCTCGCCTACGCCTATGCCGGCGCGCGCACGCTGCGCTTCGCCGACGGTCCGGACGAAGTGCACCGCAACGCGATCGCCAAGTGGGAACTGGGCAAGTACGCACCGGGCAAGGCCGAGGCCGAGATGCCGGTCACGCGCTTCTGAGCGAGCGCTTTCCCAAAAGCAAAGGGCGCGATCTTCGCGCCCTTTTCTTCTTCCGCCGGCGATGAAGGCTCAGAGCTTCTTCTGCATGAACATCGCGCTGCCGAAGGCCGGGTCGAGCTGGTAGTCGGCGAAACCTTCGCGCTCGTAGGCCTTGCGCGCGGACACGTTGCCCGACAGCACCTCGAGCGTGAGCTTGCAGGCACCGCGTGCGCGGGCCTCCTGCTCCACGCGCTCGAGCATGCGCTGCGCGAGCCGCTGGCCGCGGTGGCTGGGCGCCACGACCACGTCGTGCACGTTCACCAGCGGACGGCAGGCGAAGGTCGAGAAACCTTCCACGCAGTTGATCAGTCCGACCGGTTGGCCGTTGTCGTAGGCAAGCACGCTGAAGGCCTGCGGCCGGGCCGCGAGCGCGGCCGGCAGTTCGGCACGCACCTGCGCGCTCAGGGGCGTGCCACCGCCGGCCGGATCGCGCGCATAGCCATCGAGCAGCTCGACCAGCGCCGCGGCCTGCGCGGAGTCGCGATAGTCGGCGAGCACGACCTCGATCGTCACTTCGCACCTTCCACCGTGGCCACGAGGCGCCTGGCGCTGGCCTCGGCCACCTGCGCATCGCGTGCCTCGACCATCACGCGCAGCAGCGGCTCGGTGCCGCTGGCACGGATCAGCACGCGGCCGGCGTCGCCGAGCTCGGCCTCGATGCGCTTCGTTTCGCTGGCCAGGGCCGCGTTGTCCTTCCAGTTCTGGCCGGGCGCCAGGCGCACGTTGATCAGCGTCTGCGGGAACAGGACCACGCCTTCGAGCAGCTGCGCCACGCTCTTGCCGCTGCGCACGCAGGCCTGCAGCACCTGCAGCGCGCTCACGATGCCGTCGCCGGTGGTGTGGCAATCGAGCGCCAGCAGGTGGCCCGAGCCCTCGCCGCCCAGCAGCCAGCCGTGCTTCTCGAGTTCCTCGAGCACGTAGCGGTCGCCGACCTTGGCACGCACGAACTCGATGCCCTGTCCACGCAGCGCCACCTCGACCGCCTTGTTGGTCATCAGCGTGCCGACCACGCCGGCCGGCTTGCTGCCGCGCGCGATGCGCTCGGCCACCATCAGGTAGAGCAGTTCGTCGCCGTTGAAGAGGCGGCCGCTGGCGTCCACCAGCTGCAGCCTGTCGGCGTCGCCGTCGAGCGCGATGCCGTAGTCGGCCTTCTGGGCCGTCACGGCGGCGATCAGGGCCTCGGGGTGCGTGGCACCGAAGCCGTCGTTGATGTTGAGGCCGTCGGGCGTGCAGCCGATGCTCTGCACCTCGGCGCCCAGCTCGTGGAACACGTCGGGCGCCACCTGGTAGGCCGCGCCATGGGCCGCGTCGACCACCAGCTTCAGGCCGCGCAGGGTGAGGTCGTTGGAGAAGGTGCTCTTGCAGAACTCGATGTAGCGGCCGGCCGCGTCGTTGAGGCGGCGCGCCTTGCCCAGGCCGGCCGACTCGGCCCAGACCGGGTCTTCCTCGAGCGCGGCTTCCACCGCGAGCTCCCACTCGTCGCTGAGTTTGGTGCCCTGCGCGCTGAAGAACTTGATGCCGTTGTCGGGGTAGGCGTTGTGGCTCGCGCTGATCACCACGCCGAGGCTGGCGCGCTGCGCGCGCGTGAGGTAGGCCACGCCCGGGGTCGGCAGCGGGCCGAGCAGCACCACGTCGACGCCGGCCGAGTTGAAGCCCGATTCGAGCGCCGACTCGAGCATGTAGCCCGAGATGCGGGTGTCCTTGCCGATCAGCACGGTCGGCCGGGCCTCGGTCTTCTTGAGCACGCGCCCCACCGCATGCGCGAGGCGCAGCACGAAATCGGCGGTGATCGGCGAACGGCCGACGGTGCCACGGATGCCATCGGTGCCGAAGTACTTGCGAGTCATGTTCTTGTCTTTTCTTTGGATGTTCGAAGGAATATTGTTGGAGAAAGCTGGCCCGGCTGCCGTGGCGATCCGATGGCTATGCGGCGGCCTTCATCGCGCGCCAGACCGCGAGCGCTGCGACCGTGTCGCGCACATCGTGCACGCGCACGATGGCAGCGCCATGATCGACCGCGAGCACGGCGGCCGCCACGCTGGGCACCCCGCGCTGCGCGGCCTGCTCGATACCCGTGACGGCGCCGATCGAAGATTTGCGCGACCAGCCCAGCAGCAGCGGATGACCCGCGCCGAGCAGCTCGCGCTGCCGCGCCAGCAGCGCGAAATTCTGCGCCACGGTCTTGCCGAAGCCGATGCCGGGGTCGAGCGTGATGCGTTCGGGCGCGACGCCGAGCGCGCCCAGCGCGTCGAGCTGCGCGCGCCAGAAGTCCAGCACCCGCGGCACGACCTCGCCGTCCATCGGCGCGGCCTGCATGGTCTGCGGATCGCGGTGCATGTGCATCAGGCAGATGCCGCACGACGGATGCGCGGCGACCGCCTCGCGCGCGCCCGGCTGGCGCAGCGCCCAGATGTCGTTGACGATGTCCGCGCCGAGGTCGAGCACCGCTCGCATGACCTCGGGCTTGTAGGTGTCGATGGAGAGCGGGACGTTCAGGCGCACCGCTTCGCGCACCACCGGCAACACGCGCGCCAGTTCGGCCTCGAGCGGCACGGCGGGACTGCCGGGCCGGGTGGATTCGCCGCCGATGTCGAGGATGTCGGCCCCCTCCTCCAGCAGTTGCTCGCAGTGGCGCAGCGCGGCCGCGGTGGAGGCATGGGCGCCGCCGTCGGAGAAGGAGTCGGGCGTGACGTTCACGATGCCCATCACGCGCGGCTGCGTGAGGTCGATCGTGAAGCGGGAGGTCTGCCAGAAAGACATGGGGAGCGTCGTCATGCGGCGGTGACGGCCCGAACATGGAAAACGGGGCCTGAGGCCCCGTTGCTGTTTGATGCCAGACGCACTTCTCAGGCGGCGGTCGGCGAAGGTTCCGGATTCACGGCCGGCGTGCCGCCGTTGCCGCCACCGTTGCTGCCCGAGGGGGGCGTGCGCGGCGTCCAGTCCTTGGGCGGGCGCGGCTCCTTGCCGGCCATGATGTCGTCGAGCTGCTCGGAGTCGATGGTTTCCCATTCGAGCAAGGCCTTGGCCATGGCGTGCATCTTGTCGCTGTTCTCTTCGATCAGGCGACGCGCCAGCGCGTACTGGTCGTCGATGATGCGGCGCACTTCGGAGTCGACCTTTTCCATGGTCTGCTCGCTCATGTTCGTGGTCTTGGTGACCGAGCGGCCCAGGAACACTTCGCCTTCGTTCTCGGCATAGACCATCGGGCCGAGCGCATCGCTCATGCCGTACTTCATGACCATGTCGCGCGCCAGGTTGGTGGCACGTTCGAAGTCGTTGCTCGCGCCGGTGGTCATCTGGTGCATGAACACTTCCTCGGCGATGCGGCCGCCGAACAGCATGCTGATCTGGTTCAGCATGTACTCGCGGTCGTAGCTGTAGCGGTCCTGCGCCGGCAGACTCATGGTCACGCCGAGAGCACGGCCGCGCGGAATGATCGTGACCTTGTGGACCGGGTCGCACTTGGGCAGCAGCTTGCCGATGAGGGCGTGGCCGGACTCGTGGTAGGCCGTGTTGCGGCGCTCTTCCTCGGGCATGACCATGCTCTTGCGCTCGGGGCCCATGAAGATCTTGTCCTTGGCCTTCTCGAAGTCCTGCATCTCGACCACGCGCGCATTGCGGCGGGCAGCCATCAGGGCGGCTTCGTTGCAGAGGTTGGCCAGATCGGCACCCGACATGCCGGGCGTGCCGCGCGCGATCACGCTCGGGTTCACGTCCTGGCCCAGCGGGACCTTGCGCATGTGCACGCCGAGGATCTGTTCGCGGCCGCGGATGTCGGGCAGCGTGACGTAGACCTGGCGGTCGAAACGGCCCGGACGCAGCAGCGCGGCGTCGAGGATGTCGGGACGGTTGGTCGCGGCCACGACGATCACGCCAAGGTTGGTCTCGAAGCCGTCCATCTCGACCAGCATCTGGTTGAGGGTCTGCTCGCGCTCGTCATTGCCGCCGCCGAGGCCGGCACCGCGCTGGCGGCCGACCGCGTCGATTTCGTCGATGAAGATGATGCAGGGGGCGTTCTTCTTGGCGTTCTCGAACATGTCGCGCACGCGGGCCGCGCCCACGCCGACGAACATTTCGACGAAGTCGGAACCCGAGATCGAGAAGAACGGGACCTTGGCTTCGCCGGCGATCGACTTGGCCAGCAGGGTCTTGCCGGTGCCCGG
>JAESFO010000501.1_pt1 | contig 30077 bp, 29 predicted proteins | sample 9269421 | NCBI WGS metagenome assembly JAESFO01 (sample SAMN14502839, study PRJNA617101) | algae metagenome | isolation source: Nostoc desertorum CM1-VF14 and co-occurring heterotrophs from rocky... | place: USA: Clark Mountains, San Bernardino, California | collected 2000-06-05 | reverse complement strand
TGGTGCCGGCCTCGGCGAGCCGGTCCAGCGCGGCGCGCAGCACGTCGACGCCGCCGCTGACCGGCATCGTCAGGGAGCGGCGGTGCCGGTCCAGCACGGCCTCACCCACGCCGAGCGGTGCGAGCAGCGCGGCGGTGGGCTCCAGGTCGTCGGCCAGGCTGGGCGTGACCTCCAGGCGCTCCCCGCCGACCTGCGACTTGAGCTCGTCCGCGGTGCCGCGGGCGATGACCCGGCCGTGATCGATGACCACGATCTCGTCGGCCAGCGCGTCGGCCTCCTCCAGGTACTGGGTGGTGAGCAGCAGCGTCGTCCCGCGCGCCACGAGCCCGCGGATCACGTCCCACAGATCGTTGCGGCTGCGCGGGTCCAGCCCGGTGGTCGGCTCGTCGAGCAGCAGCACCGGCGGGTCGGCGACGAGCGCCCCGGCCAGGTCGAGCCGGCGGCGCATCCCGCCGGAGTAGGTCCGGGCCGGACGGTCCGCGGCGTCGGTCAGGCCGAAGTCGGCCAGCAGCTCACGGGCCCGGTCCCGGGCCCGGCGGCGCCCCAGGTGGTAGAGCCGCCCGACCATCTCCAGGTTCTCGAAGCCGGTCAGGTACTCGTCGACCGCCGCGTACTGCCCGGACAGGCCGATCCGGCTGCGCACAGCGGCGGGGTCGGCCAGCACGTCCACGCCGGCCACGGTGGCCTCGCCCGCGTCCGGTGTCAGCAGTGTGGTCAGCACCCGGACGACCGTGGTCTTCCCGGCACCGTTCGGTCCCAGCAGGCCGAGCACCGTCCCCTCCGGCACCGACAGGTCGACCCCGTCGAGTGCCCGCAGCGACCCGTAGGTCTTGACCAGTCCCGTGGCGCGGATCGCGTCCGGCATCGTGTTGTCCCCCTCGGAAGGTGCGAGCGGGGGCCACTGTGCCCTACGACCCTGACAGCCTGCGTCCTGATTCGGCCCGGCGGCGCGCGTGGGCGAGCAGCATCCGGCGCCCGACCAGCATCAACGCCGCCGACACCAGCATCACGACGGCGTTGACCGTCCACGCGGTCGGGAAGCCCGCGTGGGTGGCGAGCGAACCGAAGACGATCGGTCCGGCGAAACCGCCGGCGTAGACACCGACCTGCACGATCGACGTCGCCGCTGCCGGGGCGGACGGGTTGAGCCGCACCACGGCGAACTGCAGCAGACCCGGCCACGCCCAGCCCAGCCCGAACGCCAGCACCACCCCGACGACCAGCGCGGGCGTCCCGGGCACGGCGAGCAGCCCGAACCCGCCGGCGCCCGCGGCGAGACTCGCCGCGACGACGGCGACGTGGCCGCCCGAGCGCATGTCGGCCAGCCATCCGTGCAGCATCCGCACCGACAGCCCCACCACGCTGCCGAGGGTCAGCATCAGCCCGGCCAGACCGGGGTCGATCCCGCGGTCCACCGCCGAGGCGACCAGGAAGATGCCGAGCGCGGTCGCGGTCCCGGCCGCGAGCCCGGAGGCTGCGCCGACCACCGCGAGCGCGGCCGTCGCCCGGTCGCCGGACCCCGTGCGACCCGCCGGGCGGGCGTCGGTGCGCGGGCACGCGAACAGTGCGCCCAGCGCCAGCAGCGCGCCGATCCCGTACGCCCAGCGCCAGCCCACGGTCAGCGCCACCGCGGGGACGGCCAGCCCGGCCAGCAGCGTCGCCGCCGGGATCGCGGCCTGCTTCACCCCGAACGACAGCCCCATCCGGTGCGCGGGCACCGAGCGCGCGAGCGTCAGGTTCGACGACAGCTGGCCCATCACGTTGCACCAGGCGCCGCAGAGCAGCAGGACGACGAGCGCGAGGTAGGACCGCGCGCCCAGCGCCAGGGCCGCCATCAGCACCGCCGCCCCGACCACGGCGATCCGGCTGGTCACCCGTGATCCGACCCGCTCGACGACCATGCCGACCGGCAGCGAGCACAGCGCGCTGACCCCGAAGTACAGCGCGACGACCAGCCCCAGCCCGGACGGGTCGAAGGCCAGGTCGCGCGAGAGCTGCACCGACAGGGCACCGGTGAGGAACACCGGGAGCACCGACGCCGTCGTCACGACCACCGCGCCGGTCGCGACGCGGAAGGCGGACGGCGCGGTGGTGTCCGTCGTGCCCGATTCGGTTGCGATGCTCACGTTCAGCAACGCTAACCGATATGCGTCAACCCTGGATGCGTGAGTCCCCGCGGCCGGCCCACTCCTTCTCGCGCAGCTCGAACTTCTGGACCTTGCCGGTGGAGGTCTTGGGCAGCTCGTCGACCAGCTCGACGTACTTGGGCGCCTTGTACCGGGCGATCCTCGTCTTCACGTGGTCGATCAGCTCCTGCGGCTCGGCGGAGCGGCCCGGCTTGAGCACGGCGAAGGCCTTGCAGACCTCGCCCCACTTCTCGTCCGGCACCCCGACGACGGCGGCCTCCAGCACCGCGTCGTGCGAGACGATCGCCTGCTCGACCTCGACGGTGGAGATGTTCTCGCCGCCGGAGATGACCACGTCCTTCGCGCGGTCGCGCAGCTCGACGTAGCCGTCGGGGTGCACGACGCCCAGGTCGCCGGAGTGGAACCAGCCGCCGCGGAACGCCTCGGCGGTCTTCTCCTCGTCGCGGTGGTAGCCCTTCATGACGTTGTTGCCGCGCATCACGATCTCGCCCATCGTGGCGCCGTCCCGGGGGACGTCGGCCATCTGCTCGTCGACCACCCGGACCCGGTCCGCGCACACCATGCCGACCCCCTGGCGGGCCTGGAGCCGGGCGCGTTCCTCGCCGTCGAGGTCGTCCCAGGCGTGCTGGTACTGATTCACCGCGTACGGCCCGTAGGTCTCGGTGAGGCCGTACACGTGCACGATGCGGAACCCCATCCGCTCCATCTGCAGGATGGTCGTCGGCGACGGCGGCGCGCCGGCCGTCGTGATCGTCAGCCGGTAGTCCAGGGTGACGGCCTCGGGCGCGTTCATGATCGTCGTGACGACGGTCGGGGCGCCGTTGAGATGGGTGACGCCGTGCTCGCCGATCAGCTGCCAGATCCGGTCGCCGCGGACCTCGCGCAGGCAGACGTGGGTGCCGCCGATCGCGGTCACGGCCCACGGGGTGCACCAGCCGTTGCAGTGGAACATCGGCAGCGTCCACAGGTAGACGCTGTCCGCGGTGTGCCCGGAGTGGACGATCTCGCCGAAGGAGTTCAGGTAGGCACCGCGGTGGTGGTACTCGACGCCCTTCGGGTTGCCGGTCGTCCCCGAGGTGTAGTTGATCGTGATGGTGCCGCGCTCGTCGCCGACGGTCCAGGGCAGCGGGGCATCCGAGCCGCGGGCGAGCAGGTCGGCGTAGCTCGTCCCGGAGCCGACGCCGTCGCCGGGCGCCGCCGGGTCGACGACGGTGACGATCTCGCGGACCGTGGCCAGCTCGTCGGCGACCGGGCGGACCGTCTCGTACAGGACGGCGTCGACGACCAGCACCGTGGCCGCCGAGTGGTCCAGGATGTAGCGGACCTCCTCGGTCGACAGCCGTGTGTTGATCGCGACCAGGACCGCGCCCGCGAGCGGCACCGCGAAGTGCGCGACGAGCATCTCCGGAATGTTCGGCAGCAGGTAGGCGACCCGGTCACCGGGCTCGACGCCCGACGCGGCGAGGGCGTTCGCCACCCGGGTCGCCTCCGCCGCGAACTCGGCGTAGGTGTGCCTGCGGTCGCCGTAGACGATCGCCGTGGACTCCGCGAACACCTCGGCCGAGCGGCCCAGGAAGGCCAGCGGGGTGAGCGGGGTGGTCCAGACGTCGGTCGTCGTGCCCTGTGTCACGGTCGGCTCCTTCGCAGGCGGTGCACTCGTCGCCGCGATCCTGCTCGCCGCGAGGAGTACCCGGCAACCCGCGCCGGCCGAGCCCCCGGCGCCTCCCCGGCCGCCGGGGCTCAGCCCTCGATCGTGATGGCGGCCTTGGGGCAGCTCCGTGCCGCCTCCTCGACCTTCGGCCGCAGCGACTCGGCCGGGTTCTCGTCGAGGATGTAGAGGTAGTCGTCGTCGCGCACCTCGAAGACCTCCGGCGCGACACCCATGCAGACCGCGTTGCTCTCGCAGCGGTCGAAATCCACGATGACCTTCATGGCACCCATGGTGCCCCGGCCGGGACGACGCCGCAGGACTGAGGGCTCCCTGACCTGCGGTTATGCTTCCCTTTCCCGTTCGGGAAGGCTGCAGGTCAGCGGCTGTCGCGGGTCCGGGCGGCGGTCGGCAACGGCTGCGGCGCGAGGTTCGCGCGGGCCTGCGCGGGCGCCGGCGGCGGGGTGGTGTGCGGCACCCCGGTGAGGAGCGCGGTCGTCGCCCGGGTGGTCACCGGGATGCTGCCGACCGAGGGCAGGCGCGCCTCGTCGGGTTCGAGCACCGCGGCCACGCCGAGCAGGGCGCCGAGCGCCACCGGGGCGGCCAGTGCCGCGAGTCGCAGTCGCGCCGGGTCCACGGCACACCTCCACGTCGACGACCGCGCGGGGGATGCCGGGGAGCGGCAGCGGCCGTCGACCCACCATCGGGTCGCGGCCGTCCGCCGTTACCGCCATCGGGTGATCCGGGTCAAGCGGGGCGCATCCGGACCACCCGATGGAGGGCGCTCACTCCCTGCGCAGCACCGGACGCAGCGTGTCCAGCACCGACGCGTCGTCGATGGTGGAGGGCACCGGCTCCTCGGCGCCGTCGGCGATCCCGCGCATCGTCTTGCGGAGGATCTTGCCGGAACGGGTCTTGGGCAGGGCCGGGACGATCGCGACGTCCTTGAGGGAGGCGACCGCGCCGATCTGGTCACGCACCATCTGCACGAGCTCGGCGCGCAGCCCGTCCTCGTAGCCCTCGGCGTCGCTGTCGACACCGGCCTTCAGCACCACGAACCCGCGCGGGACCTGCCCCTTCATGGTGTCCGCGACGCCGATCACTGCGCACTCCGCGACGTCCGGGTGCGAGGCCAGGACCTCCTCCATCCCGCCGGTGGACAGACGGTGGCCCGCGACGTTGATGACGTCGTCGGTGCGGCCCATGACGAAGACGTAGCCGTCGGCGTCGAGGTGCCCGCCGTCGCCGGTGAGGTAGTAGCCCTCGAACGCCGACATGTAGGAGCTGACGTAGCGCTCGTCGTCGTTCCACAGCGTCGGGAACGCACCGGGCGGCAGCGGCAGCTTCGCCACGATCGCGCCGTCGACACCGGGCTCGGCCGGGTGGCCCCGCTCGTCGAGGACCTGGACGTCCCAGCCGGGCATGGCACGGGTCGGTGAGCCGGGCTTGATCTCCAGCAGCTCGATGCCCGCCGGGTTGGCCGCGATCGGCCAGCCGGTCTCGGTCTGCCACCAGTGGTCGATGACGGGGATGCCGAGCAGGTCCGAGGCCCAGCGGTGGGTCTCGGGGTCGAGGCGCTCGCCGGCGAGGAAGAGGTACTTCAGCGAGGACACGTCGTACTGCCCGAGGAACGTGCCCTCCGGGTCCTCCTTCTTGATCGCCCGGAACGCCGTGGGCGCGGTGAAGACCGACTTCACCCCGTTCTCCTGGACGACCCGCCAGAACTGCCCGGCGTCCGGCGTGCCGACGGGCTTGCCCTCGTAGAGCACGGTCGTCGCTCCGGCCAGCAGCGGCGCGTAGACGATGTAGGAGTGGCCGACGACCCAGCCGACGTCGGACGCGGTGAAGATCGTCTCGCCGGGACCGACGTCGTAGATGTTGGGCATCGACCAGGCCAGGGCGACGGCGTAACCGCCCGAGTCGCGCACCACACCCTTCGGCTTGCCGGTGGTGCCGGAGGTGTAGAGCACGTAGAGCGGGTCGGTGGCCTTCACCGGGACCGGGTCGGCGGGCGTGGCGTGGGCGACGGCCTCGGCCCAGTCGACGTCGGTCGGGCCCAGCTGCGCGGTGGCCTGCTCGCGCTGCAGGATCACCGTGGACGTGGGCTTGCGGTCCGACAGCTCGATCGCCCGGTCGAGCAGCGGCTTGTACTCGATGACGCGCGTGCCCTCGATGCCGCAGGACGCCGAGACGACGACCGTGGGCCCGGCGTCGTCGATCCGGACGGCGAGCTCCTTGGCGGCGAACCCGCCGAAGACCACCGAGTGGACGGCGCCGAGGCGGGCGCAGGCGAGCATCGCGATCGCGGCCTCGGGGACCATCGGCATGTAGACGACGACCCGGTCGCCGTGGCCGACGCCCTGGTCGCGCAGCACGCCCGCGAACAGCGCGACCTCGTCGCGCAGCTCCGCATAGGTGTAGGAGCGCCGCGAGCCGGTGACCGGCGAGTCGTACACCAGGGCCGTGCGGTCGCCGTTCCCGGCGTCGACGTGCCGGTCGAGCGCGTTGTACGCGACGTTCAGCTCGCCGTCGGGGAACCAGCGGTAGAACGGCGGGCTCGACTCGTCGAGCGCGCGGGTCGGGGCGACGTCCCAGTCGATCCCGTCGGCCGCGCGGAGCCAGAAGCCCTCACGGTCGTCCACACTGGAACGGAAGATCTCCTCGTAGGTGGTCACCGTCGTCCTCTTCCCCTGGCGATCCCGGCGGCCCACGGTGGCCGCCCCTCGTGTCGCCGACGACCCTAGGAGGTGACACCGACAGTGCGCAGCCCTCTCGTGGGCGGACCGCTCCGGAGGGACGGGCCGTTCGTCGACGACGATGTGCCGATCGTCGCAGTGTGACCGGGCGGATCCGTAACGTGATCGGGTGACGGCCCGACACAGCGCGTGGGGGACCCGTCCGATCCGCGGGCGGGCCCACGGACGAGAGGCGGTGCCGGTGCGGCCCGACGACGGTGCGGTCCGGTGGCGTGGCAGGAGGGGTGCCGCCGGTGCGGCGGTGCTCGGGACACTGCTCGCCGGGCTCGTGGCCGCGGGCTGTGCCCCGGTGCCGTCGGTCGTCCCGGCGGCGGCCGCGGCGACGACGTGCACCCCCGGCTGGACGGCCGCCTGGCACGCCGCGCAGCAGGCCGTCCCCGGCGACAGCCTCGCCGGCCGGACGCTGCGGATGGTGGTGCGGCCCGGCGCGGCGGGGGAGGAGCTGCGGCTGCGGCTGTCCAACAGGCACGGCGACGGGCCGCTGCGGATCGCGGCGATGACCGTCGGCGCCACCGGCCCGGGCGCCGCGGTGACCCGGCCGGTCCCGCTGACCGTGGGCGGGGCCCCCGTGGCCGACATCCCGGCGGGTGCCGAGGCGCTGACCGATCCCGCACCGGTCGCCGCCGCGGCGGGCGCGCCGCTGACGGTGAGCCTGTTCCTGGCCGAGGTGCCGCGCACGATCGGCTCGCACCCGGTCGCGATGCGCACCGCGTGGCTGTCCGGGCCGGGGGACCGCACCGCGGCCCCGGACGCGGCGGGCTTCGACACGACCCTGCAGTCCTGGCCGGTGCTGACCGGTCTGGAGGTCCTGGCGGCCCGCCCGGACGGCGCCGTCCTCGTGATCGGGGACTCCCTCGTCGACGGCGTGGGCTCCACCCCCGGGGGCGACGACCGCTTCCCCGACCAGCTCGCCGCCCGGCTGTCCGCGGCGGGCGGCGACCGGCCGATGACCGTGCTGAACGCGGGACTGTCGCGCAACCAGCTGCTGCAGGACGATCCGCCGGCCGGCGGTGACGCGCCGTCGACCCGCTGGGACGACGACGTGGCCGCCGTTCCCGGCGTGCGCGACGTGGTGCTGCTCGTCGGCACCAACGACCTCGCCGCCGGCGCGGCCGGCGGTGACCTCGTCGCCGGGCTGCAGGGCTTCGCCCAGCGGGCCCGCGCCGCGGGGCTGCGCGTGTTCCTCACCACCATCCCGCCGTCGGCCAGCGGCGGTCGCGCCACCCCGACGGCCGTCGCGGCCCGGAACGAGGTGAACGGCTGGCTCCGTTCGGACGGTCGTCGCTGGGCCGACGGAGTGATCGACGCGGCCGCCGCGCTGGGCGACCCGGGTGACCCGCACCGGCTCCGTCCGGATCTGGACTCCGGCGACGGGCTCCACCCGTCGCCCGCCGGGTACCGGGCGCTGGCGGCATCCGTGCCGGTCGGGGAGCTGTCCGGCAGCCCCTGCCGGGTCTCGCCGGATCGCTGAGCCGCACCCGTCCCGCACAGCGCTGGGTGATCGGCCGTCACCCGGGAAGGGGCGTGCGGGGTCCCCGCACGATGGGTAACGTCTTGGTCACGGCCACAGCACGTGGCGGTACCGACGGACACCGGCACGCGGCGCGTCCCACGGACGGGCCCGGAGCAGGTCCTGGCGGCCTACGGGGAGGCCTCGTGACCATCGGCGCGAAGCGCGGCATCGACGACGACACCAGTTCCATTCCGGCGCCGCGGAACGCGGCCGACGCCTTCAAGGTCTCCGACGACCAGGTGCAGCGCGCCCGGCTCGTCGTCGCCCGGAACTCGGACGACTCCGAGGATCTGCGGGAGCTGCTCGACATGCTGGGGCTGATCTCCGGCAACCCGGAACAGCCGCCACCCGTGGCTCGCTGACCTGCGGCGACGCCGGAAACGGGGGGTGGTTGCAGGGCCCCTCGGAGCGGTGTCGTAAGGTTTACTCACTCCCAACGGACAGCCGTTGAGGGAAGGTCGAGGCCCTCGGGCCTGGTCCCAGCCCCCATCGTCTAGCGGCCTAGGACTCCGCCCTTTCAAGGCGGCAGCGCGGGTTCGAATCCCGTTGGGGGTACCGCGAGACACATCGGATACGATGCGTTTCGCGAGAGCAAGGCCCAGTGGCGCAGTTGGTTAGCGCGTCGCCCTGTCACGGCGAAGGTCGCGGGTTCGAGTCCCGTCTGGGTCGCTCCACTCTCTGGATCTCCGGTTCACCGGAGGCCGGGGCCAGGTAGCTCAGTTGGTACGAGCGTCCGCCTGAAAAGCGGAAGGTCGGCGGTTCGACCCCGCCCCTGGCCACAGTCCTGATCCCCCGCAGAGCCGGTCGGTAGCCACCGACCGGCTCTCGTGCGTTCCGGGGTCGGTTCGGTCACGATCGGCCGATGAGCTCCCACCCGCACGACATCACCGTCCCCGGCCCGCCCCGGCTGGAGGAGATCTCTGACGGGCTCTTCGCCTACGTCCAGCCGGACGGCACCTGGTGGATCAACAACGCGGGCCTGCTCGTCGGGCCGCAGGGGGCCGTCGCCGTCGACTCCTGCTCCACCGAGCGCCGGACCCGGGCCTTCGCGGCCGCGATCGGCGAGGTCACCGACCGGCCGGTCCGCACGCTGGTCAACACCCACCACCACGGCGACCACACCTGGGGCAACGCCCTGTTCTCCGGTGCGACGGTCGTCGCGCACGAGCGGGCACGTGCGGAGATGATCGCCTTCGGCCCGCCCCGGGACCTGCCGTTCTGGGACCACGGCGACTGGGGCTCGCTCCCGCTGGACCCGCCGTTCCTCACCTTCACCGACCGCATCGCGCTGCACCTGGGGGACCTGCGGGCCGATGTCCTCCACGTCGGGACGCCCGCCCACACCACCAACGACGTCCTCGTGCACGTACCCGACCGGTCGGTCCTCTACTGCGGGGACCTGGTGTTCCACGGCGGCACGCCGTTCCTGCTGATGGGCTCGGTGACCGGCGCGATCGACGTCCTGGAGCAGGTGGTGCTCCCGCTCGGGGCCGCGACGACGGTGCCCGGCCACGGGCCGGTGTTCCGGGGCGACGGGCCGCTCCGGGACACGGTCGACTACCTGCGGTTCGTCCTCGACCTGGCCGAGCGCGCCCGCGACGCCGGTGTCCGCCCGCTGGAGGCCGCCCGCGACACCGACCTCGGCCGGTTCGGCGACTGGCCGGACGCCGAGCGCATCGTCGGGAACCTGCACCGCGCCTACGCCGAGCTCGACGGCGCCGAGCGCGGCGCCCCGATCGACACCATCGCCGCGCTCGCCGAGATGGTCGAGTACAACGGCGGGCGCCCGCTCACCTGCCTGGCGTGAGCACCGGTCGCCGCTCCCGCAGCGCGACGACGGCACCGGCCACCACCAGGACCGTCAGCGCCCCGGCCGCGGCGACGGTGAGCGCGTCCGGGGCGACGAGCGGCTGTCCGCGCAGGGCCTGCCAGGTCAGCAGGGCGAGCAGGCCGGTGTAGCCGGCGGCGGCCGTCGTCATCAGGTCGCGACGCACCCGTGGGTCGGCCGGCCGGGCCACCCGCCCTGCGGCCAGCTCGAACACGATCAGCAGCAGTGGCAGCAGCTGCAGCGCGTACATCCCGACGAAGTGCGGGACGCGCAGGTCACCGCCCAGCGTGCTCCACCCGACCAGCGGCAGGCCCGGGCCGCCGTCGGGGACGCCGACGGTGTGCGCCCCGGCGATCCCGCGGAAGTCGGCGAGCTGGTCCTTAGTCGGTGACGTCATCAGGAAGCCGAGCGCCATCCCGGCCAGCGCGAGCACCGCCCCGGCGCGGATCGCGACCGTGCGGGCGGGGTCGAGACGGACGGTGCCACGCGAGGATGTCCGCATGTGGATACTGTCACTATCGGATAGTCAAACTGTCGATATAGCTCCCGTGGAACCGTGGGCGGCCCGCGTCCGTTGTCCACCCGTGTCCGTGATCGTCGATCGAGCCCTGCGTACCGCCGTCACCGTGTTGCCGCGGCGGTGGCGGACGGACCGGCGCTCCGCCCTGGTCGGTCTGACCGCACTGCGCCCGCATCTCGGCGTCGCAGGACTGGGGGTCGCTGGTCTCCTGCGGCTCACCGGGCTGCGCCGCACCGCGACGGCGGTGGGCCTGGCCGGCGCCGCGGCCGCCGCTCCCGCGCTGCGACGGGTGCTGCCGCGCCCGGACGGCCCGCTGCCGGACGGGCCCGAGCTGACCGTGCTCGTCGCGAACGTGCTGCTGGGGCGGGCCGACACCGGCGCGCTCGCCGCGACGGTGACCCGGGAGCGGCCGGACGTCGTCGTGCTGCCCGAGGCGGGCGTCGCCTACCTCGACCGGCTCCTGCCCCTGCTCGGCGGCTACCGCGGCTGGTCCTCGGTCCCGCCCGGCGTCCCGGACCAGCGCGGCACGGTGGTACTGGTCGCGCCGCGGGCCGGGGAGGTCGACGTCCGGCCCGGGCAGGGGATGCGGCTGCCGTACCTGGAGGTCACCGGTGGGCTGCTCGGTGCCCGGACGCTGTACGCGGTGCACACCTCCGCCCCGACGAACCCGCGGTGGACCGAGCTGTGGACCGGTGAGCTCGCGCTGATCGGGGAGTGGACCCGCACCCGACCGGCGCCGGTCGTGGCCGGGGACCTCAACGCCGTCGTCGACCACCGGCGGCTGCGCGACGCGTCCGGCGACTGCGTCGACGCCACCGACGGCACCGGGCGGGGGCTCGTGGGGACCTTCCCGTCGTCGCTGCCGCGCTGGGCCGGGATCCGCATCGACCACGTGCTCGTGCCCCGCGGGTCGGTGACCCGCCGCCACGTCGTCCTCGAGACCCCGGGCAGCGACCACCGCGCGGTGCTGGTGACGGTGCGGCTGCCCGGGGCTCAGGATCCGGCGCGGTAGCGCTGCGCGGAGCGGCTCTCCTGGGCGATCCGGCGCAGGGCCGCGAGCAGGGCGTCGCCGAGGACGGTGCCGACCAATGCGGTCTCCGCGGCTTCCTCGCGGTCGTTGGTCCGTCCGATCGCGGCCAGGTCGCCCTCCGCGGCGCGGTCGGCGGCCTCGGCCCACGCCCGCAGGGTCTCCTCGCCGGGGCCCCAGCCCAGCTCGTGCATCCGGGCCAGCACCGACCGGGCACCGGCCAGCGCGGGCGCGTCCTTCTCGACCTGCCAGCCCACGTGGGCCATGGCTCCGGCCAGGTCGGCCTCCGCCTCGTCGAGCGAGCCGGACGCGCCGACATCGCCGGTGATCGCGTAGACCGTCCGGCCGAGCATGTCGTGCAGGCCGACCGCGGGGTCGTCGACGGCCGACAGCACCTCGCGGACGGTCGCGATCGGCAGCCCGCCGACCTCGACGAGCGCCCGGATCAGGCGCAGCCGTCGGATGTGCGCGTCGTCGTAGCGGGCCTGGTTCGGTGACGTCGTCTCGCCGCGGGGCAGCAGGCCCTCGCGCAGGTAGTACTTGATCGTCGCGACGGGGACGCCGGACGACCGGGACAGATCCGAGACTCGCACATCGGAGACTCTAGCTATCCGTTTCGGTCCGGGGTTCCGACAGTCCGTCGACGATGCCGAACGTCACCGCCTCCGCCGCCGACAGCCAGCGGTCCCGGGCGTCGTCGGGCAGTGGGGCGCCGCAGTACGCCGCGGTCAGCGACTCGATCTCGCGGCGGCGTCCGGCGAGGTGGTCGGCCCGGACCCGCACGTCGCCGGGGTGCGAGCCGCGGACCGGCCCGTCCGCGGTGGGCAGGAACGCGGCGTGCGCGCGAGCGAGCCGCTTGCCCGGCGTCCCCGACGCGACGAGGAACGGCACCGGGCCCGCGAGTGATCCCACGGCGACGGTCGCGACGTCGACGCCGAGCGTGCGGATCGTGTCGTGCACCGCCATCGCGGCGACCGGGGAGCCGCCGGGCGCCAGGACGTGCAGGGTGATGTCGCGGCGCGCGTCCTCCGCGGCCAGCAGCAGCAGGCGCGCGCAGGTCTCGGCGGCGACGTCGTCGTCGAGCTCGCGGGCGAGCAGCACGATCCGCTCGCCGAGCAGGCGGTCGGCGGGGTCGGACGGGGTGGACAGGACGGGCATCGGATCTCCGCTCCTCGGGTGCCGCCCGACACTAGGGCCGGGGTGGGCCACCTGACCTGCGGTTACGCCGACGGCGGACGGGGTTCGCCCTCGGCGGAGGTCGGGTCGGTGCCCGCGGTCGCGACCCGGCGCAGCAGCGTCCGGAGCGCGCCCTGCTCGTCCGGGGAGAGCGGCGCCAGGATGTGGGCCTCGGCGGCGCGCAGCCGGGTCTCGGTCTCGCAGAGCAGCGCCCGGCCGGCCGTGGTGAGCACGATCCGGCGGGCCCGCCGGTCGTTCGGGTCGGGCCGCCGCTCGATCAGTCCCGCCTCCTGGACCTTGTCCAGCAGGTAGGTCATCACGGTGCGGTCCACGCCGAGCTTGCGGGCGAGCGCGAGCTGGGTGGGCGGATCGTCCCCGGCCGCGGCGGCGAGCACCTGGAAACCGCGCTGACCGCCGGGCAGCGTGCCGACGACGCACTGCACCGCCGTGGCGTGGTCGCGCGCCACCCGGGTCAACGCCCACGCCAGGTCGCACTCGACGCTCTGCGGGGCGGACGGACCGGACATCGTCACAGGATACGTGCTTGCCAAGGTCTTCTCTCGTGCAGATACTCTGTTCAACAGAACATCTTCACTCCAGATCGACCGGGAGGTCACCGTGTCCCTGTTCCGACTCGACGCGAGCATCCGCACCGAGGGCTCCGTCAGCCGCGAGATCGCCGACGAGGTCGAGCGCGCCTACCTCGACGCGCGACCGGGCGCCGAGGTCGTCCGCCGTGACCTGGGCACCGCCCCGCTGCCCGCCGACCTGTGGACCACCGCGGTCGCAGCCGGATACGTGGCCGAGGCCGACCGCACCCCGGAGCAGCGCGGGGCCCTCGCGCGCATCGCGGAGTTGGCTGACGAGGTGCTGGCCGCGGACGCCGTCGTCATCGGGTCGCCGCTCTACAACTTCGGCATCGCCGCGCACCTGAAGACCTGGGTCGACGCACTGATCACCGACCCCCGGTTCGCGCCGGGGAGCACGCCCCTCGCCGGCCGTCCGGTCGTGCTCGTGGTCTCCCGGGGAGGCGGCTACGGGCCGGGCACCCCGCGCGAGGGGTGGGACCACGGCTCCGGCTGGATCACCCGCATCCTGCGTGACGTGTGGGGTGCCGACGTGACCGTCGTGGAGACGGAGCTGACCCTGGCCGACGTGGTGCCCGCGATGAGCGAGCTGCGCCCGCTGGCCGCGGAGAAGCGCGAGCGCGCCCGCGTCGACGCCCGGACGGCGGGGGAGCGGGTCGCCGCGGTGACGCCGGCGGCGTGAGGCCCGGTCAGGGGGCGGCGCGCAGCGCGGCGAGCCGCTCCCGGGCGTAGCCGGGTTCGACGGTCCAGCAGGCCGCGACCTCCCACGCGTCGACGGCGCGGCGGACCTCGCGTGCCGCCCCGGGACCACCGTCGAGGTCGAGCATCGCCCGGTCCACCCGGCACTCGTCCCAGTCGAGCAGGCCCGGACGTCCGTCCAGGACCCGGATGTTGCCCGGGCCGGGGTCGCCGTGGACGACGGCGACCGGACCGTCCACCACGGCCCACGCGGCCCGGCACTCCGCGACGACATCGGACGGCATCGCGGTCAGGTCCACGTCCCCACCCCGGTCGGCGCCCGCGAGCAGCTCGGTCGTGCCCACGAACCCCGGCCGCTGGCTCCGCCCCGAGGTGAGGGCGTGCAGCCGGCGCAGCTCGGCGGCGATGGCCGCCTCGTCGCCCGGCCCGGGTGGGTCGCCGTCGAGCCAGGTCCGGACGACGACCGCCCCGCACCGCCGCCGTCCGTCACCGGTCGGGACGACGTCGGGTACGCGGAAACCGTGGGCCCGCAGCTCGCCGGTCAGGTCGAGCTCCCAGTCCAGCGCCGCGAGCGTCCGCCCACTCCGGTGGACCACCAGCCGTCGGCTCCCGTCCGTCGCCGCCCAGACCGCGCCGCGGTGCCCGCCGCCGAGCCGGGCCGTGATGCGCAGCCCCGGCCAGGCGGCGAGCCCGGGCGGTCTCAGCCGGCCTTCGGTTCCCACAGCTCCGGCCGGTCGGCCAGCTTCAGCGGCAGCCCGAAGTAGCCGAACAGCTCGGTGTTGAGGAAGATGCTCAGCCCGGTGACGACCCCGTCCTCGATCCGCAGGGCCGTGATGCCCCAGGCCTCGAACTCGCCGTTCGGCCCGGACGGCTTCCACTGGGCGAAGCCGACCGTCCCGTTGATCTCCACCGGAGCCACCCGCGACCCGCGGCAGCCCTGCCCGGGGCCGGTCGCCATCCAGGCGATGACGTCGTCCCGGCCGCGGAACCAGAGCTCCAGCGGAGGCATGTTCTGCTCGACGTCCTCGTGGAGCAGCGCCGTCAGCGCCTCCATGTCGAAGGCCTCGAACGCTGCCATGTAGCGCATCAGCAGCGCGGTCTGCGCCGGGTCCATCGCCGGGGAGGTCTGCGGCGCCGCCTCGGAGATGCCCTGTTCGCCCAGTGTGGCGCGGGCGCGCTGCAGGGCACTGTTGACCGACGCGACGGACGTGTCCAGCAGCTCGGCGACCTCGGCGGCCTTCCAGCACAGGACCTCGCGCAGGATCAGCACGGCGCGCTGGCGGGCCGGCAGGTGCTGCAGCGCCGCGATGAACGCGAGCCGGATCGTCTCCTTCGCGACGGCCTTGTCCGCAGGGTCCCCGGCCGGCGTCGACACCCGGGCGTCGGGCATCGGTTCGAGCCACTCGGCGTCGGGCAGCGGCTCGCGCAGCGACTCGGCGACCGGTGCGCCGGGGCCTCCGATGTCCATCGGGACGGCGCGGCGCTTGCGCCCGTTCAACGCGTCGATGCAGACGTTGGTGGCGATGCGGTACAGCCAGGACCGCAGCGAGGAGCGGCCGTCGAACTTCGCGACGCCCCTCCAGGCCCGGACCATCGTGTCCTGCACCGCGTCCTCGGCCTCGAACGCCGAGCCGAGCATCCGGTAGCAGTAGCCGGTCAGCTCGCGCCGGTGGTCCTCGAGGCGTTCCTCGGGTGGCCGCTCGTCCACGGTGGTGTCGGCGGCCCGTGCGGGTGCGCTCATGGTTCCCCCTCGACGTACCCGTCCGGGTGGGTCCCGGTCCGTCTGGCCGCGAGTGTGCCGCGCCACACCGACAAAGTGGAGAGCCCACGCGACGAACGGCCGCCGAACAGGGGCGACGTGCGCCGACGGGCCGACCGCGACGTGGGATGATCGGGGCCGACGGCGTTCCGCTCGACCCTCCCGGTCCGCCGGTCGCAGGCACGACGGAGGAGTCGGGGAGCACGGCGGGGCGACGATGTCAGCGGTGACCGAGAACGACGGGACCGGAAGTGCCGGCGGGGGCGGGGCGCGCCGCGCCGGTCGTCGACCGGTCACCTCCCGCTCGGAGATCGAGCACATCGCGCTGGAGATGTTCAGCGACCAGGGGTTCGAGCACACGACCGTCGACGACGTCGCGCACGCCGCGGGGATCGGGCGTCGCACGTTCTTCCGGTACTTCGCCTCCAAGAACGACATCGCCTGGGGCGCCTTCGACGAGCAGCTGGTGCGGATGCGCGCGGTGCTCGCGGCCCAGCCGTCGGACCTGCCGACGCTGGAGGGGGTCCGGCGGGCGGTGCTGGAGTTCAACCACGTCGAGCCGGACGAGCAGCCCTGGCACAGGCGCCGGCTGCGGCTGATCCTTCGGACCCCGGCGCTGCAGGCGCACTCGACGCTGCGCTACGCCTCGTGGCGGGAGGTCGTGGCCGACTACGTGGCCGAGCGTCGTGGCGAGGACTCCTCGGAGCTCGTCCCGCAGAGCGTCGGGCACGCCTGCCTGGGCGTGTGCATCGCGGCCTACGAGCGTTGGCTCGCCGACGACGGCTCCGAGCTCGCCGACCTGCTCGACGAGGTGCTGGGGGCGCTGCAGCGGGGCTGGGCGACCGAGCTCCCCTGAGACGCGCCGCGACGGCGCCCCGGTGCGGGACGCCGTCGCGTGGCGGTGCCTGCGTCGCAGGTCAGCGGGTGGTGCCGAAGAGTCGCTCCCACAGGCTGGGGCGGGTCGGGGCGGTGCGCTCCGGCGTGTCCTGGGTCCGGGCGTCGGCCGGGGCCTGCGGAGCGGCGGTGCCGTCCGGGGTGGTGGCGACGGCCGGGGCGCCCGGTGCTGCCGGGGCCGCGGGCACGGCGGGAGCGGCCGGGGCACCCGGAGCGGCGGGGGCACCCGGAACGGCCGGAGCGCCCGGGACGGCGGGGGCCTCCGGAGCGGTGGGCGCACCCGGGACGGCGGGTACCGCCGGCGCCTGGGGGAGGGCCGGGGTCTGGGGGGCCGCCGGGGCCTGCGGGGCGGCCGGCGGCTGCGGAACACCGGGAGCGCCCGGGACGGCCGGGGGCTCGGGGGCCTGCCGGCCCGCGGTGTCCGAGGTGACGGCGACGGCCGGGGTCGCCGAGGCGGCCGGCGCCGTGGGGGCGACCTGCGCCACCGGAGCGCCCGGAACGGCCGGAGCGCCCGGAGCGCCCGGAACGGCCGGGGCCTCCGGAGCGGTGGGCGTGCCCGGGACGGCGGGGGTGGCCGGCACCGCGGGAGCGGCGGGGGCCGCGGGCACGGCCGGAGCGGCGGGCGCAGCCGGAACGGCGGGCGCAGCCGGAGCGGCGGGCGCGGCCGGGGCCGCGGGCGCACCCGGAACGGCGGGCGCGGCCGGGGCCGCGGGCGCACCCGGAACAGCCGGCGCGGCGGGGACCTGCGGCGCGGCCGGCGCGCCGGGGACGGCCGGAGCTGCCGGGACGGCCGGGGCGGTCGCCGCGCCGTTCCCGAAGAGCGTGTCGAACAACCGGTCCAGCGGGCCGTCGGACACCGCGGCGGGCGCGTGGGTGACGGTCGTGGCCGGGGCGACCGGGGTGGAGGCACGAACGGGCTCGGCCGCGCCGGCCACGCCGGCGCCGTACACACCCAGGGTGCCGATCATGAGGGTCAGGGCGACGGAAGTGGTGACTCGGGATCGCACGGTCTCTCCAGTTCGCTGTGCTGCTGCACGGGGTGACGGACGGCGCTGAGCTTGCGGTCACCGGGCGTCGTCCACCAGTGACCCGATCGTGGCCACACGAGTCACAGAGGCCCCACCGGTCACGCTGTGAGCGGATCGCACCGCAACGCACCCGGAACGGGCGACCCCGTCCGGGGCTGTGCGGGGCCGCCGGGCGGGCCCGGACCGCCGTCGCCACCCGACTGGGGAGGACGTGCGCCCGGCGCTCACCCGACGGCGTGGAACTCGTCCCGCGCTCACCCGTTCGGGACGGCGATGACCGCCCGTTGCCGATCGACGGCCCGGATCTCACATTCCGTGATCGCGCCGGAGGAGCCCGACGGGCGGTCGGCGCCGCGGAACGGGCCCGTGCGGGGGCGTCGAGTGAGGACGGTCGACGTGCCGGAGAGCCGTGGTAGCGTCCGCGTCGGTTGCAGTCGTTCTTCTCCGATCGCCGCGAAGCGTCCGTGTGAAGTTGTGACGGTGGGCGTCGTCGATCGGTGCTGAGGTGCCACGACGGTGTCCACGCGACCTCCGGCTCTTGCTGTGAGGGCCGGAACCGCTCCATCTGAGAAGGACACACGCTATGCCGCAGGGCACCGTCAAGTGGTTCAACGCCGAGAAGGGCTTCGGCTTCATCGCCACCGACGACGAGGGACCGGACGTCTTCGTCCACTACTCCGCCATCGAGTCGAACGGATTCCGCACGCTGGAGGAGAACCAGCGCGTCGACTTCCAGGCCAGCCAGGGCAAGAAGGGCCCGCAGGCCGACTCGGTCCGCGTGATCTGAGCTTCTGCGCGGGCACGACCCGCGCACCGCGACGGCGCCGGCTCCCCTCGGGGACCGGCGCCGTCGTCGTCCCCGGGGTCAGCCGAAGGCCGCCCGCAGCCCCTCCCTCGCCCGCAGCGCCGCCGCGACGACCACCGCCACGACGCCGATCGCCGCGACCACGGTCACCGGCACCGTCCCGGTCGTCGCGGACTCGACCGCGATCCAGACCAGCGCCCAGGCGGCCGTCGCCGCGTAGGGCAGCGTCGCCGTCGTCCGCCGGGTCGCGACGCCCGCGGCCAGCACGCCGGCACCGAGGAGCGCCGCGGCCGTCACCGGGCCGAGCGGCGCGCCCCAATAGGTCAGCGTCACCGAGAACCCGGCCACGGTCGCGAGTGACACCCAGCCCGTGTAGAAGGCCAGCGGGCCGTGCAGGAGTGCCCGGTCGGCCACTCCCTCGGCGGGGAACGCGGCGAGCCGGTGCAGCACCACGGCCAGGGTCACCAGCAGTGCCACGATCAGCAGTTGCGCGGTGCCCAGGAGCTCCTGGGAGAACACGACGATCCAGCCCGCGTTGAGCGCCGCCGTCGCCACGAACAGCCAGCCGGTCGCCCGGTGCACCGGGCGCGACCGCTGCCCGGGCAGCGACTGGTACACCGCGTACACGAGCAGGGCCAGGTAGATGAGGCCCCACACGGAGAACGCCACCGTCGCCGGGGTGACCAGTGAGGGGTAGCGGTCGCTGAGCACCCGCTGCGACTCCCCGAACGTCCCGCTGCCGCCGAGCGAGCCCGCCACCGCCTGCAGTACCGCCGCGGCGAGCACCGCCCAGGTGCGTGCCGTGTCCATCCCGGTGGCCGGGCCTGCCGTGCGGCCCGCCCTCGCCGTCGTCGACGCCATGTCCAGTCCTTCCGATCGTCGCAACCATCTCGATGATAAAGACAATCGACGCACGAGGCATGTCGAGCGGTACGACGACCGGCGTTGCGCCGGACGGTGGCGGGGTTGCCACCGGTCGTCGGTCCGCTGCGCCCGGTCACCCGCCGTTCACCGGTGGCCGCGACGCCGTGCGGTCGGCGTTCCCCGCTCGTCTCGCCGCTGCGCACCCTCGCCGCGCACCCCTCGCGAACTCGTGCACGGAGCCCGATCCTGGTGGTGTAATTCACAGGGAAAGCGGCACCACAGGGGTTGTCGCACAAGCGGAAGGAAGTGACCTCCATGTCCTGGTGGGACAGCTACCGAGCCGTCTACGGCGCGGAGCTGCGAGCGGCTGCTCGCGAGTACGCCGACCACGGTTGGCCGCTCGTGCCGGGGCCGGGCGCGGAGGTCATGCTCGCGACGGGCGACGTGCTCGACGTGGTCGAGGTCCCGGCGGCCATCGGTCGGCAGGTCTGCCGGACGCTGCGTGAGGCCGGCGAGGTCGTGCCGGTCGCCGCGACGCCCGAGGGGACCTGGTGGTTCCCGATGAGCCCGCGGCACGCGCTCCCGGCCGAGCTGAGCCTGCACACCGACGTCGTGCTGCACACCGACGGCATCGGCGTCGTCGCCCCGCCGACCGAGCGTCCCGAGGGCTGGGTGCAGTGGCGCGTGGCCCCGGCGCGGGTCGGCTACCGGGTGCCCGAGGCCGCGGTCGTCGTCGAAGCGGTCTGCGACGCGGTGCGCCGTCGCGGCAGTGAGCAGTCCCTGCCCGACGAGCAGGAGGCGCGGGCCGAGCAGCCCGGCGTCCCGAGCGCCCTGCGGCGCTGACCCTCCCGCGCGGCCCGGACGGAACCGAGGATCCGGCCCGCGCGACCGCGTACCGCCCGCCCGAATCCGTCCCGATGTCGTCTCCGCAGGTCTCCGCGGGACGCCGGGAGCGGCCGGGCGGTGCGCACCGGAAGCGGCGCCCGAGGGGGCACTTCTCCCTCGCCGCGCAGCCGCTCCACCGGCCACGGCCGGGTCCGGCGGGACATCCCCCGGACCCGGCCGGGGACCCGTACCGCGCGCCCCCGGCGCCCGTTGTCGGTGTCCCCGGGCACGATGGGTGTGTGCAGACCTCCCGCGCGCCGGAGCGCCCGACCCCCGTCCCGCAGCGGGACCGCACCATCGGGTCCGTTCCCGACGTCCCCCTCGGCGGCTTCGGCCCCGGTGACGAACAGAAGCGGCGCGACCTGCGGCGCATGAAGGCCGTCGCCACCGGGTTCCTCCTCGGCGCGACGGTCGTGTTCTTCGTCGCGAAGTACTTCGAGGTCGTCCGCGGTGTCCCCGGGGCGGACTATGTCCGGGCCGCCGCCGAGGCCGGCATGGTCGGTGCGCTCGCCGACTGGTTCGCGGTGACCGCGCTGTTCCGGCACCCGTTGCGGATCCCGATCCCGCACACCGCGATCATCCCGCGCAAGAAGGACATGATCGGTGACAGCCTCGGCGACTTCGTCGGGGAGAACTTCCTGTCCGAGTCCGTCGTCCGCGACAAACTCGAGCGGATCGGGGTCAGCGAGTCGGTCGGGCGGTGGATCGCCGAGCAGCAGAACGCCGACCGGATCACCACCGAGCTGGTCACCGCCGCGCGGGCCCTCGTGACCGTGCTGCGCGACGAGGACGTGCAGAACGTCATCGAGACCGTCGCGGTCCGCAAGCTGATGGAGATTCCGGTCGGTCCGCCGATGGGCAAGGCGCTGGAGGGCGTCCTGGCCGACGGCGCCCACCGCAGGCTGGTCGACCTCGTCTGCGACCGCGCCTACGACTGGGTCGCCGACAACCAGGAGATGGTCCTGCGGGTGGTGCACGACCGCGCGCCGTCCTGGACCCCGCGCTTCGTCGACGACCTCGTGGCCGACAAGCTGTTCGCCGAGATCCGCGGCTACGCCTGGGCCGTCAAGACCGACCCGGAGCACCCGCTGCGGCACGCCGTCGACCGCTACCTCGCGGAGTTCGCCCGCGACCTGCAGCACGACGAGACGACGATGGAGCGCGCCGAGCAGGTCAAGCGCCAGGTCGTCGAGCATCCGGAGGTGCAGCACTTCATCGGCCGCGCCTGGACGGTCGTGAAGTCCATGGTCCTCGACGCCGCCGACGACCCGTCGAACGAGCTGCGCCTGCGCGTGCGCGACGGCCTCATGGCCTTCGGGCGGAGACTGGGCCGCGACGCCGAGCTGCGCGCGAAGCTCGACGGCTGGCTGGCGGACGCTGCGTCGTACGTCGTGCGGCACTACCGGCACCAGATCACCACCTTGATCACCGAGACCGTCGCCCGCTGGGACGCGGAGGAGACCTCGCGCAAGATCGAGCTCCAGGTGGGCCGCGACCTGCAGTGGATCCGGATCAACGGCACCGTCGTGGGGGCGCTCGCCGGCCTGGTCATCCACGCCGTGGGGGAGCTCGTCATCGGGTGATCGGTCGGGTGTCCCCGGATGACATCGCACCGTCACCGGACCGTCACCGACGTGGCGCACGCCACGTGACCAGCGCTAGCACTGTGCTTGCAGGAGCTAGCAGTGCCGCGTACGGTCGGTTCCGTCAGTGAGGAACGGATCGAGACGGAGGTGAGACGGATGGCCACCGAGCGCAAGCACGGAGAGCGTGAGTCCGTCGAACCCGTCGAGCGCGTCGCGCAGGCCGTCGAGAGCGTCGGTCAGACCGTGGGGCACGCGGTGGAGGACATCGGGTCCTACATCCGCGCCCAGCGCGAGGCTGCCCAGGTCTCCATGCGGCAGCTGGCCCGCACCGCGGGCGTCAGCAACCCGTATCTCAGCCAGGTCGAGCGCGGACTGCGCAAGCCGTCCGCCGAGATACTGCAGCAGATCGCCAAGGGGCTGCGGATCTCGGCCGAGGCGCTGTACGTCCGCGCCGGGATCCTCGAGGAGCGGCCCACCGGTCAGGTGACCGACGCGGTGCTCACCGATCCGACTCTCAACGAGCGGCAGAAACGTGTGCTGCTCGACGTCTACGAGTCCTTTCGCAGGGAGAACGGCCTCTCTGCCGGCACCACCGACACCCCCACCGATACGAGGAAGTGATCACCATGGCCGTGAACCTCCCCACCAGCGCCGACGTGCAGAAGCTGCGCGAGCAGACCGCCGAGCAGGCCGAGGTCGTCCGCACCCCGCTGCTCGCCGTGCTCGGCGCCGGCGACTTCGCCGTCACCACCGTGAGCAAGGCCGTCACCGACGCCCGCTCCACCGCCACCAAGCGCGCCGAGGAGGTGCAGACCCGCGTCCAGGAGCTCCCCGACGAGCTCAAGGAGCTCCGCGGCAAGCTGTCCTCGGACAACATCCGCAAGCAGGTCGAGGAGTTTCGCTCCGAGGTCGAGGGCGTCTACGTCGGGTTCGCCCAGCGCGGTGAGAAGGCCTGGGGCCGGATCCGCAAGCAGCCGCAGGTCAAGCAGGCCATCGCGACCGTCGAGGGTCTGACCGAGAAGTTCGACACCCGCGTCGACGAGTTCGTGGACGAGACCCACGACGTCGCCGTCAAGACCCTGGGTACGGTCACCACGCAGACCCGCTCCGTCGGTGAGAAGGTCGCCCGCCGCGCCCAGACCGCCGCGAGCGAGGCCGCCGAGGCCGTCACCGAGGTCTCGAAGGAGGCCGCCGAGGCGATCGAGGAGGCCGGCGACGAGGTTGCGTCGACCACGCGTTCGACCGCGCGCCGCACCGCCGCCAAGACCGACCCGAAGACCGCCACCGGCGCGAAGGTCCCGGCCCGCAAGCCGACCACCCGCCGCGGCACCTCGACGGCGTCGGCCAAGAAGTGACACCCGCCGGGCCCCGTGCCCGGTGAGTACGACCCGCGCCCCCGGCCGATCCCGATCGGCCGGGGGCGCCGTCGTGTGCGGATGCGGATCGTCCCGCCCGGATCCGGCGCCGGACGTGACCGGCGCCCGGGTTGTCCGTACTCTGGCCGGGTGTTGTCACTGCCAGGTGCCCCCGATGAACTGATCATCTTCGTGATCAAGTGGATCATGGTGGTGGTCGGCGGGTTCTCGTTCGGGCACGCACTGATGCAACGTGCGGACGCCTTCACCGCGGCGGGCAAGCTCACCAAGAACGCATGGCTGGGCATCACCGGCGTCGCGCTGTTGCTTCTGATCATCACGAACGGCCCGATGTTCGGCGGCGCCATGTTCTGGCTGGCCGCCACCGTCGCGACGCTGGTCTACCTGGTCGACGTCAAGCCCGCGGTGATGGAGGTGCAGGGCGGCGGACCGCGCTGGTGAACCACCCGGTCCTCGGGACGCTCTCGGTCGTCCCGGCGCTGGACCGGCCCGACCCGCCCGCGGAGCCCGTCGCCGTCGCACTCGCGGGGCTCGACGCGGGCCGGGTCGCCGTCGCCGAGATCGCCCCGGACCTGGCCGACGCCGCCCCGCCGACCGGCCGCTCCGGCTGTCGCCCGGGGTCGCCGGGACCGACGCCGTCGTCGTCGGGAGCGGGACGCGGGCCGGGAAGCCGGCGGACCCGTCGGTCGAGGTCCAGCCCGCGGGCAGCAGCAGGAACTGGCTGCCGGACTGTACGGCGAGCTCGAGGCGGTCGTAGCGGAAGCGGTAGCCGGCGTCCGGCCCGGCGACCGCCCAGACCAACCCGACGCCGAGCAGCACGAAGGACACACCCCACTCGGTGACCGCGGTCGTCACCGGGACCGGGCGGGTCCCGCGGGCGAGCCGCGCCGCCGCGAGCAGCGCCAGGACCGCTGCGCACAGGGGGAGTCCGCGCAGCTGCGAGACCTGCATGAACAGCTCCGCACCCGCGGTCCCGAGCGCCACCCGGTCACGCACCGGTGCCCCGCGGTACTCGGTGTGCCCACGGTCGCCGTCACGTGCTCCGATGTCCGCGTTCGCCCTGAGCGGACACGACTCAACTCCGGGAAGCGGAGGACCCTCCGCGTGGTTGGGCAGGACATGAGTGACGTGCTGACGCTCCCGGTCCTGCCCCTCGACGACGCCGTGGTCCTGCCCGGCATGGTCGTCCCCGTCCGTCTCGACGACTCCGACACCCGTGCCGCGGTGGACGCGGCCACCGCCGCGGCCCAGGACCGCGACGACGGGAGACGGGTGCTCGTCGTGCCCCGCATCGACGGCCGCTACGGCGCCATCGGCGTCGTCGCCGTGCTCGAGCAGATCGGCAGGCTCCCCAACGGGGACCGGGCCGCCGTCGTGCGGGGTGAGCGGCGCGCCCGTATCGGGTCGGGGGTCTCCGGCCCCGGCGCGGCGCTCTGGGTCGAGGCCGAGCCGGTCGACTCCGGCGAGCCCACCGGCCGCACCCACGAGCTCGCCCGCGAGTACAAGGCTCTGGTGATCGGCATCCTGCAGCAGCGGGGGGCCTGGCAGGTCATCGACTCCGTGCAGCAGACCGACGACCCGGGCGCGCTCGCCGACCTCGCCGGGTGGGCGTCGTGGCTGGACGTCGCGCACAAGGCCGAGCTGCTCGCCGAGATCGACCTCGACGCCCGGCTGGAGAAGCTCCTGGGCTGGACCAAGGAGCACGTCGCCGAGCAGGAGGTCACCGAGAAGATCTCGAACGACGTCCGCGAGGGCATGGAGAAGCAGCAGCGCGAGTTCCTGCTCCGCCAGCAGCTCGCCGCGATCCGCAAGGAGCTCGGTGAGGACGACCCGGAGGGCTCCGACGACTACCGCGCCCGCGTGGAGGCCGCCGACCTGCCCGACGAGGTCCGCAAGGCCGCGCTGACCGAGGTCGGCAAGCTGGAACGCTCCTCGGACCAGAGCCCGGAGTCCGGCTGGATTCGGACCTGGCTCGACACCGTCCTCGACATCCCGTGGAGCACCGCGACCACCGACTCGTCGGACCTCGTGGAGGCCCGTCGCATCCTCGACGCCGACCACGCCGGTCTCGACGACGTGAAGGAGCGCCTCGTCGAGTTCCTCGCCGTGCGCGCCCGCCGCGAGCGCAAGGGCCTCGACACCGTCGGCGGCCGCGGCTCGGGCGCGGTGCTCTCGCTGGTCGGCCCGCCCGGCGTAGGCAAGACGTCGTTGGGGGAGTCGGTCGCCCGCGCGCTCGGCCGGAACTTCGTCCGCGTCGCGCTCGGCGGCGTCCGGGACGAGGCGGAGATCCGCGGTCACCGGCGCACCTACGTCGGCGCGCTGCCCGGCCGGATCGTCCGCGCCATCCGCGAGGCCGGCTCGATGAATCCCGTCGTGCTGCTCGACGAGATCGACAAGGTCGGCAGCGACTTCCGCGGTGACCCGACCGCGGCGCTGCTGGAGGTCCTCGACCCGGCGCAGAACCACACGTTCCGCGACCACTACCTGGAGGTCGACCTCGACCTGTCGAACGTCCTGTTCCTGGCGACGGCGAACGACGGCTCCGGGATCCCCGGCCCGCTGGCCGACCGCATGGAGATCGTGACGCTCGACGGCTACACCGAGCCGGAGAAGGTCGCGATCGCCCGTGACCACCTGCTGCCGCGCCAGGTCGCCAAGGCCGGTCTCGACGACGGCGACGTCGAGTTCACCGACGTCGCGCTGTCGATGATCGCCGCCGAGTACACCCGGGAGGCCGGGGTCCGGCAGCTGGAGCGGGGCCTGGCGAAGGTGCTGCGGAAGGTGGCCGTCCAGCTGGACGCGTCGGAGACCGAGCGCCCGGTGCACGTCGACGCCGACGCGCTCGTCACCTACCTCGGCCGTCCGCGGTTCACGCCGGAGTCGGCCGAGCGGACCTCGGTGCCGGGCGTCGCGACCGGGCTGGCGGTGACCGGTGCCGGTGGTGACGTGCTGTTCATCGAGGCCACCTCGATGGACGGCGAGCCGGGCCTGCAGATCACCGGGCAGCTGGGCGAGGTGATGACCGAGTCCGTCTCGATCGCGCTGTCCTACCTGCGCTCGCGCGGGCTGGCCGGTGACCTCGCGTCGCGCAAGCTGCACGTGCACGTCCCGGCCGGTGCGGTCCCGAAGGACGGCCCGTCCGCCGGCGTCACGATGACGACGGCGCTGGCGTCGCTGGCCTCCGGACGTCCCGTCCGCAGCTCGGTCGGCATGACCGGCGAGGTGACGCTGCAGGGCAAGGTCCTGCCCATCGGCGGGGTGAAGCAGAAGCTGCTCGCCGCGCACCGGGCCGGGCTGACCGACGTGATCATCCCGAAGCGCAACGAGCCGGACCTGGACGACGTCCCGGCCGCGGTCCGCGAGGAGCTGCGGGTGCACCCGGTCGCCGACGTCTCCGAGGTCCTGGCGATCGCCCTGGAGCCCGCCCACGACGCGGCGACGGCCGAGCAGTCCGCGGCCTGATCTCCGTCCGACCCACGGCGTGAGCCGTACGATCCGGCGCCCGTTCCGCAGCACGCGGGGCGGGCGCCGTCGTGTGCGCGCCCCGCCGGTACGCCCCGCTCCGCGCGTCGCGAGCGCCCCTCCTCGCGCAGCTGTTCCTACGGGAAGTTCGCCGAGATGCAGCTCAGCGGGAACTGTCGATCTCCACGGCCCGCTGAGCTGCATCTCGGCGTGTGCGGTCGAGGGCCTGGCCCACCTCGGCGACGATCTCGTCGGGCCGTCGGTGCATGTCCGGGGCGGTGTAGCGCAGCACCCGCCACCCCGCCGCGACGAGCCGGGTGTGCCGTTGTGCGTCGGCGCGGGCCGCCTCGGTCGTCGCGAAGTGGCCGCCGCCGTCGTACTCGACGCCGAGGTGGTGGTCCGGATAGGCCAGGTCCAGCCACAGCGCCGTGCGCCGGACGTCGTCGAGGACCGGGTGCTGGGGCACCGGCCGCGGGAGGCCACCCCGGACGAGGACCAGCCGGAGCCGGGTCTCGGGCGGGGAGCCGGCGCGCGGGTCGGCCCACACCGACGCGTCGACGACCCGCCGGACACCCCGGGCGTGGGCGTGCCGGACCGCGAGGTTCAGCAGCACGTCCGGGGCGAACGATCCGCGGGACAGCGCGTCGACGGCGACGACACCCTCGGTCGGTGACAGACGCCGCGCCAGGTCGAACGCGGTGCGGACACGCGTGGTGACCCGTACACCGCGGACCTCGGTCACCTCGTCCGGGTGCAGGACGTCGCGACGGACGAGCACACCCTCACGGGAGCGGGCTCCGGGGTGCGCCGCGCCGACGGTCACCTCGGCCGGTGCAGCCCACGGGGCGCACGACGCGCCGAGCAGCTCGGCGGCCGAGTACCCGCTGAGCACGGCGTCCGGCCCGGCCCAGCAGTGCGCCGCGAGCGAGCGGAGCCGTAGGTCGGGGCGCAGGTCGGCCGGCAGGTAGGTGTCCGGGAGCAGCCGGCGGTAGCGGGGCCCGCGCAGGAGGTCGGGGGTGACGAGACCCGCCGCCACGGCCGCGGTCCCGCGGAACACCTCGGGCCATCCGGGGATCGTCACGTGCTGATCGTGCGCCGGCTGCCCCGGCCGTCGGACCGGATCGGCCGGACTCCGTCGCCATCGCGAACGAGGACGTACGCCGAGATGCAGCTCAGCGGGCCACGGAGATCCACAATTCCCGCTGAGATGCATCTCGGCGACATTCTGCTGCGCGCGGGCCGGGCCGGGCCGGGCCGGGCGGCACGGCTGCGGGCTCAGCGGAAGACGACGGTCCGGTTGCCCTGGATCAGCACCCGGTCCTCCAGGTGCCACCGCAGCCCCCGGGCCAGCACCAGGCGCTCGATGTCGCGTCCCCGTCGCACCATGTCGGTCGCGGTGTCCCCGTGGTCGACGCGGGCGACGTCCTGCTCGATGATCGGGCCCGCGTCGAGGTCGGCGGTCGCGTAGTGGCAGGTCGCGCCGATCAGCTTGACCCCGCGCCGGTGGGCCTGGTGGTAGGGCCGCGCCCCGGCGAAGGACGGCAGGAAGCTGTGGTGGATGTTGATCGCCCGCCCGGCCCAGGCCTCGCACAGGTGCGCGGGCAGGACCTGCATGAAGCGGGCGAGGACGATCGCGTCGGGGGAGTCGTCGTCGACGAGCTTGCGGATCTCCTCGAACGCGGTGACCTTGCCCTGCTCGCGGGCCGGGTCGCCGGGCGCGGGGAAGGGTACGTGGTGGAACGGCACCCCGTGCGCGGTGACGACCGGCTCCAGCGACCTGTGGTTGCCGATCACCCGGGTGATCTCCACCGGCAGCTCGCCCGCCCACACCCGGCCGAGGATGTCGTGCAGGCAGTGCTGGTCGCGGGTCACCAGCAGCACGGCGCGCTTGCGGACGCCGGTGTCGGAGATGCGGTGCTCACCGCCCAGCTCGGCGGCGACCGGGGCGAACCGGGCGCGGAGCTCGTCGACGTCGAAGGGGACCGACGCGGCGTCGACGACCTGGCGGGTGCAGAACACCCCGGCCTCGACGTCGGCGTGGTACGCGGCCTCGGTGATCGAGGCGCCGAGGTCGGCGAGGAACGTGCTGATCCGCGCGACGATGCCGGTGCGGTCCGGGCAGGACAGGGTGATCACGTAGTGGGACATCAGGAGATCCGGGAGAGGGTGAACTGGGTCTCGGCGGCGAGCAGCTGCTCGATCTGCCCGGCGACCGCCTGCTCGATCTTCGCACCCACCAGCGGGACCTTGACCGTGACCTCGGCCCGGATCCGGACCTCGCTGCCGCCGTCGACGTCGGCGATCCGCATCACCGACCGTGCGGTGGCGGGGGTGCCGATGACCTTCACGGAGCCGGTGCCGTCGTAGACGCCCGAGTCGCCGGCCCGCCACTGCTCGCTGCGGTCGATCTGCAGGTCCCCGCCGGGTACGAACGACGACACGATCGACGGCAGGTGCTCGCCCGGGATCCCGTGCCGCAGTGTGTAGCGGACGCCGTCGGCGGTGGTCTCGTAGGCGGTCACCCCGGCCCCGGGGCCGCCGATGTGATGCAGCTGCTCCTCCAGGAGATCGCGGTCGACCATCGCCGCGTAGACCTTCGAGGCCGGATGCGCGGACGTTGCGCGGTAGTCGATCGAGCGCGGCATGGGCGAAGGCTACCGTTGCGGTCGTGAGTTCCCCCGCTCCGACAACGGTCGACCCGATGCTCAGTGCGCACACCACACTGCGCCTCGGCGGACCGGCCTCCCGCATCGTGCGCGCCGAGGGCGCGGCCGAGGTGGTCGACGCCGTCGCCGCGGCCGACCGGGCCGGGGAACGGGTGCTGCTGGTGGGCGGCGGGTCGAACCTCGTCGTCGCCGACGCCGGGTTCGACGGGACCGCCGTGCTGCTGGCGGGGCGCGGGATCGGCCACGAGCGCGACGGCGACCGGGTGCTGCTGACCGTCGAGGCCGGTGAGGACTGGGACGACGTCGTCGCCGCGACCGTCGCCGACGGGCTCGGCGGGCTGGAGTGCCTGTCCGGTATCCCCGGGCGGACCGGCGCGACCCCGGTGCAGAACGTGGGCGCCTACGGCGTCGAGGTCGCCGACCTGCTCGTCGACGTCGACCTCTACGACCGGCGCACCGGCACCGTCCGCGAGCACGTGCCCGCCTCCGAACTGGGGCTCGCCTACCGCACGAGCGTCCTCAAGGGCAGCGACGACGCGATCGTCCTGCGGGTGCGCTTCGCGCTGCACGCCGACGGCCGCTCCGCCCCGATCCGCTACGGCGAGCTCGCCCGCACCCTCGGCGTCGACCCGGAGACGCGGACCGATCCGGCCGCCGTCCGTGAGGCGGTGCTCGGGCTGCGCCGTGGCAAGGGCATGGTCCTCGACGCCGAGGACCACGACACCTGGTCGGCCGGCTCGTTCTTCACCAACCCGATCCTGCCCACGGACCGGGCGCCGCAGGTCGACGGCCTGGCCGCGTGGCCCGCGGGAGAGGGCCGGGTCAAGCTGAGCGCCGCCGGGCTGATCCAG
>JAESFO010000500.1_pt1 | contig 30197 bp, 23 predicted proteins | sample 9269421 | NCBI WGS metagenome assembly JAESFO01 (sample SAMN14502839, study PRJNA617101) | algae metagenome | isolation source: Nostoc desertorum CM1-VF14 and co-occurring heterotrophs from rocky... | place: USA: Clark Mountains, San Bernardino, California | collected 2000-06-05 | reverse complement strand
ATCAGCGGAAATTATGTAGAAGGAAATGCGCAGAGTACCAAAGATAACTGGACCTATGGCGTATATAACCAGATGCAACACAATTACCCTGATCTTACCGGCGAGGAAAGAAAAGCGATGAGGGCTCTTGTGCCGCACCCTGTAAATGACAATATCGTTACCTATGATGCTGGTAAAGCCTATAAGCAGGTGGTGGATTTTGCAGGAGCCTCCCTCGTAAGAGATGCTGTTGATTTGAGAGTACTCAATGATGTGAAACGAAGTTCTTTTACAGCGAATGGATCTGCCGGTAGTAAAAATGGAATTATTGATACGCAAAGCGATGTAGGTGGATGGCCTGAATTGAAATCACTACCCGCCCCTAAGGATGCAGATAATGATGGTATGCCCGATGAGTGGGAGATCGCCCATAGGCTGGACCCGGGAAAAGCAAATGCCAATGGCAGGGATTTAGATACTGATTATGATAACATTGAAATGTATTTAAATAGCCTGGTGCAAGCTATTATTGACAAGCAAAAATTGTAATATTTATAATCCCCTCTTACCGTTAACAAAATAAAATATGAGGACTAAGTTAATATGGTATTTATTGGTCGGACAGGTATTTTTACTTTCCTGTAAATCACAAAGCGCCTTGGCAATGAAACCTGTTATTGAAGAAAAGCCGGTTGCATTTCCCGGCGCCGAAGGATTTGGTAAGTACACTACTGGCGGTAGGGGAGGCCGTGTTTTGATAGTGACAAATTTAAACGACGACGGAGAAGGAAGCCTGCGAAAAGCAGTAGCTGCCAAAGGCCCACGCATCGTTGTTTTCAATGTGTCGGGGACTATTCACTTACAATCCAGGCTAAATATCAAAGGTGACGTAACCATTGCCGGGCAGACAGCTCCCGGCGGTGGTGTATGTGTAGCCGATTATCCCGTTTCTATTTCAGGTGACAACGTAATTGTGCGCTTTCTCCGTTTCCGGATGGGAGATCGTTACCAGAACAAGGGTATGGTTGACGGAGCGGGTGCTGATGATGCTTTCAGTGCATCGGGAAAAAAAAATATCATTATAGATCATTGCAGCATGAGCTGGAGTACCGATGAAGTGTGTTCCGTTTATAAGGGGGATAGCACTACCCTTCAATGGAACCTGATCACCGAACCCTTAAACTATTCTTATCACTTTGAAAAAGGAGATAAGGATTTTGAACATCATGGTTACGGCGGCATCTGGGGCGGATCACATTTTAGCGCACATCATAACTTAATAGCACATTGCAATAGCCGTACGCCCAGATTTAATGGCGTGCGGTTAGGAGAAACCGATGAGCTGGCTGATTTCAGGAATAATGTTATTTATAACTGGGGGCATAACAATGTATACGGCGGAGAAAATGGCAAGTACAATATTGTGAATAATTATTACAGGTACGGTCCGGAAACAAAGAAAAATGTGCAAAGCAGGATTGTTAATCCAACCAGAACGGCCGATGCGGCAAATCTGTATGGTAAGTTTTATGTAGCGGGAAATTATGTGGAAGATGATGAGGCTACTACCCAAAACAATTACCTGGGTGTACATGCAGATAAAGCTGCAACAGACCAGGAGAAGCAAATGGCGATAGCTGCTAAGGCATTTCCGGTTATTAATTTGAAAGAGCAGTCGGCACAGGACGCTTACAAAGATGTATTGAAATATGCCGGGGCTATATTACCGGAAAGGGATACGCTGGACCAGAGAGTGGTTAGCGAAGTTGTCAACAGAACAGGACGGTTTATTGACGTACAGGGAGGATATTCGCATGGTACAGTATATGAAAAAACGGTAAAGGCCTGGCCTTATTTAAAGCAGCAGCCACCGCTTATGGATACTGATAAAGACGGCATGCCGGACGAATGGGAAATAAAGAACAAGCTCAATATAAAAGATCCCAATGATGCATCCCTTTACAGCATTCATCAATCTTATACAAATATTGAAGTTTATATCAACAGCCTCGTTCAATGAAAAAAATTCTATATATCGTTCTAAGTGTATTGACAGTAAAAGGAATGAATGCCCAAACACCTGCATTTCCCGGTGCAGAAGGTTTTGGCAAATATGCCACCGGTGGCCGGGGAGGCAGGGTCGTAACGGTCTCTAATTTAAATGACGACGGACCTGGAAGCTTTCGGCAGGCATTTAAGGAGTATCCCGGTGAGCCCATCACGGTTGTTTTTTCAGTAGCGGGAATTATTGAATTAAAATCACCTCTGAAGATCAGCCGCTCTAACATTACAGTAGCAGGGCAAACGGCGCCTGGTGATGGAATATGCTTAAAAGGAAATTCATTTATTATTAATTGCGCCGGAGATAAAAGTGGAGCAAAAGGAAATATTATCATCAGGTATTTGCGCTCGCGCCCTGGCGCTAAAATAGCCAATGGAGTTTATGGTTTTAATATGGAAAACAGCCAGAACATCATCATCGATCATTGTTCATTTACCTGGGCCAATGAAGAATGTGCCGCTATGTATGACACCAAAAATGTGACCGTGCAATGGAGCATTATCAGCGAAGGGTTGTATAATGCAAATCATCATAAGGGATTAAGAGCTTACGGCGGTGTGTGGGGTGGACAAAACGCATCCTATCACCATAACCTTATTTCGAATCAGAATAGCCGTACAGTGAGGTTTAACGGCGCCAGGGCGCATGATACATTAGCGATAGTTGACTATAGCAACAATGTTATATTTAACTGGAAGAGTGCTAATGCCTGTTATGGGGGCGAGGTGGATATACCCGGTGGAAGATCTAATATCAACCTGGTTAATAACTATTATATCCCGGGACCGGCTACGCCTAAAGAACTAAAATTTGTAAAAGCTAATTATAACCCCGCAAAGGCCAAAGGGTTCGGGCAGTGGTATTTGAACGGTAATGTGATGGAAGGCGATAAAAAACTTTCTGCCAACAATAGTTTAGGTATTGATCTGGCAGAGTTTCCTGAACAATACAGGAAGCTGGCGCTGGTCACCGCAGCTTTCGCCATTGCCGAGCCTGTAACCCGGCAACCTGCCGGTGATGCTTACCAGTTGGTGTTAAAAAAAGTGGGAGCCTCTTTACCAAAGTATGATGCTGTTGATCAGCGTTTGATAGCTGAGGCCCGATCGCATAAGGCCCTATCTGGTGAAAAGGGCATTATCAATGATGCGTCAGAAGCCGGTGGCTGGCCGGTGTATCAATACACAAAAGCTCCCGTAGATACAGACAAAGATGGCATGCCCGACGAGTGGGAGCTAAAAAATGGATTGAATCCTGAACAGGCAGACAACAACAATTATAAGTTAAGTAAAGAATATACCAATATCGAGGTATACATGAATGGGTTGGAGAAGTAAGTATGCGGTCCATTCCAACAAAAAAATGATCACATGATAAAACGTATAGCTTGTCTCCCACTGCTCATTTTGCTTTTTTCAATGGCAAAGGCGCAGCAGGTACCGGTTGAAATAGATACCCGGCCTTTTGCCGATAACGCCGGGCATTGGTATAGTATTTATGACAACAAAAATATGATCAATGCCAGTGCGGACAGGCCCCGGTATAAATCTACCGATTTAAAGCAGGTGGCTGATAATATCCTGCTTTTTCAAAAAGCGAACGGAGGCTGGCCCAAAAACTATGACATGTTTGCCATACTTACACCTGAACAAAAAGAGAAAGTGGTGGCGCAAAAAAATACACTGAATACCACATTTGATAACGGAACCTGCTACACCCAGATAAGAGCTTTGGCGATAGCTTATGCATCGGTAAAGGATGAAGCATATAAGACCGCAGCGCTCAAAGGATTGAAATATATTCTTGAAGCACAATATGCCAACGGAGGCTGGCCGCAATATTATCCCCTCGAAAAAAATTACAGTCGCTATATTACTTTCAACGACGGCGGCATGACAGGTATTGTTGACTTACTGAAAAACATTGCCGAAAAAGATCCCTTGTATGATTTTATCGACGCTGGTTTGAGGCGCCAACTGGAAACAGCGTATAAAAAGGGAATTGATTGTATTTTAAATACACAGATACTAGATAACGGCACACTAACCGCGTGGTGCCAGCAATATGACGAAGTAACCCTGCAACCGGCATGGGCCAGGAAGTTTGAACCGCCCAGTATTTGCAATGGCGAAAGCGTGGGAATTGTATTTTTTTTAATGGGCATAAAACACCCTGACGAGCGTATTGTGAGTGCCGTTAATGCAGCCATGAAGTGGTTCGAAGTTTCCAAAATTTACAATACGGTAGTAAAGACGGTGAAAGCTGAAAAAATGGATACGCCTTTCCGCGTTTCTAAAACCGATCGGGTGGTTGAAACAGACAGTACATCTGCACCTATCTGGACGCGCTTTTACGAATTGAAAACCCATCGCCCTTTGTTTTGTAATCGCGACAGCAAAGTAGTATACTCGTTGGCAGAGGTGGACAGGGAGCGCCGCGACGGATACGCCTGGTATACCTATGCTCCGCAAAAAGCATTGGATGCTTATACGAAATGGCAAAAGCAAATAAATCAGCATAGTACAGCACTTCAATAAAAAATGAATAGACAAATGAAACTGAAAATTATCCTTCCCTTGCTGTTACTATCGGCAGCAGCATTTGTATTGCCTCCTAAAAAAGTAAAAATTTTTCTTGCCGGAGATTCAACCATGTCTATAAAAGATATAAAGGCTTACCCGGAAAATGGCTGGGGTATGCCTTTTGTTTACTTCTGGGATAGTACGGTGCAGGTAATTAACCTGGCAAAAAATGGCCGTAGTACCTCTTCGTTCAAAAGAGAAGGGTTATGGGGTAAGATCATGGAAGAATGTGAGAAGGGCGATTATGTTTTTATTCAATTTGGGCATAACGACGAGGTGCCTACAAAAAAATCTGCCACAACAGAAACGGAGTTTAAAAATAACCTGGTGCAGTATGTGAAAGAGGCGAGATCCAAAGGTGGTACTCCTGTACTGATTACACCCGTGGCACGCAGGAAATTTGACAGTACCGGTAAGGTAGTCGGAACGCATGATGTATACGCGCAAATTGTAAGAGATGTAGCTGCCCTTGAAAAAACACCCCTAATTGATTTGGATGTTCAGGCCCAGCAGTTGTATCAGCAACTAGGTGTGGAAGCCTCTAAACTTTTATTCGTGCACCTGCAGCCGGGTGAGCATCCCAACTACCCGACGGGTAAAGTGGATGATACCCATTTCAGCGAACTAGGCGCCAGGAAGGTTGCGCAAATAGTTTTGAAAGATATTCGTACGTTGGTTCCTGAGCTGGCAACCCGGATCAAAAACCCTGCAGTTAAATAAACTGTCCATGATGAAAAAGCCCTTCTTTATTTTTCTCGGAATGATGATCAATCTCAGCTGTTGTTTTGCGCAAATAACAACAGGTCTTACCGGTATCAGGGATACTTCTTTTAATAATCCTGCGGCTTTTCTGAAAGAAAAAAAATATCATCCTGGCATTGAAATGCCGGTAATAGATGTTTCAGGTCTGACACAAAAAATGGAGCTTACCTATTACAAGATAGGCAAGCGAAAATTAAAGCTGGATGCTTTTTATCCAAAGAAACAATCCAATGGAATAGCCATCGTTATTATACATGGGGGTGGTTGGCGTTCGGGTAACCGCACACAACATCACGACCTGGCAAGGGCATTATCGAGTAAGGGCTATACCTGCTTTACGACTGAATATCGCTTATCTACAGAAGCTTATTTCCCCGCCGCTATTTTTGATATTAAAGAAGCTATCAAATGGGTTAAGGTGCATGCCAAGGACTTTAATGTTGATTCCTCAAAGCTGGTAGTAGCGGGGTTTTCGGCCGGCGGACAAATGGCGGCATTGGTAGGCTGCACAGGTGATATGGCTGCCTTCGAAAACTATGATCAAAAAAAAGGAATTAGCACCAAAGTACAGGCAATCATTGATATTGATGGTACTACTTCGTTTGTACATGCCGAAAGCAGCGAGCAAAAAAATCCTTCCGCCGAAGGAGCATCAGCTTATTGGTTAGGGTATACGCCCAGGGATAATCCACTTTTGTGGGCAACCGCATCTCCGTTAAGCTATGCTGCCTTTAGTCCGCCGGTATTATTTCTGAACAGCTCGGTAGAACGCATGCATGCCGGCCGTGATGATTATATGAAAATATTGCAGGAAAGAAACGTGCTGAACCGGGTGTATACTTTCGAAAATAGTCCACATTCATTTTGCCTTTTTGAACCCTGGTTTACACCAACTGTAAAATATATTGATGACTTTTTAAAGATAAATTTTTCATTATGACCACGTATAAGAGGGAAGGAGCAATAACTGCGCATGCATACAGTATTGCAATAAAGCCGCAAGGAATAACCCTGTATAATTATGCAGCCAGGATCTTTTTGATGTTGATTGCAATGCTGTTAATTGTAGTTACTACTAAAGCGCAGACCGGCAATGCTGATAAATATAAATATACTTTTACCGTTGCCAAAGATGGAAGCGGCGATTATAAGTATATACAGGAGGCGATTGACGCTATGCGGGTATATCCCCTGGCTCCCATTACGCTGTATATCAAAAACGGGGTATACAACGAAAAGATTGAACTGCCTGCCAACAATACCGATGTAACTTTTATTGGTGAAGATGTAGACAAGACGATCATTACCTTTAATGATTATTCAGGAAGAGGAAAACTGACCACTTTTACCTCCTATACCGCTAAAATATCGGGCAACCGGTTTACCGCGCAGAATATTACTTTCGTTAATAATGCAGGTCGTGTAGGGCAGGCAGTAGCTTTATATGTTGATGCTGATAAAGCGGTGTTTAAAAACTGCAAATTCATTGGCGACCAGGATACGATATTCAGTGCAGGAGAAACATCCAGGCAGTTGTTTGTGGACTGTTATGTAGAAGGCACTACTGACTTTATTTTTGGTCCATCTACAGCTGTTTTTCAGAATTGCACGATCAAAGAAAAGACCAACTCTTATATTACCGCAGCCAGCACTACTCCTGGTAAAAAATTTGGCTATGTTTTTTTAGATTGTAAAATAACCGCAACCGATGAGGCAACTAAAGTTTTTCTGGGACGCCCCTGGCGCGCTCATGCCAAAACTGTTTTTATACGTTGCGAGATGCCTGCACAAATTGCAGCAGAAGGTTGGAACAACTGGGGCAATCCTGAAAATGAAAAAACTGTTTTATATGCAGAGTATAAAAGCAAAGGAGCGGGCGCTCATCCTGCGGGAAGAGTAGGATGGTCCAAACAGCTTACCGACAAGGAAGCAGCTGCTTATACCCTGGAAAATATTTTTGCTTCTGGTAGTAATCCTGACCTGCCGGGCGAGAAAGACTGGTTTAAACAAACCTCTTTAAAACCATTTTCATGGCCGGTAAAGAAATAATAGAGTACGTCTCGGCCATTCCGACTGAAGCGAAGCGGAACCGGGGAATCTCCTCGGGCTGTAAGCCAATCGATATTTTGAGAAGCATAGTGATATTGCTTTCCTTATTACTGGTAGTATCTGTTAAGGTTTCAGCCCAGGAGTTCCTGCCCATCTGGGAAAAGGGGAAGATACCCAACCAGAAGTTTACGATACAGGATAGTATTGCCGACGAACGTGCCTGGAAGGTGGGTGTACCGGGCATTTATGCGTTTCCTGCCAACAAAGCCGAGAATACAGGAACCAGTATTTTAATTTGTCCCGGAGGAGGCTACCAACGCGCATCGTATGTATACAATGGTTTCAACTTTGCGCGCTGGTTCAATACGCTGGGCATTAATGTATTTGTGCTGGTATACCGCCTGCCTCACCAGGCCAATCTCAAAGAACCTGCTATTGCCCCTTTGCAAGACGCACAGCGCGCTATTAAGTTTATAAGGGCTAATGCTTCGGCATGGAAGATTGACACCAGCAGGCTGGGTGTTATGGGCATTAGCGCGGGTGGTCATCTGGCGGCCATGCTATCCACAAATAGCAATGATGTATCTAAAGTAAATGATGAACTGGACACGGTTAATTACCATCCGGGCTTTTCAGTGTTGTTGTCTCCCGTAATTACCATGGGTATATGGGCACATAAAGGAAGCAGAGGACATCTTCTGGGTGGCGATACCAGCGCAGCACGAATCGAAAGATATTCAATGGAAAAACAGGTTACTGCTGCTACCCCACCGGCTTTCCTGGTTCATGCTGTGAATGACAAAACCGTAAACCTGCGCAACAGCCTGCTATACTACAATGCACTTATTGATAATAACGTTAATGCCAGCCTGCATACATTTCCGCAGGGCGGGCATGGCATACGGGTTACCGAAAATCCGGGTTCAACGGAACTGTGGCTACCCTTGTTACAATCCTGGTTAAAGGAAATGAATTTTTTAAAACCAATACCGTTTAAATAGAACCATGATCAGAACATTTTTATTGCATCTTCTTGCAGTATGTATAAGCATGGCTGCATTTGCTGCCAGACCCGATTTCATAGTAGCCAAAGATGGGACCGGGAATTTTACAACGGTTCAGGAAGCCATTAATGCAGTTCAGGATTCCAGCAATAAAAGAACAGTCATTTTTATCAAAAACGGAACTTATAAAGAGAAACTGACCTTGCCTGCAACAAAGATCAATGTAAGTTTTATGGGAGAAGATGTTAATAAAGTAATACTCACTTACGATGACTATGCCAGTAAGCAGAACGGGAAGGGTGTGAATATGGGTACTACAGGAAGCTCCTCTTTTTTTATTTATGGAGATGGTTTTACAGCGGAGAACATCACTTTTGAAAATAGCGCGGGTCCGGTTGGACAGGCAGTAGCGGTAAGGGTTTCAGCCGATCGCATACAGTTTAAGAATTGCAGGTTCCTGGGCTTCCAGGACACATTGTATGTGCACGGTGCCGGCGCTAAAAGCAGGCAGTATTATAAGAACTGCTACATAGAAGGTACTACTGATTTTATTTTCGGCGCAGCAACCGTGTTATTTGAAAACTGCACCATCTATTGTAAAAAAGGAGGCAGTTATATTACCGCGGCCAACACGCCTAAAGAAGCAGCTTATGGTATGGTGTTCTTTAAATGCACCATTACCGGTGAAAATGATGTGTCGTATTATTTGGGCCGGCCCTGGGGCGATTTTGCAAAGACGGTCTTCATGCAATCAAAGTTACCCGCCTTTATTAAGCCGGAAGGCTGGCATAACTGGGGCCGGCCAGCAGCCGAGCAAACCGTGCAGTATGCCGAATATAAAAATACAGGTGAGGGGGCTGCAACTGGTAAAAGGGCAAGGTGGTCAAGCCAATTAAGTAAAGAAGAGGCAAAGAAATATTCAGCGAAAAATATATTGAGTGGTTGGAATACCGGCCAGTAAATAACTATATAAAAGACATTGATCTGAACAAACTGATTAAAATGAAAAGAAAATTTTTAGTAGCGGGATTGTTGATTTTAAGTTGTAGCCTTCACGCGCAAAAACCTTATGTATCGCCGGTTTGGAGCCCCGATAATGGCGATGGTACTTATAGCAACCCGGTTGTGAATGCAGACTATTCTGATCCTGACGCTATACGTGTAGGAGATGACTTTTATATGATCGCATCAAGTTTCGACCAGGTACCTGGCTTGCCTATCCTTCATTCAAAGGATCTGGTAAACTGGAAATTGATCGGTCATGCATTACAGCGCCAGGTGCCTTTGGAAGTGTTTAATAAAGTACAGCATGGCAATGGCGTTTGGGCGCCTGCAATTCGCTATCATAAAAACGAATTTTACATTTATTATCCCGATCCTGATTTCGGTATTTATGTTACCAAAGCACAGAAAATTACAGGCCCCTGGAGCGACCCAGTTTTAGTAGAAGGTGGTGCTGGTTTGATTGATCCATGTCCCTTCTGGGATGAAGATGGCAAAGTATATCTCTCACATGCCTATGCAGGAAGCCGTGCAGGTATAAAAAGTGTTTTAGTAATAAAGGAGATGAATGCTGAAGGTACTAAAACGATAACCAATGGTGTAATGGTTTACGACGGGCATGAGCTTGATCCTACTATCGAAGGGCCTAAAGTATATAAGCGCAACGGTTACTACTATTTATTTGCACCGGCGGGCGGTGTTGCTACTGGCTGGCAACTTGTTTTACGCAGCAAAAATATATATGGTCCCTATGAGCGTAAAGTGGTGATGGAGCAGGGTAAAACGCCGGTAAATGGTCCGCACCAGGGCGCATGGGTAGATACGCAAACCGGGGAAAACTGGTTTCTCCATTTTCAGGATAAAGAAGCAATAGGAAGAGTGGTGCACCTGCAGCCGATGAAATGGGTGAACGACTGGCCGGTGATTGGCGAAGACAAAGACAATGACGGTAATGGCAACCCGGTGTTACGGTATAAGAAACCTAATGTGGGGAAAACCTATGCTAAAGAAAATCCTGTTGAATCGGATGAGTTCGACGATCTGAAGTTGGGTTTGCAATGGCAATGGCAGGCTAATCCGCAGGCTACCTGGAGTTTTATGAATACGCAGAAAGGAAGCTTGAGAATGTTTGCACATCCCGTAGAAAAAGATCAGACCTTGTGGAATACGCCTCATGTTTTATTACAGAAATTTCCGCATGATGCATTTACGGCTACCACCAAAATCAATTTCCGCGCCAGCGAAAAATTTACGGGCGAAAAAGCCGGCCTTACCACTATGGCTATGAGCTATGGCAATATTGCAATTAAACGTAAAACGGATGGCGTTTATATTGTATTTACTACCTGCGAAAAAGCGGATCGTGGAGGAAAAGAAACTGAGAAAGAATTGGTAAAGCTATCACAGAACGATGTGTACTTCCGCATGCAATTCAAACCAGACACTACCTGTGTATTCAGCTATAGCCTCGATGGTCAGAAATTTGTTGAGGCCGGCGCGGTAAAAGCAACGCCGGGGAAATGGATCGGTTCTAAAGTAGGACTGTTTATTACCAGCGATGTAAAGATCAATGATGCTGGTTTTATCGATGTCGATTGGTTCAGAATCACAAAGTAATACAAACGTTTGCGCAAAATGGGTAGCCGTGAATGGCTTACTTTTATTGAGTACTCAACGTTTTGTTATGCTCAATAAACTTTTTTGCTTTTTGCTTGGCCTGTTTTTATCGATTAATAATAGTACCGCGCAAAAGCAGGTTCAGCGCAAACCCAATATTGTTTATATACTTGCAGATGACCTGGGGTATGGAGATATCGGGTGTTATGGCCAGGAAAAGATTGAAACGCCCCATATTGACGCGCTTGCAAGAAACGGGAAGAAGTTTACCCAACATTATGCGTTTGCGGTTTGTGCTCCTTCCAGGTACCTGTTAATGACGGGAATTAATTCGGGGAGCGCTTACATTCGCGGAAATCATGAATGGGGAGAACGCGGGCCCGTTTGGGATTTCAGGGCAATGGAAGAGAACCCTTTTTTAGAAGGACAATTTCCAATTCCTGACTCCACACTTACCATAGCAGAAGTTTTGAAAAGTGCCGGCTATACCACAGGAATGGTGGGTAAATGGGGATTGGGTTCGCCTTTCAGCACCGGCCATCCCAACCGCCAGGGCTTTGATTATTTCTATGGATATATTTGTCAGCGACAGGACCATACCTACTATAACGGGCACTTATGGGAAAATGAAAACCGGGTGGCTATAGATAATAAAATTGTGGATCCCGATGTCAGATTTCCTGACAGCCTGGATCAACTGGATCCGCGGAACTATGAAGTGTACCAGCAAAAATATTATGCGCCCGACTATCTTGTAAAAGCAGCCTTGAACTTTATTGATAAAAATAAAAGCAAGCCATTCTTTTTATATTATCCAACTCCATTGCCCCATGTGTCTTTACAGGCTCCACAAAGGCTGGTCAATTACTATCATCAAAAGTTTGGAGATGAAAAGCCCTTCCTGGGAGGGTCTTATTTTCCCTGCCGTTACCCAAGGGCCACTTATGCTGCAATGATTAGTTTGCTGGATGAGCAGGTGGGGCAAATTGTGGCGCAGCTCAAAAAGAACGGGCTCTATGAAAATACCATCATCATGTTTTGCAGTGATAATGGACCCGCAAGTAATGCCGGGGTAGATCCGGTATTTTTCAACAGCGCAGGGCCGTTCAAAGGCAATGCCGGCTGGGGAAAAGGCTACCTGCGTGAAGGAGGTATCAGGGCACCTTTTATTGTGCAATGGCCTGGAAAAGTAAAGGCGGGCTCTTCGTCCGGCCTCGTTTCGGCAACTATCGATATGATGCCTACTTTTTGTGAGCTACTGCAGTTGAAAACACCAGCCGGAGTACATGGCGTGTCTATGCTGCCCGAAATTTTAGGAAAGGAAAAGCAACAAAAACAACACGATTACCTGTATTTCGAATATCCCGAATACGGAGGGCAGCAGGCGGTTAGAATGGGCCATTGGAAAGCGGTACGTATGAACCTGATGAAAGGCAATATAGTAACCGAACTGTATGACCTTTCAACGGATATAAAAGAGCAAAAAAATATAGCACAGCAACACCCGGATATCGTATCGAAAATGGAAGCCATTATGAAAAAGGAACATCAAACGCCGGAGGTAAGCAGGTTTTTAATTCCTGTGCTGGAAAGATAAGAAGGCACTGGTGTGTAAATAATATATAAGCGTTTCAAGAAGAGCTGGTTGAAATCAGGAACCGGAATTGGTAACATTCACGTAATGCTATCGTAACAATTAGTTTATAAGAATGGTGGAGTTTTGGTAAACTCTAAAAACCATGATTAAAAGACCGGTGGAAGTGGTGGTGATATCGGACCTGCACCTTGGAACCTATGCATCCCGGGCAAAGGAGTTTGCTGCCTATTTAAAAAGTATCGAGCCGCGGCTATTGGTATTAAACGGAGATATCATAGATGGATGGCAGTTCAATAAAAGATATTTTCCGCCAGCCCATATACTCGCCATTAAAGAAATTTTTGGTAAGCTTTCCAGTGGTACACGGGTAGTGTATATTACCGGTAACCACGATGATGCTTTCCGTAAATACTCCGACCTGGAGCTGGGCAATTTTTTATTAGCCGATAAGGTTGCTATAGAAGTGAACGGCAAAAAGACCTGGATATTTCATGGAGATGTATTTGACCACACCACTTCAAGGCAGGCTAAATTTCTCGGGAAATTAGGAAGCAACGGTTACGCCGTGCTTTTGGGTTTTAATAAGGTTGCCAATTTTATTATGCAGCTTTTTGGTAAAGAGAAACTTTCTCTTGCCAAAACGATCATGCAGCAGTTTAATAAGCGGTTTATTAAAATTGATGAGTATGAGCAAAAAATAGCCGGGATCGCTATAGAAAAGGGTTTTGACAATGTCATCTGCGGCCACATACATCAACCTAAGAAAAGAATCATTACCAATGAAAAGGGTTCTGTTTGTTATCTCAATTCGGGAGACTGGGTGGAGAACATGACCTCCCTCGAATACTACGATGGTGAGTGGAATTTATATACCTACAACGAAAAAGAGATCATTGCAGAGAAGCCGGTGCGGCAAGTGCCGCAAACCGAAGTGTTAACAAGCGAAATAGCTTTTTACTTACATTCTTTAGCCAAATAATATGAAGATATTTTACGCCGTTCAGGCAACCGGTAACGGGCATATTAGCCGTAGTATGGAGCTGCTTCCTTATTTGCAGCAGTACGGCCAGGTAGATATCTTTTTAAGCGGGGATAACAGTAACTTGAAACTGGATGCACCCATAGCCTATCGTAGTAAGGGCTTGAGCCTTTATTACACCTGCAATGGTGCATTGGATTACTGGCGTATTGCCAAAGCAATTAACCCCGTAGCCCTCAAGAAAGAGATCAGGGAACTGCCGGTAGAGAAATACGACCTCGTCATTAATGATTATGACTATATCACAGCATCTGCCTGTGCTGCCAAAAAAATTCCTTCAGTCAACTTCGGGCACCAGGCCAGCTTTCAATCAATGAAAGTGCCAAGGCCCCCACAAAAAAGCAAAACAGGCGAATGGCTGCTAAAGCGATATGCAAAGGCAGACCGTTATATCGGGTTGCATTTTAAGAACTATGATGATTTTATTATCACCCCTGTTATAAAAAAAGAGATCAGGGAAGCAACACCTACAGATGAGGGATACATAACTGTTTATTTACCGTCTTATTGTGAGCCGGAGCTCATCAATATATTCTCGCCTTTTAAAGATCACCGGTTTCAAATATTCAGCCGTCAAAGCCGGCAAGACCATACAGTTGGTAATATAACATTTAAACCAGTTGACAAAGACCTGTTTAACCAAAGCCTTATCCATTGTACAGCCATCATTACCGGTGGCGGTTTTGAAACACCTTCCGAAGCTATTCATTTGGGAAAAAAAGTAATGGCTATCCCCATCAGGGGGCAGTATGAACAATGTTGTAATGCTGCCGCCCTGAGGGATATGGGAGTGATGACGTTAGATAAAATCAACGGAAATTTTACCCATGATTTTGAAAGATGGGTCAACAACTACCAGCCGCTACAAATAGATTATAGCAAAAGCATACCTCAAAGTATGGAAAAGCTGTTTGCCTAAATATCCAACAACTTTTTGATGGTATAGGTTACTCCTCCGTGATTATTATCTAATTCGGTAACGTATTTGGCAGCTTCAATAATTTTCGGGTGGGCATTTTTCATCGCATAACTAAAGCCCGCTTCCTTTATCATATCCATGTCGTTCAGGTAATCGCCAAAAACCAGAGTTTCATTAGGTGAAATACCCAGTCTCTTCTGTATCGTTTTTATAGCGGTGCCCTTGCTGCCATCGATATTGGTAATATCCAGCCATATTTGTCCGGCAACAGCAACTTTGAAATTATTTTCAAATTGTTTGTAAAAAGGATAACTGTTGGTTTCTGATCCGGCCAGGTCACACAACGAAATTTTAAGAATTACATCGTCAACTTTTGTAAGATCATCAACTATTTTGTATTCCTGGTAGTATTTTAATGCCTGATCGGTAAACACTTTATCTGTATTCTCAATGTAAGCCAGGTGTTTACCGCATAAAACAGGGTATACATTTTCGATGGGCCTTGAAATTTCAACGAAATTTTTGATGGCATCTGTGTTCAATTGATTCACCAGCAATTCTTCATTGCTGTGTACAACATAAGCCCCGTTATCGCAGGCAAAATATAATTTGTCCTTTATCGGCTCAAAAACAGATGCTATATTATGGAAGGGACGACCGCTGGCAATGACCATATTGATCCCCTTTTTAAAAACCTGTTCAGCCGTTTCCCAAAAATCATCCGGTAGATTTTTGTTGTCATCTAACAAAGACCCATCCAGGTCGATTGCTATAATATTAATCATTTTTTTATGTGATTTAACTAAAAAATGAGGGTACTCATCGATAAAATCGCCTGTTTCGTCTAAAAAACAGCAAAGCGGTTTTTTTAAATGACTTACATTAGCATCTGATTAGCAATTAAGCCCTCTACTTCTAAATGCGACGTTCTGAAACAAATATAGCCAATAGGATTGATGTCATAGATGTACTTCGCGGATTTGCACTCCTGGGTATTTTCTTAAGGCACTTCATTTCGAGGTTCGATTATGGGGGAAATAAGTATTCCCATAACGAGTTTTTATACCAGATTGACAAACTGATAGAGGCTGCCGATTATCATCTCCTTACAGATAAAACATACCCCATTTTTGCACTGTTATTTGGTTTTTCAATGTTCCTGGTGAACCAGTCTTCCATCGGGCAGTCATCCCTGCGCTCTTACAGAAGGTTGCTGGGGCTCATACCTTTCGCCTGTTTAAATGCTATATTTTTTCCTGATGGTGACATTTTAGGATTGTATGTAATTGTGGGGCTGCTCGTTTTGCTGCTGGTAAAACTTCCTTTGAAATGGGTGCCCTACCTGGTGGTCTTTTTTCTTTCCCAACCCCTGGTGTGGATTCAGATGATCATTCACCTGGCCGGTAGCGATGCCAATATCCTTAACTATCATTCATCTGATTTTATTAGGGATGTAGATAATACTATTGCCCGAGGAAATGTCCCCGAAATTATTTGGACAAATCTGACCAAAGGCCAAATTGGCAATTTTTTATGGGCATTAGAAATGGGAAGAATAAGCCAAACAATAGGGTTAATGCTATTGGGTTTTTACTTAGGACAAAGTGGCCGCTTCCTGTATTTTGTTCAAAAAGGCAGAAAAAACCTTCGTTACCTGGTTATACCTGTAATTATTATTCTGGGAAGTTGGCTGTTGGGAAAACTGAATGTAGGGGTACCGGTATCAAAGGAGCTGATTCTGGTGCTTTCCAATTGGTCTGGATTGTCATTTGCTTTTATTTATATCGTTGTCATTATATTTATTTACGATATAATTCCTGCACAGTATTTCTCGTCCCTGCAATTTTATGGCAGAATGAGCCTGACCAATTATGTATCTCAATCTGTACTGGGGGGTATTTTATTTGCTCCTTTTGCGCTCAATGGCGTGGCTTACCTGTCCAGTAGTTCAATTGTGCTGCTGTTTGCAGTAACTACTTTCGCACAAATGCTGTTTTCAAGATACTGGCTTCATCAAAATCGCTATGGCCCGCTTGAGTTTTATTGGCGCCGCATGTCTTTTTATACTATTAAATAAATATATAGCTTCTAAACATTTCTAATTATTAAAACATCTCATCTTATGAAAAAATGTTCAGCTTTTTTAAGCGCTTTTATGTTCTTCTTTTCTGCGGCTATAGCGCAGACCGATACCATTTACACAATAAATAACGACGAAACTATAGGTTTGGGTATCAGCCAGATTACGGGAGTGAATCCTGTAACCGGATCCGGAGCAGCTTCTACCTCTTATGCAACAACCGATGCAACAACAGTAGGAGCTTCTTTGGCCTTGGCTGCTAACGGTTATTTATATTACATTACCCAGAACCTGGCAAACGAGGGTAGTTTTGCGGTTCGGTCTATAGCGGCTTATCCAACGGCTACAACAACGGTTGAGCCTACATCTCAGCTTGTATTAAGTGACGATATCAATGGTTCGTCAACTGCAGATGCTACGTTCAGAAGTATGGCAACTGCGCCAGACGGTAGTATTTATGTGACAATAAATGAGGGAAGCAGCGTTCTGTACCTTGCAAAATTTGATCCTGGTGTCGGCGGAACTGCATCCAATTTTCAAATGCTGGGAACCATTACAATTAACGGATCTGCACCAGCCGCGGCCCTGCGGAATGGGGATATTGCTTTTGATGGCAGCGGAAATATGTATGCGCTGATAAATGAAGATGCACCACAGGGAAATGCAACTATTTATTTTGTAGCAGCCAACGCCATATCAACGAGCAACGTTGGTACTACTAATCTTCAGGCAAGATATGATGTAAAGAATAGCACCGGTACCAATTTTTCCGATTATGCTGTAGGATTGGCTGTAGCTTCCTCCGGTAATTTTTACCTGGCAATACAGGGGGGTACCCAGGGCGGTGTATATATGTTAACCCGCGATGTAAACGGTACCTTCATAATGTCAGGGTCACCTATCAGCGCAGGAAATGCATTGGGTATCGCAGACCTTGCTACATCCTATTTTCCCACTTCAACTGTATTGCCGGTAGTTTACGGCGGCATTTCAGCAAAAATTGTTGACAAATCTTTGATCGTTAACTGGAGCACTTTTTCAGAGACAAATAATGATCGTTTTGAAATTGAAGTTTCGAAAGACGGACAAAGCTTTACAAAAGCAGGAACAATTGATACAAAAGCCCTTAATGGAAACTCAGATAAAACGATCGAATATAGTTTTTCAAAAACCTTAGACATACCGGTAGCAGCTATGAGCATTTCGTTGTTTTCTTTAGCAATCGCTGCATTATTGGCAAACAGGAAAAATAAACTGCTGTTTTCAGCAATGATGGTTATGGGTGTTGGGCTGGCTTTTGCATCTTGCAGCAAAAACAGCGATCAGGTAGATGTAAGTGGCGAAAGCAAATTATTGGTAAGAATTGTGCAGGTAGATAAAGATGGAAAGAAATCAGCCTCAAAGGTTATAACTGCCTATAGAGCTGATTAAATTGACGCATGTTTATAATAAGAAAGCCGCGGAATGCGGCTTTCTTCGTTTTATTCATAAAGAATAATTTTTATTACCAGATCCGTATACGGTCTTCAGGCTTTTTATACAGTTTGTTATCTTCTTTCACATCAAAAGCTTTATACCAGGCATCCATATTCACCAATGGGCCTATAGCCCTGTATTGTCCGGGCGAGTGAGTGTCGGTTTTTAGTAACTGAGCCGCTGTTTGTGGCAGGGTATTGGTACGCCAAACCTGCGCCCAGGAGAGAAAAAAGCGCTGAACAGGAGTAAAGCCATCAATCTTCTCATTGCTTTGGCCTTGCTTCGTCATTTTAAAGGCCTCGTAAGCAACATTTAGTCCTCCCAGGTCTCCTATGTTTTCTCCCAGCGTCAGCCTGCCGTTTACATGTAAGGTATCCAATACCGTGTACCCATCAAATTGTTTGGCCAGTGCGTCTGCCTTTGCATCAAATTTCTTACGGTCTTCATCGGTCCACCAGTTCCTAAGGGTTCCATCTGCATCATATTTGCTGCCGTTATCATCAAAGCCGTGCGACATTTCATGACCTATTACAGCGCCAATACCACCGTAATTAACCGCATCATCAGCATTAGGATCAAAGAACGGAAACTGTAAAATACCTGCAGGGAAAACAATTTCATTTAAGGTAGCATTATAATAAGCATTAACAGTAGGTGGTGTCATTCCCCAGCGTTCTCTGTCTACTGGTTTACCCAACCGGCTAACCATATAATTGTAGCCCCAGGCATCGGCATTCCTCATGTTTTGAAAGAAGCTGTTGCGGCTAATGGTCAGTCCCTCATAGGTTTGCCATTTATCAGGATAGGCTATTTTGGGTCTGAATGCCGCCAGTTTTGCCAATGCTTTTTGTTTGGTAGCATCGCTCATCCAATCCAGTTGTTGTATGCGGTTGGCATAAGCTTTTCTAAGATTGCTTACCAATTCTTCCATTCTTGCTTTTGCGGCCGGCTTAAAGTAATCTTTTACATACAGCTGTCCCAGCAGTTCTCCTATATTTCCATCCGTTAAGGAAGAAATACGTTGCCACCTCGGTGTGGCTATTTTTTGCCCGGTAATAACCTGGTTAAAAGCAAAATTAGCATCTACAAAAGCGTTGCTCAGGTAGGGGGCTGCTCCACGCAGCACATACCACTGCAGGTAGGTCTTCCAGTGTGCTACCGGTACTGTTTGCAATAAGGAGTCGGCAGTAACAAAAAATGCAGGGTTGTTTACAAGTAGGGAGTCTTGTCCCTTTACTTTTAGCGCAGGCAGTATTTGTTGCCATTGAAGCTGTGGGGTTTTGCGGCTAAAATCGGCAAGACTGAACTTATTGTAAGTGCGATAGGCATCGCGCATTTCTACACGGCTCAACTGCGCATTTGCCAATTGTTTCTCAATATTAAAAATAGCTTTCGCGTTTTCCTCTGCCTTTGTTGCTGATGTACCGGTTAAAGTAAATAAGCGCACAATAAATCTGGAATAGGCTGACCGTATATCCTGTGAGCGGGCATCGTCTTTTAAATAATAATCCCTGTCTGATAGTCCTATGCCTCCCTGGGAAAGCTGGGGTACTAAATTTTCAACATTCTTACGATCTTGTCCGATAGAGAACCCGTATAACGGTGAAGCAATGCCATTCGACCGCAGGTAATTCATTTCTTTCAATATGCCGGGCAGGTCGCCGATAGCAGCAATGCGGGCCAGGTCTTTTTTTATAGGGGTATAACCCAGTTTTTCTATGGACAGGCTATCCATCCCGGCTGCATAAAAATCGCCCACCATACGTGTTACCGAGCCTGCTGGTGCCGTTTTATCAGCCGCCGCTTTTTCAAGTATTGTTTTAACAGCATTTATATTAAAATCACGTAGCTGGTTAAAGCTGCCCCACCGGGTTTCCTTAGGCGGAATAGGATTGTTTTTAACCCATTTGCCACTGGCATAAGTATAAAAGTCATCACCAGGACTTACTGATAAGTCCATATTGGCTTTATCAATAAAGCCCTTTTGCCCCAGCTGTGCGCCGGCAGCTACAGTTCCGGCCCCTAAAACAGTAAGGAGCAAACCTTTTTTGACCAGGTATAGATACATATTTGATTATTTTTTGAAAGTAATTTAGGTTTTTAGACGCCATTGATGTTTAAAACTATTCATTTCCGGTCGATTTTTCTTTATAAGCCAGCCGGTAATGTGCATTATGCGCTGGAAGAATGTGCATAAACCTGTTCATAACAGGTGCGTATATAACTGTTCAAAAATTTTGAAATGGGGTTTCCGGCGTCGTATCTTCATAATGCACAGTTGATAAATTACTATTCAAAAGAACATTAAGTTACAATTGTGATCGCAGCAGATTCTTTGACAAACGTATCGCGAAACTTCAATTTGGCAGTAAACACAAATTTGTCTTTATTTCCGGTTGTGGTCGGGCATACAAAAGCAGATGTATGAAGCTGTGTAAATGCTAAAGCTATACCAGGAAACGTATATCAACAGTGAAATAACAAAAGGTAGCAATGCCTGTGTGTTTCAATGAAGAGATGCGAAATTCAGTAAATGCCGAAGCAAACATTTAGCGGAAGCCTTGCCAATTGTTCTGTGGGTTGATGATGTTTTAACTTCGCATAGCAATATGCTTACTTAAATCAATCGATATCTACTCTACATGACAGTGCTAAAGCTATTTAAAGCATCGGGTTTTATGCGACCGGAATTGGGAAACTGATTCTGAAGCTACAAACACGATGCTTTTTCTTTTAGTACAGGGGATGGAATATATTTTAAAAAAAGCGAGGCAAATGCCCCGCTTTTTGCGTTTTGTTTAGAACGCTATCCGGCTACAATATATAGTATTCTTTATTGGAAGCATAGGCGGCGGCCACTTCCGCCTGCCCGCCTTCATCAACGGGCTTACGGTTGGCCAGAGGGCTAACAACGGCATCTGTAACGGGTAATTTCTTTTTATATTTTTTATCAATACTGCTTTTGGCATATAGCTGCATCAAATTCTTTTCAATACTTCCGGCAATGGTAGTCATGGGGGTATCGGTGGGCTTATTCTCAAAAGGATCCTGCAGGTGTATGGCCATTTTTTCAATCAATAAAAAGCTGGCAGAAATAGCTACTACCAGTGGAACTTCTACATAACCAAAATATTCAATCACTCCAAAAGGTAGCAATGCAATAAAAAGCATCAATGCAATATGTATGTACAGGCTGTATGTATGAGGGAACACTGTATTTTTAATACGTTCGCATTTCCCCATAGAATCGGTGAGCCTTGATAAAGTACGGTCCAGCTCTACCTGCTGGTAGCTGTTGATCCAGCCTTTATCCAATGCAAGGTGCAGATCCGATCCCATATTATCCAGTAAAGCACTGGGTATATTTTCAATGTCTTTAAGGGCTTCAAACTCATCCCGGTCAATATATTTGTCCAGCGATTTAAGCGCATTTTGTTTTCTTAAATGATGTCCCAATGCATAGCTCCACCCGATCTGGCGGCGAATCATACGCTGCCTGAAGGTTTCCACATCTTCACTATGGTAATTATTGTAGGTAAAACTCATTACCTGGCGGGAGAGGCTGCGGGAATCGTTCACAATAGCACCCCATATATGACGGGCCTCCCACCAGCGGTCGTAGGCCTGGTTACTCCTGAAACCCAGTAATAAAGAAATAACCGTTCCCAGTATAGCGGGGATTGCCAACGGAATAGTGATTCTTGTTATATGGGAATAGTTGTAGAGTATCGCAATAATAGTAGCGTAAACAGCTATCGCAATAATCTCGTACTTGATCTTCCCGAACACGTATTTAAATGGTATATTTTTCTTCAGTAACATTGCGATATTTATTTTCTGTAGTTGTTTACTTCTGCCATTCGAACCGGTACTATCATGCACTTGCCAAAGCAACTTGTGCAGTTTCCAGTTGCATTTCCTCTGTTGCTTTAACAGGTTCAGCCACTTTGTTTTTAGAAAAGTCTTTCAACAATGCTATTTTGCTTTTTTTGAAGAATGGAATAGGATCCAGGCTTGTTTTGCTGGCCTTTACAAATACATAATCTTCAGGACAAACGATCACGCCAATATCGTTAGCATCGGTAAAATGATTGAATAAAGATTGCGTGTTGCCGGTAAGATATTTAAAGCAGATTTTATTGATAAGGTCGGGGTATTTATACTTCAGGTACTTGCAGTTTTGCCTGAATGTATCGTTGATCATTTGTGCATAGGGTGGCTCCGGGCGTATCAGGTCGCTGATACCCGAAGGCATTTCATAAATATGGAACAAAATAATATTTACCTCTTTGTTTAAGGACTTAACGGCTTGTTCGGCCAGGCGAAAAGATGCTTGCGAAAAATCGGTTGGAACTAAAATATTAACCATAGTTTGCTGTTTTTTGTTATAGCAAAGCTGCGGTTTCGGTATTAAAAGGTCTTAAGATTGAAGTTAGATTGCAGTTAGAATTAAATTAGAGTAAGATTAAAAAATGCGCAAAGCTCTAATCTTGTTTTAATGTAGTGCTCCGTCTTGAAGCCAATGGTAAAAATACCTTTATTGTAGTTCCCTCGTTTTCAGCAGAAATAACTTCTATGCTGCCCCTGTGCATGCGCATGATGTTGCGGGTTAGAGGCATGCCTATCCCATATCCCTCAAATCTAGAAGTATTGGAAGCTCTAAAGAACGGGTCATAGATATATTTAACCTCATTGGTTGGAATACCAATGCCCTTATCGGTAACAATAATAATAGCCTGTGCTTTCTCCAGTTGCAACTCAATTTTCACGGGAGCGTTGCCAGAGTATTTACAACCATTCAATACAATATTATCGAGAGCCACTTTAAGCAACTCCTCGTTGCCATAAACACTGATGTCGTCCTCGTGTTCGGGCAAATCAGGTAGCATGATCTGCACTTTGTTTTCGGGCTCTACATCTGTTACATTCTCTTTAATACGAAAGATAAGCTCGTCCAGTCTTATCTTCTCCCATCGTTGGGTTTTGCCATCGAAGCCAGATTGTGCCAGCGCCAGCAATCCCTTGGTCAGGCGTTGCAACTTTTCTGATTGCTGTACAATATTTGAGAGGCTCTGTTTATAGTCTTCGGGGTTGCGCTCACGCGACAGGGCATAGTCAGCTTCGGCTATAATAGTGGTAAGAGGTGTGCGAAACTCATGCGATGCGTGGCTTACAAAATTATTTTGTGCTTCGAAAGCTGTCGATAATTTATCCAGCATATTATTAAAGGTATCTACCAGGGCCGCAATTTCGTCATTGCCTGGCTGCTGCTTCAAACGTAAATGCAGGTTACCTTCACTAATAGATTTAACCCGTTCGGTTATGTATCGGAATGGCCGGAACGCTCTTTTAGAAAAATAAAGACCAACGCTATAAATAATAATAACTGAAGCAATCAGCGTAATTAATAATATATAACCTAATTGCCTGATGATTTCGCCACCGTAAACATTGGCTGCCGATTCTATAACCAGGAAATCTCCCGTTTCATCTTTATAAAAAATACCCGCATAATGATCCAGCCGGTGTTGGTAAAACACCGTTTCTCCCCTGGCCTTTTTTATGTTGGATAAATAGGACTCCGGAACATTAGGCGGGAAAGGAGGCTGCGGCTCGCCGGTTGTTGATAAGGGAACAATATAGGATTTCTCATCAGGTAAACGTTCCAGGAACTGCCGCTGTATTACTTTAAATGACTCGGTAGTATTATGATCTTCCTCAAACCTGAACTTGGAGGCGATATGCACCCTTAGCTCCAGCCGTTTATAAAAATCGGCATAAGCAAATTTGTTCGAGAAATAATAAACAACAATTGACAGGATGGTGAAAACCGTAGCTGTTAATAACGTGAATAATATGGTGGTTTTTGACTGTATTGTCATGCTGCTACACTTTAAACATATAGCCCATACCAATTACTGTTTGAATGAGTTTATTAGCAGGGTCGGTATCTATTTTTTTGCGTAAATAATTAATGTACACATCAACCACATTAGTGCCCATGTTGAAGTTGATGCCCCACACATGTTCCAATATCTCGATACGGGATACCACTTTGTTTGTATTTCTCACCAAAAATTCAAGCAGCCTGAATTCGGTTGCAGTGAGGCTAACCGGTTCGTCTTTCAGTTTTACAATTTTGGATGAGCGGTTCACATAAAGGTCGCCGGCTCTGAAGGTATCCTCCTGCTCAATAGGGGCGCCTCTTCTCCTGGCCAGGGTTCTTATGCGTGCTTCCAGTTCAACAAACTTAAATGGTTTTACGAGGTAGTCATCTGCACCTGCATTAAGGCCTGCTACAATGTTTTCGGTGGTGCCCAATGCGGTTAAAAATAGAATGGGTGTATCAATTTTATGATCTCTGATCGTTTTGCAAAGCTGCATACCATTGATACCCGGTAGCATGATATCCAGAACGATTACGTCGAAATCGTTGGTCAGGGCAAAGTCGAGACCTGTATTTCCATCGGGCGCAATGGAAATGCTGTACCCGCTTTCGCTAAGGCTTTTATTAATTACGCTGGCTACGCTTGGCTCGTCTTCTATCAATAATACTTTCATTCAGTTTGTTGTGTTTGTAATAGAGTGGAGCAAATAATCGCCATTCTATTTGTTTTGAACCACCATATGGTGGAGTGGAAGAACACAAAATCGTTAAAACTCAACCAAGTTTAATAAAACTTTTGTGAAAATTAATGATATCGCTCTTCATACAACCTAAAAAGCCGTGTAAAAGATACATCTTAATTACACGGCTTTTATTTTTCGGATAATATAGTTATGTGCTAGTTGGAAGAAACTTCCGCCTGGTCCTTTAATTTTTTTTCCCATGCCCATGCAGTAGACATCATATCATCAAGCCCGTATTGTATATCCCAGCCCAGGCTTTTTACGGCGTGATCGTTATTGGCATAAATGGCAATAACATCACCCGCACGGCGCGGGCCTATTTCGTAGTTCAGTTTTTCTCCGCTTACCCGCTCAAAAGCATGAATAGCTTCCAATACGGTTACGCCATTGCCGGTACCCAGGTTAAATATTTCGTAGTTAGACTCATTTTTGTTGCTTTCGGCAAACTGAATAGCCAGGGTATGTGCATGAGCTATATCGCTTACATGTATAAAATCGCGCAGGCAGCTTCCGTCACGGGTGTCATAATCAGCTCCGTGAACCGTCATTTTAGGCAATTTGCCAATGGCGGTTTGTGTAATAGCCGGGAATAAATTTTGCGGCCGGCCAATAGGCAGTTCGCCGATCTCGTTAGACGGATGAGCGCCTACCGGGTTAAAATACCTTAATGAAATAATGCTGGTATCTGCGGCAACTTTAGCAAAATCTACCAGTATCTGCTCACCCATTTGCTTGGTAGCACCATAAGGGCTTTCGGCGGGTTTACCCGGCGTTTGCTCTGTAACCGGTATACTATCGGGATTGCCATAAACTGTACAGGAAGAAGAAAATACGAGGTGAGGCACTTTAAATTCCCGCACACATTTTAAAATATTCAAAAGAGAGTTAAGATTGTTTTCGTAATACATCAATGGTTGCTCTACAGATTCACCCACCGCTTTATAGGCTGCAAAATGTATAATGCCGGCGATATCAGTATTTTCCTGGAAAACAGCATAGGTATCGTCGTAACTGCAAAGATCTACTTTATAGTTTTTTACTGCTTTGCCGGTAATGGTTTCAATTCCTTTTAAAACCGCCGGGTTCGAGCGGCTGTTGTTGTCGATGGAAATAACATCGTAGCCATTTTGAATAAGGTCTACTACCGTGTGAGAGCCAATGTAACCGCAACCTCCGGTCACTAAAATTTTTGCCATATGGATGTATGTTTTATGTAGATAATGATAGCTGCACGCATTTTAAGGTTATTGCAGCGCAGCTGAAGTGTATATTAGCCTGAACAAACTCCTATCCGGGCAGTATCAATACTAATAACGGCAACCAGCTGAAAACAAAAACACCTTTGCGCTTGAGCCGGCGCAAAGGTGAGCGTTTTTTATTGAAAAATCAATGAGAAGTTTAGTTGCTAAAACATTCGTACTACAAAGTAAACCAGTCCGGCCAGTATAGCACTAATGGGGATGGTTAATACCCATGCCCAGATCAGGTTTACCGTTACGCCCCATCTTACAGCAGATAAACGCTTGGTGGCGCCCACTCCAATAATAGAACCGGTGATGGTATGGGTGGTACTAACCGGAATTTTAAGCATTTCTGTGGCGAACAGGGTAATGGCCCCGGCAGTTTCGGCAGCAACTCCTTCAAAAGGTGTTACCTTGGTAATACGGGTACCCATGGTTTTAATAATTTTCCAGCCGCCGCTCAAAGTACCTAATGCAATCATGGTATAACAGGCTAAAGGCACCCAGTAAACCATCACATCAAGGCTATAAGTAGAGGAGTCGTAAGCAACAAAAGCCGCCATAATAATACCCATTACCTTCTGGCTGTCGTTACCACCATGGCCAATACTAAATGCTGCTGATGATACCAGCTGCATTCTTTTAAACCAGCGCTCGGCCTTGGAAAAGTTCAGTGAGCTTAAAAACAAGGAGAAAGTAGCAATACTTACCAGAATAAATGTAAGTAAGAACCATTTCATATTGTGACCAAACAGTATGTATTTTAAAAAATAAGGCTTATTGCTGTTGATCAGTTTCTCGGCATTTTCCAGCGTTTTTTTGGTCTTCATCATCTTACCCTTCGACACGTCCAGCTCTCTTTTCTTCAAAATATCCGTTTCCGAAGGGCTGATCACCAAAGCCGTCTCCTCGTATTTAGTGGCCGCTTTTACTGCTTCGGTTTGCAGCTTCGGTATTTCTTGAGAAGGGCTGTGGGTAACTGCAGTAAACAGGTAAATGGAGCCAATAATGATGGCAATTGATAATACCTTCATCGGTAAGCCCTTTTTGAACGAATGAAGGAAGAATATAGAGATAAAAAAGGCAACGATCATACCCAGTAAAGGAGCCAGTATAATAAAGGCTACGGTGGGCAATATCTTGCTTTTATTTACTATTTCCCATATACCCAGTCCGTCGCCGGTATGCGACATATAGGCGTGGGCAATAGCTGCTCCTCCAAAACCGCCAATAAGGGTATGTGAAGAGGAAGAAGGAATACCCAGCCACCAGGTAAGGAGGTTCCACAGAATAGCGGCTAAAATACCCGCAAATAATACATTTAAAGTAACAAACTCGGGATAAACGATCTGGCTTACCGTTTCGGCTACACCATGATCGAAAATGAAGTAGGCCAGGAAGTTAAAAAATGCTGCCCATACTACAGCCTGGAGGGGAGTTAATACTTTGGTAGATACAACAGTAGCGATAGAGTTGGCTGCATCATGAAATCCGTTAATATAATCGAAAATAAGCGCTAGTCCTATGATGACAACGAGATAAGTAAACATGTAGGATGTTTAAAGTTTATAATTTAATGTTTGAGGTTCTTTGCCGGTTGCCCACTTTGAACTTTAAACATTTAGACTTTGAACACAATGATTAAGCGTATTTAATAATAATAGACTCAATTACATTACCTGCGTCTTCGCATTTATCTGTAACCAGTTCCATTACCTGGTAAATATCCCTTCTTTTAATCAGTTCTTTGGCATCTATATCACTATCAAACAATTTTTCAATACTCATATCAAAAACATCGTCTGCCTGGTTTTCAATGCTGTTTATTTTTACAAGGGCCTCTGTTATTAACCTGATCTTTTTCATGTCTCTCAGTTCGCCTACGGTTGTTTTAACGTGTTGAGAGCCCTGCTCAATTAATTCCGCCATTTTTTGTATGCCCATATCGTTAGGGTTAACACGGTAGAAATTGATCTTTTTAGCGGCAGAGTAGGTAAAGTCAACAATATCATCGAGGGCAGCAGCCAGCGCATGTATATCTTCCCTGTCGAAGGGGGTGATAAAGTTGCGGCTTAGTTCGGTAAATACATTATGGGTCAATTCATCGCTGTCATGCTCCACATCTTCCAGCGCTTTAACCAGGGTATTGCGTTTATCGTAATCCGGTTCGGTAACCACTTGTTTTAATAAAGCGCCCGATTTGGCAACATTTTCAGAAATCTTTTCAAAAAGTTCGAAAAATACAGTGCTGGCAGGGGTGAAAATTTTAAGTATTGAGTTAAGACCCATAACAAATTGTTTTAAATTGATGGCAAAAGTACTTGTTAGATGTTTCTATTACTTAAAAATAGAGGATTTAATAATTCCTTAATATTGAATTTGAAAATTTCTCGGGGCTTTCTGTTTCAAATCATCCTTACACATAAGGTTCTTCACAAAAATAGGCATAATTAATATTGGCGTAACACTAGGGTTACAATTTCGTAACATGGCCGTAACGGTATGGTAACATAGCCGATTCACCTTTGCAGCAAATTAAATGTATGCAATTAAGGTTGTTTATAGCTACAATACTAACGCTTTTTATTTCGGGTTTATCTTACGCACAATCTTTAACCGGTAAAGTAACCAATAGTCAAAATGAACCTGTGGTGGGCGCTTCTGTAAAAATTACAGGCACTAACCAAGGTGTAAGCACCAATGTTGAAGGCCGGTATACTTTAGGGCTCAACAACAGTAAAAAATATGAAATAGAAGTTTCTGCGGTTGGGTATCAACCAAAGATTATTGGAGATATTGAAGCAGTAAACGGGGTTTTTAATGAGCTGAATATTACATTAGAGGTTAAAGCCGGTAATATGGAGGGCGTTACCGTAACCGCCAGAAGAACTACTGCAAGAATGGAGACTGCTGCTTCAGCCATTCAGTTTCAAAAAAATACGAATACCGTGGCTTCTATTGTTTCAGCTGAAACAATCAGAAGATCTCCGGATAGAAATACGGGTGAAGTGCTAAAACGCACACCAGGAGCCAGCTTACTGGATGGTAAGTTTCTTGTAGTGCGTGGTTTGGCCGACAGGTATAACCAGGCTATGTTAAACGGTATATTGCTAACCAGTACCGAGCCCGATCGTAAAACTTTTTCGTTTGATATTATCCCTTCTTCAATGATTGATAATATCGTTATCAATAAAGCATTTGTTCCGGAAATGCCCGGTGAGTGGGCTGGTGGATTGATACAGGTTAATACTAAAGATATTCCTACAAAAAACTTTTTAAACATACAGGTTGGTACTGGCTTTAACGCACAAGCCATCGGGAAAGATTTTTATAAAGCCAAGGGTGGAAAACTGGATTGGTTAGGCATAGATGATGGTTATCGTAACCTGCCAAAAGGCTACACAACAAAGAACCAGTTTAATATGCTTACCCCGGCTGAAAAAACAGCTATCGGTAAAGAAATGAACAACAACTGGGGAGCAGTGGCGGGCAATGTATCTCCTAACGTAAACTTCCAGGCCAACGGCGGATTTGCTGGTACACTGTTTGGAAAAAAAGTAGGCGGTACGCTTGCCGTAAACTACAACAGAACCAACAGGTGGATACAGATGTTGAACCGTTTTAACTCCCTGTCTGAAGGAGTATTTAGCGCCGACTACAATTATAATGATGATCGGTATAACCAGGAAACAACTTTAGGTGGTTTGGCCAGTTTGTCAATGCAGTTCAATAACAACAATAAGGTTAGTCTTAAGTCTATAGTAAACGTAAATACCAATGCTTATACCATCAACCGTCGTGGTGAGAACTTTGTAATGGGTGATCAGGAAGGATATGGTGGTGAAAACACATTTAAACAGAACACCTTTTTTACAACACAGCTTACCGGTGAGCACAACCTGGCTACACCGCTAAAGTTAAAGTGGTATGGGTCGTTTAACATATTAGATGGCTATAGTCCTGATCAGACAAGATATATGTACTTCCGTTCATCGGGCACCACCAATCCTTATTTACTACAGATAGGTAATACGTTAACACCGGAGAGCGGTAGCCGCCTGTTCCAGTCGCTAAATGATTATATATATACCGCCGGTGGCGACCTTGCCTATAACTTTAATCTTTTTGGCAAAAAGCAAACGGTAAAAGGTGGATATATGT
>JAESFO010000498.1_pt1 | contig 30309 bp, 27 predicted proteins | sample 9269421 | NCBI WGS metagenome assembly JAESFO01 (sample SAMN14502839, study PRJNA617101) | algae metagenome | isolation source: Nostoc desertorum CM1-VF14 and co-occurring heterotrophs from rocky... | place: USA: Clark Mountains, San Bernardino, California | collected 2000-06-05 | reverse complement strand
GCCGAAATGGGCGGTCACGATGCCGAAGCGGTCGGTCACGATGAGCCGAAACGGAAGGTCGGTCACGATGGCCGGAATGACCGGTCACGTTGCCGAAATCGGTGGTCACGTTCGGCCGAAATACGCAACTTCTCGTCCCTGCAGCAGAGGCGGCAAAGATGCTGTCCATGGGCCGCTCCACCTTCTGGAACAAGGTGAAGCTCAATCAGGTTCCCCAGCCGGTGAAGATTGCTGGCATCACCCGGTGGCGCATTTCGGACCTGCGGAGCTTTGTTGATGTTAGCGCTCGCACAGAGCCTGCCGAATAGTTGCGGATTAGTATCTGAAGCTGATCGCTCTTCAATCTGAATGGCCGCTGTCGCCGAGGGTCTTATGGCTCTCTGCGCCTGAGATCTAGGATTCAGCCCTAAACATAGGTCGCCGTCTTTCAGCCACCGATGCAGAGTCGTCGGCACCTCTGCCTCTATTTTTGACCACCGGCTGGCAACCCGCAGGAATTAGCTACGTACTGGAGTAAATGTCCGTACAGTCCGAACCGATTCGATGAGTCGATTTACTCGCTTGCTCAGCTTCAGTCGCTCAGCCTCGTGCTTATAGTTTGCAGGCGTGGAGTCCGAGACTGCACTCTCCAACAATCTGATCGCATCGAGCGACTTTTCTAGACAGTCTTCGGGATCGGATAGATGAGTTTTAACTGCATGCTCAAGCCGAGCCCGCGCGCGTTGTAGATCGACCAATTGGTCAGCCTTTCCAAGTCGCCTTGCGATTTCCAGAGCTGAGTCCGCCTCTGAAATTTCCCCTTGCCGCGCCGCAATCATTCCCGCAGTGAAATGACTGTCGGCGTCATCAGGATCAAGGGCAGTCGCCTTGCGCGCTATTGAAGACGCGCGGTCCAGCCGATCATTAACCATCAGGTACCAAGCGTATCGGTCGAAAAGGGCCGCATTGGCAGAATCCACCAAGGTGGCTTCGTCATACCATCGGACTGCCGTTTCGAAATCTCTGCGCATTCCTGCCAGCTTCGCAGCTTTCGCCGCCGTTGTCCGAAAGGCCGCAGCCACCCTATCAGATACGCGCTCTTCCATGGCAGACGCCGCTTGGTGATGCTTTTTTCTGATGTGCCCAACTGCAGTGGTGATTCGCTGCTTTTCAGGGCCAGTCAATCTTTCGAACTTGGAAGAAATAAACTCTCTCGCTCCGGCATCCAGAGTTATATCGTAATTAGGACCGTAGTCTATTAATGAACCAAAACGGGTTTCCTCATAAGCAGAAAGCCAACTTGGCGCATAGCATGTGAACTCGGCACATGCCCAATTCAGCATCTGCTCTCCGACTGAACCGCCCAACTGCCCCAACGCCAAGAACACATCTCTGTAAGATGCCTCCATCCGTTTCCAAGCATCCTCGAACAAAAATGCACCAAGATCACCACGCTCTTGATTAAGAATAGCCGTCACACCATCATCGATGCTGCAGCTCGTGTTTGCAATATGGCGGGCCAAGACATCGAGAAGAATGGGTTTTCCGCCAAATTGGCGCGTAAGCTTTCTTCGCCTAGGCTCTCCTGCATCGAGAATTGATTTCGAGGAATAGGTGTCCGCGAGTTTTGCCAGCAGAATGGCCCCGACATCCTCCGACATCGGTGGCACGGGAATATGCGTGGATTCGAACTTTTCACTTCGCCGAGAAGTAATTAGTAGCTTTGCGAGCTTGGTCGATAATTCTCGCAGGACCTTAGCTAGCCCGGCTTCTTCTGCAGCCGTTCGCGCAAGGGTTTCTGTGTTATCGATTACAAGCAAAATTGAGTCGCGTTTAAGACCAGCAGCCTGAAACAAGGCGGCGGCTTTCGATATCAGTGATTTCGATTCCTCGCCGTGCCATTCACGAGAAAGCCGTGGCTCCAATACTCTTACCAAGCTACGAATTGCTTCATTAACATTGGCACTAATCCCACCAATCTGCTCTAAACCCGAAACACCCCAACGGGTTAATTTGGCCGAGTAATAAAATATAAGTTCTGGCCTCCACTCAAGATTAGTCGGCGGATCATCTAATAAGTCATTCAAAAATTGAAGAACGAGTGTTGTTTTTCCAATACCCCCTTCTCCATAAACAAGGCAAGCACGCGAATCTACGTCGGCCCACCAATCCTTTAGCAGCCCTATTTCTTCGCCCCGCCCCTCAAAAGTTTGAGTTTGCCGCAAGGGCAAAAGAACTGATGCTCTCCATATATCATCGCCTACGACAACATTGCGCGCCATTAATCCGGAATCGCGCCCATTAAGCTCGGCCAGAATCCTGCATTCATCGGACACCTCAATGATGACCGCCAACGAATTCAAATGTGTAAGAGTCTGGCCCCGGACTCTCCAAACGCTCCCCCTCTTTTCCAGTTTTCGCAGCAGAATCAGCTTTCCATCTCGACGTTTCACAGGCTCAACGCTCACAGCTCCTACAGGAGTAGTTAAGCGAGCCATTTCTTTAGGGCCGTCAGCTTCAAAACTTGGAAGCAGATCCGCAAGAATATCTATTAGCCAACTGATGCGCGAAGGGAGCGTTTGAAGCTCTTCGAAGAGAGAGTTTTGATCAAAAACGCCGTGACCCAACCGGTCATTTCGCTTAGCGACGATTAATGAACATATTTCTCTTCCGGACTGAGGATATTGATCTCCACGAGCATCGAACCAAGCGGAGCAGCAATCTGGCCATACGGTCCGCGCTGCGGGGAGACAAAGATCGAGGGTCGAGATGAAATCCCCATCGCTTGGCTGAAGAAGACGCTGCGCCTGCTCCTGCATTTGATCCGGACATTCCGCGTGAGCGGAAGTGAATTCAAAGACCGAATATGCGGCGACTTGCGTTACAAACCGAAAAAGCGACAGGAGGAATGCATATTGCAAACCCTGATCTTCGATATATTGCGCAGTGGACAGTTGCTTTAATAGTTCTGATCGCATGTGGGCAGCCGTTGACTAGGCGGCCATCATACGTTTGCCAGCTGCCTATGTAACCCTTTTTGTGGATTGCAACAGCGTTTGCCGGCACCGCCGGCACACCTACAAGATTAAGCCGTCTCAAGCCAATCGGACCACCATTGCATCAACTCGCGGCGCTGCGCGAGGTATTCCGCGCGGTTGTAGGCCGCGCGCACCGCATCAGTTTCCTTATGCGCGAGCTGCCGCTCAATCACATCGTGAGGAAAGCCAGATCGCTCATTTAGGACGGTTGATGCAAGAGCCCGGAAGCCGTGCGCCGTCATGCGGCCCCGGTAACCTAGGCGGTACAGGGCAAAAAGAAAGGTGCTCTCAGAAAGCGGGTGCCCCGGATGAATGGGCGAATCGAGCACGAGCGCACCATCGCCACTCATCTCGCGCAGCTTTGCAAGGATCGATTGCGCCTGTCGCGAGAGAGGCACAACATGCGGCATGCGCATCTTCATGCGCGTCTCGGGGACGACCCAAACCGCTCCGCCTTCCTTTAGCTCCCCCCAAAGCATTCCTCGAAGCTCACCGACGCGGACGAAGGTGTGCGCGAGCAATAGCAGCCCGAGCCGGGTTACCGAGTCGTCGTATCCATCGATTGCACGCATCAGCGCTCCAGCCTCTTCCGGCGGAATGCTTGCCATCGGCTTCTTTGTCTTGCGCGCGACGAGGACGCGCGTGAGGCCCGCCGCGCCGTGCTGCTCTATCAGCCCAGTGTCCTGGGCGTAGTCGAAAACCGCTGAGATCCGGCTCGCGACACGATGTCCCGTCTCGATTTTTCCGCCCTCCTGGGCAGCGCGCACCACCTTCACCAGCTCTGACCTCGGAATCGCGTCGATGGGCAGCTTGCCGAGAAAGGGCAGCGCATAGCGCTCCAAGGTGTTCGCAACCTGAATCTGATGCTTGCCGTTGGAAAGGGTCGGCAGCTTCGCCTTCAGCCAATCGCGCATAACCGTCTCGAAGATTGGCGCCACCTTCCGGGCCGGAGCCTCTTCACGCCCCGTCTGGTGCGCTTTTCGCGCCTCGGCCAGGCTGACCCCAGGATAGAGGCCGTACGTCCTGGTCTTCTGCTTTCCGGCTTCCGTGTAGTTGGCTCGCCAGCTCTTCGCACCCTTGGGCGAAACATAGAGGTAGAGGCCGTGGGCGTCCGCCAACTTGTACGCCTTCTCGCGCGGCTTGGCCGCATCAACAGCTTTAACGGTGAGTGTCATGGTATCGGCAGAAAAATACCATGACTGATGCCATGTTGGGAGCCGGGCTGGAGAGGATTCGCGACGGACCCTTCTGGCCTCAAAAGGACCAATCCTCCAATGAAAAAGTCCCGTCGCAGAGACTGCGCGGGACTTTCAAAAACTGCCAGAGATTGATTCTGGCGGAGAGTGTGAGATTCGAACTCACGGACGGTCGCCCGTCGGCAGTTTTCAAGACTGCTGGTTTAAACCACTCACCCAACTCTCCGGAGCCGGCGATTCTATGCCGAGCCCGCCCCGTGCTCAGTCCTCGGGCAGGAACAGGGTCTGCAGGTCGCTGAGGAAATCGAGCCCGCGCTCGGTGGGCCATACGCGGCTCAGGTCGCGTTCGACGAGGCCCTTGCGCTCGGCCTCCTCCAGACCGCGCTGGATCGCGGTGAAGGCCAGGCCGGTGCGCTCGCCGAACTGCATCAGCGTGAAACCGGCCTTCAGGCGCATGGCGTTCAGCATGAACTCGAACGGCAGGTCGGCCAGCGCGACCTCGTCGCTCTGCGCGACGGCGGTGCCGGCACGGGCGTTGTCCATGTACAGGCGCGGTTCGCGAAAGCGCACCTGGCGCACGATGCGGTGGGCGAAGCTGAGCTTGCTGTGGGCACCGGCGCCGATGCCGAGGTAATCGCCGAACTGCCAGTAGTTGAGGTTGTGCGCGCAGGTATGGCCGGGCCGCGCATAGGCCGAGACCTCGTAGCGCGACATGCCGATGGCGCCGGTGCGCTCGGTGATGCGGTCGAGCATGGCGTAGGCGATGTCGTCCTCGGGCAGCTGCGGCGGGAACTTGGCGAACCAGGTGTTCGGCTCGATGGTGAGGTGGTAGACCGACAGGTGCGGCGGCGCGAGCGCGAGCGCCTGCGTGAGATCGGCGTCGAGCTGCTCGAGCGACTGGCCCGGCAGCGCGTACATGAGGTCGAGGTTGAAGGTGTCGAACGAAGCGGCTGCCTCCTCGGCGGCGGCGATCGCCTGGGCGCGGTCGTGCACGCGGCCCAGCGCCTTCAGGTGCTCGTCGTTGAAGCTCTGCACGCCCAGCGACAGCCGGGTGACGCCGGCCGCGCGGTAGGCGCGGAAGCGGTCGCGCTCGAAGGTGCCGGGGTTGGCCTCGAGCGTGATCTCGCAGTCGGGCGTGAGCTTCAAGCGCGCGCGCACGTCGCCCAGCAGGCGGTCGATGGCCTGGGGCGAGAACAGGCTCGGGGTGCCGCCGCCGATGAAGATGGCCTGGACGCCACGGCCCCAGATCAGCGGCAGCGCGGCGTCGAGGTCGGCAATGAGCGCGTCGATGTACGCGGACTCGGGCATGCCATCGGCCTCGGCGGTGCTCGTGGCGCGCCACTCGTGGGAATTGAAGTCGCAGTACGGGCACTTGCGCAGGCACCACGGCAGGTGGATGTACAGCGTGAGCGGCGGCAGCGCCGTCAGCTGCAGCGGGCCGGGGCGCATCCAGTGCAGCACGTCGTTGGCGTGCGGCGCGCCGGCCGGCGCCGCGGGCTGGATGGGAACGACGGACGAGGGAGCGCTCACAGCCATCGCTCGCGCATCAGCGCCAGCATGGCGCGCGCGGCCTGGCCGCGGTGGCTGTGGGCGTTCTTCACCTCGGGCGTGAGCTGGGCGAAGGTCTTGCCGAAGGCGGGCAGGTACATCACGGGGTCGAAGCCGAAGCCGTTGTCGCCGACCGGCGCCGGCGCGATCTCGCCGGCCACGCGGCCCACCGCGATCAGCGGCTCGGGGTCGTCGTGGCGGCGCAGCGCGACCAGGGTGCTGACGAGCGCGGCGCGGCGATTGGCCTGTCCGGCCAGTTGCTCGAGCAGCGCCTTCACGTTGTTGGCATCGCCCTTGGGATAGCCGAACTGGGTGGCGTAGTAGGCGGTGTCGACGCCCGGCAGGCCGCCGAAGGCATCGACGCACAGGCCGGCGTCGTCGGCGATGGCGGGCAGGCCGGTGGAGGCGCTGGCGTGGCGTGCCTTGGTCAGCGCGTTCTCGACGAAGGTGCGGAACGGCTCCTCGGCTTCGCTCACGCCGAGCTCCGACTGCCGCACGAGCGTGACGTCGAGTTCGGCGAAGAGCTGCTGCAGTTCGGCCAGTTTGCCGGCGTTGTTGGAAGCCAGGACGAGTTTCATACGTGGAAAGGAATAACTGCGGCGGCCTTCTGCGGGCCGCGGTTCATGGCTGCTACTTCGACTGCAGGGCCTGCTGCTGCAGGACGACGAGTTCGCCGATGCCCTTTTCGGCCAGGCCCAGCAGCAGGTTCATCTCTTCGCGCGTAAAGGCCACGCCCTCGGCCGTGCCCTGCACTTCGACGAAGTGGCCGGCGCCGGTCATGACGACGTTCATGTCGGTGTCGCAGGCGGAGTCCTCGGTGTACTCGAGGTCGAGCAGCGGCGTGCCGCCGACGATGCCCACCGAGATGGCGGCCACATGGCCCTTGATCGGCGAAGCGGCCAGCGTGCCGGCGGCGATCAGCTTGCTGACGGCATCCTGCGCGGCGACGAAGGCGCCGGTGATGGCGGCGGTGCGGGTGCCGCCATCGGCCTGCAGCACGTCGCAGTCGAGGTGGATGGTGCGTTCGCCGAGCGCGGCGAGGTCGAACACGGCGCGCATCGAGCGGCCGATGAGACGCTGGATCTCCTGCGTGCGGCCGGTCTGCTTGCCCTTGGCGGCCTCGCGGCTGCTGCGGGTGTGGGTGGCGCGCGGCAGCATGCCGTATTCGGCCGTGACCCAGCCTTCGCCGCTGCCCTTCTTGTGCGGCGGCACCTTCTCCTCGACCGAGGCGGTGCACAGCACGCGGGTCTGGCCGAACTCGATCAGCACCGAGCCCTCGGCGTGGATGGTGAAGCCGCGCGTGATGCGCACGGGGCGCAACTGGTCGGCGGCGCGGCCGCCGCTACGGGTGAAAGCTGTCATGGTCTGATGAAGAAAAAGGAAGGGAAAAACACGGGCGCGCCCTCGAACGGGAAGGCGCGGAACGATTCAGGTCTTGCGGGCCGCCGAACGCCGGATGGCTTCGTTGATCTCGGCGATCGAACGCTCGATGGCGTCCTCGTCGAGGTCCTCGATCTCGTCGTCGGCGAGCATGCCGGCCTGGATGGTCGAGGCGAACACGCCGTCGCTGATGCTGTCGGTGGAGATGCCGGGCTCCTCGCCGGGCGCGTCGGGCATTTCCCATTCGAGCGCGATCAGCGTCACGTTGTCGCTGTGCGAGCCGCCCTTGCGCAGCGCCATCTCGGCGAGGTCGGGGGCGGCATCGGACACGGGCTTGCCGGACGACAGGGTGTGCACGATCAGCGCATCGTCGAGCACGCCCCAGACGCCGTCGGAGCACAGCATGATGCGGTCGCCGCGCTGCAGCGCGAGCGGGGCCGACACGTCGAACAGCGGCGTGGTGGGCGAGCCGAGGCAGGTGAGCAGCAGGTTGCGGTTGGCGGGCGAGGACTCGGACACGCCGCGGTGGCGCGGGCGCTCGGCATGCGAATGGTCGAGCGTGCGCACCAGCAGGCGGCCGTCGCGCACGACGTACAGGCGCGAGTCGCCGCAATGCATCCAGGTGGCCATGCCGGCCTGCAGCACGGCTGCGACCACGGTGGTGCGCGGGGTGTCGAGCATCGCCTTGCTGCTGGCGTAGCGCATGATCTGCTGGTGTGCGGCCATCGCCGATTCGGCGAGGAAGGCCTTGGGGTCCTTCACCATCGGGCGTGCCTCGCGCTGGTAGAGCGCGGCCACGGTCTGCAGCGCGATCTGCGCGGCCACCTCGCCTTCGGGATGGCCGCCCATGCCGTCGGCCAGCACGAACAGGCCCGATTCGCGCGTGTAGCAGTAGCCCATGCGGTCTTCGTTCTTGACGCGGCCGCCCTTGCGGCTGACCTGGAAGACGGAGAACTTCATGGCCGCGCCTCCAGGCGGGCAAGGATCGAGGCGGCGATGCGCTGCGTCGTCATGCCGGGCGGGTCGTCGGTGCCGCCGCGCGGGGCGCGCTCTTCTTGTCGAAGGAGCGGATGTTGTCGATCGAGAGACGGACCTTCTCGCCCACCGTGAGCTTGGTGTAGCGGCGCTCGCCCTCGCGGCTGAGCTCCTTCTGCAGCGCGAACACGGACTGTGGGCGCGAGAGCGGATCGAGCGACATGCACCACTCGACCACCTCGATGAGGTTGTCGGAATAGACGCCGCGCAGGCGCGACAGCGAGAGGCTCAGGCGGTCCTTCTCGATGCGGCGCGGCGCGTCGTTGGGCGGGTAGCCCTGCATGCAGGCGTAGATGCAGGCGCCGATCGCGTAGATGTCGGTCCAGGGGCCCATCGAGGAATCGCGGCGGTACATCTCGGGCGCGGCGAAGCCGGGCGTGTACATCGGGCGGATGAAGATGCCTTCCTTGCTGAGCACCTCGCGCGCGGCGCCGAAGTCGATCAGCACGGCCCGGTCGTCGTCGGTGACGAAGATGTTGGCGGGCTTGATGTCGAGGTGCAGCATCTTGTACTGGTGCACGATGCGCAGGCCGCGCAGGATCTCGTCGAACAGCGAGCGGATCGTCGATTCGCGGAACACCTTCTGCCGCTTGAGGTCGCGCGCGGTGACCACGAAGTCCTGCAGGGTCGCGCCCTCCAGGTAGTTCATGACCATGTAGACGGTCTCGTTCTCGCGGAAGAAGTTGAGCACGCTGACCACCGAGGCATGCGAGATCTGCGCGAGCGAGCGGCCTTCCTCGAAGAAGCTCTTGAGGCCGAGGCGGTACAGCGAGAGCTTCTCGGCCGGCACCTGCGGGGCGAGTTCGCCGGGGCCGCGGGTGGCGAGCGAAGAAGGGAGATACTCCTTGACCGCGACCTGCTGGCCGCTGGGGTCGATCGCCAGGTACACCACCCCGAAACCGCCCGCCGACAACCTGCGAACGATGCGGTAGCCGCCGATGGTCGTATCGGGCGGCAGAGGTGACGGCTTGACCTTTGACATAATCCGGGAGTTTCGCCCGAAGGCGATGGTGCGGCAAGCGAACGCCGTGCCGGTGCCTCGGTGCATGCAAGCAGAACCACAGAGAGGCGCAATGCCAGTTTACAGCATGACCGGCTATGCCAGCGGCCAGAACGGCCCCTCGGGCAGCCACGCCGAAACCGACGCGCGGCCCTCCGCCGCGGGCCGGCTCGGGGTCGAAATCCGCTCGGTCAACAGCCGCTTCCTCGACCTCACCTTCAAGCTCCCCGAAGAGCTGCGCCAGCACGAAACCGCCCTGCGCGAACTGCTGACCGGCCGCCTCAAGCGCGGCAAGGTCGAGCTGCGCGCTGCCATCGAAAGCAATGTCCAGGGCGGCGTGGCGGAGCCTTCCGTCAAGCTGCTGCAGCGGCTCAACGGCGTGCAGGACGGCATCAAGGCCTGGCTGCCCGGCGCGCGCGAACTCAGCGTGGCCGACGTGCTGCGGCTGGCGGGCAGCGACAGCGCGCCGCGCGGCGACTGGGGCGCCGACCTGCTCGAGGTGGCCGGCAAGGCGCTCGATGCCCTGGTGTCGGCCCGCCAGCGCGAAGGCGCGCGGCTGGCCAAGATGCTCGAGGCCCACCTGGGGCAACTGCGCGAGCTGGTCGCCCAGGCCGGACCGCTGGTGCCGCAGCTGGTCGAACAGCAGCGCACCCGTTTCCTCGAGCGCTGGCAGGAGGCCATGGGCCTGGGCGCCAACGGCGGCGGCACGCTGCCCGAGGCGGCGCAGGACCGCGCGCTGACCGAGGCGACCGCGTTCGCGATCCGCATCGACGTGGCCGAGGAGCTGACGCGGCTGAACTCGCATCTCGACGAGATCGAGCGGCTGCTCAAGAAGGGCGGCGAGATCGGCAAGCGGCTCGACTTCCTGATCCAGGAGCTGCATCGCGAGGCCAACACGCTGGGCTCCAAGTCGGCGGCGCTGGAACTCACGCGCATCGGCGTGGACATGAAGGTGCTGATCGAGCAGATGCGCGAGCAGGTCCAGAACATCGAGTGAGCGAGCGAGTGAAGGAAAGCATGGACTATCCCGGCAACATCTTCGTGGTTGCGGCACCGAGCGGGGCCGGCAAGTCGAGCCTCGTGAAGGCCCTGATGGAGCTCGACTCGGCGGTGCAACCCTCCGTGTCGCACACGACGCGCTCGCCGCGCGGGCAGGAAAAGCACGGCCGCGAATACTTCTTCGCCTCGACCTCGGAGTTCGACGCGATGGTGGCCTCGGACGCCTTCGTCGAATGGGCCCACGTGCACGGGCAGCGCTACGGCACCTCCAAGAAGGCGATCGAGGAACGCATCGCCCAGGGCGCCGACGTGATCCTCGAGATCGACTTCCAGGGCGCGCTGCAGATCCGCAAGGCCTTCGCGAACGCGGTGATGATCTTCATCCTGCCGCCGAGCTGGGAAGAGTTGCGCTCGCGGCTGGAACGCCGGGGCGAGGACAGCGCCGCGGTCATCGAACTGCGGCTGCAGAACGCCGCCGAAGAGATGGCGCAGGCCGGGAAATTCGATTTCGTTATAATCAACGAGTTATTTGAGCGCGCACTGTTCGATCTCAAGGCGATCGTCCACGCTCAGCGGCTCCGGTATTCCGCACAGCGACGCGCGCGTGCCGACACTTTCGCCGCCCTGAACATCCCCTGATTCCTCGCTCACCGACCGAAAGATTCCATCATGGCCCGCATCACCGTCGAAGACTGCCTGCAGCAGATCCCCAACCGCTTCCAGCTCGTGCTCGCCGCGACCTACCGCGCGCGCATGCTGAGCCAGGGCCATGCCCCGAAGATCGAAAGCAAGAACAAGCCGGCCGTGACCGCGCTGCGCGAGATCGCCGAAGGCAAGATCGGCCTGGAAATGCTCAAGAAGGTTCCCGGCTGATTGCTGACGCAGGCTTGCAACGGAAAAGCACCGCGACGCGGTGCTTTTTTTACGCCTGATCACGTCCACACAGCGGTCACGCTAAAGTGATAGCCATGAGCGCGGTCGCAAAATCTCAGTCCCATGCCCCTGCGGGCACGCCGAAGCCGAGCCCGGCGGCGCTGAATGCGGCCGCCGCCAGCTTCGCGGCCCTGACGGCCAGGCTCGACTACCTGAGCCCCGAAGACACCGAACTGGTCCGCCGCGCCTACCGTTTCGCCGACGAGGCCCACCTGGGCCAGCTGCGCAACAGCGGCGAGCCCTACATCACCCACCCCATCGCCGTGGCGGCGCAGTGCGCCGAGTGGAAGCTCGACGCGCAGGCCCTGATGGCCGCCCTGCTGCACGATGCCATCGAGGACTGCGGCGTCACCAAGCCCGAACTGATCGAGCGCTTCGGCGCGCCGGTGGCCGAGCTGGTCGATGGCCTCACCAAGCTCGACAAGCTGCAGTTCAACACGCGCGAGGAGAACCAGGCCGAGTCCTTCCGCAAGATGCTGCTGGCGATGGCGCGCGACGTGCGCGTGATCCTGGTCAAGCTGGCCGACCGCACGCACAACATGCGCACGCTGGCCGACGCGCCGCGCGAAAAATGGGCCCGGATCTCGCGCGAAACGCTCGACATCTACGCACCCATCGCGCACCGGCTCGGCCTCAATCAGACGTACCGCGAGTTACAGGAACTGTCGTTCCGGCACCTCAAACCGTGGCGCTATGCAACGTTGGCCAAGGCCGTGGCCAAGGCGCGCGGTCGCCGGCGCGACCTGATCCAGAAGGTGCAGCGCGAGGTCGAGACCGCCTTCGCCGCCGCCAACATGACGCTGCGGATCGCGGGGCGCGAGAAGACGCTCTATTCGATCTACCGCAAGATGGAGGAAAAGCACCTGAGCTTCGCCCAGGTCACCGACATCTACGGCTTCCGGCTGATCGTGCCGAACGTGATCGCCTGCTACACCGGCCTGGGCATCCTGCACCAGATGTACAAGCCGCTGCCGGGCAAGTTCAAGGACCACATCGCGATCGCCAAGCTCAACGGCTACCAGTCGCTGCACACCACGCTGGTGGGCCCGGCGGGCGTCAGCGTCGAGTTCCAGCTGCGCACCGACGCCATGCACGTGGTGGCCGAGTCGGGCGTGGCGGCGCACTGGCTCTACAAGGCCGCGGACCCGAGCACGGCCAGCAACGACCGCCTGGGCACCAAGTGGCTGCAGTCGCTGCTCGACATCCAGGACGAGACGCGCGACGCCGCGGAGTTCTGGGACCACGTCAAGGTCGACCTGTTCCCCGACGCCGTCTACGTCTTCACGCCCAAGAGCCAGATCATGGCGCTGCCGCGCGGCGCGACCGTGGTCGACTTCGCCTACGCGATCCACAGCAACATCGGCGACCACACCTCGGCCGCGCGCATCAACGGCGACCAGGTGCCGCTGCGCACCGAGCTCAAGAACGGCGACGTGGTCGAGGTGATCACCGCGCCGGTCTCCACGCCCAATCCGGCCTGGCTCGGCTTCGTGCGGACCGGCCGTGCGCGCTCGAAGATCCGCCACTACCTCAAGACCCTGGCCCACGCCGAATCCGAAGGCCTGGGCGAGAAGCTGCTGGCGCAGGCCCTGCGCGCCGAAGGCCTGAGCAAGCTGCCCGAGGACGATGCGGAGCACCAGCCGCTGTGGGAAAAGCTGCTGCGCTTCACCGGCAACCGCACGCGCGCCGAGCTGCTGACCGACATCGGCCTGGGCAAGCGCATCGCGAGCATCGTGGCCAAGCGGCTGATGGCGCTCATGGCCGAGCTCGGCGAGCGCCCCGACGCGCTGCTGTTGAGCCGCGAGCGCTTCATCTCGCACGAAACCATCTCGCAAGGCGCGGTCACGCTCGACGGCAGCGAGAACTCGTCGGTGCGCTTCGCGCTGTGCTGCCGCCCGATCCCGGGCGACCCGATCGTGGGCTACCTCGGCCATGGCGAGGGCCTGGTGGTGCACACCGAGGCCTGCGGCGTGGGCCAGCGCCTGCGCCACAAGGACAGCGAACGCTTCTTCGCGGTCGAGTGGGCCGACGAACCGACGCGCGCCTTCGAAACCGGCGTGATCATCACCGTGCGCAACGACAAGGGCGTGCTGGCGCGCGTGGCCGCCACGCTGGCCGATGCCGAAGCCGACATCACCCACGTCGAGATGGCCGACGAGACGCCGCAGGATTCGACCGATCTGCGCTTCGTGATCGCGGTGCGCGATCGCTCGCACCTCGATGCGGTGCTGCGTTCGGTGCGCCGGACCACCTCGGTGCTGTCCGCCGCGCGCAGCGTTCCCGCGTCCTGATTCCGCGCCTGCGGCGCAGCTTCTATGCGGCGCCCGGCCCCGGCGCCGGATAGACGACCGACAGCAACTCGACCTCGTGCGTGCCGCCCGGCGTCACGAGCTTGACCACGTCGCCCTCCCGCGCCTTCAGCAGCGCCCGCGCGATCGGCGAGATCCAGCTGACCTGCGACTGCGCGCTGTCGGCCTCGTCGATGCCGAGGATCGTCACGCTGCGCTCGTCGCCGTTCTCGTCCGCATAGCGCACTGTGGCGCCGAAGAAGACCTGGTCGCTGCCGTGGTGCACGGAGGGGTCGGTCACCTCGGCGATCTCGAGGCGCTTGGTGAGGAAGCGGATGCGGCGGTCGATCTCGCGCAGCCGCTTCTTGCCGTAGAGGTAGTCGCCGTTCTCCGAGCGGTCACCGTTCTTGGCGGCCCAGTGCACGGCCTCGACCACCTTGGGCCGCTCCTCGTCCATCAGGTGCAGCAACTCGGTCCGCAGCCGCTCGTAGCCCGCCGGCGTGATGTAGTTCTTGCCGCCCGCGGGCAGCGGCGGCATGGCGCCGTCGGCGCCATCGTCGTCCGCGTCGGAATCCGTTTCCTTGGTGAATGCCTTGTTCAAGCGACGCCTTTCGGAGATCGAAAGAAAAGCGTGGCGTCCGCCGTGCACGGACGAGCCCCGCACCAAAAAGAAAAGGGTCAACTCGTTTCCGAGTTGACCCTTGAAGAGTGGTGCGGCTGGCAGGAATTGAACCCACGACCCCTTGGTTCGTAGCCAAGTACTCTATCCAACTGAGCTACAGCCGCACAGCTTGCGATCATAGCACGTATTTTTGGGACCTTTCCGATTCGTCGAAACAAATCTCAAAAATACGGGTGGTAGGCCGTGCTGGGCTTGAACCAGCGACCAACGGATTATGAGTCCGCTGCTCTAACCAACTGAGCTAACGGCCCACGTGGACCCGATTCTATTCGCGCCGAAAAGGCGCCCCGCTACTTGCGGTGGCTCAGCGCGTTGCTGACCAGCCTCGAGGTGATGTCGACGATCTGGATCATGCGCTCATAGGGCATGCGCGTCGGGCCGATCACGCCCAGCGTGCCCACGACCTGGCCATCGACCTCGTAGTTGGCGCTGACGATGGACAGCTCCTCGACCGGCACCACCTGGCTCTCGCCGCCGATGAAGATGCGCACGCCCTCGGCCTTGCTCGACACGTCGAGCAGCCGCATCAGCTGCGCCTTCTGCTCGAAGAGCTCGAAGGCGCGCCGCAGCTGCCCCATGTCGCTCGAGAAATCGCTGACCGCGAGCAGGTTGCGCTCGCCCGAGATCACGACGTCGTCCTCCTGCGATTCGCTCAGCACGTCCGAGCTGACCTTCACGGCCGCCTGCATCAGCGCCGCGATCTCGCCGCGCAGCGTGTCGACCTCGGACTGCAGCCGGTCGCGCACCTGCTCGATCGTCAGGCCCGCGTAGTGGGCGTTGATGTAGTTCGCGGCCTCGACCAGCTGCGACTGCGAGTAATCGGCCTCGGGAAAGATCACGCGGTTCTGCACGTCGCCCTCGGGCGAGACGATGATCACCAGCAGCCGGCGGTCCGACAGGCGCAGGAACTCGATCTGCTTGAACACCGACGAACGCCGTGGCGCCATCACCACGCCGACGAACTGCGAAAGGTTCGACAGCAGGTGCGCCGCATTGGCGATCACGCGCTGCGGCTGGTCGGGCGCGAGGCTCGGCGCGGCCAGGTGCTCGCGCTGCGCGGTGAGCATGGTGTCGACGAAAAGCCGGTAGCCGCGCGCCGTGGGCACGCGGCCGGCCGAGGTGTGCGGACTGGCGATCAGCCCGAGCGCCTCGAGGTCCGACATCACGTTGCGAATGGTCGCGGGCGAGAGGTCCAGGCCAGAGGAACGCGAGAGCGTTCGCGAGCCGACCGGCTGGCCGTCGGCGATGTAGCGCTCGACGAGCGTCTTGAGCAGCAACTTGGCGCGGTCGTCCAGCATTGCAAGATTTTAGTGTTGTAATTTGTAGCCATGACTTCCCCCTTTCGTCACGTCGCGCTGATCGGCAAATACCAGGCTTCCGGTGCCCGGTGCGGCGAGCGCGACAGCGTGATGGAAGGCATCGCGAGCTTCCTCGAATCTCAAGGCTGCAAGGTCTACGTCGAGCAACCGCGCGGCGACGACGAACCGGCCCAGGCGCTGCCCACCGGCGACCGCTACGAAGCCCTCACGGTCGAGCAGATCGGCCAGCAGTGCGACCTCGGCCTGGTGGTCGGCGGCGACGGCACCATGCTCGGCATCGGCCGGCAGCTCGCGGCTTTCGGCATCCCGCTGATCGGCATCAACCGGGGCCGGCTCGGCTTCATCACCGACATCCCGCTCGACAACTACCAGGCCACGCTGATCCCGATGCTGGCCGGCGAATACGAGGAAGACCACCGCAGCCTGATGCACGCGCAGGTGATGCGCGACGGCGCCGTGGTGTTCGACGCGCTCGCGATGAACGACGTGGTGGTCAACCGCGGCGCGACCTCGGGCATGGTCGAGCTGCGGGTGTCGGTGGGCAAGCATTTCGTGGCCAACCAGCGCGCCGACGGCCTGATCATCGCGTCGCCCACGGGCTCGACGGCCTATGCGCTGTCGGCCGGCGGGCCGCTGCTGCATCCGGCGGTGCCGGGCTGGGTGCTGGTGCCGATCGCGCCGCACACGCTGTCGAACCGCCCGGTGCTGCTGCCCGATGCCGACGAGATCGTGATCGAGCTCGTGGGCGGGCGCGACGCCAGCGCGAATTTCGACATGCAATCGCTGGCCTCGCTCGCGATCGGCGACCGCGTGGTGGTGCGCCGCTCCGATTTCCGGGTGCGTTTCCTGCATCCGCGCGGCTGGAGCTATTTCGACACGCTGCGCAAGAAACTGCATTGGAACGAAGGAGGTTCCTGAGATGGCGCTCAGACGCATCGCACTGCGCGATTTCGTGATCGTGCGATCCCTGGAGATCGATCTGTCCGACGGCTTCACGGTGCTGACCGGCGAAACCGGCGCGGGCAAATCCATCCTGATCGACGCGCTGCAGCTCGCGCTCGGCAACCGCGCCGATGCGGGCGCGGTGCGCGAAGGCGCCGAGCGGCTCGACGTGAGCGCGGAGTTCGACCACGACCCGACCTTCGTGGCCTGGCTCGACGAAGGCGGCTTCGAGGCGGGCGATGCCCTGCTGCTGCGCCGCACCGTCGACCTGCAGGGCCGCAGCCGCGGCTGGATCAACGGCAGCCCCGCCACCGCGACGCAACTGCGCGACATCGGCGACCGGCTGCTCGACATCCATGGCCAGCATGCCTGGCAGAGCCTCACGCGGCCCGACGCGGTGCGCGGCCTGCTCGATGCCTACGCGGGCGTGCGCACCGATGCGCTCGACGCCGCCTGGCACGGCTGGCGCCAGGCGCTGTCCGCGCTCGAGCAGGCGCGCGGCACGCAGGATTCGCTGCAGCGCGAGCGCGAGCGGCTGCAGTGGCAGATCTCGGAGGTCGCGAAGCTCGCGCCCGGCGCCGACGAATGGGAAGAACTGTCGGGCAGCCACACGCGCATCTCGAACGCGCAGGCGCTGATCGACGCCGCCCAGGGCGCCAGCCACGCGCTCGAGGACGAGGACAACGGCGCGCTGGCCGCGCTGTCTCGCGCGGTCACGCTGCTGCAGAACTGCGAACACATCGAGCCCGAATTCCGCGCGCTCGGCGAAGTGCTGTCCTCGAGCATCGCGCAGGCCGCCGATGCCGCGCACTCGCTGCACGGCTACCTGCGCGACGCCGACACCGACCCGCAGCGGCTGGCCGAGCTCGACGAACGCATGAGCCTGTGGATGTCGCTGGCGCGCCGCTACAAGCGCCCGCCGGCCGAGCTGCCGGCGCTGCTGGCCGGCTGGCAGGCCGAGCTGCAGGCCCTCGACGCGCAGAGCGACCTCGAAGGCCTGGAACGCGCCGAGCAGGCCGCGCAGCAGGCCTACCTGAAGGAGGCCCGCGCGCTCGGCAAGCTGCGCAGGCAGGCCGCGCCCAGGCTGGCCCAGGCGGTCACGCAGGCGATGCAGGGCCTGGGCATGCAGGGCGGCCGCTTCGAGGTCGATCTGCAGCCGCTGGCCCAGCCGGGCAAGGCCGGTCTCGAGGAGATCGCCTTCCTGGTCGCCGGCCACACCGGCAGCACGCCGCGGCCGATCGGCAAGGTGGCCTCGGGCGGCGAACTCTCGCGCATCGCGCTCGCGATCGCGGTCACCACCAGCCAGCTCGGCACCGCGCAGACGCTGATCTTCGACGAGGTCGATTCGGGCGTCGGCGGCGCGGTCGCCGAGACCGTGGGCCGGCTCATGAAGCAGCTGGGCCGCGACCGCCAGGTGCTCGCGGTCACGCACCTGCCCCAGGTGGCGGCCTGCGCCGACCACCACCTCGTGGTCGCCAAGCGGCAGACCGCGGGAACCGCCGGCAAGGACGGCCCGCGCACCGAGAGCGGCGTGTCGCTGCTCGACGGCGACAGCCGCGCGAACGAGATCGCGCGCATGCTGGGCGGCGAGAAGGTCTCGCAGACCTCGCTCGCCCACGCGCGCGAGATGCTGGGCCACAAGACGCCGGCGGCCACCTCATGAAGGCGGCGCGCCAAGACCACGGGGCTGCGCGATGAGCCTCGACCTGGTGCTCATCACCGGCATGTCGGGCTCCGGCAAGTCGGTTGCGCTGCATGCGCTCGAGGACGCGGGCTACTACTGCGTCGACAACCTGCCGCCCGAGCTGCTCACGCCCTTCATCGCGCTGCAGCATGCGCAGAACGCGCAGCGCGTGGCGATCGCGATGGACGTGCGCAGCGGCGTCTCGCTGCCGATCGTTCCGCAGCAGCTCGAGGCGCTGCGCAACGACGGCGTGTCGCTGCGCTCGCTGTTCCTCGACGCGACCACCGACGCGCTGCTGCGCCGCTATTCGGAAACCCGGCGCCGCCATCCGCTGTCGAGCCAGGAAGGCCGCACCGACGTGCCCGACCAGCAGCGCGTGCTGGTGCAGGCCATCGAGCTCGAGCGCGAGCTGCTGGCCGACCTGCGCGAAGGCGCAGACGTGATCGACACCAGCCTGATCCGGCCGGCGCAGCTGCAGAGCTACGTCAAGTCGCTGATCTCGGCGCCGCAGAGCCGTCTGACGCTGGTCTTCGAGTCCTTCGCGTTCAAGCGCGGCGTGCCGCTCGACGCCGATTTCGTGTTCGACGTGCGCATGCTGCCCAACCCGCACTACGTGCCCACGCTGCGGCCGCTGACCGGCCGCGACGCGCCGGTGGCCGACTGGTTGCGCGAGCACGACGACGTGGCGCGCATGTACGAGGACATCGAGCAGTTCCTCACGCGCTGGCTCGATGCGCTCGCGCGCGACCACCGCAGCTACGTGACGGTGGCGATCGGCTGCACCGGCGGCCAGCACCGCTCGGTGTTCCTGGTCGAGCAGTTGGCGCGCAGCTTCGGCGCGCGCTGGGGCGCGCTCAAGCGGCACCGCGAACTCGACGCGAGCTGAAGAAACAAGGGCGAGGGGCCGGGCCTCAGCCCCCGGTGTTCTCGAGCAGCTTGCGCACCGGCGCGGGCAGTCCCAGGCCCGGCCATTCCGAGGCCTCGACCCAGCGCGCCGCATCGCCCTGCGGCGTTCCGCCATCGATGCGCACCGGATGCAGATGCAGGTCCTTGTGGGTCAGCACGTGCACGAAGGGCGCGAGGTCCTCGCAGCGATCGCGTTCGGCCGCGGGCAGCGCGGCCAGCAGTTCGTCGCGCGAATCGAACACCGGCAGGCAATGCAGGCCGGCCCAGATGCCCTTGGCGGGCCGTTTCTCGAGCCACACGCGCCCGCTCGCATCGCGCGCCAGCAGCACCCACAGCGACTGCGCCGTGCGCCGCAGCTTGCGCGTCTTGACCGGATAGCGCTCGGGCGAGCCTTCGCGCCGCGCCACGCAGCTGTCGTTGACCGGGCACAGCATGCAGCTCGGCTTGCGCGGCAGGCAGACGGTGGCGCCGAGGTCCATCTGGCCCTGCGTGTAGCTCGCGATCGCCTCGCGGTCGTCGGCCGGCGGCAGCAGCCGCGTCGCATGCTCCCAGAGCAGGCGCTCGCTGGCCGAAGAGGACAGGTCCTCGCCGAAGCCCAGCACGCGCGTCAGCACGCGCTTCACGTTGCCGTCGAGGATGGCCACGCGCTCGCCGAAGCAGAAGGCCGCGACGGCCGCGGCGGTGGAACGGCCGATGCCGGGCAGGGTCGCCAGTTCGGCGGCCGTCTGCGGAAAGCGGCCGCCGAAGCGCGCCATCACCTCCTGCGCGCAGCGGTGCATGTTGCGCGCGCGGCTGTAGTAGCCGAGTCCGCTCCACAGGCCGAAGACTTCGTCCTCGGTGCCTTCGGCCAGCGCCCGCACGTCGGGAAAGCGCTCGAGGAAGCGCGCGAAATAGCCGAGCACGGTCGTGACCTGCGTCTGCTGCAGCATCACCTCCGACAGCCACACGCGGTAGGGATCGCGCGTGTTCTGCCACGGCAGCTCGCTGCGGCCATGGCTGCGCTGCCAGGCGACCACGCGCTCGGCGAAGTGCGCCGGGAGTTTCAAGGCGACGGACGCGGCAGCCTCGGGGCTGCTGCGCTTGCGCGTGCGCGCGGCAACGGTCGCCGGCACGCCGTGCTCAGGCCGCGGCACGCAGTTCGCCGGCCGAGGCCGCCGTGGCGGACGGCTTGCCCTGCTGCGCGATCAGCGCGGTGAATTCGCTCAGGCGCTGCTGCAGCCCGGCCAGCGCGCTCTCCTGCGTGGCCAGTTCGAGCAGCCGCTCGTCGAGGCTGCCGGCCGCGTTCTGGATGCGCTCGATCGCCTCGATGCGCTTGCTGAAGTTGCGGCGGCGCTCCTTGAGCTGCGCATCGATCTGCGCGCTGGCGCCCTTGCTCCAGCGCTCGACCTCGGTCATGGCGGCCTCGTTCACCAGCCGCAGCCGGCTCGCGAGCGCGCGCACCAGCTTGTCGCAGAAGTCGGCCTGCGCGAGCTTGAGCATGTTGCCCACGCCCAGGTAGTGGATGTGGCTGCGCTCGATCTGGCTGAGCTCCTGCTCGAAGCCGCTGAGGTCGGGCTCGGCCGGCGCCTGCAGGGTGAAGCCCTGCTCGGCATTGAGCTGGCGGAAGGTGGCGTGCAGCATCGACTGGATCTCGGCCGTGGTCGCCTGCACCTCGCGCAGGTTGTTGCGCAGCGAATCGAAGGTCTCGCCGTACACCTTGCGCACGTTGAACTTGACGCCGGGGCGCTTGAGCGCGGCCGACAGCCGCACCATGTCGGCCTTGAGCGCCGTGCGGCCCAGCACCGCGTAGACCTCGCGCAGCAGCTTGCCCTGCACCGAGCGCAGCGCCAGGATGCGCGCGTTGCTGCCCTCGAACTCGTTCTGTTCCTGGTCGATGCGCGCGCGCATGTGCCGAATCACCGACACGTTCTTGCCGCGCAGCCCCTGCAACTCGAGCGCCTGCTCGGCCAGGTCGCGCTGGCGCACCTTGAGGATGCGCTCGGCCTCGGTCCGCAGCGCGGCCATGCCGGCATCGACGGCCAGCCGCAGCATGGTCTCGCGCTTGCCGAGCACGCCCTGGCCCAGCAAGGCCTCGAGCGCGGGCAGGCGGCTGGCCTCGAGCAGCCGCGCGTCGCGATGCACCTTGGCCTGCAGTCCCTTCTGCGCCGACACCGGCAGCACCTGCGCGAGCGGCACGTCGAGGTGCTTGGCGGCGACCTGGCGCTGCTGCTCGATCTGCTGCTCGATCTGCGCGTGGGTGCTCAGCGTGTCCCACAGGGTGTCGATCTTGTTGAGCACCACGAAGCGCGTGTCGCTGCCCTCGTTCTCGGTCACCAGGTGCTCGCGCCAGATCGACAGGTCGGAGCGGGTGACGCCGGTTTCGGCGCCGAGGATGAAGACCACCGCATGCGCCTGCGGGATCAGGCTCACCGTCAGTTCGGGCTCGGCGCCGATCGCGTTGAGACCCGGGGTGTCGAGGATCACCAGCCCCTGCTCGAGCAGCGGATGCGGCATGTTCAGCACGGCATGGCGCCAGCGCGGGATCTCGACCCGGCCCTCGGCGTCCTGCACCGGGTTGTCGTCGGGCGTTTCCTCGTTCCAGAAGCCCAGCGCGCGCGCCTCGTCCTGCGAGACCCAGCGCACCTCGGCCACCTTGGCCATGGCCTGGGCCAGTCGCTCGGCATCGCCGACGTCGATCGCGATCTCGGTCCAGCGCGCGGGCTGGTCGCGCCAGTAGGCGAGCGAGTGCGGCTCCAGGCGGGTCTCGATCGGCAGCAGGCGCAGCTTGGGCGCCAGCGTGGCGTCGTAGCCGAGCTCGGTCGGGCACATGGTGGTGCGGCCGGCGCTCGCCGGCATGATGCGCCGCCCGTAGCCGGCGAAGAAGATCGCGTTGATCAGCTCCGACTTGCCGCGCGAGAACTCGGCCACGAAGGCCACCATGACCTTGCTGGTGCGGATCTGCGATTCGAGCCCGCGCAGCCGCTCGGCCACCGCCTGGTCGAGCAGCTCGTTCTCGGTCAGCCAGCGGGACAGCCACTGCAAGCGGTGGGCGAAGTTGCTCCGCCACGCACCGTGCTGGTCGAGTTGTTGGTTGAAGGAGCGGCTCAAGGTGGAAATGTAAAAACTTTCTTACAAATATAACATCGCAATCTGAAAACCGGGTGACCCGCGTGCATTGACCTGCGGCCGGGCTGCGGCACTGCGCCCCTTCATCCGGGCTACTTCTGGCACACCGGACAGTAATAGGTCGAGCGCTGCCCCTGGCGCAGCAGCCGGATCGGCGTGCCGCAGACCCTGCACGGTTCGCCGGCGCGGCCGTAGACCGTGGCCTCGAGCTGGAAGTAGCCGTTCTGGCCGTCGATGGAGAAGTCGCGCAAGGTACTGCCGCCCTTCTCGACCGCCCGCGCCAGGATCTCCTTGACCGCGGCATGCAGCCGCGCGGCGCGCGGCCGGCTGATGCGCGCGGCCGACAGCGTGGGACGGATGCCAGCCTGGAACAACGCCTCCGAGGCGTAGATGTTGCCCACGCCCACCACCACGTCGCCCGCGAGCAGCACCTGCTTGATCGCGGTGCGGCGCTTGCGCAGGCCGGCATGGAAGGCATCGAGGTCGAAGGCCTCGCCCAGCGGCTCCATGCCCAGGCCGCCGAGCAGCTTGATCGCCCAGGGCGCGGCCTCGTCGTCGACGTAGACCACGGCGCCGAAGCGGCGCGGATCGTTGAGCCGCAGCGTGCCGCGGTCGGTGACCAGGTCGAAGTGATCGTGCGCACCGGGCTCGGGCAAGGCGGCATCGAAGCGCAGGCTGCCCGACATGCCCAGGTGCAGCAGCAGCAGGCCCACGTCGAGATCGATCAGGAGGTATTTGCCGCGCCGGCGCACCTCGCGCACGCGGCGGCCCACCAGCAGCTCGGGCGCCACCATCAGCGCCCAGCGCAATGGCTTGCCGATGCGCACCGCGTCGATGCGCGCGCCGGCGATGCGGTCGGCGATTCCGCGCCGCGTGACTTCGACTTCGGGTAGCTCGGGCATGAGGCTCCAACAACTGCGTGACACGAAGCCCCACGCGGTGCTCGTTCAAATGCATGGATTATTATGGTTCGATGATTCCATCGCCCCGCCGACACCGCCTTGCGGCGGCCGCGTCACTCGTGCTCCTGGCCTGCGCCGCCCACGTCCACGCGCAGTCCTCCGACCCCGCCGCGCCGGACAGCCCGGCCCCCATCATCGAACGCAGCGCGCCGCCCAAGCCGGCGACGCCCGCGAGCCCGCAGCCCGCCAAGCCACCCGCGCGCACGACGCCCGCGAAGCCTGCTGCAGCGGCCGCCGCGGCCGATCCCGCGCCGCAGCCCTCGGCCCTGAGCGCCGACATGTTCTACGAGATCCTCATGGGCGAGCTCAGCGCGCGCTCGGGCGATCCCGGCTCGGGTTACCAGTACGTGCTCGATGCGGCGCGCAGGCTGCGCGACGGCAGGCTGTTCCAGCGCGCGATCGAGATCGCGCTGCAATCGCGCTCGGGCGATGCCGCCCTCGCCGCGGCACGCGCCTGGCAGGACACGGTGCCCAACTCGCGCGACGCGCGCCGCTTCGAGCTGCAGATCCTGATCCTGCTCAACCGCATCGGCGACACCACCGAACTGCTGCGCGCCGAGATCGCGGCCAGCCCGCAGGTCGAGCGGCCGCTCCTGATGGCCGTGATCGCGCGCAACTACTCGCGCGCCACCGACAAGAAGCTCGCTGCCTCGGTGGTCGAGCAGGCGCTGGCCGACGAGCTCAAGAATCCCGCGACGGCGGGCATGGCCTGGGCCACGGTGGGCCGGCTGCGCCTCAATGCCGGCGACAACGCGGGCGCGCTCGAGGCCGCGCGCAAGGGCCAGCAGGCCGATCCGGCCTCCGATGCGCCGCCTGCGCTCGCGCTCGAACTCATCGATCCGGGCCAGCCGCTGGCCGAGCCGATCGTCACGCGCTACCTGGCCGGCAATCCGAAGGCTTCGCCCGAGCTGCGCGTGGCCTATTCGCGCGTGCTGGTCGAGAACCGCCGCTACGCCGACGCCTCGAGCCAGCTGCAGTCGCTGACCGTTGCGCGCCCCGAACTCGCCGAACCCTGGCTGCTACTCGGCAGCCTGCAGGCCCAGGCACGCCAGGACGCCGCGGCCGAGACCTCGCTCAAGCGCTACCTCGAGCTGGCCAGCAGCCAGCCGGCCCCCGCGCAGGCCGAGGCCGTCGACCGCAACCGCGGCGTGACGCAGGCCTACCTGCTGCTGTCGCAGCTGGCCGAGCGGCGCAAGGATTTCACCGGCGCCGAACGCTGGCTCGCGCGCATCGACAACACCGACGACCTGGTGATCGCGCAGACCCGCCGTGCCGGCCTGCTGGCGCGCCAGGGCAAGCTGCCGCAGGCGCGCGAGATCGTGCGCGGCCTGCCCGAGCGCACGCCCGAGGACAAGAAGCAGAAGTTCCTGGCCGAGGTGCAGCTGCTGCGCGATGCCAAGCAGTTCCAGGCCGCCTACGACATGCTGGCCCAGGCCTCGGCCGCCGCACCCGACGACACCGACCTCGTCTACGACCAGGCCATGATGGCCGAGAAGCTCGACCGCCTCGACGAGATGGAACGGCTGCTGCGCCGGCTGATGCAGCTCAAGCCCGAGAACCAGAACGCCTACAACGCCCTCGGCTACTCGTTCGCCGATCGCAAGATCCGGCTCGAGGAAGCCCGCACACTGATCCAGAAGGCCGTGCAGCTCGCGCCCGAAGACCCGTTCATCGCCGACAGCCTGGGCTGGGTCGAGTTCAGGCTCGGCAACACCGCCGAGGCCATCCGCATCCTCGAGGCCGCCTACAAGACGCGCCCCGATCCGGAGATCGGTGCCCACTTCGGCGAAGTGCTGTGGAGCATCGGCCAGAAGGAGCGCGCGGTCACGATCTGGAAGGAAGCGCTGCTGAGCGACGCCGACAACGAGACCCTGCAGGAAACGCTCAAGCGCCTGCGGGTCAAGCCTTGATGGTGGCGCTCGCAGCCCCCGACGGCCGCCGGCGCCTGCTGCTGACGGCACTCGCGGCTTTCTCGGTGACGGGATGCGCGCAGTTCACGGGCGGCTCGAAAGCCTCCGCGCCGCGCGCCACGAACGCCTGGAGCGGCCGCATGTCGCTGCGCGTGGACAGCGAGCCGGTGCAGACCTTCTCGGCCCTGTTCGAGCTGCGCGGCTCGCCCGAGACCGGCGAGCTCTCGCTCACCACGCCGATCGGCAGCACGCTGGCCCAGTTGCACTGGTCGCCGGGCGAAGCCCTGCTGAAGAACGGCAACGACACCCGCCGCTATGCCTCGCTCGACGCGCTGATCGAGGCCGCCACCGGCGCCGCGATCCCGGTCGCCGCGCTGTTCGGCTGGCTCGACGGGCGCAACGACCCCGTGCCCGGCTGGCGCCCCGACCTCGGCCAGCTCGCGAGCGGCCGGCTGCAGGCCGTGCGCGAAACGCCGGCGCCGCGGGCCGACCTGCGCATCGTGTTCGAGCGCATGCCGGCGTCATGAAGGCGATCTACGACCTTCCCGCGCCGGCCAAGCTCAACCTCTTCCTTCACGTCACCGGCCGGCGCGACGACGGCTACCACCTGCTGCAGTCGGTCTTCATGCTGATCGACTGGTGCGACACGCTCCACGTCGAGCTGCGCGGCGATGGCCAGCTGAGCCGCGAGGACCTGACCGTGCCGCTGCCGGCCGACGACCTCGTGCTGCGCGCCGCGCGCGCGCTGCAGGCCCATGCGGCGCCGGGCCAGGGCGCGCACATCGGCGTGGCCAAGCAGGTGCCCGCGCAGGCCGGCATGGGCGGCGGCTCGTCCGATGCCGCGACCTGCCTGCTGGCGCTCAACCGGCTCTGGAACCTGCGGCTGCCGCTCGCGGAACTCGCGCGCATCGGCCTGTCGCTGGGCGCCGACGTGCCTTTCTTCCTCTCGGGCCACAACGCCTGGGTCGAAGGCATCGGCGAGAAAATCCGCCCGATCGAACTGCCGTCGGCACGCTTCGTGGTGGTCAAACCACCCGAGGGACTCGATACCCGTTTAATTTTTTCTGCGGATGATCTGCAACGGGCCAGTCCTGTTGCTATAATCACGGGCTTTGCTGCAGTACGCGAACAGCACGCAGATCAAAACCCCTTACGCCTCGGCGAGGAAGTTTTCGATTTCGGCCACAACGACCTGCAGCCGGTTGCCCAGCGGCTCTGTCCCGCGATCACCGAAGCCATCGATTGGCTCGGCGCTCGAGGACTTCAAGCCAGGATGACCGGCTCCGGAAGTTCGGTGTTCGCCAGAATGCAGCAAGAACCGCAAAACGCGGAACTGCTTTCGGGCCCCACGGGCTGGCAGGTTCGCCAATGCAACAATCTGGCTGCTCATCCACTCCGGGGTTGGGCAGACTGAGAAACTGATCGGAGCGCCCAGGCGTTTCGATGCGACATATATCGGTAGGCGGTGCAAACCGTCGACCTGTGTAGGGGAGTCGCCAAGCTGGTTAAGGCACTGGATTTTGATTCCAGCATGCAAAGGTTCGAATCCTTTCTCCCCTGCCAAATCTTTCAGACACTACGGCCCGCGGGCCGTAGTTTCTTTTTGAAGCCGCGGTCCCTGGACCCGGCACTTCGTTTGCGGCCGACCCGCTGCAATAATCGGCGGCCCCAGGGTCGCCAGGACTCGTAACTCTTTGGCGGCTTTCCCAAGCCAAATCGCTCAGCCGGGACGCGCTCATGCAGGCTCACCATCCTGATTTCATGGTTTTCACCGGCAATGCCAATCCGGGCCTTGCCGCAGAAATCGCGAGCAACCTGGGCACCACCCTCGGTGCCGCCCGCGTCGGCCGCTTCTCCGACGGTGAAGTCACCGTCGAGATCAACCAGAACGTCCGGGCACGCGATGTGTTCGTGGTGCAGTCCACCTGCGCCCCGACCAACGAGAACCTGATGGAACTGCTGATCATGGTCGACGCGCTCAAGCGCGCCTCGGCCGAACGCATCAGCGCCGTGATCCCCTATTTCGGCTATGCCCGCCAGGACCGCCGCCCGCGCTCGAGCCGCGTGCCGATCTCGGCCAAGGTCGTGGCCAACCTGCTGGAAACCGTGGGCGTCGAGCGCGTGCTCACCATGGACCTGCACGCCGACCAGATCCAGGGCTTCTTCGACATTCCGGTCGACAACATCTACGCCTCGCCGGTGCTGCTGGGCGACCTGCGCGCCAAGAACTACGAAGACCTGATCGTGGTCTCGCCCGACGTCGGCGGCGTGGTCCGTGCCCGCGCGCTGGCCAAGCAACTGAATTGCGACCTCGCGATCATCGACAAGCGCCGCCCCAAGGCCAACGTCAGCGAAGTCATGAACGTGATCGGCGAGATCGACGGCCGCAACTGCGTGATCATGGACGACATGATCGACACGGCCGGTACGCTGGTCAAAGCAGCCGAGGTGCTGAAGGAACGCGGCGCCAAGAGCGTCTACGCCTACTGCACGCACCCGATCTTCTCGGGTCCCGCGATCGAACGCCTCAGCAAGGGCACGGCCCTCGACGAAGTGGTCGTGACCAACACCATTCCCCTTTCCGACAGCGCCAACGCCTGCGGAAAGATTCGCCAGCTCTCCGTGGCACCGCTGATCGCCGAGACGATCCAGCGCATTGCCAAGGGCGAGTCGGTGATGAGTTTGTTCTCGGACCAGGACAATCTCTTCTGAGATTGCGCTCCTGCCGTTCGGGCAAAAAGCCGGCTTCCCCGATCGGGAAGTCATTTTGAAACCGGCGCCGCACTGGTCGCGGTCGGCGCTCAAGAAGCGAAATGGCCGTCGTGCCTTCGCTCCAAGGAGTTAACCATGAAATTCGTCGCTTACGAGCGCGCCAAGCAGGGCACGGGTGCGAGCCGCCGTCTCCGCATTTCGGGCAAGACGCCCGGTATCGTCTACGGTGGCGAAGGCCAGCCGCAACTGATCGAGCTCGATCACAACGCGCTGTGGCACGCCCTGAAGAAGGAAGCCTTCCACGCCTCCGTCCTCGAGATGGAACTCGGCGGCAGCGTGAGCAAGGTGCTGCTGCGCGACGTGCAGTACCACCCGTTCCGCCAGCTGGTCCAGCACATCGACTTCCAACGCGTCGATGCCAAGACCCGCCTGCACATGAAGGTGCCGCTGCACTTCAAGGGCGAGGAAGAGTCCGATGCCGTCAAGCTCGACCACAACCTCGTGAACCACGTGATGACCGAACTCGAAGTCAGCTGCCTGCCCAGCGACCTGCCCGAGTTCATCGAGATCGACCTCTCGGGTCTGAAGAAGAACGCCACGCTGCACGTCAACGACATCAAGCTGCCCAAGGGCGTGAAGTTCGTGAGCCACGGCAAGACCAACCCGGTCGTGGTCTCGGCCGTGCCGCCGCTGGTCGCCGAAGAGCCGGCACCCGCCGCCGAAGGCGCCGAAGCCGCTCCCGCAGCAGCTCCTGCCAAGAAGTCCGGCAAGAAGTAATTCTTCTCGGCTTCGCGCTGCAAACCAAAGGCCCGCCTCGCGCGGGCCTTTTGCATTGCGCGACCGCCCGATAATCCCGCCCCATGATCAAACTGTTCGTCGGCCTCGGCAATCCCGGGCCTGAATACGAAGCCACGCGCCACAACGCCGGCTTCTGGTGGATCGACGCCCTCGCGCGCGACTGGAAGCTCAACCTCGTGCCCGAGCGCAGCTACCACGGCCTCGCGGCGCGCGCCAACATCGGTGGCCAGAGCATCTGGCTGCTCGAGCCGCAGACCTTCATGAACCTCTCGGGCAAGTCGGTCGCCGCGCTCGCGCGCTTCTTCAAGATCGCGCCCGAAGAGATCCTCGTGGCGCACGACGAGCTCGACGTGGTGCCCGGCCAGGCCAAGCTCAAGTTCGGTGGCAGCCATGCGGGCCACAACGGCCTGCGCGACATCCATGCGCAGCTCGGCACCGGCGATTACTGGCGGCTGCGCCTGGGCATCGGCCATCCCGGCGTGAAGTCGGAGGTGATCAACTGGGTGCTCAAGAAGCCGCTGAAGGAACAGCGCGATGCGATCGACGACGCGATCGTGCGCAGCCTGCATGCCCTGCCCGCGCTGCTCGCGGGCGAAATGGAAAAGGCCACGGCCACCATCCACACGAGCAAACCGCCCCGGCCCAAGCCGCCGCGGCGCGAGCCTGGCGACGGCAGCGCGCCCGCCGCACCCTAGCCAGCGTTCATCGCGGGAAGCGCCGACAGAGCGCGAAGCAAGAGGGAGAGAAGAACGATGTCGACAACGAGGGAGAGAAGAAGAAGCATGCACGGCATGCACCGGACCATCGTCGCGAGCGCGATGGCCATCGGTGCCTGTGCGCTGACGAGCGCATTCGCGCAGCAGCCGGGCACGTCGACCTGGCGCTGCGGCAACAGCTACAGCGACCGCCCGTGCGCGGGCGGAACGACGGTGAAGGTGGACGACGCGCGCAGCGACGACGACCGCCGGGCCGCCGACGAAGCCACGCAGCGCAACGCGAAGCTCGCCGACCGGCTCGAGCGCACGCGACTGTCCGAGGAGAAGCAGGCGCACCAGCGCGACCAGAGCGCTGCGCAGGAGGCCCATCGCGCGGCGCTCGCGCAACGCAGGCTCGAAGCCCAGGAGCGCCTCGAGAAGATGCGCGCCGCCAAGCTCGCGGCCGAGCCGCGCAAGGCCACGGCGAGTTACGGAGAGAGACCGGGATCGAAGCCTGGCGAGGACGGCGGCGCGAAGAAGAAGCGCCGCAAGCCCGCGGCCTCAGACGCCGGCTGAGGGCGCGGACGGAGGCTGCGGCAGCGCGGCCTTCGTTGCCGTGAGACGCTCGTACTTCTGCAGCAGCGTCTCGCGGCTTTCCACGTGGGCCGGATTGATCGGGATGCAGGCCACGGGGCAGATCTGCACGCACTGCGGCTCATCGAAGTGGCCCACGCATTCGGTGCACTTGTGCGGATCGATCTCGTAGATCGCCTCGCCCATGTAGATCGCATCGTTCGGGCACTCCGGCTCGCAGACATCGCAGTTGATGCATTCGTCGGTGATCATGAGGGCCATGCCGCGATTATCCCCGCAGGCGGAGTCCCCGGCGGCAACGTGGGAGAGCGATCCCCTCGGGGATCCGGTGCTACGGCACGCTTGTTGCAGTTGTCGGGTTATGCTGCGCCCCGCCCCATGAGCCTCTTCTTAATCAAGCGCCTTGCCACGCTGATCGGCACGCTGATCGGCGCCTCCATCATCGTCTTCCTCGTCCTGGAGATCCTGCCCGGCAATGCCGCGCAGATGCTCATGGGCCCGGACGCCGCCCCCGAAGCCGTCGCCGCCCTGGCCACCAAGCTCGGCCTCGACCAACCCGCCTGGACCCGCTACTGGCACTGGATCGCCGGACTTCTCACCGGCG